>Ga0247811_1000569_pt1 | contig 11002 bp, 9 predicted proteins | sample UWRJL134311R1_FD_189018 | JGI IMG/M metagenome (GOLD analysis project Ga0247811, IMG submission 189018) | Plant litter microbial communities from Arlington Agricultural Research Station in Wisconsin, United States - UWRJ-L134-311R-1 | ecosystem: Environmental > Terrestrial > Plant litter >...
TCGACACCACGGCGTAGCGCGCTTTTCGGCGCTGACCTTCGATCAGGACATGGCCGACCTGGCGCGCCCCGGTCATGCCATAGGGGTGCCCGATGGAGATGGCACCGCCGTTGACATTGCACAGTTCAGGATCGATACCCAGTTGTTGCTGGCAATAGAGAGCCTGACAGGCGAATGCTTCGTTCAGCTCCCAGAGGTCGATGTCCTGAACCCGTAGTCCGTGCTGTTTGAGCAGCTTGGGGATGGCAAACAGCGGGCCGATGCCCATTTCTTCCGGCGCCACCCCGGCAACCGCCATCCCGCGATAGAGGCCCCGTGGCGTTACGCCAAGTTCTATGGCAAGACGGCTGTCCATGAGCACGCACGCGCTGGCGCCGTCGGATAATTGGCTGGCATTGCCCGCTGTGACACTGCCGCCGGCAATTACCGGTTCAAGACGCGACAGGCTCTCGAGCGTGGTGTTCGGCCTGTTGCCTTCGTCGCGCTCCAGCAAGACCGGTTGCAGGCTGATCGCGCCCGACACCTTGTCGACGAAACGTTGCAAGGCGTTGACCGGCACAATCTCCTCGCGCAAGCGGCCATGCGCCTGTGCGTTGGCAGTGCGCTGTTGCGAGGTCAGCGCGTATTGGTCTTGCGCCTCCCTGGAGATGCCGTACTTCAGCGCGACGTGTTCTGCCGTTTGCAGCATCGGCATGCAGGCATGAGGCACTGCCTGCAGGACCGCAGGATCCAGTTCGTCAGCGACCCACTGGAAATACTGCGCCTGCACGGCCGAGATGTTTTCCTGCCCTCCCGCCGCAACAACCTGCATGCCGTCGTGAACGATTTGCCTGGCGGCTGTTGCGATCGCCATGAGCCCGGACGAGCATTGGCGATCGAGTGTCATCGCGCTAACCGATAGCGGCAGACCGGCGGCGAACACGGCATGACGGGCCAGGTTCGACCCGGCAGTGCCAGCGCCCAGAACGGTCCCGATCACCACATCTTCGATCAGTGCCGGATCGATACCCGCCCGCTCCACCGCATAACGCAGGGCATGCCCCATCAACGTCGGCGATTTGATGTTGTTCAGCGAACCCCTTGTCGCCTTGCCAATGGGGGTCCGCGCGGTGGAAACGATCACGGCTTCACGCATGATCGCCTCCGGCCCCTGCCCTTTGGTGCGCGCCCAAGACCTCACGCAATGCCTGAGGTAACGACAGGCTGCGCCTCTCATCAGGCGCTATGCAGATGGGCGAGAAGACGCCTTCGAACGCCAGCTGGCCATCAGGCAAAAACGCCTGCACATGCAGGTCGAAAGTTCGTCCGCGGATTTCCCCGACTTGAATACGCATGTCGACAATAGAGCCCGGCGGCAGACTCTTGTGAAACGTCAGAGACATATGCTTGCAGGCCAGCCCTCCATTACCGCCGTTTTCTGATTCGGGCCCCCAGCCGATGTGCGCATAGAAATGCATGACAGCGCCAATCAGGTAATCGGTATAGCGGCCGGTATAAGCGACCCCGGCCGGATCACAGTCAACCCAACGCACTGTGCGCCGCACCGTGAAGGGCTGTCGGGCGATGACGAACTCGGTGCTCTCGTTCATTTCGCACGCCCCAAGCGAACCATCAGTTCCGGGTATTGTTCGCGCAGACGCTGCTCATTCACCCGGCCAGTGCGAGTCATGAACTGATAGACGAATTCCTCAGGCGAGTAATTGTCCATCCACTGCCCCATGCGCTCGTACCAGAGGTAGGAACGCTCGGAGGCGCTGATAAGCTTCTGCTTGCTGGACCGGTGCGTATTTTCATAGGCGTCGAGTCCTGCCAGAGCGTCACCGTTACTTGCCAGAAGCGCGTTGGCCAGCGCGATGGAGTCGTTCATCGCGATGCGAGTGCCGGAGCCAATGGAGAAATGCGCGCTCGCCAACGCATCACCCACCAGTACATGGCGGCCGTGGGTCCAGTGTTCATTGCGGATCACCGGGAACTGACGCCAAACCACACGCGCGTTACCGCTGATCAGCGGCGCACCCTCAAGCTCAGGCGCAAAAATTTTCTCCATGAGCGTCTGGCGCTGTTCCTCGCTCAGGCTACCCAGGTTCAGACGCGCCCAGGTCGCATCGTCACACTCGGCGACGAAGGTGCTCATCTCATCGCTGTAGGCGTAGTAATGCGCTACAAAATGACCGCCCTCATACTTGCGAAAGACCAGTGCCGAAGCGTCAAAGACTTTCGGCGTGCCGTACCAGGCAAAGTGATTGCCCAGCGTCTGGGTCGTGGTGCCGAAGCCCTGCTCGAACTCCCGGCGAATCACCGAATTGATCCCGTCGGCGCCCACCACCACATCGGCGTCCTGCAAGCCCAGGCGGGCCAGATCTTCGGTGCTGTCGATGCGCTCGCGGTAATGAATGACCACGCCGGCCTGTTCTGCATGCTGCTCAAGTATCTGCAACAGCGTGAGCCGGGGAATCGCGCCACCTTTGACCGGCAGGCGGAAACCGATGGGCGTTTCCGCCTGCACGATGACCTGATGCTGGTGCTGACGAATGGCCGCGGACAACGCATCGTAGGAGCCGGCATCGGCATCGCGCAGTTGCTGAAGCCCGGTATCTGCCAGCACGACACCAAAACCGAAAGTGGCATCCGCCGCATTCTGCTCGACAACTTCGACGACCCACTGCGGCTCGCTGCGCTTGAGCAACAAGGCCAGATACAGACCCGACGGACCACCGCCCACAATCGCCACTTTCATCAGCGTGCTCCCGGGCTGATTTGCAGCCGATAGCGATCGAACTCAGTGACTTCACCCACAAAACCACCGGTCAGCGCGGCATTCCACAGCGCCGGGACAAAGCCCAGCTTCTTGCGCTCGAACACCAAGGCATCCTGGGCGCTGATTTTCCAGTAGCCATTTTCGAGACGCTCCAGACCGTATTCGGCGTTCTGCCGGGCAGCGTCCACCAGCGGCGCGAACTCGGGCGCATCGAGCACGTACAACACGACTTGATCGGTATTGTCTGGCGCGATCCCGTCAGCCTTGTCCAGCCAGACCTGATCGATGCAGCTGAAAGGCACTCCACCGCTCAGGTGCGCATCTTCCCTGGACATCGCCGCCTCTAACGTACGGGTCGCATCTTCAGCGTCGAGAGCGTTCATCGGACGTTCCTGGATGGTGATTTCCAGGTAGTACCCGTTTGGATCGTTGAAGTAGATCGACTCGATCAACTCGTGCCGAATCTGAAAGATCAGCGGGATGTCGTGGCGCTCGAGGCGATCACGCCATTCAAGCAATTCCTCGCGAGTGTCCACGCGCCATGCTGTGTGGGTTGCCTCGAAGCGGTAATCGTCCACCGGCTGTGTGAAATCCGGTTGTTCGGTGTTGATGTAGTAGAAAAACGCGATGGTGCTGTGGTTGCCACTGTCAAAAAAGAAGTGCAGGAAGTCCGGGTGATTGGCTGGCCCCCAGGCCCGCGCCGAGATGGCATGTACCAACGGCAGGCCCAGTTTGTCCCGATAGAATTCCACCGTTTCACGCAGCTTCCAGGTGGGCCTGGCGCTATGGTGGACGCCTTTTAGAACAGGCTGTTTTACAGTCATGTGAACTACTCCTCTGAAAGGCGTTTCAATTGGCTTGTTGAGCCCGCTCGCGCTCGACGTTTTCTTTAACGATCTCGCGAAGCTTCTCTTTGCTGAGCTTTCCGGAAGCACTCAGGGGGAACGTCGCCAGCACCTCTATACGTTCCGGCCACTTGAACTTGGCCAACCCGTAGTCCTGGAGAAACTCGCCCAACTGCGCGACCGTGGGTGCGGTGAAGCCGTCGCGCAAGACAATCGCCACGCACAGGCGCTCGTCGAAAACCGGGTCCGGGTAACCCACTGCGGCGATGGCGGCGACCGCCGGATGACCCGACACGGCCATTTCCACTTCTTCGCAGTTGATCTTTTCGCCACCGCGACTGACCAGGTCCTTGAGGCGACCGCAGAAGACGTAATAAGTCTTGCCGTCGATAACCTTGGTGTACATGAGGTCCCCGGAGCGGTAGTACCCGTCGCTGGTGAAGGTTTCGCGATTACGCTCTTCGGCGTTGTAGTAACCGTGGATGGTGTAGGGGCCCTTGAACGCCGGTTCTCCGATTTCTCCCGGCTTGGCGTCCTGCTCGGTACCTGGCACAAGAATGCGGATTTCGTCGAACGCTGATACCGGACGACCGTTGGTGGTGTCGTGTGCTTCGTCGGCGTCATCCTTGTGGGTGAGCGTGATGATCCCTTCGGTGATACCGAAGATGTTATGCGTGCGAACACCCAACAGCTTCTGCAACTTGGCTGCACTGTTGGCCACGATCACGCCACGAGCGTTCGTCAGGCTGACGTCCCCTTCCTGGATGGCGGACTCGAGACGCGCAATGATTGGCCCGCCCAGCATCAACCAGGTCGGCTGGGTGGTGGCAATCAGCGAGATGAGTGTCTCGGGCATGAGATCGGGCGTGACGGTGACCGTGCCCCCGGTCATCAGGAACGGACCGAAACAGCACCCCATGTTGAGGTTATGCACCATGGGTTGCGGCATGAACAACGTGTCGTCCGGCTTGAAGCCCAGCCAGTCAGCCACGCTGCGCATGTTGTAAAGGTATTCGTTATGGAAACGCGGAATGATCTTCGGCACGCCGGTGGTGCCACCCGACAACTGGAAGACAGCGACCTGGAAAGCATCCAGCTCAATGGGTTGCAACAGGGACTCGGCGTCGGCCAGCTCAATATCGGCGATCAGCGAATCCAGGTGCAGTACGCCATCTTGCGGTTCGCCACGAACCTGCATGATCAGGTTCAACGACGGGGTTAACGCCTGCATCTTGCGGGCGAACGCAATGCTGTCGAATTTCGGGTCGTCACCTTGCACGATGTGCAGTCTGGCCTCGCCCAGTTCGGCCAGGTAGCCGATTTCGCGCTCACGGTGAGCAGCCATCGTACAGATCGGAATCAGCCCGGCCTTGAGGCAGGCAAAAAAGGCAATGACCAGTTGTTCGCTATCGCGCAGCTGGAAGATGACGCGATCCAGAGGCTTCAGGCCCTGTTTGAGGAACGCCGCCGCCAGGCGCGTGGAGCGCCCATCAAGTTCACGATAAGTGATTCGAAGGTCCGGCCCCAGCAGAGCGACATTGTCGGGGTACTGACGAACAACTGAACGAAACCCGTCTACGAGGGTTTCGAAACCCAGGGCACCCTGCGCAACGTAACGGTCAAGTTCGCTTTGCTTCGGGTAGACAACCCCAGGGATCGGCGCCTTGACGCGATTCACCCTCTCGTTACTCAAAGCGTATGAAGAGGTAGCGGATTCATTTTTTGTAATTGTCATGATTGAACGCTCTTTTTATTAGAAATTGTCTTGAAGCCAACGTCCCAAGTGGTTTCCGGCGAGGATCTGGCCGGACGTCTCACCCTCGTTCAGCGCCTGACCATGATGGTTGCCACGCACGCGATGCCGCTCTTTACTCGAAGCCGGGATTGCCTCGTAAATGCTGTTTGCATCTGCCGGGAACACGCAGTTGTCCCCGGTGTATTCAATAAGCAATGTCGGTTGTTCGATGGCAGCGGCGCACTTGTCGAGTGAGGCGTTGGATGAGAGGCCCGACCACGTCGACAGCCATGACTCCGGGGTAACAATTCGTCCGAAACCGACACTGCCCAAGTTGGAAACAAATGGATCACTACCCCACAGGGACCCCACAAAACGGTCAGAGGGATCGAGCGAGGTATCCCAGCAGCGAAGGTCAGCGTCAGTACGCCACACCTGAAAAATCGGACTATGCCCTGCCATCGCCCTGTCCTCTTTGGCGCCTGTGGACTTCAAGCGATTGCGAGCTGCCTGGCGCCGCTCAACCAGCGCCCTGGCCTGCACATCGATGCGCGCCACACGCTGACGCTGCGCCACCCGGTAGCGGTCGATGAACGCCGCGCTGTAGCTTGCTGAGTCTGGAGGCAGGCGGAAACCGTTTGCTTCATTGAAGGGGTCCAGCTCAGGGTCGACGGAGAACGGATCCCGCTCATCGAGCACCGAAGGATCGAGCGAATTCATCAGCAAAACGCCCTGCCCAGGATGGGGCGATACCAAGGCGATTCCGTCCGCCACCGGAAAATCTGCAAACTCGAATTTGGTCGCACGCCCGGCAGGTGTTTTGCCGATACGTTTTTCCGGTGCGCACACCGACTGCTGGTTGTAAAAAGCGAACAGGCCAGCACCACCGGAGTTGCCCAGCAACACGATCGTCTCGAAGCCCAGCGCTCTCAAGTGACGCATGCCGGCAGCCACGTCATACAGCGCAAACTCGTGCTCAAGTCGCAGATCGTTGCCGATGGATCGGGCGCCTTGAATCCAGCATGCCCAGCCCGCATCCAGAGCATCCGGAACCAGATAGTGGGTCACCACCAACTCTCGGGGATGCATGATGAAGACGACTTTGCGCTCGCCTCCTCTGGAAAACAGCACGCCCAAAGCCCCCTGTCCGTCCTGCGTCGTGAGCGGAGTGGGAGTCGAGCTGAACGGCGTGGTCATTCGCTCTGCTTGCCAGGACGCGCCGCGTAAACCTGCCGTAACCGCGACTTTCTTGTTATTGGGATTAGGCATCAGGTGCCCTCCTGCATGATCCCGAGGGGACCGTTGAAGACGTTTTTTGAGATAGCCTCAATTAACCCTGAAGCAAAGATAGATCACAATCTGAGAGGGTGTCAATTAGCCGCAGGGAAATAATTCCGGACTGACAGAATCCGGCATTCACTAGCGTTTTAGGTTTAGAAAATCCCGCGACAGGTGATAATCTGAGGCGGTATCAATTAAACCCAGGGAAAGACCGGATGTCTGAGAAAAACAAAACAGCTGCTATCGCCAAGGCGTCTCCGACCAAGAGAGTCGGTCGTCGCCCAAAAAGCGGCCAGGATGTTTCGCGGGACGCAATGATCCAGTGCGCCATCAACATTGCCCGAACCGAATCCCTGACCGAGGTCAGCATGGTCAGAATCGGCAAGGAGCTTGGGGTGGCTGCGGGCATGGTTCACTATCATCTGGGTAGCCGGGATGAATTGATCAGCTCAGTCATCAATGCAGCTTTCAAGGAGCGCCTGGAGCGATTGCCTCCGCCGACAGGCAAGTGGCGAACGGACCTTGAACAGTTCGCACTGTCCTCGCTGGAAACGATGGGACGCTGGCCGGGACTGGCAACCTATATCCTCACGGAAAACAAATTCAGGCTGTTCCAGCGGGTGCAGTCAGGCGAAGTGGATTACGGTCTGGCGTATTTCGATCACGTCGGAAGAATCCTCAAAGCCATGGGCCTGCCAGGTCCGATGGCCGCCATGGTTTATCACCTGTTACTGCTGTTTGTCTCGGTCATCGCGGCCGAAAAAGAGAACCGCCAATCGCCCCAGACCCACGGCGATTTCATCAGCGGATATGTCGCAAAATTCCCCCAGGACAGCTTTCCTGGCGCGGCCTATCTCGCCGCGCCGTTCGCGGCACTCGACAGTCCGGCTGCGTACGACGCAGGTATCGAGATCCTGTTGGACGGCTTCGAGAAATGGATTGGGCTGCCGGCTGACGCGTGACAGCGTTCTTGCGTGGCCTGTGGGTGTGTTCGGTAGCCGCTGGCCCAGCCTGCGTTGAGGCGCGAAGCGGCCCCCGATTTTCAAGCGAACACCGCAGCGCCTGAACAGCGACCGCTTCGCAGTCGAACGCAGCCTTCGGCAGCTGCTACACAAAGCCCGCACACACCCCGCGCCATGTAAGCACCGGGTTCTGGCCAACCGTCAGGGCACAGGGTCCGTCAGCATCGCGTGAAGCATCCGCGCCATCAGCTTGGGGGTGTCCTCGTCACTGAGATAGCTGGGTTTTTCCAGCAGGATTGCCCGAGGCAGCGCCATCAACGTCTGGTAGACCAGAAATTCAGCCTTCTCGCGATTCTCTACCCGAATCTCGCCAGCGAAACGTGTCATCAATGCTGAGCTGGCCGTGGTGGTCCACAGCTGTTTGGCCTTGACCACATCCAGCCGCACCAGCTCATCGTAATGAGTGGAGCGCACGCTGAATGCCGAATCGAACAACGCCTTCTTCTGGTGGCTGGCCAGTACGGCTCGAAAGGCCAGCAAAATGCCGTCGAACAAGGTCACCTCTGGCGGCAAGGCCATGATGTCGGCAAACAACTCGCTGCGGGCTTCAGATCGATAATCATCAAATACGGCAGCGATCAACGCTTCCATCGTCGGAAAGTATTCGTAGATCGAGCTGATCGCCACGCCGGAATCTTCGGCCAGGCGCATGGCATTCAAGGCGTCCCGCCCTTCGCTTTCGAGTATCTGCCGACCGGTTTGCTTGAGTGCCGTGACCAGCGCAATCGAGCGCGCCTGACGCGGTTCCTTGCGCGGCTGTGCAGGTATTTCGACCTGCACAGCCATCTTGTCTTGGGGTGGTTTGATCACGTTGCCCTCTCCAGAATGCCGCCCTTTGCACGGCGGCAAACCGGAGTATGACCGAGCACGCTCGCTTAGTCAGCGAGCCTGGCGAGCACCGTTCGAATGGTTGGCGGGATGGACACCGACCTGTTGCTGACCCGGTCGACGTACACATAGACGATATGCGCCGCCGCGCACGCTTCGTTCTCGTCGTTGCGAAACAGTGCCAGTTCGTATCGCGCACTGCTGTTGCCCAGGTGGGATATTTTCATCGCCACAGTGATCTGGTCGGGAAACGCGATGGACGAGAAGTACGTACAGCCCGAGTTGACGATCAAGCCGATCACCGGGCTGACGGCAATGTCCAGGGTGCCCTGTTCGACCAGGAACGCGGTGATCGCCGACTCGCAGTACGAGTAATAGACCACGTTGTTCACGTGCCCATAGGCGTCATGATCACCCCAGCGCGTAGGCATTTGGGTGAAGCGCCGAAACTGTTCCCGGCGTGGCCGGTTGACCTTGCCGCTCACAGGATTTCCCGGTAGATCGAGCGCACATCGGCTTCACTGACGGCTCGTGGGTTGTTGCCCAGCAGACGTGACTGGCGCATGGCATCGACCACCAGCGGCTCGATGTCGGCCTCGGCAATGCCCAGATCGCGCAAGCGGGTCGGCAGGCCCAACTCACCCGCCAGGCCACCGAGGTAGTCGGCCAGGGCCAGGGCTTTGTCCTGATCGGAACCACGAAAGCCTGGCAGGACAATGCTTGCCAGCTGTGCGTACAAAGGCGCCACCGCCGAGAGGTTCAGACGCATCACCGGCCCCAGCACCAGCGCATTGGAAAGGCCATGGGGTATGTGGAAGCGCGCGCCCAGCGGGTAAGCCAGCGCATGCACCGCGGCCACCGGGGAATTGGCGAACGCCATGCCGGCCAGGCAAGCCCCCAGCAACATGTTCTCCCGCGCCTGCAGATTGCGTCCGTCCTGACAGGCCTGAAAAAGGCTGCCGGACAACAGCCGTAGAGCCTCACGCGCCAGGCAATCGGAAATCGGGTTCTTCAGATGTTTGCTGGTGTAGGCCTCGATGGCATGGACCATGGCATCGATACCGGTTGCCGCCGTGACGTGGGACGGCAAACCAAGGGTGAGTTCTGCGTCCAGCACGGCCAGGTCCGGCAACAGCATCGGCGAATACACCACGTTCTTCTCCCCCGCCCCCGTGGTCACGACTGATACCGACGTCACCTCCGAGCCCGTTCCGGCGGTGGTCGGCACCAGAATTAACGGCAGGCGCGGGCCCTTGGCCTGGTTGATGCCATACACCTGTTCCAGCGACTCGCCACTGCGCGCCAATAGCGCAGCCAACTTGGCGGCATCCAGCGAACTGCCACCGCCCAACCCCACAACGCAATCGGCGTCACAGGCTTGCGCCGCATCCACCGCGGCCAGGATGACGGACTCCGGTGGGTCGGCCTGTACCTGGGAAAAAACGCTGACGGTTATCTCGTGCCCCTCCAGCCCGGCGAGCACCGCCTCCAGTAGCCGGGCCGCAATAACCCCCGCATCCGTCACCACCAGAACCGACCTGCAACCCATGGCGCGAACATGCGCGGCGAGCCGGGTCGCAGCACCGCGTTCGATGATCATTGATGGAGTGGTCTGAAATACCATTTTCAACATGGGAAACCTCACGAAGGGGTGTGTTGCATTAAGTTTTTTCAGGGTGCCGAGACATCACTTGAGCCAACCGCAACCCTTGGGCCGGCTGGCAGATTTTTCGCCCATGAACAGGTGGAGAAAGCCTGAGTGTATGCCGGCAAACCGCCGGATTTCGCCTGAAAAAACCTCGCCCACGACAAATCCGGAATGCTCCGCAACGCCGCCCTGAATTTGATTTTTTATCGTTATTTATCAATAGCTTGAAACGACGCATCAAACACTGGAATCCGGAACAAAATCCCCGACGGCTTCCCCATACTTGAGCCGCACTCTCCCCCGGCCTCTCCGGGTCCCACCCAACGAGTAGCGAGCCAGTCAATGCCCACATCACCCCTGTCGATAGAACAAAAAACCCAGCTGCTGCTGAACAATCCGGCAGCCTTGGTCAACTATTCCCAGCAAGCCTGGAACGAGATGCCCCGCGCCGACATCGACGCCCTGCAGCTCAATGGACTCAAGCAGCGTTTCGCCGAATTGCGCCAGCGCATCCCGGTGCTGAATAAACTCGCCGATGCCCAGGGCATCGATCAGATCGAGCAACTCGATGACGTCGTACCGCTGCTGTTCGAACACACGGTCTACAAGTCTTACCCGCCATCGTTGCTGGAAAAACGCAGCTTCGCCCAGATCAACAAGTGGATGGGCAAACTGGTGATCCCTGAAGTTGCCGAGGCCATTGCCGCCGTCAACGTCAGCGATTGCGAGGGCCTGGATGACTGGTTCGAAACCATGGATGAAGGCGTGCCGCAACTGCGCATCAGCCACACCTCGGGCACGTCCGGCACCCTGTCGTTCCTGCCCCAGGGCGTGCACGAGTGGGACAAGTTCGCGCAACTGCGCAAGATGATGGTGTGGAACATG
>Ga0247811_1000570_pt1 | contig 11001 bp, 8 predicted proteins | sample UWRJL134311R1_FD_189018 | JGI IMG/M metagenome (GOLD analysis project Ga0247811, IMG submission 189018) | Plant litter microbial communities from Arlington Agricultural Research Station in Wisconsin, United States - UWRJ-L134-311R-1 | ecosystem: Environmental > Terrestrial > Plant litter >...
CCAACCCAAACAACAAAAATACCAAAGCTGAACCTAAAACCCACTCACATCAAGCAGCCAAACAATGCCCGCCAACCCACCACAATTCTTGTGGATCCTATGGATCCTATGGATCCTATGGATCCTGTGGGAGCCGGGCTTGCCCGCGATGACGCCAGCCCATCCAACACCAATTCTGAACTACCACCATCACAAGCAAGCCACACCACACAGACTTCAGCGAGATTAAATGTCAGCCGTCACCCTCAGTCCGCTTAGAGGCCGACCCGCAAGCCTGATCCCGCTCCAGCACCTTCCGCACATCATCAACCACCGCCATACCCATCGCCGTCAGGTAATGCGCAGCACACGCGTGGTAATTCGTGTCGCTTGGGTAAGCCGCATCCTTGGTGAGTGCTTTCGCGAGGAAGAGGAAATCGGACGCCATGATTAATGCATCGCCGAGCGGGACGTTACAGGTGACGTGGAAGAGGGCTTGATCGCCGCAGTAGATGGCGGGGGTCAGGCCGATGGTTGTTAGTTTTGGTTGGTCGGTCATTGGGCATCTCCGGGGGTGGAGAGGCAGTGGGGGAGGGCGTTACGCGATTGGGAACTGTGTAAAGGGGGAAGCCAAACTTCAAACGGATTGATGCTGCGCATTGTGAAGCTCCTTAATTTGAAGAGCTGCCGCATTCGTTACCAAGCGAATGGGTGGCAGCTGTGCGCAGGTTGGTAAACCGGGAAATCAAGGAAACCGGCACGTCCGAAGACGTCCCACGCACAGCCGCCATAACGCAGATCGCAGGCGAAAAAAAAGCGCCTGCGGACGCATAGCACTGTTGCGCAGTGATTTTCCTCGGGTTACCAAGCCCGGTCGCTGAATTGGCAGCGATGGTGAGAGGGTATCGCCCAGATACTTTTCCTGCAACCTTCGAAGGCTTAGATCCCCACCCGCCCGAGATGAAAAAATGCTTTCTACACCTGCTTCGGTAGGGGGCAGCCACTGCGAACAAAGCCCGTTGTTGACCAGAGGCGGCCCGTGGACGCTCTATTAGCCCAACAGTAGTTTATGCAGCAAGAGAGAACTGATGTGTATCCTGAGTCCGCTTTCAACCACGCTTGCGCATTCCCTTCGCGTCACTCCTCGGACGGAAAAGAATGAACCCAACCCTCTACAAGGCCGCTAATGACCATCTGGCGCTGGATTTTAACGAGTTGCCAGACGCTTCTTGGCTGGCGATTGTTGAAGATCTGATCAAACTTCACGGGTTCAGACGCGTGGGTTTACCCGTGCTAGGCATCAGTGAACAGATTCACCAAAATCTGCAATGTGCAGAGTTCACCCTAGCTGCCGGCTGGGACAATTGGTCTGGACATTACTTGCTTTCAGACTGCGTGGCGGGCGATGTATTTCTACAAACGCTATTCGATCAGGTCAGCGCCGGAATTGGGTACGTGGAAAAGGGTGAAGCTATATAAATGGGACAGCCATGGTGCCCAACGGCCCCGTGGCTCATGGGCTTCCCGCTACTTATACGACACGTTTTTTTCATTGAATGTCTTTCAGATAGTTTTTAAGCGCGAGGAGCGGTGCATTCAGTTGGTCGATCGTCTTCGCAGCACTGAAGTCTGCCGCCAACCTATGCAGCTCACGCCCCAAGACCGAATCAACACCGCCAATAGCGTCCAGTGCCAGCGTCAGGCACTCATCCACTTTCTTCTGGATTACCTCAATTTCCTCCCTGCGCACCAACAACCCGAAAACCTCCCGCTCATAATCGCTCATCATCAAATCATCCCGCAGGATCGGACTTGAATCCTCCGTCTCATACGCAAGCTTGAGGCAGAACAGAGCGACGGTTTCCAGCAGCAGTTCCATGGGGGGAATCCTTGTGAGGTGTTCCGCCGGTGTTGGCTGCGTGGAAGAGCAAGATCAAAAGATCGCGGCCTTCGGCAACTCTTAAACGGGGCGGTGGGGTGTGATGTAATTTTCTACAGGCGAAAAAAGAGGCCTTGCAACGCAAGACCTTTCTTGATTTTGGTGCCCGAGGGAGACTGGAGTCTTCCATATAAACCGTGGTCTGCAGACGGTTTATATATCTAGGGATACAAATAGGGATACAAGCTTATGGTCGCTGGCTTCGTTTCAAGCCAACGGCACGGATTACCTAATGCGTCGCTGAAATGGACGGGAGGTTGATCAGTAGCTAATGTCGACGCTCTGTACTGGCTGGCAACGATACTCACATCTGACCGTTTTCATCCTATAGAAAAGGCGATTTTCGGACGGCATGAGCGTTGCCCGAAACTCCTGTAATGACGTGCGCTATGAGCGGCGCTAATAGGTGGGGTATCAAGAATGCGACGAGAAAACCTTTCGTTCTCACTCTTTATCGTCGCATTGATTTGCATTGGGTGGACTATCGGACAAGTGATAGCGAACCACCCAAACCTAGAAATATTCAAACTGATGAACATTATTGGTTTGATCTATGATCTGTTGGGGCTAATCGTCCTCTCCGAAATTGTCGCGTCATCGGCTCGCTGGAAATTGTTCATCGTCAATTGGGCCGCTGTGGCTTTCCTCTGGGGTCAGACTGTAATTCCGCTTAGCGCAGCGATTGGTGCATCGATTTTCAGTGAAGCTCCATCTTCAGCGAAAGCGGCATCGTTTTTTGGTTTGTTATGGGCTTACTCAATGCTGCCTCTAGTGATACTCGAAGCAACAGTCGCATTTCCGAGGACTGCCAAACTGCAAAATACTGAGCAACGCATCCTGCGGCTGGGGCTAGGCCTAATTGTGTCGGGTGCCCTTGTTCAGCTCGTGGCCGCGTTCAAGGATCTCTATGCGTAGACAAGGTTAAGCCACCCTAGTCGTAAAGGCTGCGGCCTTGATCACCAGCTCGGAAGATGCCAATCAAGCGCTACCCTGGTTACCAAAAAAAAACTGAGGGGGCCCCTGAGGAATATCTTTGGGTACGGGGTCGGAAACCCGCGACATCGTGGTAGCGGCAGATGCACCAGCTTACTGAAATTTCAACGTTGAAATCGAAAGGATCTTGAAGCGAAAAGGGCATCGTTACCAGAACGGTAACGGTCCCCGATTGTGTTGATGATAGTGCACGGTTGACCCAGTCAACTAACTTTGAAACCCAGCCACTAACGAGATCCGGCGGGTTCTCTGCCCCGTGTCTACCCAAAATGCCCAGGGTCCCCAGCGTCATTCAATTTGTAGTGCAGATGCACAGGTGAACAGCAGTTCACCCGGTTCACCTGTTCACTAAGCTGGGCATTTTTCCGCTAACACGATCACGCGGGTTTCCGACCCCGTGTGTGTTTCATTGCCTCAGGGGCCCCGGCCCCTGCTGAAATTTCTTCGCTGATGGAACTCCTTGCTTACGGGGAGCGGGGCACATACCTCGGAATTGTCGTGTAACAGGTGCAACTGGAATAGTTAACCTGTTGAATTTAAAGGTAAAAAATAATGTCGCGTCGGCTGGAAGCCTCCCGCGTGTGCGGTGTAACGCTATAGACATTCGACGGGCACCAAGGAAACTCAGCGCTCAAGGTTCGCTGCCGGCCACACGTGGAGGTTCGCCAAGGTCTACTATCGGCCAAGAGCGGTCAATCCACACAAGAACACGCCGAGCAGTCACAGGAAAAACTACTGTAATGGCCCGCATTACCCTTAAAGCTTTCGCAGTGGACGTCCACCATCAGTGGATGACTTAATGCTTAAGCCTAGCTATGTTTCGGGGTATCTTTAATCCGACTGCTAAGGAATTCGTATGGCCTCATCAAAACCTGCATTCTTCTTTTCCGCGACTCAGAGCGTCGATGATCGACTCGGCGCTGCGTTCACGTTCATCTGGGCTAATTACGCAGGTTTAAGAGAGTTTTGGTGGCAAGTCAGAGGTTTTAAAGAGCAATTTCCAGAGTTACACATAAAAGAAGTTGAGAAAAAGTTTTTATCGGGCCTGCCAATGCCGGGCGGGATCGACTTTAAAAAAGCTTTTTTGAACTCTGACTGGGCAGCTCATGAGCAAGAATTTTCTAAGTGGCTCATTTTTGAATGTTGCACACTATATGAAGGCTGGGCCGAAAAAGTCTGTCATGACTTATTCTCTAAAAGCAAAAGGGACTCACATGCGAAGAGCCTTCAGTTCCCATTTGTGGATGCTACCAATCCTGGGTATAAATCTGTAATTACTGATGCCAATAGTCAGATCTCCACGCTCATGAAGCAAGAGCTACTGCCTACCCTTAAGACATCTAAGCTAAACTGCTGGGGTCAGATGGATGCGCACCTAACTGCATACAGTTACTTTAAAAAATGCCGTAATTCGATAATTCACTCTGATGGTCTATGCACTCAGTCGATACTGGACTTGCAGGTAAAAATCGCTCTTGAACAGAGCAAACAACCGTCACCATTCAAAAATAACTTTTCGCTTCCTGTGCAAGTACTCAATCAAAAAATAACTTTTGATTTACGGGACTGCATACTATTTGGAACAATCGCTCGAAAACTAATTTGTACCCTTGATGCTGCGTTGAGTGTTGCATCAAAAAGCGAAGTGGTAATGGAGAATAGACTTCGCAATTTATCGAGTAAAAATGATAAGTGGAAAAATCTTCCTTCTGACCCATTAAGATATGAGCAACGCATTCATCGTATGCTCAGCGCTGCCAAAATTCCTGAACCTCAGAACCTTGTAAACTTTATTGGATGGATGAAAGGCAAAAAGCTAATTTAGACTATGGCACTCACTCAATGAGACGTACGAAGGCCTCACTCACCTATCGCAGGACGAAGAGCCTGCGGGGGTGTCAGCTGCTGCTCGGCCAGCACGGTTCAATATTTGGAGATCAAGGTCGATGACGCCCTGGAGATGGCAGAACAAAATTGTGGTCTAACCATGCATAGCGACGGTCGAAGTCAGGCCGTCGCTAAACGGCCATGAGCGGCCGGTGGACTGGGTGGTAGCATAGGGTTGGTCGCGAGCCTTTCCTTAAGAGTGATAGTTCATGAGTATCCATAGATCTAGGGCCAGGAGTGCACTAGCATCGGCGCAATCCGAGCTTGCTAACGATGAAGATCACCGCTTGAAATATGCAGCGCTTGAACTTCGTATGGCAATCGAATCCGTCACCTACGACAGGGCTCTAGCCTACAAGAGTGAGTTTCCGCCTCACGAGTATGAAACTTGGCAGCCAAAGAAAATCATGCTGGTTCTTCTGGAGATTGATTCCAGCGCAGATTCAAATAGCTCGCTTAGCTTCGGAATTGAAACTTCGCCAGGACACAAACCTGAACTCATGAACCATTTGGGGGATGAGGTTGTATTTAACCTTCAGATCATCAAGAAGCATTACGACGCGCTGGGCAGCTATCTGCATGCGCCTTCATTGAAACAGATACATTCCGGCCTGCGTCCCGATTACAACAAAATGCGCAAGAGATGTGAGGAAATCGCGAGTGTTCTTGAAAAAGTGTTGGCGTCCCCAGTATTCAATAGCACATTTGGGATATTTTCTAGTTTTGATTGCTGCGAGTGCAAAACACGCATTCGAAGGAGGATGCCTCGTGATAGCGATAGTCGTGAAATCGATTGCTTCAACTGTTTGGCTAGCTACACGCTCACGCGCATACCTGATGGCCAAATCCGTATGGATCCTCACCAGCAAGAGATAGTTTGTGCAAATACTGACTGTGACCACCCCACGATTCTTCTGCGTAGAGAAATTGTCAACGGTGGGGCCTGGACCTGCAAAAAATGCGGTGGACGTAACGAGATCCGCCTCGGACTCGTACATTGTGCGTCAAACTGACGTGGCTGCGACCACGGCGTCGCGCAATACTCGCTAGGTTCCGAACTGCTAGGGATTGCCGTCGGCCATATTTGGCCGACTTTGCATCTCAATTACCCATCTAGGTGTCCGCCTTGGGTTGGTTTCAGCCGCTCGTGGAAGGCAGAAATCGGCCAGAAGAGGTCGTTCAAACTGCCTCAGCTGGCTGTGTGCCTTGGTCTGCGTTATAGATACTTCGATCTATTTAGATGCCTATGCGATGCAATTTGATCTGGCTGTTATGGGGACTTGATGCTATCTCTCCATGCGGGCCGCGTTATTAGGCATTTAGTAATAGGCGAAAAAATTCTAGGAGCAGGCAGGGATGATCCTCACCGAAAATCAGCTCGACGAATGGGTTCTTGGAAACGCTCGTGATGCTCAAGGAGTGATAGTTGAATTGGTTTGGCGTTTGGTGGCTGCGTCGTGTCCAGCCCCGCTGGAGCGCCGGTTTCCATTAGGAGATAGCATCGGTCAACACGGCCCGGATGGTGTGTTGCATGTGAATCTATCTTTTGATCCCTTCGTACCGGAAGGAAGATCATTTTGGGAGGTAGGTACTGGGCTGAAAGCGGGTGATAAAGCTACCGCTGACTACAACGGCTTGGTCGAAGCAATCCCCGAAAATATTCGGCGGCAGTCGAGCTTTGTATTTGTCACGCCCCGCTCCGGCAGAAGGGATTGGGAACACACTTGGAAGGAAGACGCGCAAGGGCGGTGGCTAGAGGATCGAATAGCCAGGGATGAGTGGGCCGAAGTAAGAGTCATTGACGGCACAAGGCTAATCGACTGGATTCGCCAATTCCCGGCGGTGGAGCTATGGCTTGCAAATATAATCATTGGGTTGCCTCCCCAAGCCATCGAGACACCGGACCAGCGCTGGAACTTGATTCGCTCTATTGGTGAGCCTCCATCCTTGATGCCGCGCGTCTTTCTTACAGGCAGGGATGAAGCCTGCTCAAAAATTCATGAGATTTTCGTTGGGAATGCAGTCCAATTAAAACTCAGCACTCGCTATCCAGATCAGGTTGTTGATTTTGTCTCTGCATATTTGGCTGAGCAGAGTGAAGAGTTCAGGGCTGATGCCGCAGGACGCTGTCTTGTAGTATCCACGGTGGAAGGCTGGAAGGCTCTATCCGCTCAGAGAGAAAAACTCTTCCTGATTGCAGACTCCGGGCTAGATCTGAGCGGAGTTTCAGGCACCAAGCTGATCCAAATGGCAAGGCGTGCAGGACATGCAGTTATTTTTGGTGGCGCCGCGGGCGGTATTCCAGACCCTGCGAGTGCGTCTTTGCACAATCCTCGTTCACAGGATGTTAAAGAGGCACTCACTCAATCGGGATACGGTGAGGAGCGAGCGCGCTCGTTGGCCCAAAAGTGTGCCGGAAATCTCGGATCCTTACTCCGGTGCCTCCAAAACCTTTCATTGATGCCTGAATGGGCTGAAGGATCTGTCGCATCGGAATTAGCTGTTGCGATGATGCTAGGGGCTTGGGCTGATGAATGTTCCGCTGATCGCACTATCGTGGAAAACCTAACGGGAAACTTTTATGGGGAGTGGATTGAGTCAATGCGAGTTGCAGCACTCGCTTCGGGCACTCCCCTAATTCATCAATATGGAGATTGGAAATTTAGCTTACGCTTTGAAGGCTGGTATGCGTTAGGTCCAAGAATATTTGACGAACATCTCGACCGTTTTAGAACTATCGCTGTTTCGGTATTCAGAGAGGCAGACCCTCAATTTGATCTTCCTATTGAGCAACGTTACGCGGCAGCTGTTCACGGAAAGGTTTTACTTCATTCGCAAGAATTAAGAAGGGGGTTGGCCGAAACCTTAGCTCTATTAGGTAGTCATGCTAATGCATTGATTTCTTGTAAGCCTAATAAGGTGGAGACGACTGCCTCCAATATCGTTTATGAAACGCTATTCGGTGCTGACTGGATACGGTGGGCAAGTTTAGGAAATTTATTGCCCTTGTTTGCGGAAGCTGCCCCCAGCATTTTTCTCAAGGCTGTTGAGGATGCATTGGCACATGAAAACGGTCCTCTCGAGAGCTTGTTTCGCCAAGAGGGTGAAGGAATAACGGGTCGAACTTACATTAGCGCATTGCTGTGGTCATTAGAGACGTTAGCTTGGGATCCTGTTTATTTAAATAGGGCGGTATATTGCCTTGCAGAACTATGTGCGCTAGACCCAGGGGGGCAGTGGGCAAATCGTCCCGCAAACTCACTGAGAGATATTTTTCTCCCTTGGTATCCGCAGACATGTGCTTCTATAAAACAAAGATATGTAGCAGTTTCACTTGTAGTAGATGAACATCCAATCGTTGGCTGGAAGCTTTTGTTGGCACTCTTGCCTAGCTCTCACTCATCATCTTCGGGCACTCGGAAACCAGAGTGGAGAGAAACGATTCCAGATGACTGGACAGAGGGAGTAAAAACATCAGAATACCATTCTCAGGTACTGCGATATGCAGAGATGCTCGTGGATGAAGTGACAAGTGATCCTGCAAGACTTTCAGACGTGCTAGATTGCATTGAACGCCTACCGTTAGAAGCTGGTGAAAGGTTTCTGAATTATTTAGAAGTTGAGGCGCCTGCTCTCTTGTCTGAGGACGATATCGTTGTTTTGTGGAACAAGTTGGTGGATGTTATTTCTAAACATCGAAAATTCATTGATTCTGAATGGGCAATGTCATTAGAACGAGTCAATAGGATCGCTGAAACGGCGGAAAAACTATCTCCCACATCACCAGCCTTTATCCATCGCCGCCTATTCAGTGAAAGGGATTTTGATTTTTATGAGGAAGGAGGGAGCTTTGAAGAAAAAAGCCAGCGTCTTAGCTTAAGACGTGAAAAAGCGTTGGTCGAAATCGAAACATTAGGAGGTTATACCTCCATCATAAATTTTGCATTAGTCGTAAAGTCTTCTTGGCGAGTAGGGATCGCATATGGAAAGGTCGCTTCCGGTCAAGTCGATTCGATAATTTTGCCTGCCTTTATAACTAGCAGCGATAGCAAACTTGTAAGTTTTGTCGAAGGGTTTGTGTGGAGCAGGTTTAGTTCGCTGGGGTGGTCTTGGGTTGACAAACTTGATCTACTGAAATGGGCGTCATTTGACAAGGGTATTTTCTTATCATATTTACCTTTCAATGAAAAAACTTGGGAGTACGTGGCGCGATTACTCGCATCTGACGATGACCAATATTGGCGGGCCACAGCTGCCAATTTTTTTGAGAAATCTGAAAATATTGATTTTGCCATTGATAAGCTAATCATTAATGATCGCCCAAACGCAGCTTTAAGGTGTATTGGTGTTTGCATTCGTACAGAATCACCATTCAATCCTCAATTGGCAGTGAAAGCACTTTTGGCCGCTCTTCGCTCAAATGAGCCGCAAAGTTCTATTGACTCATATCAGACTACGGAAGTTATTAAAGCAGTGCAGTGTCGTTCTGATGTGAGTCTGAATGACATAGTTAGTATTGAATGGGCATACTTGCCATTGCTGGACAAGCATAGCGATGCCTCACCTGTTTTTTTGTGGAAAAAGCTCGCTCACGAACCTGAATTTTTTAGTGAGGTCATACGTCTTGTTTTCAAAGCTAAGAATGAGAACGAGACTGAGGATTCAACTCCTCTTGATGAAGGGCAGCAAAGGGTCGCGACCAATGCCTACCGGCTTTTAAGTAATTGGCAGCATCTGCCGGGTCTGGAACTAAACGATAAATTTGACGGGGACTTTTTTAAGACCTGGATTAGCTCCGTGAAAGAGATGTGCACCACGTCTGGACATCTGGAAGTTGCACTATCTATGACGGGCCATTGCCTCACCTATGCACCACAGGATCCCGATGGTCTTTGGATTCATCGCTCGGTTGCCACTGTATTAAACGCAAAAGATGCAGAGCCCATGCGAGATGGTTATAGAACCGCTTTGTACAATCAGCGCGGAGCACATTGGGTTGACCCTACAGGTGCCGGGGAGAGAGTTTTAGCTGAAGGGTACAGATCCAAAGCAAGCGACTTAGAGGAGGCGGGGTATCATCGTCTTTCAACCTCGCTGCGAGACATGGCAGAGTCTTATGAGCGTGAAGCTGAATTTGTGGTTGCGAGAAGTATTAAGAGAGATTCGTGAAGCTGAATTCAAAAGTAGCTTCGTTTAGTTTTTACTAAAAATGGCCCATGTGGGCCCTTTTTCAGGTGACGCTGTCTTACTTCTTCAACCATCCCTCGACGACGTCGGGTCCGTGGTTTGCTTTAAAAGCGGAAAGGGGACAGATTTATTATTGAATCGGAGAAGTTTGATGTGTCGTCCCTCCTATCAGGCGTGCTAGCTTTTTAAGCTGCACGCTTTAATTTTGAATGTCTTGCAGATAACCCTTGAGCGCGATAAGCGGCGCATCAAGCTGCTCCATCGTCCTCGCAGCACTGAAATCCCCCGCCAATCTATGCAGCTCACGCCCCAAGACCGAATCCATGCCACCGACCGCATCCAGCGCCAGCGTCAGGCACTCATCCACTTTCGAATGGATCGTCTCAACATCCCCCCGCCTCACCAGCAATCCAAAAACCTCCCGCTCATAATCGCTCATCATCAAATCATCCCGCAGAATCGGACTCGAATCTTCCGTCTCATACGCAAGCTTCATGCAGAACAAAGCAACAGTTTCCAGCAGCAGTTCCATAGGGGAATCCTTGTGAATGGGTCCATCACGGCGGGCGGCGGGGAAGAGCAGCAAGATCAAAAGATCGCAGCCTTCGGCAGCTCCTACACGGGACGGTGGGGTGTCAGCCACTTTATCGCAGGCGAAAAAAAAGGCCTTGCAAAGCAAGACCTTTCTTAATTTTGGTGCCCCGAGGGAGACTCGAACTCCCACTTCTTGCGAAAACGGATTTTGAATCCGCCGCGTCTACCAATTCCGCCATCAGGGCTCAATGGCGGCGAAGTATAGAGATGAGATTACCGTTGGTCAATCATGTACATAGAGAATTTTCACTATTTCGGCTAGACTTCCGGCCCCTGCTAGACGAACCCCATCATGCGCGTTGCTGACTTTACTTTCGAACTCCCTGATTCGCTGATTGCTCGCCACCCTTTGGCCGAGCGTCGCAACAGTCGCCTGTTGACCCTTGATGGGGTCAGCGGCGCCCTGGCACACCGTCAATTCA
>Ga0247811_1000573_pt1 | contig 10975 bp, 7 predicted proteins | sample UWRJL134311R1_FD_189018 | JGI IMG/M metagenome (GOLD analysis project Ga0247811, IMG submission 189018) | Plant litter microbial communities from Arlington Agricultural Research Station in Wisconsin, United States - UWRJ-L134-311R-1 | ecosystem: Environmental > Terrestrial > Plant litter >...
ACTTCCGTGCGATCCGAGAGATACGGGTTCGGATGACACGGGAGACCCTCTTCAACATTGAGTGGTCCCGGAGTTGACGCTAAAGCGGCCGCAAACGCCAGACAATGCGCGGCATTACCCGATTACTACCCGGGTAGTCGCGGCGTACTACGCAGTCCGGATCGACGGGAGCGGCCGGAGTCGCCCGGTCGTCGGCGCGGACTCCGGAGCATCCGCATATTAAAAGAGACATTCTCGGGGAGAGCCGTTTTCGGTAGCGACTACGCAGAAAACGGCCACGGGACTCAGCAGTCCGACCCGCCCGAGACCCCCAATACAGGTAAAAAGTGGCGATCTCCGCAAAAGGGGCGCATGATCAATGCGGGGAGGCAATTGTGAAAGCTGTTCAGTATCGAAGGTTTCGCGACGAGGTAGTCGCGCACTTCGAAGCCATGGGCGCCGCACGGCGTTCCGAAATCGACCGGGTCGAGGCCGCGCTACGCAGTGGCGTCAGTGTAATTCTCACCGGCCACGCGGGTATCGGCAAGAGCTACGTAGCTACCGAGCTCGTTTCGCGCATCGAACCGGGTGCCCGCACCACGGGCGAGTCGATGATCAGATGCTCGCGTTCGCGCGATATCGAACGGCTGCGCGATCTGGCATCGACGCCCGACGCAGGCGGCGGCATCCTCACGGTCGAGGACGCGCACCTGCTCGAGGCCGACGATCTTCGCTCCCTGAGCGACGTCGTGGCCAACTCGCACCGTCCCGTGCTGATCACCATGGACGTGCTGCAGGTCGACATGTTGTCACGCGAGTCTCTCGACCGGTCGAAACTGATCACCTCGCTGTGGTCGAGCATGGGACTCGACCGGGTCGACCTGTCGGGTATCGGCTTCAACGAGGCCGCCTCGATCATCGACGCGGTCAGCGACGGCAAGGGCGTCGACGCGGTGACCCGCGCCCGCATCGTGCACGGCGCCGCGGGCAATCCGCAGCTCGTCACCGAGCTGACCCGCGAGGCCATGCTGACGCCCGGCGGGTACAGCATCGACATCGCCTCGCTCGTGATCGGCCCGATCGCCCTTTCGGGCCGCATCCTCGACCTCACCCGCGAACGCATCGCGAGCCTGAGCGATGTCGACGAGTACGCGCTCGTCACTCTCGCCAAGGTCGGCACTGTTCCCTACGTGCGCGCCACCCGGCTGGTCGGGCAGGCGCCGCTGCGCTCGCTCCTGCGTCGCGGACTCGTGCACCACGAACCCGACTCCGTCGAATACGTGTCGGCGAGCCTGCTCTACGCGAACGCCGCACAGGCGGGGCGCGACACCGAGAACCCGCTCGAGGCCGAGCACACCGTCGAGCGCATCCTGCTGGCCGAACTGCAGGCGGGCGAGCGGCTGACATCGAACGAGTGCGTGATCCTCGCCGCCTACTGGCTCAACAACCCGCTCGCGAATTCGCTCACCAACCCCCTCACCGCGCTTCCGCCGGAGGCCGCGGCCACGGTCTTCGCCCGCGCCGCACGTCGGGTGGACATGTGGGGGCTGCCCGCCTCCGCCGAACCCTTCGCCCGACGGTCGCTCTCGATCTGGCCCACGGTCATCGGCACGGAGCAGCTGTCGCGCGCCCTCGCCGGCCAAGGCATGCACACGGCGGCGATCGAGCTGCTCGAGAACGAACGACTCGAACACACCGACCCGGTCGCCGACGGCGATCTCATCTCGTGGTGGTCGATGCTGCTCGAAGCGCACGGGTTCCGGCCCGACCGGCTGGAGACCCTGCACGCTCGAGTCGCTTCTTGGGGGACTTTCCGCGGGCGCATCACGGCTCTCGACGACTTCCTCGCCGCGCGCCGGCTGCTGCTCGGTTCCGACTACAGGGAGGGCTACGACCAGCTCGAGAAGATCGCCTGCGACGAGTCGCTGTCGTTCACCCTGCGACTCCGCGCCCTAGTCGAGGTGATACCCGCGTACACGTTCCTCGGCATGCCTCAAGAACTGGAGGCGGCGTTCACCCGGGGAAGCGAGATCGTCGGCGAGCTCGCCATGATCAGACAGGGGATCTCGACCGACACCCGGGTCGCTGCCGCTATGTTCCTCGCCGAGTGCGGCATCGCCAAGGCGGTACTCGGTTACGACCGGGCCGGCGCGGCTCGGGATCTCGACGGCTACGCCCTGCGTTCCGTGCTCGTCGGCAACGACTTCGACCTCGCCCTGGTGAACCTGGTGTCGGGCGCGCTGTCGCTCGCGGCGCAGCAGAACGCCCGCTCCGAAGCGGAACTCGCGCGTGCCGAAGCCGGCATCAGCCGCAAGATCGAGCCACGCACCATCGTCGGCGTCCGGCTGCTGCGCGGCTGCGCCCTCGCGGCGATGGGCCGCACCGCCGAGGCCCGCGAGGTGCTCGCGAGCGTCGAGCACTCCGACATCGAGCACAACCCGTGGGGCGACTTCTACAAGGAGTACTTGAAGATCGCCGTGCAGCTGGACCCCGCCGACCTCGCGTCGACGAAAGACGCTTTTCTGCAGCTGGCCCGGTTCAAGAACGGCGGCAGCCGCGCCATCTCGACGATGGCGCTCTACGGCGCCTTCTCGATGGGTGCCACGCCGGCCGAGACTCTCGCGGTGATGGAAGACATCAAGTCGCCCGGCGCCTCGGTACTCGGCGACGTCGTCGAAGAACTGCTGCGCGCCGAACTCGCCCACGACGGCTTCCGACTCGACGCGGTGGCCGAGCGGTTCGTCGAGCTCGACCTGCCCGAGCAGGCGGGCGCGGCCTTCCAGTCCGCAGCATCCGCCCATCTCGCCGCAGGCCGCAGCGCCGAGGCGTCGGCGAGCCACGCGCGCCGCGACGCACAGCAGCCGGCACCGGTCGAGAAGCCGAAGCCCGCGGTGCAGCCGTCGGTGTCGCGCGAGAACATCGCGCGGCTGACGCGCCGCGAGCTCGAGATCGCGCAGCTGGCGGGCCTCGGGCTCAGCAACTCGGAGATCGCGACGCGCCTGTTCCTCAGCGTGCGCACCGTCGAGTCGCATGTGCTTCAGGCTCGTGTGAAACTCGGCGCCAGCCGTCGCAGCGAGCTCGGCCTGTACCTCGCCGAGTTCGACCGCAAAGCCTCGTAGGGCTGCCTAGAAGTCGGTGTGCCCGAGCTCGGGCGCACCGACGAACCGGGCGACCGGCTCGGCGATCGCGAGTGTCTCGAACACGACGATGCTGTTGCGGCCGGGGTGCAGCAGCGGACCGGGCACGTAGAGGGTCTCCCCCGGGCCGGCGCTCCAGTAGCGGCCGAGGTCGAAGCCGTTCACAAAGGCGTTTCCTTTGCCCCAGCCGACGGTGCTGACGAAGAGGTCGGTGGCGGTGTCGATCTCGAACGATCCGCCGGCGAAGGCCGGGCCGGCGACAGCGGCGACGGATGTTCCGCGCGGGCCGTCGACGTCGGTCACCTCCGCGGGCAACGAGTCGAGCGCCAACGGCAGCACCTGCCAGGCGTCGAGCCGCTCGCCGTCGAGCAGGGCCGGGCCGATGAGTCCCTTGTCTTCGCCGATGCGCGGGCCGTAGTTCACACGCCCCTGGTCTTCGACGAGGATCTCGAGCACGCCGGCGCCCCCGACGACGAGCGCCGAATCGTGGTGGTGACGGCTCAGCACGCCGACGGGCACGCCGTCGAGGAAGACCTGGGCGCGGTCGCGCACTTCGCCGAAGGAGAGCACTCCCCCGGCCTCGATCGTGGTGCGGTAGAGGGCGAATCCGCGGAAGTGCCCGATCTCGTCGAGTGTCGGCAGGTGGTCGTACTCTGCCCACGATCCGAGCGACGAGGAGGGCGAACGCAGTGCGTCGGACAGCGAGATCGAACGGTCGAGGGCCACCTCGAACACCGGTGCCGGCACCGAAGCCGTCGGCACCTCGTCGGGCACGGGCGCGTACTTGGCGATCACGTCGCGGAAGGCCCAGAACTTCTCGCCCGGCTCGCCCGACTCGGTGAGCGGGGCGTCGTAGTCGTACGACGTCACGGTCGGCTGGTAGACACCCTTGTCGTTGGCGCCGTTGGTGAAGCCGAAATTGGTTCCGCCGTGGAACATGTACAGATTGACGGATGCCCCGGTGGCGAGCAGTTCGTCGAGCTCGGCCGCGGCCTCGGCCGCACCCGTCGTGTGATGGTGGGCGCCCCAGAAGTCGAACCAGCCGTTCCAGAACTCGGCGCACATGAGCGGGCCGGTCGGCTGGTGCTTGCGCAGCACGGCGAGGCGCTCGTTGGCGCGCGAGCCGAACGACGCGGTCTTGTGCAGTCCGGGCAGGCCGCCATCGTCGAGCATCTGGTCGGTGGGCTGGTCGATCGTGGTGAGCGGCACGGTGATGCCACCCGCGCGGTTCAGCTCGACGAGCGCGGCCAGGTAGTCCTTGTCGTCGCTGTAGGCGCCGTACTCGTTTTCAATCTGCACCAAAATCACGGGGCCGCCGCGGTCGATCTGACGCTCGGCGACGATGGGCAGCAGCGCGTCGAAGTACTCGGCGATCGCGGCCATGTAGAGGGGCTCGTTGCGGCGCACGCCCACCTCGGGGTCGGTGAACAGCCAGGCCGGCAGACCGCCGTTGTCCCACTCGGCGCAGATGTAGGGGCCGGGTCGCACGATCGCGAACATGCCCTCCGCGGCAACCAGGTCGAGGAAGCGCGCGAGGTCGAGGCCGGCGGTGGTGTCGAAGAGACCGCGCTGCGGCGAGTGTTCGTTCCACGGCACGTAGGTCTCGATGGTGTTGAGGCCCATAAGCCGCGCCTTGTGGATGCGGTCGGCCCACAGGGCGGGGTGCACGCGGAAGTAGTGCAGCGCGCCCGAGAGGATGCGGAACGGTTCGCCGTCGAGCAGGAAGTGCTCGTCTCCGATGGCGAAACTGCGGGCCTGTGCTGCCGCGTGCGTCACGGTAACTCCTTGCGATGTCGAGCGGAAAGCTGTTCCGGGTGAAAAGAGTGGGCGCCTCCCCTCGTGAGGGGAGGCGCCCACGGGTACTGCTACTTGTTGACCGAGAAGCCCTGGTCGTTGCCGTAGTCGGCCGAGGCCTTCTGCCAGGCTTCGAGTCCGGTGTTCAGGTCGCTCTTCGACGCGTAGGACTGGCCCACGGTGTCGCCGAAAATGCTGTTCGCGTAGACCTGGAAGGGAAGGTAGGTCCAGCCCTTCACGTTGTCTTCGATCGACTGGGCGAAGACCTGGTTGATCTTCTGGCCGCCGAAGTACTCGCTCTCGTAGTTCAGGAAGTCGTCGGACTCGAGGTCGGCCGTGGTGGACGGAAATCCGCCGCCGTCGATCGAGATCTGGGCGCCCGCGCCCTGGTTCATCCACTGCACGAAGCCGGCGGCGACGAGCTTGTTGTCGCTGCCCTCGAGCACGGCATCGGCGCTTCCGCCGTTTTCGCTGCTCGCGGGGGTGCCGTCGTAGGTCGGCAGGGTGGCGACACGCCAGTTGCCGGCTGCCGACGGAACGCCGGACTCCAGGTTGCCGGGCATCCAGGCGCCGATGTTCAGCGTCGCGATGGTGCCGTCGGCGAGGCCCTTGTACCACTCGTCACTCCACGACGAGATGGGGGCGACGAGGTCGTTCTCGGTGAGCTGGCTCCACATGTCGGCGAACTTCTTCGAGCCCTCGTCCTGCAGGTCGATGGTGACATCGGTGCCGTCGGTCGAGTACGGCTGTCCGCCGGCCTGCCAGATCATGCTGGTGGTGAAGCCGGCGTCGCCGGTGTCGTTGGTGATGTACGCGTTGGGGTTCGCGGCGTGGATCGTGTTCGCGGCGGCGATGTACTCGTCCCACGTGGTCGGCACGGCGATGCCGAGCGAGTCGAACACGGTCTGGTTGTAGAACATGGCCATGGGGCCCGAGTCCTGCGGAAGCGCGTAGATGCCGCCGTCGAGCTTCACCGAGTTCCAGGTGCTGGCGGTGAAGTCGTCTTCGTAGTCGGCGAATCCGAAGTCGCTGAGGTCGACGAGCGCGTCGGACAGGCCGAACTGCGGCATGGCGTAGTACTCGATCTGAGCGACATCCGGACCACCCGATCCGGCCTTGATCGCGTTCTGCAGCTTGATGTACTGGTCGTTGCCGGTTCCGGCGTTGACGACCTCGACGGTGACGTTCGGGTATTCCTTCTCGAAACCGGCCGCGAGGTCGTCGAGCTGCGGTGCCCAACCCCACACGGTGATGGTGCTCTTCTCCTGCAGCGCCTTCTCGATGTCGGCCGCGGTGCCGGAGCTGGCTCCGCCGCCCGACGAGCCGGAGCATGCCGCGAGGGCCAGGGTCATAACGAGCCCGGTCGCTGCGACGGTCGCCACGCGACGCGCCTTGCTGTGTTGCAACTTCATGGTTCTGCCTTTCACTTCCTTGTAAACGGTGGGCAGGGTTTTGCCCGCGGAGATGTTGGTGCTTCGCGCTCGGCCGTTCTCCTCCGGCCGCGCGAGTCTGGGTTACGCCTTGACGCTGCCGGCGGCGAGGCCGGACTGCCAGAAGCGCTGCAGGAACAGGAACGCCACGATGATCGGGATGATCGTGAGCAGCGAGCCGGTGATGACGAGGTTGTAGATGGGGTCTCCGCCCGCGGTCGACGCCTGGGCGTTCCACTGGTTGAGGCCGACGGTGAGCGGGTACCAGGTGGGCTCGCTGAGCATGATGAGCGGCAGGAAGTAGTTGTTCCACGTCGCGACGACCGTGAACAGCAGCACGGTGACCAGTCCGGGGGCGAGCAGCTTGAGCGAGATGGTGAAGAACGTGCGGAACTCGCCCGCGCCGTCCATGCGTGCGGCCTCGAGCACCTCGGTCGGCACCGCGTCGAGCGCGTACGTCCAGATCAGGTACAGGCCGAACGGGCTGATCAACGAGGGCAGGATGATCGCCCACGGGGTGTTGGTGAGGCCCATCTGGCTGAACATGAGGAACGTGGGGACCGCGAGCGCCGTGCCGGGAATCGCGACGGCGCCGATGACCACGGCGAAGACGGCTTTTTTGCCCGGGAAGTTGAACTTCGCGAGCCCGTAGCCGCCGAGCGCCGCGAGGAACGTGGCCCCGCCCGCGCCGACCACGACGTAGAGCAGCGTGTTGAGGAACCAGCGCACGAACACGCCGTTGTCGTAGGTCAGCGTCGCGCCGATGTTGTCGAAGAACGCGAACGGGCCGCTGAACCAGAGACCGAACGAGTTGAGCAGTTCGGACTGGGTCTTGGTGGATGACACGAAGAGCCAGAACAGCGGGAGCAGGCTGTAGATCACGCCGACGGCCATGATCACGGTGAGCCAGACCGACTTCTTCTTCTGCATGCCGAGGTGGGCGTTCGCGCGGGCGAACCGCGGGGCCTTGGCAGCCCGGGCGGTCGTCGGTGCGGCGACCGGTGAGTCGGAGATCGTTGACGTCATGGTCATGACTCTTTTCTGGAACCGGTGAGCTGGACGACGTAGGCGATGACCGCCGTGAGCAGTCCGACGATGATGGCGATCGTGGCCGAGTAGTTGTACTGCTGGCCGGAGAACGACAGGTTGTACGCGTACATGTTCGGCGTGAAGAAGGTGGTGATCGAGTTCGGTGCGAGCGACTGCAGGATGTTCGGCTCGTTGAAGAGCTGGAAGCTGCCGATGATCGAGAAGATGGTTCCGATCACGATCGCCGGACGGAGCGCCGGGAGCTTGATGCTGCGGATGATGCGGAAGGCACCAGCACCGTCGAGCTCCGCTGCCTCGTAGAGGTCGACGGGGATGACGCGCAGGGCGGCGTAGAACAACAGCATGTTGTAGCCCACGAACTCCCAGGTCACGATGTTGCCGACCGAGGCCAGCACCCACGAGTTCGACAGCGGGGCGAGCGCCGTGCCGAGGAAGTCGTTCAGGTCGCCGACCAGGCCGAACTGGGTGCCATAGATGAAGCCCCACATCAGCGTCGCGACGACCGCCGGAACCGCGTACGGCAGGAAGATCGAGATGCGGAAGAACGACGAGGCGAACAGTCGCGCGCTGTCGAGGGCGAGGGCCGCGGCGAGCGCGAGGGCCAGCATGATCGGCACCTGCACGACGAGGAACAGCGTCACGCGGCCGAGCGATCCCCAGAAGCGCTCGTCGCCGAGGGCCTGGGCGTAGTTGTCGAATCCGACGAACGAGTTGCCGCCGATGAGCTGGTCTTTGAACAGGCTCAGATAGATCGAGTAGAGCACGGGTGCGATGAGCACGAGCGCGAAGACGACCATAAACGGTCCGACGAATTTCCAGCCGGTCCAGTCGAGCTTCTGCTTGTGCCGCTTGGGCGCTACGAGCCCGGTTGCGGGTGGTGACACCGTCGTCATTCGTGAGTACTCACTAATCTCTCGGCCCTGAGGTCATATTTGTCGGTTGCCTCATGTTTGCGTAAACATTCGACGTTGATCACGGTAGCATGTTTACGCAAACATGATGCACACTTCTCGGATGAGCGGATCGACGATGACCAGCGAAACCACGGCCACACCAGCCCGTGCGCGCCGCGGTCCCTCGATGGCCGAGGTGGCCCAGCTCGCCGGGGTCTCGTCGCAGACCGTGTCCCGGGTCGCGAACGGGCTGACCAATGTCGACGCCGTCACCCGCGACCGGGTGCTCGTCGCGATGGAGGAGCTCGGCTACCGGCCGAACAGCGCCGCCCGCGCACTGAAGACCGGGCGCTTCCAGTCGATCGGCGTCATCATGACGACGCTCTCCACCTACGGCAACATGCGCACCCTCGACGCGATCGCTACCGCGTCGGCGCAGGCGGGCTACTCGATCACGCTGATGCCGATCTCCGTTCCCACCCAGGGTGAGATGGCGGTCGCGTTCACCCGGCTCTCGGAGCAGGCGGTCGACGGCATCGCGATCATCATCGAGGCGCACACACTCGACAACTCCGACATCATCCTTCCTCCGGGCCTGCCGGCGGTGATCCTCGACTCCGACGCCGGCGACCGGTACACGGTGGTCGACGCCGACCAGGCCGAGGGCGCCCGGCTCGCCACCCAGCACCTGCTCGACCTCGGCCACACGACGGTGTTCCACCTCGCCGGCCCCGAGTCGTCGTTCTCGGCCGCGCGCCGCACCGACTCCTGGCGGGCGACGCTCGAGGCGGCGGGCGCACCGGTGCTGCCGCCGGTGATCGGCGACTGGACCGTCGAGTCGGGATACCGCATCGGCCTCGACCTCGACCCCGCCACCACCGCCGTGTTCGCCGCGAACGACCAGATGGCGCTCGGCCTGATGCGCGCACTGCACGAACGCGGCCTGGCGATCCCGGGCGACGTCAGCGTGGTCGGCTTCGACGACATGGCCGAGGCGAAGGCGTTCTGGCCGCCCCTCACCACGGTCCGCCAGGACTTCGCGGAGATCGGGCGGCGCAGCATCCAGGCCCTCCTGCACGAGATCGAGGACTCGTCCCGCGACGTGGGAACGACGATCGTGCCGACACGGCTCGTGGTGCGCGAGAGCTCGGCGGCACCGCGCCTATAGAGCTGGCAGGCGATAGTGCAGTTCTTCCCGGTTTGAGCGCCCTAAGCGGGCACAACTGCACTATAGGTGGAGCGAACCGGCGCTAGATGAGCGAGAGCGACTGGCGCGCGATCTCGAGCTCCTCGTTGGTCGGGATTACCAGCACGGTGACCGGCGCGCCCTCGGGCGAAATCACGCGGGCCGCACGCGAGTGCAGCTCGTTGCGGTCGTTGTCGACCTCGATGCCCAAGAACTCGAGTCCGGCGAGCAGGCGGCGGCGGCCGAGCGAGTTGTTCTCGCCCACGCCGGCCGTGAACACGAGCACGTCGAGCCCGCCGAGCTGCGCGAGGTAGCCGCCGATGTAGTGCTTGATGCGGTGACGCCAGACGGCGAGCGCGGCTTCGGCCGCTTCGTCGCCCGCGGATGCCGCGTTCTGCACGTCTCGCATGTCGCCGTTGCCCGTGAGTCCGAGCATTCCGCTGCCCCGGTTGAGCAGCGAATCGAGCTCGTCGAAGCCGAGCCCGGCCTCGCGGTGCAGGTGGAAGATGATCGCCGGGTCGAGGTCGCCCGAGCGGGTTCCCATCACGAGGCCCTCGAGCGGGGTGAGCCCCATCGAGGTCTCGACCGAGCGCCCGCCGTCGATGGCAGCGACGGATGCACCGTTGCCGAGGTGCAGCACGATGGTCTTGAGCGACTCGAGCGGCCGGCCGAGGAAGCGCGCGGCCTCCTCCGACACGAACTTGTGGCTGGTGCCGTGGAATCCGTACCGGCGGATCTTGTGCTTCTCGGCGAGATCGCGGTCGATCGCGTACGTGTACGCCTCGGGGGGCAGGGTCTGGTGGAAGGCGGTGTCGAACACCGCGACCTGCGGCACGCCCACGAAGATCGCGGCGGCCGCTCTGATGCCCGCGAGGTTCGCCGGGTTGTGCAGCGGTGCGAGCGCGGAGAGCTCGTCGATGTCGGCGATCACCCGGTCGGTGACGAGCGTCGGGCCGGTGAACAGCGATCCGCCGTGCACGACGCGGTGGCCGATCACGGTCGGCGGCGAGAACGCGAGGTCGGGACCGTACTCGGAGAACGCCTCGGTGAGCACGCGCAGGGCGGCCGTGTGGTCGGCGATCGAGCGGCGGGTCTCGTGCTTCTCGCCGCCCGAGGTGTGCACGACGGCACTCTCGGACTCGCCGATGCGGTCGATCTGGCCGGAGGCGAGAGTCTCTTCGCCGTCGGACTCGATCAGCTGGTACTTGAGCGACGACGAGCCGCTGTTGATGATGAGTGCGAGGCTCATGACTGCGACCCTTCGACGAGCTCAAGGGCCGAAGCCGCCTGGATGGCCGTGATGGCCACGGTGTTCACGATGTCGCGCACGAGTGCTCCTCGGGATAGGTCGTTGATCGGCTTGTTGAGCCCCTGCAGCACCGGTCCGACGGCGACTGCTCCCGCGCTGCGCTGCACGGCCTTGTAGGTGTTGTTGCCCGTGTTCAGGTCGGGGAAGATGAAGACCGTCGCCCGCCCGGCCACCTGCGAACCGGGCATCTTCGACTT
>Ga0247811_1000574_pt1 | contig 10952 bp, 6 predicted proteins | sample UWRJL134311R1_FD_189018 | JGI IMG/M metagenome (GOLD analysis project Ga0247811, IMG submission 189018) | Plant litter microbial communities from Arlington Agricultural Research Station in Wisconsin, United States - UWRJ-L134-311R-1 | ecosystem: Environmental > Terrestrial > Plant litter >...
TACTCGCTCTGGAGCGCCTACGACGCCACGGCACAGCTGGGCGAGGGGCCGACCGCGAGCGTCCCCCTCGGCTGGTTGGCGACGCCGCCCCGGTCGGACGTCAGGCAGCTGACCCGCGACCTCTCGGATGCTGCGATCCGGTTCGGTCTGCGCCCCGGACACCCGTGGCTGCTCTCCGGCACCGCAGACCCCGCGACCCTCGACGCCGCGACGCTGCGCGACGCGCTCGCCGACCTCTCCTCGGCCCGCACCCGGCTCGGCGAAATACCGCCCGCGTGGACCGACGCCCTCGCGACCCTGCTGCCCGGCGCCGGACTCGGCGCGACGGTGCGCCTCGCGACCGCGCGCACCGCCGCGCTGCTGCCGACACCCGCGCACCTCGCCTACATCGACCGCGCCAGCTGGCGCGAAGCGGCCGAGGCGCTGCGCCAGGCGACCGCCGCCTACCGCGCGAAGCACACCCGCGCGCTCGCCGAGGGCACACCCGCCGCGCTCGAATTCGCCGGGCTCGGCGAGCTGATCGAGAAATCGGCGAAACTCGACGGCCAGTGGTTCTTCCCCGAGACCAGACGTCGCACGCTGCGCAAGCAGATCGAACCGCTGCTGGCTCCCGGCGCCGCTGCCGCCGCTCAGGGCGCCGAGTTCACCGCGCTGCTCGAACGCCTGCGGCTCGCCTTTGCCGAGGCCGAACCGCTGCTCGCCGCGAAGGCCCAGCTGCAGGGGCTCGTCACGCCCGAACCGTGGCGCCCCTACGGCGACGCGGCGAGCGAACAGCTGACCGCGGCCGTCTACGTGGCGAGCACCGCCGTCTGGCTGTCGAAGCAGGCGCCGGCGGCCTGGCAGCTGGTGTCTGCCGACGCCGTTCCCGACGCCCTCGCCGACATCGATGCGGTCTGGATCCGCTGGCTCGCGGCGCTCGGTGGAACGCCGGCGACGGTGCGACACTGGGCGGGTGCGGCGAACTGGGTACAGAAATGGTCCGACGACGAACCGCTCTGGCGCGCCGACCTCGAAGCGACCGGCGCGCTGCAGCCGCAGCGTTTCGCCGAGACCCGCCGACTGCTGGGCGAGCTCGCGGCATCCGGCCTGACCGGCTTCGCCGAACAGCTCGCGAGCGTCGCGATCGCGCCCGAACTCGCGCCCGAAGCGCTGCTGCGCGGACTCGCGCGCGCCTCCCTCGAGGAACGCACCGCCGCCGGCGCGCTCGGCGACTTCGACGCCGACGCGCAGGACCGCGCAGCGAGCGCCTACCTCGAACAGGGTGCCGCCTCGCGCGACCAGCTGCGCAGCGCCGTCGCCGCGCGGCTCGTCGCCCAGCGCCCGTTCGACGTGAACAACCTGCGCGGCGAGGTCGCCGAGCTCAAACGCCAGATCGACCGCAAACGCGGCGGCCTGGCCTTCCGCGAGGTCGCCCGCCGCTACCCCGACGCGCTCACCGCGATCGCGCCCGTATTTCTGATGAGCCCCGGCTCGGTGGCCCACTTCCTCGACGCGTCGTCGATCGACTTCGACCTGGTGATCTTCGACGAGGCGTCGCAGATCCGAGTGCCGCAGGCGATCGGCGCGATGGGCCGCGGCAAGGCCGTGATCGTCGTCGGCGACTCGAAGCAGATGCCGCCGACGCGCATCATGCAGGTCGACGCCTCCCCCGACTCCGCCGCCGGCAGCGGCACGAGTCAGTCCGGCGAAGATCTCGTGGTCGAAGACCTCGAGAGCATTTTGAGCGAGGCGGTCGAGTCGGGCCTGCCGCAGCTCTGGCTCAGCTGGCACTACCGCAGCCAGGACGAGAGCCTCATCGCCTTCTCGAACGCGACCTACTACGACGACAAGCTCGTGAGCCTGCCGTCGCCGCGGGTGACCGGCGGCGGCACGGAGGGCAACGGCGACGACGCGCAGACCGGACTCAGCCTGCGCCGCGTGCAAGGCGAGTTCGCCCGGGGCGCGGCACGCACCAACGAGGTCGAGGCGCAGGCCATCGTCGACGAGATCGCGGCACGGCTGCGCGACCCCGCCACAAAAGACGAGTCGATCGGCGTCGTCTGCTTCAACATCCAGCAGCGCGACCTCATCCTCGACAAGCTCGAAGACAGCTCCGACCTGCTCGTGCAGCGCGCGCTCACCGCGGCGCCCGGCCTCGACCTGTTCGTGAAAAACCTCGAGAACGTGCAGGGCGACGAGCGCGACACGATCCTGTTCTCGCTCGCCTTCTCGCTCGATGACAAGACCGGCACCCTGCCGCTGAACTTCGGCCCGCTCAACCTCGCCGGCGGCGAACGCCGGTTGAACGTGGCGATCACGCGCGCCCGCAAGAACGTGGTGCTGTTCGCGTCGTTCGACCCCGCCGACATCGACCTGCGCCGGTCGAGCGCGCAGGGCATCGCCGATCTGAAGGGCTACCTCGAGTTCGCGTCCGACCGCACTCTCGCATCGGGTCCCCGCGGCAGCGCGGGTCAGCTCGACGGCAACGGCGGGCGGTTCGTCGACGAACTCGCGACCGCCCTGCGCGCCGAGGGGTTCGAGGTCGCGACCGCCCTCGGATTCTCGTCGTTCAAGGTGGACCTCGCCGTGCGCCGCCCCGGCGACGACGAGTGGCGCGTCGCCGTGATGGTCGACGGCGCCGGCTGGGCCGCCCGCCCCACGGTCTCCGACCGCGACGGCGCCCCGCAGTTGCTCGTCGACCTGATGGGCTGGCCCGCGACCGTCCGCGTCTGGCTCCCCGCCTGGCTGCGCGACCGTGCCGGAGTGCTCGCGCGCATCCGCGAAGCCGTCGACAGACCCGCCGCCCCGAAGGCGCGCTTCGTGTCGGTTGCCGCCGCCGAAGCACCGGCCGGGATCGTCGAGACGGATGCTGCGGAGCCCGTCACCCCGACCGGCATCGTGCTGGCGCCGTTCGTCGTCGCCGACGACAGCGCGATCGCCAGCCAGTCTGTGCTCGAGAACATGCGTATGGCGCGGCCCGCGATCCAGCGCATCGCGGCCGAGATCCTCACTACCGAGGGGCCGGTGCCGCTCACCCGCCTCGTCGCGACCGTCGCCCGCCGCTTCGGCTACACGCGCATCGGCGAGGCGAAGCGCAACGAACTCGCGCAGAGCCTCGAGGCGCTGTTCGAGGCGCGCGACGGATTCGTCTGGCCGCCAGGAGTCGTTCCGGCGGGCTGGCGCGACGCGCGGCGGTCGCCGTCGACCGCCGCACGCGCGATCACCGAGATCAGCCCGCACGAGATCGCGAACGTGATCGAGCTGCTGCTGCGCGAGTCGTTCAGCATGGGTTTCGACGACCTCGCCAAAGAGACCACCGAGGTGCTCGGCTACGCGCGCGTCACCGATCCCGGGCGAGCCAGCATCGCCCGCGGTCTCGAACTGGCGATCGCCGAGGGCCGGGTGACCGCCGACGGCGAGAAGCGGCTGCGGCTCGCGCCCGGATCGGCGGAGTAGATCGGAAGCAAAGGGGGAGCCGGAAACCAGGGGTCTCGTGCCGGCATCCGCAAACCCGGCACCGCCTGACCTTCCCTCAGCCCGCCCGCAGTGCCAGCATGGGGCCTATGACCAACGATCAGAGTGTGCTTCCGGGCCTCCCGGCCAGTTTCCTCACCATCCACCGCGGCGAGCTGATCGCCGTGGCCGTCGTGGGCCTCGTGCTCGGCATCATCGCGCTCGTCTGGCCGGGCGCGACCCTCGTCACTGTGGCGATCATCTTCGGCATCTACCTGGTGGTGTCGGGCATCTTCCGCATCACGGTGGCGTTCCTCGCGCACAACTCCACCACCGGGATGCGCTGGCTCACCGGCATCCTGGGCCTGCTCATCGTCGTCGCCGGTATCTACTGTCTCGCGAGCCCCGAACGCTCGCTGGTCGTGCTGGTCTTCGTGATCGGCTTCGGCTGGATCGCCGAGGGAATCGTCGACATCGTCGCGGGAATCCAGGGCATCGTGTCGCCGCGCTGGCTCGCGATCGTGAGCGGTGTGATCTCGCTCATCGCCGGCATCGTGACCTTCACCCTGCCGGGCCTCGCGGTGTCTGCGTTCCTGATCTTCGGCGCGATCATGCTCATCGTCGTGAGCATCTCGACGCTGCTCACGCTGCCGCGCAAGCACAGCGTCGCCGCGTAACGCGCGCCTACCCTTCCCAGGGCATCGGCTGCGAGCGTACGGTCTCGCCCGTCGCCGCCGCCTCGTCGATGAGCAGCCCCAGGTAGTGGTCGTGGCTGGCCTCGGCGAGCGGGTAGAACGGCTCCCCCGTCTGCACGAACACCGCCATGCGGTGCATCACCTCGGCCACCGCGATCTCGTCGTCATTCAGCCGCGCCGGAGCGAACCGGTTCTGCCAGTACACCTCGGTGTGCAGGGTGACGCGGCGCAGGTAGTTTCCCGCGAGGTCGCTCTCGACGCCGGTGACGTCGCGGCGCAGCTCGCCGGCCGCCGGGTTGCCCGGCCCGACCAGGTGGGTGACGCTGTTGTCGGAGATCTCGCCGCGGTCGCCGCGCACCGAGGTGTGGCGCGAGCGCACGGGCGAGAAGTACTGCTCGTCGGTGAAGTCGAAGACGGCGTTGTGCTCGCCGGATCCGCTGTCGCCGAAGCGCAACAGCGCGACCGTGCGTGTGCCGGGCACGCGCACGAACTCGTCGTGCCAGCCGTCGCGGCCGTTCGACGACAGCAGCGGGTCGGTGAGCGCATCGGCGCGGATGGCGACCGGGTCGAATCCGACGCCGAGATAGAGCCGCGCGAGACTCACGCCGTGGTAGCCGTGCGCGACCGAGAGCCGGGCGCTCGACACCTCGCCGATCAGGCCCGAGCGCACGATCGCGAGCCGCGCGGCGTGGTGTGGCTGCAAAAAGTACTGTTCGGCGACCTGCACCGGGGCGCCGCCGACACTGGCCCAGAGCGAACGGAGGGCTGCAGCATCCGGAGCCGGAGGCGTCTCGCTCAACACAGGGATGCCCGCGCCGACCAGCGCCTCGATCAGCTCGGGCACCACCGCCCACGGCGTCGAGACGACCACGTAGTCGTAGCCGCCGGTCAGGAAGTCGGCGAGGCTCGTCGTCGTGGGCACTCCCCAGTTCTCGGCGACGGATGACGCGGACTCTTCGGTGCGCACGAGTACCCGCGCGACCGTGAAGCGGTCGGGCAGCTCGCGGGCGATACGCAGAAAGTACTGCGCCCGCCAGCCCGCGCCGATGAGACCGACGGTGGCGTGCCGGGTGGATCCGGCGTGCCGTGCGGATTCGGACGGCTGGGCGGATTCGGACTGTGCTGCTGGCTGCGGCATTGCGGCCTTCCCCTGAGCGTGACGCGACTACTGCGTTCCGAGCGAACCCAGCGCGTTCAACAGTATCGAGTAGGTGACCACCACGAAGCCGCCCGCACCGACGACCGTCGTCACACTCGCCCACATCACCTGCAGCCGCCAGGCGGAACGCGCCTCGGCGCGCAGTTCGGCGAAGCGTTCGCGCAGCGAGTCGCGGTCGCTCACCGGTTCGCCGTCGTGCTGCCAGGTGGCGGCGAGCTCGGCCGAGTCACCGATCGCGGCGACCTCGACGGCGCTGAGCACAACCCGGCGGTCGAGCAGCCACTGCACGATCGACGCGGTCGACAGCACCGTCACGTCGCGGTGTTTCTCCCGCACGGTGATGCTCTTGGCCGCGACGATCGCGAGAATTCCGGAGACCTCGACCGAGATGCCCGCGGCCGAACTGAGCAGGCGTTCGACGCGCCCCATCTCGTACTCCATGTTGCGGATGTACGGGTGCCGGATGCCCGACACGAGGAACGCGCGCTGCGACGCCCACACCGTCTGCCCTGGGTGGTTCTTGGTGTTGATGATGAAGACGCCGCCCGGTCCGATGACCACGTGGTCGATGTCGGTGGTGCCGGTGCCGACCGGCACGGCGTGCAGCACGACCCAGTCGTCGCCGAGGCGGGCGAGGGCATCGCCGACCTCGATCTCGCTCACTGCCGCCTCGTACCACGGCCGCGACTCGGCGCTGAGCGGGCTGAGACCGAACAGGCGCGCGATGGCCGAGCGCGGCGGCACCGCGGACTGCACCCGTAGCAGCTCGATGATCGCCGACTGGCCCGGCAGGTTTTCGTCGACGAGTTCGGGATCGGGCGCGGAACGGTCGTCCTCCGTCATCGTCACTCCCCCGCCGCGTGTGAGCGAGCAGTGCGGCCGCCCGACCCGTACTACTCTCGCCTATCGCGGCAAGCCGAGATACCCCCAGATATGAGGTGGACGGGTCTGCGACGTGACGCGCGGGCTAAAGGTCAGCGAACAATCCCGGCGGGCAGTTCGGTCGTCGTCACGAGGTGCAGGCGCTGGGTGGGCCGCGTCATGGCGACGTAGAGCGCCGCCGCACCACGCGAGATCTCGTCGATGATGAGCTGGGGTTCGACCACGACGGCCGCGTCGAACTCGAGGCCCTTCGACTCCTGCGGGGTCAGCACGGCGACGGAACGGTTGAGCCCCGCGGCGCCACGCCCCACCTCGGTTCCGAGGTTCTCGACGAGTCGCTCGGTGATCGCGTCGACCAGGGATTCGCTCGCGATGACGGCGATCGTACCGAGGGCGTCGATGGCACGGTCGCTCTCGACCGCCTCGACGACCGAGGCCAGCACGTCGTCGGTCTCGAGTACCGCGACCGGCCACTCGCTCGACCGCACCGAACGCGACCGGGTGATCGACAGCTCGTGTGCGATCGCCATCGACTCGGCGGTCTCGGCGATCTGCGCGGGGGTGCGGTAGTTGACGGTGAGTTCTTCGAGCCGCCAGTTGTCGGCGAACAGCGGCTGCAGTGCATCGGCCCAGCTGGTCGAGGCGGCGGCAGCGCTGGCCTGCGCCACGTCGCCGACGATCGTGAACGACTTCTGCGGGTTGCGGCGCACGAGCACACGCCACTGCATCGGCGAGAGCTCCTGCGCCTCGTCGACCACGATGTGCCCGTAAGCCCAGCCGCGGTCGGCGGCGGCGAGATCGGCGGTCGACCCACGCTCGACGGCAGCCTCGAAGCCGTCGGCGAGCGACTCGGCGTCGACGAGACCCTCGACGCCCATGTTGCGGATCGACTGCTCGGCGTTCTCGATGTCGCGCTTGCGCTGCTGCTTGCGTTCGCGCTTCTCGGCGTCGCCGCCACCGCTCACGGCGCCCAGCAGTTCGGCGGCCTCGTCGAGCAGCGGCACGTCGCTCACGGTGAACGCGGCCTCGCGGTCGCGGCGCAGCAGGGCGCGCTGCTCGGGCGTCCAGTCGGGGGTGAGCGACGCGAGCCACTGCGGCCGCGCATACAAGTCTTGCAACAGCTTCTGCGGGGTGAGCGGGATCCACGCGGTGTTGAGCGCGACCTTCACGTCTTCGGCGGTGCGGATGTCTTCGCGCAGCCAAGCCTGGTCGCTGTCCTCGATGGTGTTGCCGTGGTCGCGCAGCTGGGCGGCGAGCTGCTTGCTGAGCGCATTGATCGCGGCCTTGTTGAAGGTCGCGCGGGCCACGTTGTGCGGCTTGCGTGTCTCCCAGGCGCGGTGCATCGCGTTCTGGATGAGCTGCGGTTCGACGGTGAGGTACTCGCCGTTGATCTCGAGCGTCTGCGTCTGGCGCGGAACGACCTGACGCGACTTCACGGCACGCGCGAGCAGCGCGGCCATCTCGACAGAGCCCTTGAGCACCGCGACATCCTGGGCGTCGTCCGTCGCCGTGTCGAGCCCCGGGAACAGCTGTCCCACGCTCGACAGCACCACGCCGGTCTCGCCGAGCGACGGCAGTACGGCCTCGATGTACTGCAGGAACGAACGGCTGGGTCCGACGATGAGCACTCCGGATGTCGCGAGCCGGTCTCGGTACGAATAGAGCAGGTACGCGGCGCGGTGCAGGGCCACGGCGGTCTTGCCGGTACCGGGACCGCCCTGCACCACGAGCACGCCGCGCAGGTCGGAACGGATGATGCGGTCCTGCTCGGCCTGGATGGTCGCGACGATGTCGCCCATACGGCCGGTGCGCTGTGCGGTGAGCGTGGCGAGCAGGGCGGCCTCGCCCTGCAGGTTACTCGTGTCGCCCTCGAGCATGGCGGCGTCGAAGATCTCGTCGTCGACGCGCACGACCTCGCGTCCCTTGCTCGTGATGTGCCTGCGGGCACGCGCGCCGAGCGGGGTCGCGGCGGTGGCCTGGTAGAACGCGCGGGCCTGCGGCACGCGCCAGTCGAGCAGGATCGGCTGCAGGTTCTCGTCGCGCAGTCCGATGCGGCCGATGTAGCGCAGCGTGGGGTCGTCGCCGACGGGTTCGAGCTCGAGCCGGCCGAAGGCGAGGCGCTCGTCGATCTCGGTGAGCTGGCTCACCCGGTCTTCGTAGATGCGGGCGAAAGCGTCGCGCTCCGAGCGGTTCTGGTGGGTTCCGCCCTGGTTGGTGCGGCGCACCGCCTCGAGCTGCTGCTTGGCGTCATCACGCAGCGCGTCGAGCCGCGCATAGAGGGTCGCCACGTACTCGCGTTCGCTGGTCAGATCGGCTGAAGCCACAACACACCCCTAGAAATCAGGGTATTCAGCCTACGTGGTTTGCGGGGTCGGGATGTGCACCGTGCGCCGCGTCGCGCCCGTCGCGCGCATTACACCCGCCCCGGCTCATCCGTAGTACCGAACGCGGCTATCGCGTAGTTTTTCAGTACCGTCCACGCTTACGCGCCGAAATCTCCCGGGGTAATTTTTCCTGACTGACCACCTTGGCGGTCACCTAAAAGGGGGAAATCATGGCGACCTTAGCGCCTGAAAAAGTACGTTCGGAAACCCGCAACACGCTGAACGACCGCGAAGCCCGAGTCGCCCGGAGCCGCCGCTTCCGCGCCATCCTCGCCGGCGGACTGGTACTCGGCGTCGGCGCCGCGGTGACACTCGCAGCCTGGAACGACTCCGAGTTCGCGCAGGGCACCTTCACCGCCGGCGCGTTCAACCTCGAGGGAACGACCGACGGCAGCGTCTGGGCCGACCACGCCGAGGTCGACAGCCCCGCGGAGCTCGGATTCACCGTGAACCCCGAGAACCTGACGCCCGGCGACACCGTCACCGCTCCCTTCGCCGTGCGCCTCGACGACACGACGACGACCGCGGCCGACCTCGTGGTCTCCGCGTCGCCCTCCACCGGCGACGTCTCGAACCTCACCTACAGCCTCGACCAGACCACCGCGTTCGGTTGCAGCCTGACCGGTGCTACCAACCTCGTGCCCGCGGACACCGCGGTCGGCACCGTACCCGACGCGCCTCTCGTCGAGCTCGCGATCGGCAACGGTGCCGCCGGAGCACCCGCGTACTTCTGCTTCACGGTGACCGCCGGCGACGATCTGGCACAGTCGCAGACCGGCACGGCCACCTGGCAGTTCGCCGCCACCTCGACCGAGTAGGCGCGCCATGAAGCACTCGTCAGCGAACCCGAAGCGACGGCTGCCGTTCCTGCGGGTGCGGGCGCTGCTCGCCGGCGGCCTCGTGCTCGGACTCGGCGCGGCCGTCACGTCGGCGGCCTGGAACGACTCCGAGTACGCCACGGCCACTATCACGACCTCGACCTTCAACACCGAGTCGAGCGTGGGCGGTACCGCGTACGCCGACAACGCCACCTCGCCGGGCACCACGGTGACTCTTCCCGTCGGCGCCTTCTCACCCGGTGTGACGGGATACCTGCCCGTGCTCATCCGCACCAAGCAGACCTCGATCGCCGGCACCGTCGTACTGAACGGCGCCGTTTTCACCGGCACGGATGCCACGTTGCTGAGCACGGCGTTCGTCTACCGGGTCGTGCGCACGACCGCCACCTGCGACGCCACCGCGTTCACGGGCAGCCCGACCTGGGTCGTCGGCACGTCCACGGCCTCGGCCGCGCCCGCGCTGACCGTCGGCCAGAACGGCGGCGTCACCAACGTGGTCGCAGCCGGAGCCCCCGCGGCTCCCGGCGCCGCGACCGGGTTCTGCTTCGAAGTGACCCTCCCCAGCACCGCGGCGACGACGCTGCAGGGCAAGACCGCGTCCGCGACCTGGCAGTTCCTCGCGACCTCCAACTAGGGGGCCCGCCGTGTCCAAGTCCCCCGGGCGGCGCATCGGCGACGCCGCGCTCACCCTCGCCTCGATCGGCGGCGTGGTCTGCATCATGTTGGTCATCGCCGCGGCGGTGTTCCACGTCACACTGATCATGTTCAAGACGGGGTCGATGTCGCCGACGATCCCCGCGGGATCGCTCGCGGTGGTGCGGGAGATCCCGGCCGAAGACGCCAAGGTCGGAGACGTGCTCACGATCGCCCGGCCCGGCCAGCTGCCGATCACCCACCGGGTGACGTCGGTCACACCCCTCGACGGCGGGCTCACCAGCATCACCATGAAGGGCGACGCCAACGATTTCGAAGATCCCGCGCCCTACGCGGTCTCGGACGCGCGCATCGTGCTCGCCTCGGTGCCGGGACTGGCGACGGCCGTGATCGCCGTGTCCCACCCCGTCGCGCTGGGCTCGATCACACTCGGCGCGGCGCTGCTCGTCGGCTGGGCGTTCTGGCCGCGCACCAAGGCGGCCGAGAAGAAGGCGCCCAAACCCGCGCACGGTCGGCGGCGGCTGCCGCGGGGCGACCGGCACAGCGACCGACGTCGCCACGGCCACGGCGCGGGCCACGGTGCCGGGCACGGCGCGGGCCACGGCGCGGGAGCTGCTGGGGCGGCCGTGCTGCTCGTGCTCGCGCTCGCCGTCGTGCCGGCCGTCGCCGGTCCCGCGGCGCCGGCGTACGCCGCCAGTGCCGGCACTGGCTTCTCTTCCGCGTCTGCTCCGTACGACAGCGACGACGACAGCGAGACGATGGTGAGCGGACGTTATCTCACCCTCATGTCCATCCACGATCCCGACGAGATGGGCAGTCTCTCGCCCGGGCGGCCGGTGCCCTGGCAGGTCGGCATCCGGGTCGCCGCTCCCGAGCCCGGCACCGTGCATATCGGCATCTCGGCCGA
>Ga0247811_1000577_pt1 | contig 10894 bp, 14 predicted proteins | sample UWRJL134311R1_FD_189018 | JGI IMG/M metagenome (GOLD analysis project Ga0247811, IMG submission 189018) | Plant litter microbial communities from Arlington Agricultural Research Station in Wisconsin, United States - UWRJ-L134-311R-1 | ecosystem: Environmental > Terrestrial > Plant litter >...
CCGCGACGGGCGCACGTCGACCGAGGTCGTACGCAGCACCCGCACCGACGAGCTGGGCGACGAGTACGCGGTCGCCGAGGAGTTCGCGGTGCTCGACCGTGTGGGCCGCATGCAGCTTCCCGCCGCATTCACCGCGAGCCTCGACCTGCGCGACCGGGTGCGGCTCACCCTCGAGAGCGACCACGTGAGCGTGCGGCCCGGCCATGATTCGCCGGCCGCTCCCGCACCGGAAGGAGACGAGCGATGAGCGGCCTGCACACGGCGTCGATCCCGGTCATCCGCGAGCCGGTGCTGCGCGCCGAGGGTCTCGGGCGCACCTTCTCGACCCGCGCGGGCGACGTCGTCGCGTGCGCCGACATCGACCTCGAGGTGCACGCCGGCGAGCTGGTGGTGGTGCGCGGGCCGTCCGGGGCGGGCAAGTCGACGCTGCTGCGCCTGCTCGGCGGACTCGACACCCCCACGACCGGCCGGGTCTGGATCGACGGCGCGCCCGTCGACGGCCTCACCGAGCAGCAGGCGGTCGACCTCCGCCGCGACGACCTGGGGTTCGTGTTCCAGTCGTTCGGGCTGATCCCCGTTCTCACCGCGGCGCAGAACGTCGAGCTTCCGTTGCGGATGAAGAACGCGGATGCCGCGACGCGCGACGCCAGGGTCGCCGAAGTACTCGAGCTGGTCGGCCTCGCCGAGCATGCCGCCCAACTGCCCGACGAACTGAGCGGCGGGCAGCAGCAGCGCGTCGGCATCGCCCGGGCGCTGGCGGTGCCGCCTCGCATCCTCATCGCCGACGAGCCGACCGCGCAGCTCGACAGCACGAACGCGCGCGTCGTGATGGACCTGCTGGCGAGCCTCGTCGACAGCGCGGGCATCGCCGTAGTGATCGCGACGCACGACTCCGACCTGGCGGCGCGCGCCCACCGCGTGGTCGAGTTGCACGACGGCCGGGTCAGCGCGCCGGCGGGCCGTCACCGCGCCTGATCCCGGAGTACGGTCGAGCCCGCTGAACGGAGACGAGGGGCGGCCAATCGACGTTCAGCGACCGCTTAGACGTCGAAACGGTGCCCCTCGGCTCGTCCGGTGGTCGGGACGGGACCGCCGAGCAGAAACGCGGATGCCGCGGCTCCCCCTCCGCCGATGGGCAGCCGCGGCATCCGGGGCGTGACTACGCGGCGGGTACGGCGGCCGCCTCGGTGACGGCGGCGACGACGACGGCGAGCTGGCCGACAACCTCGGCGTCGTCACGCGGGTGGGTCTCGGCGAAGCGCACGACGGATCCGGGGATCGAGAGCTTCACATCGTCGAGCACGTTCGCGCCGGCGATCCCGAAGGCCTTGCGGGCTTCGTCCTGGGCCCAGACGCCGCCGAACTGGCCGTAGGCGCTGCCGATCACGGCGACGGGCTTGCCGGTGATGGAGCCGGCGCCGAACGGGCGCGACGACCAGTCGATGGCGTTCTTGAGCACGGCGGGGATCGTTCCGTTGTGCTCGGGGGTGAGTACGAGCAGGGCGTCGGCGGCTGCGACGGCGGCGCGGAAAGCGGCGGCCGCGGCGGGCACCGAGCCCTCGATGTCGATGTCTTCGTTGTAGAAGGGCAGGTCGGCGAGACCGTCGAACACGGTGAACCGCGCGGTGCCCGCTGCGGACTCGATGGCGGCGTCGGCCAGCTGGCGGTTCGTCGAGCCTGCACGCAGGCTGCCGACGAGGACGAGGATGGAGGGCTGGGTCATAAGGTCACTTTCGTCGAAACAGGGTCGCTTTATGCGACACCTGTCGTACAACGCAGCGAGTGGTGGAATTTCTTCCCAGCCTCACCGAACTCGCAGGAACGCGCCTACTGCTCGTCGAGGTTGCTCTCGAGCAGGGCGGTCAGGGTCGCGAGCGCACCGTCGGCGTTGTCGCCGTCGGTCGTCAGCGTCACGGTCTCGCCGTGCCCGACACCGAGGGTCAGCAGGCCGAGGATGCTCGCGGCGTTGACCGGCTTGCCGTCGGCCTTCGCGATGGTGACCGCGGCGCCCGTGGCGAGTGCGGCCTGCGAGAACAGTGAAGCGGGGCGGGCGTGGAGTCCGGAGGTCGATCCGACGGTGACGTTTGCGGTAGGCATCCGTCAACGATAGCTGGCGCTACTTGGCGAAGAACCCGCGGTAGTACTCGTACACCCAGCCGGTGAGCGCGATCAGCACGAGCGGAACGGCGAAGAAGCACAGCCACGGGCCGATCGCGAGACCGAGGAACAGGATCGCGAGCGACGCGGCGAGCGTCACCGGCCACCAGCTCCACGGGCTGAAGAACCCCTGTTCGGCGTCGCCGTCGTCGACCACCGCGTCGACCCGGTCTTCGGGCAGCTCGCCGCCCTGCGCCTTGTGGGTGCGACCGATGTAGAAGGCGATCAGCGTCGACGCGACCGCGGCGAGCGCGAGCCCCACCGTTCCCGCCCACTCGATGCCCGAGCCGGTGACGGTGGCCGAACTCGCGAGCGGCTGGTCGTTGAAGAACACCGACCAGACCGCGTAGACGACCGCGAGCAGACCGAAGTACCCGGCCAGAATCCAGAACAGCTTCGAATTCGCGTTCATCGGCGCTCTTCTCTCTCAGCGGCGAACAAGAATCCCATCCAGTGAACTACCGCAATGGGTAGCCGGCAAGATCTCGACCTCACCCGAAATGGGTAGATTGTGCAGCATGACCGACACCTCAGCCCTTCTCGCGCTCGGCACCGAGTCTTTCGTCTCGCTCACCACGTTCCGCAAGTCGGGGGTCGGGGTGTCGACGCCGGTGTGGATCGCGCGCGACGGCGACGCCCTCATCGTCACGACGCCGGTAGAGAGCGGCAAGGTCAAGCGGCTGCGCAACAACGAGCGCGTCGAGGTGACGCCGTGTTCGCGCATGGGCAACACCGCGGATGACGCGGTGCCGGTGCCCGCCGTCGCGACGCTGACCGGCGACGCCGAGTCGGTCGAGCGGCTCTCGGCCGTCTTCCGCAAGAAGTACCCGTTCGAGTACCGGGCGTTCATGGTGATCGAGGCCATCGTCGCGAAGAGACGCAAGCCCCGCGTCATCCTGCGCATCGTGCCGGCACACTCGGGCACTACCGCATAGCGGGCGGCTCCGAACCACCGGTATGACACCGAAACCCGCACGAGCCACGGTCGAGGCACTCGCCCAAGCGAGCCCCCTGCGCAGTTGGAACGTCGCGCTGCAGACGCCGCCGACCCTGTTCTATCCGAGCTTCGGCCCGTTGCCGGCCGTCGTCGCCGTGCACGGCCAGCCCGCGCAATGGGACGTCGTCGGCTACACCCGCACGCTCGAGCTGTCCGACGGCGGCAGCGTCGTCGAGACGATCACGCAGAGCGACCCCGGGGTTTTCTTCGGCTACGACCTCTCGGCGTTCCAGAAACTCTTCGGCCGCCTGGTCTCGGGGGCACGTGCCGAATGGACCTTCTCCTCGGAGGGCGCGACCACTCGCATCCGCTGGACCTACGCCTTCCACCCCCTCGCGGGCCGCGGTCTCGTCGTGCGCGCGATCGTCGCGCTGTTCTGGGCGCCGCACATGAAACGCGTGCTGCCGACGATCGTGACGGCGATCAACACGCGTCGCTAGTACCCTCGAACGGTGGCGCAGAAAAGAAATTCACGACGGGCGAAGACCGATGTCGAGGTGCAGCGGGTCTACGACGGCGACAACTACGTGCGCGTCAACTCGATCGGCACCGGCGGCACCCGCCCGTTCGTGCTGGTGCCGGGCATCGGCGTCTCGTCGACGTACTTCGAGCGTCTCGCGCCCAATCTCAACGAGTTCGGACCGGTATACGCGCTCGACCTGCCCGGCTTCGGCGGCGTGCCGCACCCCGACCACGCCCTCGGCATCCGCGAGTACGCCGACCTCGTGGGCAAGGTCATCGACGACCTCGGCCTCGACGACCCGATCGTCGTCGGCCACTCGATGGGCAGCCAGGTGGTGAGCGATCTGGCCTCGCGCCGGCCCGACCTCACGACCCTCGTGCTCATCGGACCCGTGGTGAATCCCGCCGAACGCAAACTCGTCACGCAGGCCCGGCGCTTCCTCGTCGCGGCAACCCACGAGCCGGGCCGGGTGAAGGCGCTCGCGATCTCCGCCTACCTGTTCTGCGGGTTCAAGTGGTTCTCGCGCGTGCTGCCGAAGATGATGTCGTACCCGATCGAAGACGCCCTGCCGCTCATCCGGGCCCACACGCTGGTGATCCGCGGCGAGTTCGACGGCGTCGCCCCGCGCGACTGGGTGGAGCGGGTCGGCGAACTGCTGCCGTCGTCGCGCCTGTGGGAGATCCCGGAGGCCGCACACTCGGTGATGTACGCGCACGCCGAAGAGGTCGCGCGCCTCTGCGTCGTGCACGCCCGCGAGACCGCCGGCGACGCCGACGGGGACAACCGCCTGCACGTCGCCCCTGTGGAAGACCGGCCGGAGGACGAACCGCTGGATACCGCCGCTGTCGCGAAGGCCTTGCGCGGACGGCTGACCGAGGCCGTCGGCGTCGTCACCGACAACGACGAACTCATCGAGCAGGGCAAAACCACCCACGCCGAAGCGCTCGACGAGTCGAACGGACGCTAGCGTAGGACCATGCCGACCCCCGAAGAGATCGCGGATGCGCGCCAGAAGCGCGCCGAAGACCTCCTCAAAGCGGTCGCCGGCGGGGCGAACCTCGGTGAAGAGACGCTCCGGATGTCGAACGAGTTCACCGACGAGTGGACCGACAGGCTGAAAGCACGGCTCAAGCGCGTCTTCCGGCGCTAGGCGCCGCTCAGGCGCCCGAGCGCCTCGCCCGCCGCCGCTCGCGCCAGGTCATCGCGGCGAGTTCGGCCGCTTCGCGTTCGCGTCGCTGTTCGGCCAGCATCCGTCTCTCGGTCCGGCGCTCGCGCCAGAGGCGCACCTCGGTGTCGACGTCGCGCAGCGGTGTCACCACGGGCGGACCACCCTGCAGCTGCCGGCGCGCGGTGACGATGCGGCGGTTGAAGTCGTCGAGCAGCGCCCGCACACCGTCTTCGGTGCCGGTCGCGTCGAGCTTCTCGTCGAGCTGCGCGTTCTCGGTGCGCAGCGTGAGCGCGGGCGGGCCGAGGCCGGTGATGTTCTCGCGCTCGATCTTCTTGCGGATCCACCAGTCGGGATCGTAGGTCGTGCCGAGGTCTTCGATCGGTTTGCCCGCCCCGGGGAGGTTGTCGAAGTCGCCGCGGCGGATGGCCTGCTGGATCTGGATCTCGACGTACTGGGCGCGCGCCTCCATCATCGACTGGCCGGCGGTGTCCTTCTCGACCTCGGGCTCGACCTCCTCGCCGGCCTCCTTCGCGAGGCGGTCGACCTGGTAGCGCGCGACGTTCAACCGCGCGTCACCGGGCTCCTTCTTCACCATGGTTCCAGCCTAGAACGCACTCCCGGGTGCGCGCAGTTCAGTCCAGGAGCTTGCGCGCGACGTTCGTCGTGAATAGGTCGAGCAGCTCGCGGCCACGACCGTCGAGTACCGTGCGGATGCCGTAGAGCGTGAACCCCTTCGCCTGTTCCAGGGTGATGGCCGGCGGGATCGCGAGCTCCTGCCGCGCGGTCACGACGTCGATGAGCGCGGGGCCGTCGTGGGCGAACGCCTCGGCCATCGCCTGCTCGAGGTCCTGAGGCTTCTCCACGCGGCGCGAGAACAGACCGATCGCGCTCGCCACCGCGGCGAGGTCGGGATTGTCGAGCTGCGTGCCGAAGTTGACGAAGCCCGCGGCCTTCATCTCGAGCTCGACGAAGTTCAGCGACGAGTTGTTGAAGACGATCACTTTCACCGGCAGTCTGTTCTGCACGAGCGTCAGCAGCTCGCCGAGCAGCATCGTCAGGCCGCCGTCGCCCGAGAACGTGACCACCTGCCGGTCGCGCTGCGCGGTCTGCGCGCCGATGGCGAGCGGTACAGCGCAGGCCATGGTGCCGTGGTTGAACGAGCCGAGCAGCCGACGTCGGCCGTTCATCCGCAGGTAGCGCGCGGCCCAGACGACGGGAGACCCGACGTCGACGGTGAACACGGCGTCGTCGGCGGCGAGCTCGTTCGCCAGCCGCGCGACGTACTCGGGGTGGATCGGCTCGCGGTCGTGGTCGTTGACCGCGAACTCGTCGAGCGACGCGCGGGTCTTCTCGTAGTGGGCGAGCGACCGGTCGAGGTGTTTACGGTCGGTCTTCACCGGGATCGCCGGCAGCAGCGCCGCGACCGTGTCTTTCACGGTGCCGACGAGCGCGAGGTCGACGGGGGTACGCCGCCCGATGTTGCGGCCGCGGATGTCGACCTGGATGACCGTCGCGTCGTCGGGGTAGAACTGGCGGTACGGAAAGTCGGTGCCGAGCATCAGCAGAACGTCGGCCTCCTTGATCGCCTTGTACCCGCTGGCGAAACCGAGCAGCCCGGTCATGCCCACGTCGTACGGGTTGTCGTACTCGACGTGTTCCTTGCCGCGCAGCGCGTGCACGATCGGCGCCTTGAGCGCCTCGGCGAGCGCGATCAGCTCGTCGTGCGCCCCGGCCGCCCCGGCGCCCGCGAGGATCGTCACCCTGTCGCTCTGGTTGAGGAAGGCGGCGGCCGTCGAGAGCGAGTCGATGTCCGGACGCACGACAGAGCGGGTGGGGACGACGGGTTTCGGATGACGCCGGGCCTCGACCACCTCGAGGAAGATCTCCCCCGGCACCACCACGACGGCGACGCCGTTCTCCTCGACGGCCGCGCGGATGGCCATCTCGAAGATGTACGGGGCCATCTCGGCCGTCGACACCAGCTCGCAGAACACGCTGCACTCTTTGAACAGCTCTGTCGGGTGGGTCTCCTGGAAGTACTGCGACCCGATCTCGGTGCGCGGGATGTGCGCCGCGATCGCGAGCACCGGCACCCGGCTGCGCTGTGCGTCGAACAGTCCGTTGATGAGGTGCAGGTTGCCGGGTCCGCAGCTGCCGGCGCAGACGGCGAGGTTGCCGCTCAGTGCGGCATCCGCGGCGGCGGCGAACGCGGCCGCCTCCTCGTGGCGCACGTGCTCCCAAGACATGCCGTCGTTGCGCCGGATCGCGTCGGTGAACCCGTTGAGCGAGTCGCCCGGCAGCCCGTAGACGCGGTTCACCCCGCTCGAGATGAGGGTGGTGATGAGGTTGTCGGCGACCGTCGTCATGGGAGACCTTCCGATAGGTGGTGCTGCCACGCTATCGAGCGCCCCCGTACCGCGTTAGGGCGATTGTCGAATTCTCAGTCTTCGACGGTGATGCCGAGGTGCCGCGCGAACGAGGCCGCGAGCGTACCGACCTGGTACTCGCTCAGTGTTGCGCCGCGCAGCGATTCGAAGCCGTCGATCTGGGCGAACTCGGCGCCGCGCAGGTCGAGGTGGGTGAGCTTCGCACCGCCGAGGCTGAGACTGCGCACCGTCGTGTCGGCGAACGACACCCGGGTGAGGGTTGCCCCCGCCAGGTCGAGCTCGTCGATCGTGCAGCCCTCGAACGAGACATCCAGCAGCTGCGCCCCGCGGGCGTTCACAAAACCGAGCTTGCTGCCGGTGAACCGCACCGAGTTGAAATACGACTCGTAGAGCTCGGCCGAACCGATGCGCGAACCGTCCATCGTCACGTCGCGGAACCGCGCGCGCGGCGCCGAGAACACGGGGGCGTTGAAGCGCGAGAACTCGAACTCCGAGAAGGTGGCGGCGCGGAAACCGGTGGCGTGCGCCTGCACGTCGTCGAACGCGCACTCGCTGAAGTCGATGCCGCCGAGATCGCGGCCGCCGAGGTCGTCGCCCGAGTACCGCAGGCCCTCGTAGCGGCCTTGCGCGCTCAGGTCGTCGCCGTCGCCCGCCGCCAGGTCGTCGAGACGGATCGCGTCGATGCGGGGCGGATGCGTTGCTGTTTTCTTGGCCACCGCTGAAGTCTAGAGAGGGGACGAGGGGCGGATGACCCGGAGGCTCCCAGCAATGTCTGCTCTCGCGGCATCCGCCGATTTGAGTTGCGTGCAATCCAGTTGCGCACAACCTGCTATGGTTTCGACATGGCTTCTCCCACTCTGCTGCCGCCGGAACAGCAGATCTGCTTCGCCCTGTACAGCGCGTCGCGTTCGATCACCGCGCGCTACCGCGACCTGCTGGCCCCCCTCGGCATCACCTACACGCAGTACCTCGTGCTGATGATCCTGTGGGAGGAGGGCACCACGAGCGCCCGCCAGATCGGCGACCGCCTGCAGCTCGAGTCGGGCACGCTCTCACCCTTGCTGCGCCGGCTCGCCGCGCTCGACCTCGTCACCCGCGAGCGTTCGGCCGACGACGAGCGCGTCATCGAGATCGGTCTCACCGCGAAGGGCGACGAGATGCGCAGCAATGCGCCGCACATCGCTGACCAGATCTGCGCCTCGACCGGCCTGCCCATGGACGACCTCGTCGCCCTGCAGAGCCAGATCGCCACGCTCGCCGAGCGCGTGCGAGCACTGTCTTAAACCCCCGCATCCCCCAGAGAAAAGGAACAGAAATGCCTACACGTACCGCGCGCACCGCTTGGAACGGCACCCTCGAGACCGGCGAGGGCCAGGTCGAACTGACGAGCTCGAAGCTCGGCACCTACGACGTCTCGTTTCCCAAGCGCGCCGCCGACGACGCCAACGGTTCGACCAGCCCCGAAGAGCTGCTCGCCGCCGCACACACCGCCTGCTACGCGATGCAGCTGTCGGCGACGCTCGCCGGCCCCGGTGTGACGATCGAGGCTCTGGATGTCGCGGCCGACGTCACCCTCGGCCCCGACCCCGACGGCGGCTTCAAGCTCACCGGCATCAAGCTGACCGTGCGCGGCGAGGTCTCCGGCATCGACAGCGCGACCTTCCTGGCCGCCGCGAACGACGCCAAGGCGAACTGCCCGATCAGCAAGGCGCTCACCGGCGTCGAGATCACGCTCGACGCGGCGCTCGAGCAGTAAGAAATACCCTCGAACGTCCCGGTCGCCCCAGGGCGGCCGGGACGTTCTGCGTTGCGGGCTCAGACCGCGGCCAGCAGGGTCCTTCGTGCGTCACCGCGTGTGTTCGGCACGGTAGCGGTCGATGATCTCGGCCGATTGCGCGGCCGCATCGACGATGGCGTGCTCGGGCACGCGGAGCAGCCGCAGGCAACCGCGCGGGACCGTCTCCGCGTACGTGGCCCGGGCCTCGGAACTGCCCCAGTAGCGCTGGGCCACGATGCCCTCGACCAGGCCGAAGACGAGCACGAAGTCGGACTCCGGAACCGGCTCTCGACCGGCGAGAGCGTCGAACCGCGCAGCGCACTGCCGCGCGAGGTCGGTGTACCGGTCCTGCAGCGCCGAGAGCTCCTCGCGCGCGCCGTCCGCGTCTTTCGCCGCGATGTCGGGGAGGCGGAAGAGCACGTGCATGTTCCACGGGTCACTGAGGATCACGTCGAGGTCGAACCGGGCGAGGCTGAACAGCTTGACCTCGGGGCGCACGTCGAGGGCGTGGATCCAGGACGAGAACGCGACGGACGGCGAGACGGTGCCGTCGAGCAGCGCGAGCACGATGCTGCTCTTGTCGGAGAAGTGGTAATAGAGCGACGCCTGCTTGATACCCACGAGCTCGGCGATCTGACGGGTGGTCGTTCCCTCGTAGCCCTGTTTGGCGAAGAGCCGGGCGGCGGCGTCGAGGATCTCGTCACGCGTGCTCGTGTCGGGCCGCGACTGCGGCGCCGACCGCGGCCGGCCGGGGCGGCGGCGCGGCGGCTCGGCACTGTCGTGCGGTGTCACACTCTCGGCGGTCATGCTGTGCGGGTCTCCGTGGGTTTGGTGATGGAAACTCCAGCTTGCACTATCAGCGACATCGCGTGGGGCTCGCCGAGCGCGGCGATGTCGGCGAGCGGGTCGACGGCGGTGCCGACGATGTCGGCGCGCTTGCCCACCTCGATGGTTCCCACTTCGTCGTCGATCGCGTTCATGCGGGCGGCGTTCGCCGTTCCGGCCAGGATCGCCTGCATCGGCGTGAGCCCGTACTCGACCAGCAGGGCCAGCTCGCGCAGGTTTTGCCCGTGCGCCACGATGCCCGCGTCGGTGCCGAGCGCCACCGTGACCCCGCCCGCGATCGCAGCACGCAGGCGCTCCCCCGCGCGCTCTACCGTGCTGCGGCGCTTCGCCACTACCCACGGAGCGGCTCCGGCGGCGACAGGCCGCGTGAGAGTGGAGAGCGTCGGCACGAGGTAGGTGCCGCGCGCGACCATGTCCTCGATCGCGGCGTCGTCGATCAGGTAGCCGTGCTCGATGCTGCGAACACCCGCGCGCACGGCGGCCGCGATACCGTCGGTGCCGATCGCGTGGGCGGCGACTCCGGCGATACCGTGCCGGTGCGCCTCGTCGACGACGGCGCGCATCTCGGCTTCGCTCAGTCCGCCGCCCTCGGGGTGGCTGCGCGGGCTGCCCATTCCCCCGGTCGCGGCGATCTTGATCCAGTCGGCGCCCTCGCGGATGGCCTCGCGGGTGACGCGCAGAAACTCGGCGGGCGAGTCGGCGATCGCTCCGGCGCCCGGGCCGGAGTCGAGAGCGAGACCGTTGACGGCCCGCGAGTCGCCGTGGCCGCCGGTAATGCTGAGAATGCGCAGCGCGATGAGCAGCCGCGGGCCCGGGATGACCCCCGCCGCGAGTGATTCGCGAAACCCCGAGTCGGCGCCCGCGAGATCCCGGGCCGTGGTGACCCCGGCGAGAAGGGTGTCGCGCAGGTGCGGCACGGCGCGAAGCGTCTTGGCGCTCTCCGCCTCGACGATGCTCTCGAGCGCGGACTGCACGGGGCTCGTGCTCGCGTGGATGTGGCAGTCGAAGAAGCCGGGCATCACGGTGAGCCCGCCCGCGTCGACGCGGGTGAGGCGGTCGCTGCCGAGCGTGAGGCGCCCGGTCGGCGCGATCGCGGTGA
>Ga0247811_1000578_pt1 | contig 10890 bp, 16 predicted proteins | sample UWRJL134311R1_FD_189018 | JGI IMG/M metagenome (GOLD analysis project Ga0247811, IMG submission 189018) | Plant litter microbial communities from Arlington Agricultural Research Station in Wisconsin, United States - UWRJ-L134-311R-1 | ecosystem: Environmental > Terrestrial > Plant litter >...
AAGCAGTTGACCAGTAAAGTATCTTTGTCGGAACAACACCACCAGCGCCATCATCTACATCGGCAAATTTATATATGTATATCCGCTGGTTTATAAGTCCGCTTATCATAATATAAGGTTTCTTGAGTAGCCGTTTGCCAACATTGCGGCGTTGGGGCTAATTAAATCGGTAACAGGCAGCCCTCTTAGTTGCAACAGATGGTCAACCTCTGCAAGCATTGCCTGTTTTAATGCTTTTGGTATCACATCATACCCAGTCGTATAAACCAATGTGTAGATAACGCTTAAATCAATGCACCTAGGCCAAGGTGTAATCGTCACCCTATTTGTCAGTATCGAATACCAGTAATTATAATCGCCGCCGTAAATTGAGTTAACGAAAATCTTTTTGTTCTGGAATGCACTAACGGTATAATCATCTGTTGCTACATCTTCGCCGTCCTTGTCCTTTAGGCTAACTATTGCCCCGTTTGGCGACAATGGGAGCTCTATCAGACCGCCCTGCCATTGCAATGTTACATTCCGTTCGGCAAGACCAATATTAATGTACTGCTCCAACCTTACCCTAGCCGTAGTAATAAGTATGTTTATTGTTGCATCGTTTAGGGAATAATCCGTGTCAATTTGCGAATACGCCTTAACTTCTGCCAATGATACTGGCTCTGTTACTTCCTCGTCGTCTATTAGCTGATATTCCATATTCAAATATAGTAATTATTTAATAATAAAAAACCGCTTAACTTTCGCTAAACGGTCTCCAAACCAAACTATGTTACGAACAAAGTTTAATCCTCTTTTTCAACGTATTTCTTTGCAATTCCCTGCTCGATCAAAGCCAATCCTTTAACCTTGTGCGGGTTGATAATCTGGCCTTTTTTGTAGTAACGGGTGTCTTGGGTAATCTCAACTGCTAATCTGTCCGTAAACTTTATCTTAGTACCAGCTTTGTAGTCCCTATCACCCTCTTTACCAACAGCAGAATTTTCTTTCAGCATTTTCTTGCTGGAGAACACCCCTGTTGCGTTTTCGTTTTCTTCGCCGCCCAATGACGGTATTTTTTGCTTTGCCATAACTTTATGTTGTTTAGGTTATAAACTTAACTATTATTGTCGGTAAATCAAAAAGTATCGATGTACGCTTACGCTTGATCCGGTCTTTACCGTTAGTATGCGCCACCTTAACGCTGGGTTTAATGCTAAGCTAATCGCATTGGTTGCGGTCGCATCAGTAAGCGTATATGTGTTGTAAGTAAACCATTGGTCTTCAGCCCCAAGAGTGGTAACTTTATACTGAAGCGCAATAGTTCCAGCAATAGTTCCGCTTGTTTTTTTGATATCATATTTAAACGTAACGGCTGATCGTGATCCATTGATGGTGACCAATGTACTATCGGTTACGGCATCCGTAAGTGTTACGGTCTTGATAAGCCCGCTAAAATCCTGTGCCTGTACGGTGAACGAAAGCCCAACCATAACGGCAACTAAAAATAATAATCTTTTCATTTCTTTGAATATTTAATAAGGGCAACCACATTTAAGCGATTGCCCTAGGTTTTTAATTAGATAACTGGTTGGCCGATATCGGTAAGCACTGATGAAATATCATCGTACAAGATAGAACCAGCAGCGGCAGGATTGATGTAAGCGCCCAAGAAAGCTTCCAATTTACGAGAAACAAGGTTTTTCGAGAAATCATCATTTTCATAGCCTTCATCATACTGAACGTTTTCGGCAAATACCACATTGTAGCGTTTAAGCTCGCCGATTAAAATCGCATCGTCATCAATCTTGTTAGAGAACACGATGTTCACCGAACCAACTTTCTTGCCATCAGGGGTAACGAACGGTGGCGTAATATAACGTCCCTCCAAATCTTTGATACCCATCATTTTTGCTTCCCAAACTGTGTTCAGAACTGCGGTCAATTGGCCTTTAAAGTTCGATAAACGAATTCTGGTTGCCATTGCATTGATAACGTCCCAAATGTTGGCCTGTGCGTAGTATTCTGCCAATTGAGCAGGAACAACGAATGCTCCAGCTTGTTGTGCGATACCAGCAAAGTGTGTACTATCTGCAACTTGGAACAAGATGTTGTCGTCAATCTTCTGGTCAACCAATTGGTTTGCGTGCTCCAAGAAATCTGAAACAACAGCCGGAGCGTGGTTCATCAAGCGTTTGGTGAATTTCCATCTAACTGCAACCTCGAAAATGGCCGCTTTATAGGTAGCCCATTCTGCATCTGCCAACGGTTTTAAAGCACCCTCTGCGATGAACTGCGCATCACCTTCTTCGTTAACACGAGCCGAATACCAGATGCTTTCAGTTCCTGGCTGGTTCTTAACCGTAACCAATTGCAACATGATATTGTCAGGTTTTGGAGTGTGCCCGATTTCGGTATCGATATAGTTACCGAACAATGGCGAAAATCCACCAGCTACGTTTGGCGTAACGTTGGCGGTTGTCATCAATGCTGGTGCTTTGAACTCCATTAAAAGCTCTGAAGCCTTGATGGTTTTGGTAGCCGAATAATTTTTGTTAGCACCAATGCCAACGTTTTCCTTGTCGTTGAAAACCTTGCCGCCATTTTCAGCGATGTTCTTTTCAACGAACTCAACGAATGAGCCTTTTGTTGCACTATTGCCTTTTTCAAAAGCCTTAACCATTACAGCCAATGCATCGTGCTGTGTCTGCATTTCTTTTACAATTTCTGCAATCGTTTTTTCTGCATTATCAACAGGATCTTTGATCTTGGCGGTATCGAAAACGCCTTTAACGATGGCTTCGATTGCCGATTTTGTTTCTTCGCTGCCCAAATTAGATTTTAACAAATCTGGCAACTTTGCAGTTACGGCATCTTCAGCAGTTTTTTTGACTGCTTCCATTGCTTTTGCTTTTTTCTGCTCTTCTGTTTCTTCGTCGCCAAAGAACTTAGCAGACTTAACGGCTTTGATGTGAGCAATAGCCATCCCGAATAATTTTCCTTTTTTCATGTTTTTAATTAATAAATTGATCCCAAACTGATTTAGTCCGAGTGTCGTTAGACGGGTCGGCATTGTTGGAAGTGCCTTTGGCGAGTTCCAGTGTTATTATAGAGGTAGCATCGTTTGACCCTCCAGCCACAACCAAACTACCTTCTTTTTCTATTTGCAATTCTTCTACTCCCCAAAAATAACCATCTTCCAAGACCTCTGTTTTATTGGCTATCTGGTTAATCCTTTGGTCAAAGTAGGCCTTGTTAACTGCTAAATCTTTTTCCATTGAGTTTATGCCCAATGTTATTTTCATGTAGCGCATGCGTATCGAATTTTCAAACTCACTAGACCTGCTTTCGATTGCCTGTAGCACATCGGCCTTAGTTATTTTTTCCTTTGCAATCTCAAAAACCAATGCTTCAGTTTGGCCTGGATAATCCTTGCCAACGGCTGACCAATCCAAAGGGGTAACAAACATTCTTACGTCCTTTTGCCACGCCAAAATACTGTTCCATTTCAGCTCGTGGTCTAAAGCGTAGTAAACCTTTCCCTGTTGCTGCTTAACAGTTCTATTAAAGCATGTATCAAAATGAACGTCTTTATGACTGTCGCGGTAACGGGTTGTAGATATAACTGGGTAAATAAAATCTTCCTTTACATCAAAACTTGCCTTGAACGCCGCCGAAACCTTAGACATATCAAGGTTTAGAAAGTTCGGTTGAGCCTTATCGCAAGACTTGAATATAGATGCTTTCTTAAGCGAAATTATCTTTTCTTCGTTCTTTTTAAGCTCTTTGAACATTTCTTCCGTAGTGTTGAACTCTACGTTTGGAAACTCGATGCATTTATATACCATCTATTTTTGGATTGGCTTGTTTACGTACTTCAATTTTTCCTCGATAGATTGCATAACCTTAGTGTCTGTGGTTTTTTCCTTGAGCTTTTTCAGTTCTTCAATCTTTTTATCGTTCGCATCCATAAGTAAACTTTTTGTTACAATACACCAAATATACTAATTAATTCGTATTTGCAAATGTTTACGAAATAAAAGCGTATTCTCCAGTATGGATGTCACAGAAGCCATACATTCCAAAGACCGAATGATAATGATCGTTAAGCCCGATTATGGTTGTTTCAAACACATCTTTTTTTAGACTGTCATAAACATAAAGCGAGCCTAATTTATCTAAATGGCAACCTATCATGTGAGAAAGTCCTTTTTCTGATAATAGAACACAGAAAACCAATGGCATAGCCAATATTTCGCCACTTATAGAAAACTCAGTGTAAGATGACGGGATTTTATCTGATTTTGCATCGTAGTATAACGCTTGCATGTAGAAAGTCAGTCCGTCTGACTGCATCCACCTATCTAGCATACCCGTTAGATTGCCAACTCCTTTGCTTATCTCTAATCTTTCTGGAGTAACAAATGTTTTTAGGTTGCAAGCATTTGCAACCGCATACATTCCACAACCATAGCTATTTTTCTGTTTATACACTGTTTTCAAATGTAACATTTTAGTTATGAATTATCAAAATATAATTTTTTGGCTATATTTGTTTTCACGACAAGTCATAAGGATTTTAAAAAACTTAATTTTCATAACATGAAATAAACGCACACTTTTAAATGTCAGATGTACAACAAGATTGTACACTCGCTAAGGGCGCAACATTCTACGGGATTTGCGCTTGAGGCAGTGAGAGCGTTAATTTAGATGCGGGGTCAATCATACATCGGTTGCCCCGTTTTTTATGATGCACCAATCAACTTTCCTCCAATAATGCGACCGCGTTTCTTATAAGCTTGATAACGGGTATTACTCATATAGGTTTCTGTACACCTGCACCCTATGCGCTCTTTTGCAGATAACGACACATCTCCTGGCCTTTGGCATTGCTCTCCACCAACTATGTGAAAATCATCTATGGGCAAAATGGTATTGTTTTCTTCTAAATGCGTATGACGCTCCTTTTTATCGTTACGCCCAAGCCATGCCTTATATCCGCCGCCCCCAGCCTCCTCAATCCAGCCACGAGCGCCAATGTCCTTGCCTAAGTTAGCTATGGTTGTGCTTTCTGTTCGTGAAATATTTCCAGCCCTTAACTTGAACTTTCCAGTGATATCCTTTATGAACAATCTTATTTTTGCATCCCCATCAAGACCTAAAAGATATTCACTTCCCAACGCCTCGCGTATAATCTTCAATGTGGTTTCATTAAGTTCTCGGCTGATCTGATAGGTATACCTTAGTGCGTAATCCCTTAATTGCGAAGTCCACACATCGATAAGGAAATCGATTGCACTTGCCTTTGTTTCGATTGCCCTATCAAGGTTTCGCTGACGATAATATTCAGCCCTTGCAAACTTCATTCCTAGCTTATTGAAAATCTTAGGGTACACCTGCGACCAAACATCCTTGTTTATCAATGCTTCTGGCATCAGGTTATCAAGCCCGTATGTTTTGGCATGGAATATAACCGGAGCAACGGTTTGCTTCAATGCCTTGCGTATGAACGGCAATATTTCCCTTTCGGCTATTGCATGGGATTTGGCAAAGTCAACCCGTTCCTGTCTAAATTCGTTAACCTTCCGTTTCTTCGCCATCTTCGGTAAAAGTTATCCCAATTTCGTTAAGTCCGCTTTCCATTGCGTCAAATTCGGTAAGCGAAATAAAAATTTCTTCCTGTGCATGCCTCATTAATTTAAGGTACATGGATGGGTCGAAGCTGAACTCAAACATTGCCATTATAGTTCCTCCGCTGTTGGGTCTGTTTCAAAATCGCCTCCTATAAGGTCTGATAACTGCATAAGTCCACTGGCAACCAATATGGCTTTGCCCTCATCGCCCCCAAGCTCATCATAACCGAATATAGCCCTAGTTTCGTCTGTCCTAAGCAGTGGAGAACCGTAAACCTCTTTCATAAGCTTAAGGTCTGGCGCTAGCTCTGAATATTCTGTAACATCATGCGAGGCTACAATGTCTGGCCACCACTGCTGTATCTTTTGGTTAAGCTTTTGGTCAAACTTACGGTCAATTGGCAGCACAGTATTCGTTACCAATGATTTGAAACCTACTATTACGCTGTTTTCTGACTGGCTAGAAGATGCTGGTGAAAGAACGTGGGGAACTCCAACAATAGTGTATATATTGCGCCATTGGCTGTTCTCTGCGTTTACTGCTTCGGTTTCTACTAACGTATCTCCATAACTCTGAACATTCACGAGCCCATTTGTAAAATGCTCTTTTCTATAGTTCTGAACACCAGAAAAGTCCCTTTGAACCGAATCCTTCAGCACTTCCATCTGTGGTGCTGTCATTTTTTCAACAACTTCATTTGCGCTATCCACCGTAACATCGCTACTGAACAAAGTTCCACGGCCTCCATTCCTGAACGCGCTGCCCTGCATTTCATTGTTTGCGTTATTCAATGCAATATCCATAGATGCTACCATATCGATACCAAGACCTTTTAAATCACTTAGATTATTGTTCCAGTGCTTAAGGTGAAGTATATGCTCTTTATCAATAGTGATTTGCCTTCCGTTCCAAGTTGTGTACCTGTATTCGAGTATAACATCAAAGTCGTTAGTAGACCGAACGCAAAGTATACGGTTTCGGTTAAGAGAATGTATGGCAATAGGCTTTTTGTTCCTGCTACCCTCCCCAAGCGTTTCGAAAAGCAGAAAGCCGTCTCCAGACGCATAGTTATGCCAAAAATCCTCCATCATTTCCATTCCAGACTGATAAGAGTTTGGCTTATCAAAGAGGGTTATAAGCTCATGATCATCAAGCTCGTCAAGTGACAGCTTCTTAATGGCGTAACGTTTTTCATTGCTTATTGCCTTTGAATAGAACTTATCAAATTTCTTTCCGCTTGATTTTCTCCTGCTAAATATGATTGGTGCTTCTATGAGCTTACCTATAAGGATATTTATTGCTGAATAATAAATCTTATTGTTGTAGGCATAGTTAGAACCTAAATCCCAAGAGAACGAACGCCCAGCAATCATGCTAAAACCAGCTCCGTAGCCAGGGAAGCCGTCATACAAAGATTTAACAACTGGCTCAAACACTGCCTTAGCTATGTTTTTAAGGTAACTTTGTTTTTGCATTCCCAAATGTATAGTTTTTGTTACGTAATTGCAATATAGCAAATTAACTGCTCATTACTGTGCGTTCTTTTTTAGGCTTCCTTAGATTGAATACCTCACGCATCATAAAGGCATCCATTAAATCCGGTGATTGGCCATTAAGATTGGTTTTCATCTCATCCTTTCCTATTATCTGAAGTTTTCCGTCCATATCTTTCTTGGCTCTTTTAATGGCTTTTCTTTCATGTATCATTCTTTGCCGTACCGTCATCTTGTCATCATACATCATATTTGCCACATACTCAGAAACCTTATAGTTTCCACGTTCTACGTTATCACCAGAACGGTAATAGCACTGAGTTTTAAGGTTTGGATAGTTTTCTGGAATAAGATTGCCCTTGTTGTCAATTTGTGGCTTGTCTGGATTAGGGTATGCCCTTGAACCGTTATTGAACTCCAGTGCGCCCTCTATAAATCCGTCAACGAACTGTCCTACCCCGTCATTATCGAATGCTATATCCTTGTTTGATACACCATGCCTATTTGCCATTCCAGCTATTGTGGATATAACGAGCTTACCGTTGCTTTTGTCAACTATTGCCAAATCTATTATCTCCATACCCTCCCATACAAATACAATAAGTTTATCCGACCCCTTAAGGGCAATGTCTGCGGTTATAAACCTGCCTTTATTGCTAACGCTCCTAACATTATTAAACATCCCTATAAAACTCGCATAATCGTATATGTCATTATCTGATAATACCACTTTCCAATTAGAGTGCAACAAAGCGGCCTGTGTGGCCTTGTCTTGCGCTAATAGATTGCCCAAGTACGCTGGATTAGTTTTTAACAGCTCCTTATTATCATAAATACTGCCGCTAATAAATGTTACCGATTTAACAAATTCGTTTGGATCTATGCCAGACTTTTCGATTACCTCTGCTAAAATATGTTGTGCTTTTTCGATTACCTCTGCTTTCGTGTCCCCCCAAATATAATTTTCACCATCAACAACGAGATACCTTAGAACCCCATCGCGTTCTGGAATTGCAAATCCCGTTTCCTGATCTATCCACCACGATATAAATTCAGCTACCCAGCTATCCGGGTCAGGATTGCATGTAGCCCTAACGTATGGATTTACACCGCAAACCGATCGGTTACGCGTAAGCAGGTAGAAGAACATTTTTTTACTGAAATGGGTTAGCTCGTCGAAACCGATAAAAGGTATTTGTGATCCTTGCCAGTCATGGATATTTTTTTCGTACTCAATATGTGAAAACTTTAGCTTGTTGCTTTCGGAGAATATCCACTCAAGGCTTGATTGTCTGGGTATTGCGCCAGCCAAAGGGTATAGCGTCATTGACGTGTCCCAAAGACCGCCCTCGTTTCGTATTTGCGGGGAAGTCCTACGGAATATTACAGACCCAAAGCCGTCAACATCTTTATGCCTTAAATGTTCTAAAAGCAGTGAGAATGTTTTACCAACTCCAGCGGCAGCGCCACCAATAACAATATCGGCAGGTGATGCCGCAAAAGTCATTTGATAGCCCTCTTGTGGCCTAATAATTTGTATGCTATTTTCTGCCATTTGATGGCAATTCGAATATCGTTACTATTGCTTTTTCTTTTTGGCTGTTATCCTTTTCAAAAAGACCAAGATGCTTGCCCAAATCCTGCAATGCCCTGATCTTATCGAAAATCTTGATCTCCTTGTTAGTTCCTATTACCATTTTACGTCCTTCCTCATCCTCTCCCCATTCTTCGGTAGATTTTATCGAGGCGATAGCGCCAGCCGATTTATCATCCAATTGCTTAACATGGATAAGCCCACCGTCTACATCGTAAATCTCCCTAATATCAAAGAAAGCAATTTTGGCATATTCCTCTATTAAGCGATCAATGGTAACGCCATGTTTGGATGCCAAATTTGCCTTTAGTTCAGATAAATATTCTTGTATGTCCTCGCGCTGAAGAAGTTGCCACCCCTGTTGCTTTGCCGTATCTTCTGAAAAACCAGCGTAAATAGCTGATTGCGTTGCGTTTAATGTCTCAAAATACTTGTCTGCAAACCTGATATGATTATCTTGCATAGTAAAGAAAAGTAAAGTTACTTTAATCCAAACCTACGCATTAATTCCGAAATATCAAACTACAATAAGTCATCCCATGTACTTTTGATTACCGTTACCAATGGTTCTTCTTTAAGTTCACCGTTTTCATCAATGTGCAAAGGTCTGTCTCCAGCATACGATAAATGCGCTCTGATTTCATTTTTACCATATTCGTAAATCTCATCATAACCAAAGAAAGTACAGATACGATCAGCTATTTTGATGTAATCCTTTTTTATTTCCTTTTTAAGAAAACCTATCTTAACAAGTGTTTTAATATCAAAATTATCTTCTATAAACTTTTTTAGTATGTTTTTGTCGTAATCTGTTTTCATGCTACGGTGCTTTTGGGAGGGGTTGAATATAAAACTATCTTATGCCAAGTACCCATTTATAAGTCCTGATCTGTATTTTAAGGTTATCGTAAAGACCTTTGTCCCCGTTTCTAGGACTGCCACATTCCAATCTCATTTTACATAAATCTTTCTGCTTAATGCAATTATGGTATTCGTCTAAAATTTCTTGTCTTGTTTTCATCTTTAAGGCGCTATTGGTAATTGTTTCCAGTGTGATGGATAAATGTCTACTTCATTATCTGAAGCACCATAAAAAAATCCATCTTCAGACATATACCCATCAACAACCCATTTTGCTACATCGTGAGATAATAATACCATGTCTAAAGGCTTAGGTTGTTCATTGTCAATATTAACCCACTTCTGCTCTTCCCTAAACTGGTTGGCGTAGAGTTCTAACACTTGATCCATTAAAACTTCTCTTGGATGACCGACAGCGTCTTCACTTCTGACTTGTTGCCAACCTTTGAAGCCATTGCGGATAGCGATAATATCTTTCGCTTCATCCAAGCTCATTGCAGGTTGTTTCTGCGCTTCGGTTGCCTTTTGGTAGCCAGCGATTGTCTCAATTACCAACTTAGCTTCATTACCAGATAGTAAAACTCCCTCTTGATAGCTCCAGCTTTTATCTTCCATTTCGAAAGAATTTTCCTGCATATATTTTACGTCAGCATTTAATCTATCTGCCAACTCTTCTATTTTGCTCATGTTAGTTTGATTTAATACGTTCACCTATTTCGATTGGAAACCCTTCAGTATTGCTCGGAAACTGTTGCTCTATCCAAACCGCTATGTCTAGCAGTAATCCGTAAAATTTATTCCTACCATCCAATGCCTCGTTGTTTTCATTGTAGTAACATGGGATGCCGTAAAATTTTGCATAATGAGTGTATTTCTTTTCCATAGTTAAATTGTTAATCTTTTTCTCTTGAGTCTTGTTCATTGTTTTTTGATGCGTGGTAATGTGCTTCCTGATGAGTATCATACGCGAATGCTCCGCTAAGATTATTACCGTCTTTATCAAATGCTTGATAACCTGTATAATGACCGCCTTTAACAACTATGTCTTCTTCGTAATGTTTATTTTTGCTCATGATTTATAAATACTTAGTAACTAAAAATATAATTAATGCTGTATAAATTCCGATTTGAAAACCTATAAATAAGACTTTGCTAAATTTATTTTTTTCCATTTTATTTCAATCTTAACCAGCCTCTTGACTGGAGTTTTTATAATTAACCCTCTTGTAGCTTTAGGTAATGCTCAGTAAACATTGCTAATTCCTCTTGTTTCTCAACACGATCTTGTTCGCATTGGTCTTTACGTGTAGCTTCGTAAACCATCTT
>Ga0247811_1000580_pt1 | contig 10838 bp, 5 predicted proteins | sample UWRJL134311R1_FD_189018 | JGI IMG/M metagenome (GOLD analysis project Ga0247811, IMG submission 189018) | Plant litter microbial communities from Arlington Agricultural Research Station in Wisconsin, United States - UWRJ-L134-311R-1 | ecosystem: Environmental > Terrestrial > Plant litter >...
GCCGCCGTGCAGCTCGACACCACCACCGCGAACGTCTCCCGCGCCGTTTCGAACCTCGAAGCCCATTTGCAAACCCGTCTGCTCAACCGCACCACACGCCGAATCGCGCTCACAGAAGCCGGCAAGCGTTATCTACTGCGTTGCGAACAGATCCTTGGGTATGTCGAGGAAGCCGAAGCAGAAGCCAGCGACGCCCATTCGCGCCCGGCCGGTCAGCTCAAAGTGCACTCCATGACCGGCGTGGGTCAGCATTACGTGATCGATGCCATTGCCCGCTATCGGCGCAACCATCCAGACGTATCGTTCGACCTGACCATGGCCAACCGCGTGCCGGACTTGCTTGAAGAAGGCTATGACGTGTCCATCGTGCTGGCCAGCGAGCTACCGGACTCGGGGTTTGTGTCCCAGCGACTGGGGATCACTTACAGCATCGTTTGCGCTTCGCCGGAGTACGTCAAAACCTTCGGCATGGCGATCAAACCCACTGATCTGCTCAACCACGCCTGCCTGCGCCTGGTCAGCCCGGTATTCCCGCTAGAGAAATGGCTGTTCAACGGCCCTGAAGGTCAGGAGATGGTCACCATCAACACCTCGCCCTTCCAGGTCAATTCGGCGGACGCCATGGAAGCCGCGATCAGCAGCGGCATGGGCGTGGGTATTCTGCCGATCTACTGCGCCATAGAAGGCCTGCGCAACGGCACGCTGGTGCGGGTCCTGCCTGAATACCGCTCCCATGAGCTGAACCTGTATGCCATCTACCCGTCGCGCCAATACCTGGATGCGAAGATCAAGACTTGGGTGGAATACCTGCGCGGCTCGCTACCGGAAATCCTCGCCGCCCATGAGGCTGATCTGCAAAGCCATGCGCTGCGGGACATCGCCTGAGTCGCGAGACCTCTGGAATTGAAATGCAATCTCTGTGGGAGCGAGCTTGCTCGCGAAGGCCTTATGTCTGACGCGCAAACATCGATGTAGGTACCTCCCTCTTCGCAAGCAAGCTTGCTCCCACAGGTTTGGTAAGCCTGTGGGATCTAAAAAACCAGCTGCCAACGGACGGCCAGGAATGTTAGCGTGCTACTCATCTCTAACAAAAGTCCGAGGAGTAGCTGCCCGATGAAAAAGACTGTACTTGCCTTCAGCCGTGTATCCCCCGAAATGGCCGAGCGCCTGGCGCGGGATTTCAACGTGATCGTGCCCGACCCGAAGCTGGGCGACTTGAACGCCCAGTTCAACGAAGCGCTGCCCAAATGCCACGGCATGATCGGCGCAGGTAAACAACTCGGACGTGAGCAACTGGCGGCAGCCACTCAGCTGGAGGTGGTGTCGAGCATTTCGGTGGGTTACGACAACTACGACGTCAGCTATTTCAACGAGCGCGGCATCATGCTCACCAACACCCCGGACGTGCTGACCGAAAGCACCGCCGACCTGGGTTTCTCCTTGATCATGAGCAGCGCCCGCCGCGTTGCGGAGCTGGATGCCTGGACCAAGGCCGGCAACTGGAAGCGCAGTGTCGAGGCGCCACAGTTCGGCACCGATGTACATGGCAAGACCCTGGGTATCGTCGGCATGGGCAACATCGGCGCAGCGGTTGCACGACGCGGCCGACTGGGTTTCAACATGCCGATCCTGTACAGCGGCAACAGCCGCAAGCCTGAGCTGGAACAGGAACTGGGCGCGCAATTTCGCAGCCTTGACGAGTTGCTGGCCGAAGCGGACTTCGTCTGCCTGGTAGTGCCGTTGAGCGAGAAAACCAAACACATGATCAGCAGCCGTGAACTGGGCCTGATGAAGTCCAGCGCGATCCTGATCAACATTGCTCGCGGGCCAATCGTCGATGAGCCAGCACTGATCGAAGCGTTGCAGAACGGCACCATTCGCGGTGCGGGGCTGGACGTTTACGAGAAAGAGCCGTTGAGCGATTCGCCGCTGTTCAAGCTGAGCAACGCCGTAACCCTGCCGCACATCGGCTCAGCTACCACTGAAACCCGCCAGGCCATGGCTGACCTGGCCTACACCAACCTGCGCGCCGCGTTACTGGGCGAGAAGCCGCAGAACCTGGTGAATCCGCAGACCTGGAAGGGTTGACTGCAGGGGCAGCCTGTCGACCCTAATGTCGGCGAGCTGCCCTGCTTTTTTAAGGTACTTACCTGAACACCCGCACAGTACATGGAAGTTTAGAAGGGCTGGAAGTCGTACAACTGATGATCGTCGTAACTCAGTCCCTCCATAACTAAAGGCCCATAAGCATGGGTGGTCAGGAATGTTCCGGTCACCAGGCTCTGCAACTTGAACTGGTCGGAGCCGGTAAGATCGCGCCGGCCAGACCACTGCTGATCCGCCTCACCCACATCGCAAGCAGCCATCTTCAGCCCATAGAGCAAGCAACGGCTGCCATCAGAACTGACCAGGGCGAAGTAAGGCCCCAGGTCGGTTGGAACGTTCTTGATTGCGCCGATTCGCCATTGTTGAGTCACGTCGTTGCTACATGGCTGTGCACTTACAGCCTCCCCAACTCGCTCAATACACTCCGCCGTTCCCAGTGCTTTGATGCGCACGCCTGGATGCAGCTCTTGCGGGCTCAGCGCGAGGAAGTTCTGCGATTTGTTACCCGTGAACGCACTCGGGCTGATCATGCCATTTGCATCGGCAGTAATAAATCGAGCGTCCGCCGCATTTTGCAGCATCACCATTCCGGTATGCGCCAAATCCTTACGTGCGGACCACTGATAATTCGGGTTGTTTATTGGGCAGGCATCGAAAGTGAACTCGTGACTCAGGCACTTGGCTGTGGTCTCACCTGCCAATACGAAATGCGGCCCACCCAGGCTCAAAACGTCAAACAGGTTCCATTTTTGTTCTGCGCTGCCCACGGCACATTCTTCCTGAGTCAGACCCTGCGGCGTACGCGTCAAGCATTTATGGGTTTCCTCGGAGCGTAGATATTGGTAAATGACCGTCGGGTAACCGGCGTCCGCTCCCACGATGATTGGCGGGGGCAACGAAGGCTGCTTGTCTAAGAACCTGTGGTCAATAACCGCGCCATCTCTGATCAACTCGGCATACACCGGCTTGCGTTCCACAGCAACATTGATGGCCGCTGTGACTAGTTCAGAGGCAGGAATATGAGATGTGTATAAAGTCCAATATTCGTTTGAGCCATCCGCATAAGCAACATGCAACACATAATTATGAAAAGGCGTACCTTGAGGCAAGGGGAAAATAATTTGCTCATTACCACCTAACGCCTCCAAGGTTACCGAGCCTGATGACTCAGGCGTCAAAAATCTTCCATTAAGTGCTGATTGTAATTTCCACGCCTTATTGCCGCCCGCCAAATCCTCCCGACTCGCCCAAAGGTGCGTCAATTCATTGGAGCATATTGTCAGTCTCAGATCAGCATCCAGGCAACGGCTGTCGTTGGCACTTTTCATCTGAAATTTTTCAGTCGACGGATCTACCGGATTAAGCCAGATCTGTTTGCTGTTCGTCCCTGAGCACGTCTCATACCTTACGCTTGCGTTATCGTTCACCGTCAGACATTTGCTCAAATAAGCCGACTCAATATGCAGACCTTCAACACGCTCCGGCGATTGATCATTAGAGATAGTCGACTGCAGGGCCGCGGGCTTAAAGACATTGCCGTAATTAGAAACGATGGGGGGATAAATCTGACTGATCCTTCGCATATCATTTAAAGGCGACTGAGCCGCCATGGAGACAACAAGGGTCTGTACTTGAACGCCCTTCAATATGGGATTTTCGTCTCCCTTCTCGACTTCTGCGACTATGCCCATGTCGTGGTTTTCTGCATCAATACCACCATCTATAGGTGCTTGCAGTGCCGGTGTGGTTGTTCCTTCAGTGGCCGCGACCGGCGAGGCATTTGGTGCTGGGCGATCGTCGTGGTTTATATCCGCGTACACCAATAAGGGAGGAAAACTGCCAAATCGTTGTTGAACTCTGAGTGTCTGTTGCTGGGTATAAGGCGCTACATAATGAAGCCATTTCGCGACCGCTGGGGGGTTTGAAGCCCACAATGTCTCAAAATCATCCACCAAAGGAGCTGAAGCAGTAGACGCGGGCCATTGAGGCGCCTGTGGGGGCCCCAATGATCCCAGCACGTGACCAAAATAGTGGTAGCCAAGGTAATCAACCGCCAGACCGTACCGATGGGGATCGGGGTGGTAGTGAGGCAAAAAACGTAAATCATAAGAACGGTAAGCCCAGTTTTCATAACGTGGCGGTGAGTCGTGAGGCAAACCCAGACCATGGCCTGTTTCATGCCAGAACCCCCCAGGATAGCTTGGATAGTTACAACTGCTGCCCCCGCAACTGGCGCCGACACCGGGTGGAAGCACCGGAATATCATCCGGCACATCGAGCAATTGCCCCGAGATAGCCACGAATTTCCCAGCCTGCTTGTCTCCAAGATCTGAAGCCTGCCGCCAGTAGTTGCCCATCCCGGCTTTTGCAGGCAAAGTCTTGTCACCATACGCAGCCCAGAAACTATAGGGGCGATCGGCAGACGACGCAGAATACCGATAAACTCCGTCGATACCCTTGGCAATGATATAGGGCCAATCGCTCTCCCCCATAGCAAATACCAACTGCTTGACCGGTAATTCTGAAAACATTTCTCGTGCTGCAATCTTTGCCAATTCGGGATTGCTGCTCAAATCGTATTGATCCAGCGTGACTCTGCAGCGAACCAGAGTCATAAATAGGCAACCCTTGATATTCATCAATACCAGACCTTCGCTTTCATTCGTCATGAATGTCGTCTTATTCTTATCCAGGCTCCCCGTCCTGCTGGCGTCATTATTGATGAAGAATTTCAGATTATTTTCTGCATTGAATAGATACCAAGGTATGGTCGCTGTATAGGCTTTGTCTCTAAACTTCGGCCACCCCCCTACAATGTGCCTGCCTGAATAGGTATTCTCTTCATCAAACTCTGCATTTTTAGGAAAGCCCGACGGTGGTGTCATGGCAATGGTGATCGGCCCGGCCTGACTTTCGACCACCAAGCTAACCGAACTGACGCCTACCAGCGGTTGCGGCGTGAACATTACCAATGCCTCTCGACCAGGAACCAGTAAAGGATCAACGATTGCGCGAGGGACATTGACAATATGCGTCTGCGCAAACTCGATCTGGCCCTGCACTGGGCCAGTCAGATCGTTTCGCCATGTGACTGCCGCAGTTTCATTCTTATCAGCACTGGACGAAAACTCTGCGGCGAATGCAAAAGAACAAAAAAAAGAAATACAAAATAGCGCGAGGCAGCTTGAGCGAAACCGATGAATATCCATGATCAGTGACCTGTGACTGGTTCTTATCGACACCCTATTCATGGCCTGCTCACACATCGCTGACAACTGGTACAAGTACCAGTTGACAGCATTACACAATTAGGCACCCCCTCAAAAATCTCACTGATATCAGCTGTGGCGATATTAAAATTAAACTTATTTCAAAAAAGTTTAGACATTAACGACTCGGCCCCTTGCGTTGGTAGCTGTAACGGATTTCCGGAACACCAACACATTCCCCAGCATCACCAACACCAGCCCCGTCAACGCGGGGGCGGTCCATTGGTAGCCTTCGACAAACGCCGAAATATTCAGCGCCACCACCGGGAACAGCACGGTGCAATAGGCAGCCCGCTCCGGCCCCATGCGGCCGACCAGGGTCAGGTAGGCGGTGAAGCCGATCACCGAACCGGGTATCACCAGATACAGCAACGAGCCGATGTAACGGGTATTCCATTCAAAGGCGAACGGCGTGCCGCTGATCAGGCAATACAGGCAAAGCATCGACGCGCCATAAAGCATGCCCCAGGCATTGGTGGTCAGCGGGCGCAGGCCGGCTTTCTGTTGCAGGCTGGAGAGCAGGTTGCCCGCTGAAAAACACAGGGTGCCCAGTAAAGCCAGACCCAAGCCCAGCAGGGTTTCACGACTGGCGCTGTGGCCGGACAGTTCAGGCCAGAACATGCAGCCCAGGCCGATCAACCCCAGCGCACCGCCCATCAAGACGTTGCGCGCGACCTTCTGCTTGAAAAAGATCCGCGCATTCAGGGCGTTCCACAGGGTCGCAGTGGAGAACACCACGGCGATAAGGCCACTGGGGATCCACTGGCTGGCGGTGTAGAAACACAGGAAGTTGACGCAAAACAGACAAAGCCCCTGGGCCAGGCAGATCAGTTGCCCGCGTTGATTGACCTTCTGCAATTTGCCGCTGAGCAGCAGCATGGCAAACAACACCAGAGCGGCAAGGCCGAAGCGATACACAATCGAAACGGCTATCGCGACTTCGCCAAGCTGCAATTTCAACGCGATCCAGGTAGTGCCCCAGATCAGGACGGTAAGCAGGTAGAGAGAAATGTTCATGACGCGGCTCTTGTCTGGAGGGAGAAACGAGGCGTCAGTCTGCGGCGTAGCTCAAGCGGCCACTTGCATAATCTTGCGCATTTGTCCGCTGGGTAGCTGGCAGCCGCCTATGCAACGGGTAGGATACGACCCCTAGAGGACGCACCATGCCCGCCATCGAAACCATCCAGGTCTTTCAGGCCTTGAACAGCTCACCCCATGCTCGACTGGAGCAAAGCGCGGTGCTGGGCGATGGTCTGGTGGCAGCCTTGTGGAACAACCGTCACGACTCACAGGAATATCACGCGCCCAGCCATCACACCCTGTCGTGCTATATCGACGGCGGGACCGGCACGTTTCGCCGCGACCGACCCGATCAGAAAGGCAGCCCCAACACCCTCTGCACCCTGCCCGCCGGCCACGAATCAGCCTGGGTAATCAACGGCGAAATCCGCCTGGCACACCTTTACATCAGCCCGGAACAGTTCGCCCTGGGCTGCATCACGCTGCTGGACCGCGAACCCCGCGAGCTGCAGCTGCGGGAAAACACCTTTCACAATGACCCGGAGCAGGCTGCCCGCTTTCGCCAGTTGATTCAGATGAACTGGAGTGAACCCGGCGAGCGTTTGCTGACCAGCAGCCTGGCCCACGAGATGCTAAGCCGCGCCCTGCTCGATCAAGTGGGCCTGCGCGACGGGCTGCGCCTCAAAGGCGGACTGGCTCCGCATCTGCGTCGGCAGCTGGTGGAGTACATCGAGACGCAGCTGGCCGAGCCATTGAGCCTGGGCGAACTGGCGGGGATCTGTGCGTTGTCTGAATATCACTTCGCACGGATGTTCCGCGAAAGCTTCGGCCTGCCGCCCCATCAATACCTGCTGGCCCGTCGGGTGAACCATGCACGGCATCTGCTGCGCGCGACTCAACAGACCTTCGGCGCGATAGCCCTGGAATGCGGCTTCGCCAGCGCCAGCCATTTCAACAATCGCTTTAAGCAAGTGGTGGGGGCTACGCCTGGGGAGTATCGCAGCGCCTTGGGACACATTGCCCTGTAGGAACTGCCGGGGTGGCGCCCCACCTTGCTCGCGAAGGCGGCGTATCAGATAAGACGATGTGGCGAATGTACCAGCCTCTTCGCAAGCAAGCTTGCTCCCACGGTGCTGTGGCGTGAATTAGACCTGTGGGAGCGAGCTTGCTCGCGAAGGCGGCGTATCAGATAAGACGACGTGGCGAATGTACCGGCCTCTTCGCAAGCAAGCTTGCTCCCACGGTGCTGTGGCGTGAATTAGACCTGTGGGAGCGAGCTTGCTCGCGAAGGGGCCAGTACATTCAATACATCTTGTGAATCAGAACCACGGTATTCGCGAGCAAGGTGGAGCGCCACCCCGGTGGTCCCACAGGATCAGAGTCCGGTGTCAAAACTCCAGGGTACTGGACACCACCACCTGCCGCGAATCGCCCATGGAGACGAAATAGCGGTTAACGCTGGAGGTGTAGTAAGTGCGGTCGAAGATGTTCTTCAGGTTGATTTGAAAGCGCACTTTCTGACCGTCGAGCCGGGTGTCATACGTAGCGAAGGCGTCGGTGACGGTGTAGCCCGGCAGATTGAAGTCGTCGGTGGGGTTGCCGGCCCGTTCACCCACGTAGTGAGCTCCGGCACCGAGACGCAATTTGTCACTGCCCAGCACCGTGCCGAGGTCATAGACCGCCGACAGCGAACCACTGTGTCGAGCCGCGTTTTGCAGGCGGTTGCCCTTAAGCAGCGGGTCTTCAGTGACTTCAGCGTCGGTGAAGGCGTAAGCGCCGATCAGGCTCCAGCGCTCATCCAACTGCCCGCTGACGTCCAGCTCCAGCCCACGGGACCGCACCTCACCCGCCGAGCTGTAGACCGTGTCAGCGCTGCTGGCATCGAAATTGGCCACCAGCACGTTGCGTTTCTTGATGTCGAACACCGCCAGATTGCCGCTCCACACCCCCGGCACGTCCCATTTTGCCCCCAGCTCCCAAGACTGCCCCTCTTCGGGCAACGTTCCTGAATCCAGTACCCGCCCGCCACTGAGCGGCGCGATGCTGGAGTTGGGCTTGAAGGACTCGGTGTAGCTGCCATAGAACGACAGCCGCTCGTCATAGCGATACACCAGCCCCGCCCGGGGTATCCATTTATGCCCGGTGGTGTCGGTATTGACCGTGAACGGCCGCCCCTTGCCGGCCACTTGGTCGTAAGTCTGATAGCGCCCGCCCGCCACTAGAACCCATTGCTCGTTCAGGTGGATAGAGTCCTGAAGGAACAGCGAATCGGTGCGCAGAATGTCGCTCTGCGCGCTGTCCGGATCGCTGGATAACGTGCCCTCCACCTCCTGGCCGTACACCGGATTCTGGTAGCTGAAAGTGCTTAGGCTCCTCTGGCGGATCAAGTCAGAGCGGGAGACCTTGCGGTATTCATCGTCGAGGCCGACCAATAGGTCGTGCTGCAGGCCGCCCGTCTGCACGGTTCCATTAAGCGTCACGGTGGTGAAGCGGTCGGTGCTGAGCGCGCCGCGGGTGCCATCCATGGACCGGGTCAGGGTGCCGCGCGCCGGATCGACCGCCGTCACCCGCACCTGGCTGGCGTCGTAGGTTTCGCGGTTATAGCTGTAGCCCAGATGGCCTTTCCAGTTGCCGTCGAAATCATGGTCAGCTTCGAAGCGGTACAGATCCGAGCGCCCTTCCATGCTGTTGAAGGGCTCATCCAGTCGGCGGGTCGCGGGAATATTCAGCGGATGATTGGTGAGCGGATCGATAGCCGTGCCGCGATCAAAAGGCGACAGGAATTCACGGTGTTCATAGGCGGCGGTCAGTTGCGTGTCTTCTCCGTACCAGGCCAGTGAAGGCGCCACCAGCGACTCCCGGTGCACCCCGTAATTGCGCCAGTAATCTTCATCCACATGATCGATGATCATCCGGTACGCCAGCCCGGAATCCCCCAGCGCACCGGTGCTGTCGAAGGTGCCGCTGCTGCCGTTCTTGCCGGAACCATAACTGGACCCAGTCGCAGTAAGGGCGTTATAGGCCTGCAACTCGGGGCGTTTGCTGACCACATTGATCACCCCGCCGGGGTCCTGAATGCCATACAGCAACGTCGAAGGTCCCTTGAGCACTTCGACCCGTTCGGCGCTGGCGTTGAGGCTACGGCCCTGCACAATCGGCATACCATCACGCATGATCGAGCCGTCGCGGTTTTCGCCAAACCCGCGCTTGACGATGGTGTCCTGCGTACTGCCCAGGGTGTTGCCCTGGGTGATGCCGCTGACATTGGTCAAGGCATCGTCGAGGTTGCGCGGTGCCTGATCAGCGATGACCTGCGCTGGCACGATGGCAACGGCTTGGGGTGTTTCAAGCAGCGGCGCGGATGAGCGCAATACCGTTGAGCTGACGGTTGGCTGATAGCTGCTACGGCTCGGCGTCGATGATTGAATCTGAGTGGCACCCAGATTGATCGCGCCGTCGACTGCCGCTGTTTCCAGGGTAAAGGTGTGCTCGGTGGCACGGCGCCAGGTCAGCCCGGAACTGGCCAGCAATCGGGCCAGTGCCTGCTCGGCGCTGAACTGCCCGCTGAGCGCTGGGGCATCGATGGCGTACGGAGTTTCCTGGGTGTAGATGACGCCCATGCCGGTCACCCGGCTGAACTCGCTCAAGGCTTGCGGCAACGGTTCGGCGGGGATCGAGAAATTGAAGGCGGCTTCGGTCGCTTGCGCGGTGCTGATGGCAGCGAGCAACAAAGAGGCAAGCAAAGCGCCGACCGTTTGGGAATTCATTTTTTAACCCGGCTGTTTACATCTGACACAACACCAAACCCAATGTGGGAGCGGTGCTTGCCCGCGATAAGGTTTAGGTGATTCTCCAGCAGAATTGCAGTGTCCTTATCGCGGGCAAGCACCGCTCCCACAGGAGATCTCGCTCGACTAAAGAACTCATCGCAGCACAATCACTCGTCCCATGACGCTGTACTCCTCAAACCCCACAACGGATTTCAAGGCCGCCAACACCGCTTCTGGATCTTTGCTCGGGAAGCTGCCGCTGATGCGTTTTTCGCCCAGTTTCGGGTTGAGCAAAACGATGCGGCCGGGGTAGTGACGGCTCAGGTCGTTGATCACGTCCGACAACGGGGTTCGATAGTAATTGAGCCAGCCATCGCGCCAGGCCAGCTGACTTTGTGGATCGATGGCCTGGGGAGCACTGGTGGCGCCCTGGCCATAGGCCACGCGCTGGGCGGCGCCTAGAATCCGTTGCGGTTCATCCCCAGCCGACCTGACCCCGACACGTCCGGATAACACCGTTACCTGCGCGCCCTGCTCTTGCAGGCGGACTTCGAATTGCGTTCCCAACACCTGCGTCTGGCCGCCGTGGGCATCCACCATGAACGGCTCGCCGGTGTGGGCCACCTGAAAAAACGCTGCGCCGCGGCGCAGTTGCACATGCCGCTCGCCGTGG
>Ga0247811_1000583_pt1 | contig 10815 bp, 12 predicted proteins | sample UWRJL134311R1_FD_189018 | JGI IMG/M metagenome (GOLD analysis project Ga0247811, IMG submission 189018) | Plant litter microbial communities from Arlington Agricultural Research Station in Wisconsin, United States - UWRJ-L134-311R-1 | ecosystem: Environmental > Terrestrial > Plant litter >...
AATGGCTGAAAGCGTATTGCCTAAAAACTGCGTGTGATCTAAATCGATGTTGGTAATGACCGAAACCAAAGGCGTGATAATGTTCGTAGCGTCTAATCTGCCGCCAAGCCCCACTTCGATAATCGCAATGTCTACTTTTTCAGACGCAAAATAATCAAAGGCCAAACCAACTGACATTTCGAAAAAACTCATGTCGTTTGCTTCAAAAAAATCTTTATGTTTTGCTACAAATTCAATAACAAAATCTTCTGAAATATCTTGCCCGTTGATTTTGATTCGTTCTCTAAAATCTTTTAAATGCGGCGAAGTATACAAACCCACTTTATACCCCGCTTCCTGCAAAACCGATGCCAGCATGTGCGAAGTCGATCCTTTGCCGTTAGTTCCCGCAACATGGATACACTTCAATTGGTCCTGCGGATTATCAAGATGAGAAGCCAATAACTTAATGTTGGTTAAATCTTCCTTGTATGCCGAAGCACCCTGAAGCTGATACATTGGTAATTGGTTGAACATCCAATTTGTAGTGTCTTGATAATTCATTTATTTTGGATAAAATAGTTGTAGATTGAAATAAATTCCGATTTTTTTAGTTTAATATAGCAGCGAAAATTATCTTTATTGCAAATTTCAAATATTTTTTAGAATTAATTATTAAAAACCAGAATTAATATATGTTTAGTTTTATTCAATTACAAACAGATACCATTGCAAACGCCGCATCAAACGTAGTTATCGAGAAAATCGCACCAAATACAGAAATATCAGTTTTAGGATTCATCTTAAAAGGAGGATTTTTTCTTATTCCAATCGCCATATTATTGTTTTATACTTTTTACGTCATTATAGAACGTTATTTATACATCAGTAAAGCCTCTAAAATAGACGCGAGATTGATGCAGGATGTGGGAGACAAATTAAATTCTGGTAATATTGAATTGGCTAGAACAATTGTAGAAAGAAGTAATACAGCAGCCGGAAATATTTTGAAAGAAGGTGTTTTGGTAATCGGAAGACCAATTGCTGAAATCGAATCAAACATGGACCGTGCCGCCGATATTGAAATCGGAGAAATGGAAAGACGTTTAGGGCATCTTGGACTTATTGCCGGAATCGCGCCGACTTTAGGTTTCATCGGAACAATTTCCGGGGTTATTAAAATTTTCTACAGCATCTCGGTTACAGAAAATATTAGTATCGGAAACATTTCAGGAGGTCTGTACGAGAAAATGATCAGTTCCGGTTCCGGACTTATTGTAGGTATTATAGCTTACAGCGCATACCACTTATTAAACGGAAAAATTGATGATTTTGCTTTAAAAATTCAGAAACAGATATTAGAATTTGTCAATATAATTCAAAGAGCATAAGCTATGTCTATTAAAAGAAAAAGAAGATTTCATGCCGAAGTGGCGACTTCATCACTGAGTGATATTATGTTTTTCTTGCTGTTGTTTTTCCTGATTATTTCAACACTTGCAAATCCGAATGTTATCAAAATGACTTTGCCAAAAGCGAAATCAAATGAAAAAACAAATAAACAACTGATAAGTCTATCGGTTACAGAAGATAAAAAATTCTACATCGACAAAGAACCAGTTGATTTTGAAAATCTCGAAACCAGCCTAATGTCAAAAATCGGGGCAGACAAAGATCAGACCGTTGTTGTTCGTATTCCGTTTAATTTGCAGGTACAGGATTTAGTCGATGTATTGCAGATAGGAGTAAAGAACAACTTGAAGTTTGTAATTGCTACAAGTCCGAAGTAAAAGTATCCTTAGGGCGTGACCACAATAAAAAAATGGGCCAATCAGCATACCGTTGATTCGCCCATTTTTTTATTGCGGTCGGGCTATCCGCGCTACTTCGGTAGCTTGCTCCTATCCCTCACGCGGAAAAAGAGAATATAGAAGATAGAATATAGAGGAAAGAGCATACATTAAACAAAAAGTAGCCGTAAAGTATGTCATTGCGAGGAGCGAAGCAACCTCACTAGAATAATCAACACAAAGTATGTCATTCCGAGGAACGAGGAATCCCCGCAAGTAACTTCGCAACGAAAACCCAATCTTTGTAGAGCTTCTTGCGGAGATTCCTCGTTCCTCGGAATGACAAACTGTGCGGAATCTGGAACTTAAAAAAAAAAAACATTTAACCTGCCAGGTTTAAAGTAATTTTGTCATTTCGACCGAAGGGAGAAATCACATAAAGTAAAGACACACAGTACGTCGCTCTCTGGATGTGATTTCTCCCTTCGGTCGAAATGACAAAAATGCGGACATAAAAAAGGCTTTCTGAAATTTTCAGAAAGCCTTTTTTATGTCCGTTATAATTAGTGTAAATTAGTGAAATCCGTGTTTTAATCCAGACTAAAATTGTAAATAATCTTACCTACTTGTTTTGCCGGTGCATTGCTGTCAGCATCCCATTTGGTGTTCATGGCTGCAATTTTTGCCTGATCTAATAAACATCTGGCCGTATTGGTAGTTCCTTTTATTCCGGCGGTTGCACTTATTGTTCTTCCGTTTTGGTCTACAGTAACTTCTACCACCACTTTTCCGGCTTCATCACAGGTGTATTTTGGTGCAGGTTTCGATAATGCTTTTCGGTTTCCTAGAGAATATCCTGATCCACCGCCAGACCCCCCGCCACTTCCGGCTCCGTAACCGCTTCCTGTGCCAATGCCATTTCCGGTTCCGTTGCCGCCGCCTGTTCCTCCGCCAGAACCTCCTGTTCCATAATATCCGTTAGAACCCAGACTTCCGTTGGCTTTTCCTTTATTTCCAGCCGTTTTATCGTCACCGTCGCCGCCTTTATTAGATCCTTTCATAATGCTCGATAAAGCATCGTTTGTCGAATTAGAAACTTTAGGTTTTTGGGGAACCGGTTTCGTTTCCGGTTTTACCACCGGAGTATTTTTTTTAGGTTTTTCTTTTACCGGGATTATAACATCATCAACATCGTCTTTTGTATTTTCCTGAGTTATAATGGCTTCGTCTGGCGTTGCTTTTGCGGGTGCCTGCTTCGTCTGGTTTTTTACTTTAAAACTTCACTTTTATAATTGGCTCCAGAGCCCAAATCACTATCTCCAAAATTAACAGTTACCCCGCCGCCACCGCCGCCGCTGGCAAGTGCTGCATTGTTTTCAGGATTATAGGGAGGCCAGAAACGGATGAAAAATAAAAGCAGCAATAAGACAGCATAAATAGCTGTAGAGATTAATAGTGATTTCTTTTTATCTGAAGAATCCGTAGAAGTCATTTTGATGCTGAATTTTGTAATTGTACTTTAATAAAAACGTTTAAAAGTACTAAAAATTGTTTAGAATTGCTGGGAGAATTTAACCGCGAAGTTCGTAAAGGTTTACGCAAAGTTTGCAAAGTTGTTGTTTTTAGTTTCGCAAAGTGGGCTTTTTTGAATTTTTCGAAAAAACTTTGCAGACTTTGCGGTAAAGAAAACGGACCAAATAAAAATATTTGATCCGTTTAGAATGAAAGTATAAATTAAATTATACTAATTGTTTCAATGCAATTTCAAAAGCAGTTGCACTAATATTTGTTTTTGATGGATTCAAAGCATGCGCTTTTACAATCGCATTTTTTATAATTTCTGAAGTATCGTTGAAGATCGCCTCATCTGTCATTTGTACTTTTTTCTCCATAAAATAAGCAAAAACTCTTGCCATACCGCAGTTCGAAATAAAATCAGGAATCAAACTTACCTTATGGTCAATTTCTTCCATAATTGGGCCGAAGAAAATAGCAGTATCTGCAAACGGAACATTTGCGCCGCATGAAATCACTTCCAGTCCGTTTGAAATTAAACTGTCAATCTGGTCTTTAGTTACTAATCTCGACGCAGCACAAGGCGTGAAAATTGCAGCTCCAATTGTCCAGATTTTAGAATTGATTTCTTCAAACGGAATCATATTTTCGGCAACTAATTTATTTCCGTCTTTATTTAAGAATAAAGTTCTGATTTCTTCAAAAGAAAAACCTTCTTCATTGATTAATCCGCCATCGCGATCGATAATTCCAATAACTTTGGCGCCCATTTCTGCAAGATAAAAAGCAGCTGCAGATCCAACATTTCCAAAGCCTTGTACAATTGCTTTTTTACCTTTAATGTCTCCGCCGTAAGTTGCATAAAAATGACGAACAGCTTCAGCAACTCCATAACCAGTAATCATATCGGCAACCGTATATTTTCTGGTTACATCTGGTGAGAATTTAGGGTTTTCGATAACCTTAATTACACCTTGGCGCAATTGGCCAATTCTATTGATTTTATCTGCTTCTGTGGGTTTAAAATGTCCGTTAAAAACACCTTCCTGCGGATGCCACACACCACATTCTTCTGTCATTGGGATAACTTCATGAATTTCATCAACATTCAAATCGCCGCCAGTTCCGTAGTAACTTTTTAATAAAGGAGAAACGGCTTTGTACCAGCGTTGTAAAACACCTTTTTTACGCGGATCATTTGGGTCAAAATTAATTCCGGATTTAGCGCCTCCAATGGCAGGCCCAGAAACTGAAAATTTAACTTCCATTGTTTTTGCAAGAGATAAAACCTCATTCATATCAAGGCCTTTTCTCATTCTGGTACCGCCTCCTGCAGCGCCGCCTCGAAGTGAATTAATCACAGTCCAGCCTTCAGCTTCAGTTTCAGAATCTTTCCAGTTAAAAACAATTTCAGGTTCTTTATTTTCAAATTGCTGTAGTAAATCTTTCATTTTGTTGAGATATGTTTAGTTTGCGTAAAAGTATGAAATAGAATAATGCGAATAATGCATTTTGGGGCAAATTTATTTGAACCAAAAAAGAAAGCCGAAAACAAGGTGTTTTCGGCTTAATACGATCTTAAAAGTGAAGAAATTACATTCCTAACAAATGCTTTTTCAAAGTTTCATCCACTGGTTTATCAGAAAGCCAGATTCCGAATAATGCTTTTTTGAAATCAAATCCTGAAATTTTCCCTTTCAAAACTTCATTTTTAGAAACATTGATAGTTTGATCAAGTGGATTGTACGCCAGGACAAAAACATCTTTCTCAGTAATAACATCACTTAAATATGATTTTAACTGTTCAATTCTTGGTCGTAATTCCTCAAGATTGCTTCCTGCAGATTTTTCGAAACCGGTATTCATTGCTTTCGTTAATTTATTAGACGAAACCATCGATGAGGTAATTTCAATTCTAATGGCCATTTCAGTATCACTGTCTATGATAAATTTTGGATCCTGGCTCAATTGAGATAAATACAAGGCCTGCACGTAAACTTCTAACCACATTTTTGATCTTCCGCCCGCACCATTAAGTTGTAATGTCTTATTTTGGAATTCAATTTTTCTCGGCACAGTAACACCATTTACCTCTAATTGAGCTTGTGCGGAAACTGTAGAAAATTGCAACGATAAAAGGAGTGTAAGTAAAAGTAAAATCTTTTTCATATTCTGTCAAATTTTTAATTTTTAGGCAAAAATAATGTTAATTTCTTAATTTTTAGTGCTTATTGTGAATGTTTTTTTGCGGTGATTTTTTTAATTATGATTTGTATTTATTTAGTAATCAAATTAGTAAGAGTTGTTTTACGTACATTTACGTGTTTTAAGATTCGTTTAGACTTTTTGAGATGAAAATTGTCCAAATCTTTTCAGGTATTAGTTTTCTATCGGCAATTTTATTCTTAAATTTTAAAGAAAAAATTGCCATATTGATGCCCCTTCGTCTAAAACGATATATTATTACGAAAACGTTATCGTAATTACTGCTTATCTCTTAATTTTATATGCATGCATTGTTAATTTGACATTTAAAAATTATCTTTGAAAGCCTTTTTTAAAGAAATTAGGGCATTTCAAAAAACAAAAAAATAACCACCACCTAAACGGGATGAATTTTCATTGGTTTAGAAAAAACAATAAATAATTAGAACTTATGGATTTCAATCTTACCGAAGAACATTTAATGATTCAACAAGCCGCCAGAGATTTTGCTCAGACTGAATTGCTTCCGGGTGTTATTGAACGTGATGAGAAACAAATTTTTCCGACAGAACAAGTAAAAAAAATGGGGCAGTTAGGATTCATGGGAATGATGGTTGATCCTAAATATGGTGGCAGCGGTTTAGATGCGATTTCATACGTAATTGCGATGGAAGAAATTTCTAAAGTTGATGCGTCGGCTTCAGTAGTAATGTCTGTGAATAATTCTTTAGTTTGCTGGGGACTTCAGGAATATGGAACCGAAGAGCAAAAACAAAAATATTTGCCAGGTCTGGCATCTGGTGAAATTCATGGTGCTTTCTGCTTAAGTGAGCCGGAAGCGGGAAGTGATGCAACCTCTCAAAAAACAACTGCCATAGATATGGGAGATCATTATATAGTAAACGGAACAAAAAACTGGATTACAAACGGAAATACAGCATCGGTTTATTTAGTAATCGCACAAACGCATCCGGAGAAAAAACACAAAGGAATCAATGCTTTGATTATGACCAAAGATATGCCGGGCTTTTCTATCGGGCCAAAAGAGCAAAAAATGGGGATTCGTGGTTCTGATACTCACTCTTTAATGTTTAGTGATGTTAAAGTTCCAAAAGAAAACAGAATTGGAGAAGACGGTTTCGGATTTAAATTTGCCATGAAAACACTTGCCGGCGGCCGTATCGGAATTGCATCTCAAGCTCTAGGAATTGCTTCCGGAGCTTATGAACTTGCTTTGAAATATTCGAAAGAAAGAAAAGCGTTCGGAACTGAAATCTGTAATCATCAGGCGATTGCTTTTAAACTCGCAGATATGGCGGTTAATATCGAAGCAGCACGTCATTTATGTATGAAAGCAGCCTGGGACAAAGACCAGCATAAAAACTACGATGTAAGCGGTGCAATGGCAAAATTATTTGCTTCGCAAGTGGCGATGGATACTGCCGTTGAAGCAGTTCAGATTCACGGCGGTAACGGTTACGTAAAAGAATATCATGTAGAACGTTTTATGCGCGATGCAAAAATCACTCAAATTTACGAAGGAACTTCTGAGATTCAGAAAATTGTAATTTCAAGATCAGTTATCGCAGGATAATTTTGATTTTGTTTTGATATTATAAACCCTTTCAGCATTTAGCTTCGAAAGGGTTTTTTTATAAATATTTTTTTTAGCTTTAAGAAGTTCGTACTTTTAAGGCAATAACTTACTATCCGTATTAATTCAACTTAATTTCTTATGAAAATACTCTGCTTCCTGCTTCCGTTTGTTGTATTTGGGTGTAAATCGAATTCGGTAATAGTAACTGAAAAAGATTCAAAATCAAATTCAAAACCTATCGAAATTACGTATAAGGTGAATGAAACAGAAGTTTCCGATTTCTTGAAATATCTTTCTTCAGATGAATTGGAAGGAAGGGAAACAGGTACAAAAGGAATTGAAAAAGCGGCAGTATTTTTAGAAGATTATTTGAAAAAAAATAATATAAAACCCTATTTCGCTTCGTATCGCGATACGCTTACGAATTTTAAATCGCCGGCTTTTAATATAGTCGGAGTTTTAGAAGGAACAGATCCTATGCTGAAAAAAGAATTTGTAGTCTTGAGTGCGCATTATGATCATATTGGTGTAGAGAAAAATAAGCAGGGAGATGCGATTAATAACGGAGCAAACGATGATGCGTCTGGAGTTACCGCCGTTGCACAAATGGCGAAATATTTTAGCGAAACAAAATCGAATAAACGCAGTATTCTTTTTGTGTTTTTTGCGGGAGAAGAAAAAGGTTTATTGGGTTCTAAAAGTTTGGTTCAGAAACTCAAGAAACAAGATTTTAATTTATACGCACAACTAAACATTGAAATGATTGGTGTGCCGATGAAGAGAGATTATCTGGCTTATATTACCGGTTTTGATAAATCGAATATGGCAGATAAAATAAATGAATATACCGGTAAAAAGACGATTGGTTTCCTGCCCAAAGAAGCAGAATATAAATTGTTTTATCGATCAGATAATTATTCTTTTTTTGAAGCTTTTGGTAAAGCGTGCCAATCTGTAAGTACTTTTGATTTTGAGAATTTTGATTTTTATCATCATGTTTCAGATGAATTTAAATTAATGGATATTCCGCATATAACTTCATTCACACAAGAATTATTGCCGGCTGTAACGCGAATGACAGTTTCGCAGACAGAAGAAATTACCATGAATAAATAGCCTCCCTTTTTATTGGATTTGCTTATTTTTGCCTTATGAAAAATATTATTGTTACCGGAACGAGCAGGGGAATTGGTTATGAACTCGCATTACAGTTTGCAAACGCAGGCCATCAGGTTTTAGCCATTTCCAGAAAAATACCGCAGACACTTTTAGAACATCAAAATGTTACGTGTCTTTCTGTTGATGTATCTGATGAAAAAGCTTTGCAGGAAGTAGATCATTTTCTTTCATCCACCTGGAAAAAAGTAGATGCTGTAGTGCACAACGCCGGCGCTTTGCTATTGAAGCCTTTTGCCGAAACTACCCAAGCCGATTTTGAAAGTATTTACAAAGTCAATGTTTTTGGCGTAGCGAATCTTACCAGAATCTGTCTGCCCTATCTTCAAAGTGGGAGTCACGTGGTTACCATCAGTTCGATTGGCGGCGTAAGGGGAAGTTTGAAATTTGCCGGATTGGCAGCTTATAGTTCCAGTAAAGGCGCCGTAATTACTTTAAGTGAATTATTAGCCGAAGAATATAAAGAACAGGGAATTTCTTTTAATGTGCTGGCCTTAGGATCAGTTCAGACTGAAATGCTTGAAGAAGCTTTCCCGGGTTATCAGGCGCCAATTTCAGCAGAAGGAATGGCCAATTATATTTATGATTTTACTCTTAACGGAAATAAATATTTTAATGGAAAAGTATTGGAAGTTTCTTCTACGAATCCCTAGGCAGGAAGTATTATTATTCTCAAAGCAAAACTCATAATTCATAATTATTTTGAACGAAACTCTAGCAAGATATATACCCGAACATGCTGTAAAGCCTGTTTTTGATTTGATTGTTGCCAATCAGGTGCATCTTAAAATCGTGAATGAACGTCAGACGCGTCATGGCGATTATAGGAGAGGACCCAGCGGCAAACATGAAATTACGGTAAATGCAAGTCTAAATAAATATCGTTTTTTGATTACGCTGATTCATGAAATTTCGCATTTAGTAGCTTTTGAAAAGTTTGGAAGAAATATAAAACCCCACGGAAATGAATGGAAATATTCGTTTCAGCGTTTGATGGTTCCTTTTATACGTCCGGAGATTTTCCCGGCGACGATATTGCCGCTACTAGCGAGGCATTTTAAGAACCCTTCAGCGAGTAGTGATACTGATACCACTTTGTCTCTGGCTTTAAAGCAATACGACGCAGATAACGATAAAAATTATGTTTTTGAAATTCCGTATGGCAGTGTGTTCAAAATAAAAAACGGCAAAATATTTAAGAAACTTGCCGTAAGAACAAAACGTTTCGAATGTATTGAAATCAGTTCGGGTAAAACCTATCTTTTTAACCCAAATGCTGAGGTTGAATTATTAGATTAAATTTCGAAATCCAAATTCTAATAAAAAATCCAAATTCCAACTGTATTAGTATCGGAATTTGGATTTTTTTATTGGAATTTAGAAATATTATCCTTTCAAATAAGCTTCTCGTACCTTTTTAAATAAGTTGGAAGAGTAAACGAATTTCACAATGTCTTTATTATCGGTTCTGAAAATTTCTTCTTTAGTTCCCTGCCATGCTTTTACTCCCTTTTTTAAGAATACAATGTTTTCGCCAATTTCCATTACCGAGTTCATATCGTGTGTATTTATTACAGTTGTAATGTTGTACTCTTCTGTAATTTCCTTGATCAGATTATCAATCAAAGTAGACGTATTCGGGTCTAAACCTGAATTAGGTTCATCGCAAAACAAATATTTTGGATTGTTTACAATGGCGCGGGCAATTGCCACACGTTTTTGCATACCTCCCGAAATTTCCGAAGGTAATTTTCTATGTGCATCAACTAAATTCACTCTTTCCAAAACAAAATCAACACGTTCTTTAATTTTTGCTCTGTTATCATTGGTAAACATCTTTAAAGGGAACGCTACATTTTCAGCCACTGTCATAGAATCAAATAAAGCACTTCCTTGAAAAACCATTCCAATTTCAGTTCTTAATTCTCTTTTTTCGTCTGGATTTAAATCTGCATAAATACGTCCGTCAAATTCAATTGTTCCAGAATCAGGTGTGTGAATTCCAAGCAGACTTTTTAATAAAACTGTTTTACCGGATCCACTCTGACCAATAATCAAGTTGGTTTTTCCAGTTTCAAAAACAGTCGAAACTCCTTTTAAAATTTTACTGTCACCAAACGATTTTTCTAAGTTTTTTACCTCTATCATGCTCCTAGTAACAATTGTGTTAGTATATAATTAAAAAGAATGATCGAAACCGATGTCCAAACAAACGCAACAGTACTCGCTTTTCCTACTTCAAGTGCGCCACCTTTCATATAATAACCATGAAAAGAGGGTATTGTTGCCAATAACATTGCAAAAATTAAAGTTTTGATAAAAGCGTATACGATGTGAAACGGAATAAATTCCATTTGAGCACCGTCTATAAAAGCGGTACTTGAGGTAAATCCTCCGTAAACGGCTGCCAGCCATCCTCCAAAAATTCCTAAAAACATACTGATGCCAATTACAAAAGGATACAACAGCAACGCAATAATTTTAGGAAAAACCAAATAGTTCAATGAGTTTACACCCATAACTTCTAAGGCATCAATTTGTTCGGTAACGCGC
>Ga0247811_1000584_pt1 | contig 10809 bp, 16 predicted proteins | sample UWRJL134311R1_FD_189018 | JGI IMG/M metagenome (GOLD analysis project Ga0247811, IMG submission 189018) | Plant litter microbial communities from Arlington Agricultural Research Station in Wisconsin, United States - UWRJ-L134-311R-1 | ecosystem: Environmental > Terrestrial > Plant litter >...
CGCGCGGGTCTTCGCGTCGAGGGCTGCCTTGGTGATCGTGGTCGTCCAGGTGAAGTTCGCGGTGCCGTCGCCGTTGTCGGTCCAGGCCACGTACGACGCCGATGGGGCGACATCCTTCACCCAGACGGATGCAGCGTTAGAACGGTTGGCCGAAACAGCGCCGGTCGACGGACGCCAGTTGGCGTCGAGCCAGCCGACCTGCGCGTAGACGCCGGCCTTACCGCCGCCGTACATCGCAGCGGCGTCCGCGCTCGTGTCATAGTTCGTACCCGTGACCGTGATCGTGTCGCCGGTCGGGTTGAGCCCGGTCGTCTTCGACACACTCAGGGTCGGGACAGTCGCGACCGGAACGGAGCTCACGGTCACGGTCGATGCGGCAGACGTCGACGCTGCGAACGCGGCGCTGTCGGTCGGGGTGAAGACGGCCGTGATCGCGTGAGCGCCCGCGGTGGTGAACGCCGGAGCGGTCGACGCGGTTCCGGATGCGACGGGGACGGTCGCCAGCGACGTCGTGCCGTCGAAGAACTCGACGTTTCCGGCTGCGGTCGCGGGAGCGACGGTCGCGGAGATCATGGCGGCGGTGCCGACGGTCGCCGTGGCCGGAGCGGTGAGCGCGGTCGTGGTGACCGTCGCGGGGACGACCGGCGCGGCAACGGCGAGCTGGATCGTCACGGGGTCGAGAGATGAACCGGCGGTGCGCTTGGTGGCGGCGGAATCTCCCGCCGAGTTATAGCTCGCGAGCACGGTCGAGCCGGCCTCGGTGATCGTCGTCGGTACGGCGGTGAACGTGATGAGCGTGCCGTCGCCGTTCACCGTGGGGGTGACATTCGACAGGTCGAGGTTGGCAATGGTGCGCACGGCCAAGGGGGCGGTGAGCAAGTCGGGGTTGAGGTCGTGCGACGAGCCGGCGGTGGATCCAGAGATGGTCCCGGTCGTGCCCGAGATGGTGACCACTGGGTTGGAGATATAGAAGTAGTTGCCCGTGCTGACTCCCGGCGCCGGCGCTCCTGCGTAGTAGCCGATGCGCGCGTTGCCGGAGAAGTTCAGCGTGCCGGTCTGCGCGTCGGCGTCGTATGTCGATGTCGTGGCGGCCGGGAACGAGAACGCTGGTGCGGCGGTGACGGTCGCTGGCGAACCCGCGAACAGGTAGTTCTTGAAGAGCGTGCGGTACGCGGTGTCGACGCCCCAGTCGAGGCTGCCGCCGGTGACGGTGCTGCTCGCGGCAGGGACCGCCGTCGCGGGGGCTGTTGCGATGAGGCTGCCGCCCGCGACGAGCGCCACAGCGATGAAGCCGGCCACCCATCTGCTGAGGCGTGAGGTGACTGCTGTGTTCACGGTGGTGATTGCTCCAAGGGTCGCGCCGGTTCCACGCGCGACACAATGACCGCGAAATTGGAGTGGAAACCGGTGCCGGGAAGGACTAGTGGGTTAGCTAAGGCTTGGCTTACTTGGCGACACTATTACTTCCAGACTCACCTTGTCAAAGATTAAGTTAGGTAAGGCTTCCCTGTTCAGATTCCACGGCCGCCCGATACATCGAAATGTGCGCGATACCGGCTTCGTCGTAGGGCTCGCCGAAGGCCACAAATCCGGCCTTCGCGTAGAGCGGGGCGACGTACTCCTGAGCATGCAGCATGATCGCTTCGCCGCCATAGAGGCTTAAGACCCGGGTCAGCAGAACCTGCGCGAGTCCTTCTCCACGCCGGTCGGGCCGCACGACCACGCGTCCGATGACACGGTGGGCGTCGAGGTGCTCCGGTGATTCGTCGTAAAGCACGCGCAGGTACGCGGCGGTACCGATAGCATCCGTGATGAAAAAATGCTCGGCGACCTGGTCTCGGTTGTCGAGTTCTTCGTCGTCGACCTTCTGCTCGACGAGGAAGACGTCGGTGCGCAGCTTGAGCAGCGAATAGAGTTCGGAGGTTGTGAGTTCGCCCCACTGCTTGGACACGATGGAACAATCTGACATGGGGCCGAGTTTAATAGAACGGAAGGCCTCCCCCTTCTCCAAAGGAGACACAGACATGACCACCAAGATCGTCAAGACCGAAGAAGAGTGGCTCGCCGAGCTCGGACCGGTTCAGTACAAGATCCTCCGCGAAGCCGGCACCGAGCGTCCGTGGTCGGGTGCCCTTCTCGACGAGAAGCGCGCCGGCGTCTACACCTGTGGCGCCTGCGGAGCCGAGCTGTTCAAGAGCGGCGCCAAGTTCGATTCGGGCAGCGGATGGCCCAGCTTCTATGAATCCATCAACCCGGATGCCGTCACGCTGGTCGTCGACAAGAGCCTCGGGATGACGCGCACCGAGATCCGCTGCGCCACCTGCGATTCGCACCTCGGCCACCTGTTCGACGACGCGTACCAGACCCCCACCGGCGACCGGTACTGCATGAACTCGCTGTCGCTCGGCTTCAAGGAAGAGTAAGTGACGGCCCTCGACGCGGTTCTGCGCCGGCAGTCACACTCCAAGGTGACGGCCGACGCTCCCAGCCGACTGCAGCTGCTGCCCTACGTCGAGGCGGCGGCAACCGTCGCCGACCACTCGGGGCTGAAGCCGTGGCGCCTCATCGAGTTGCGCGGCGACGCCCGCGTGCGGCTCGGTGCGGCGTTCGCCGAGGCGAGCGGCGCCGAGGGCAAAGACGCCGAGAAGGCGGGCGCGAAACCGCTGCGCGCCGAGCTGCTCATCGCCGTCGTGTTCGTACACAAGCCGAGTTTCAAGGTGCCGGCGTGGGAACAGGAGGCCGTGGCATCCGGAGTCGCGCACACCCTGAGCCTTCTTCTCGACGAGGCCGGCTGGGGCGTGTTTTGGCGCACCGGCGTGCTCACCCGCAGCGAGCCCGTGCACCGAATGCACGAACTGGCGCCCAACGAGCAGCTGCTCGGCTGGCTCTACGTCGGCGGGCTGCCCGAGAAGACCAAGTCTGACAAGCGCAAGCGCCTCGAGGTCGGCCGTTACCTGACGACACTGTCGTGACGATCACGGCGGCGCTGCTGTCGTTCGCCGTCGTGGCGGCGCTGCTGACGATCACCCCGGGGCTCGATACCGCGCTCGTTCTGCGCTCTGCCCTCGTGCAGGGTCACCGGCTGGCGATCGCCACCGGCGTCGGAATCATCTCGGGCGCTTTCGTGTGGGGAGTCGCCGCATCCGTCGGACTCGCCGCTCTCTTGCGCGCATCCGAAACCGCGTTCACGGTCTTGCGAATTGTGGGCGCCGCCTACATGATCTGGCTCGGCGCGCGTCTCATCTACACGCGGGTGATCAAGAAGACGGATGCTGCAGCTCTCGCATCCGCCGACGGCGCACTCCCCCGTGGCTGGTGGGGCGCGTGGAGCAAGGGTCTGTTCACCAACCTGCTCAACCCGAAGGTCGGGGCGTTTTATGTGGCCGTGCTGCCGGGGTTCGTCCCGGCGGGGTCGAACGACCTGATGATGGGCGTGCTGCTCGCGGGAGTGCACGGGGTCGAAACCGCCGCGTGGTTCACGCTCATCATCTTCGGCGCCCAGGGCGTGCGGCGCTGGCTCGCCCGCGACGTCGTGCGCAAGTCGATCGACGGCGTCACGGGGCTCGCGCTCATCGGGTTCGGCGTGAGGCTGGCGCTCGTCGCGAAGTAGCGTTATTACTGTCTGCATGAACGACGTAACGACACAGGAATTGGGGCTGCGCCGCACGGTCGACGCCCCGGTCGACGAGGTCTGGGAGTACTTCGTGGTCGACGGCCTCACGACCTGGCTCGGCAACACGACGCTGGGGCTGCACAAGGGCGACACGTACCTGACCGCCGACGGCGTGACCGGCGCTGTGCTCAGCCGCACCGACCAGCTGCGGCTGCGCATCACCTGGCAGCCCGACGACTGGGACCACGACTCGACGCTGCAGGTGACGCTGATGCCCGCCGACTCGGGAACGACGATCGGGTTCCACCACGAGGGGCTGGCCTCGTCGGCCGAAAAGGACCGGATGCTCGCGCACTGGACCGGGGTGCTCGACGAGATCGCGGACGACCTGTCGTAGGGCTGTACTTTCTCGGGGGCCGCCGCCAGATAACATTGAGCTGCGTCATTCGGTGACGCGTCGCCCCCTTAGCTCAGTTGGCCAGAGCACCGCTCTTGTAAAGCGGGGGTCGTCGGTTCGAATCCGACAGGGGGCTCATCCAAAAAAATGGTCAGCTCCCGGATATCGCCGTAATTGTCATGATTACCGAGCTGCCGGGCGGTCTGCCCACCCCTTGCCACATTTGAGTTGCCGGGAAATCTCGGCACGAACTCGACCTAGCGCCGCAATTCGGACTGAGAAGGTCCGGAGGGCAACCTCGGCCTTCGAAGAGATGCATCCGGCTCAGATCTGGGCGTTAGACACCGTCAATCGAGTGTCACGCGCGCCCACTCGAACTCCATGACATTCACGTTTCGAAAGGCACCTTTGCGCAACGACAGTCAGTGGGATAGTTGCGGTTATGGACACGGTGCCGCCAGCCAGCCCGCAAAGTCATGAACATCACACTGTGCCGAGATTTTGGCTCCGACAGTTCGCCGATGCTAATGGTTTCCTCAAGCAGATTGAGGCCGATAAGGATGAGTTTGTCGTAAGGCGAATCCATCGGCGCAAGGCGACCGTTGTAAACGATCTGTACGTGCTCGACACGGGCCAGCAAATCTATGACACCGATGAACGGAAATTGCTCGGTCCTATAGAGGCCAAGGGTTCGAAAGCGCTGTCTGCCCTTCGCAAGGCCGCGGATCTGTCTACTGTTTGGCCGCTGGCCGACGAAGCGCGAAGCCACATCGCGATGTTTCTAGCAGCGTCAGTCCTCCGGACCCCCAAACACAGACAAATCGTTGAGTTTGAAATCGAACGTTATCTCGAACGTGCGGACAGGCCGTTCGGAGCCATAGATCTATTCCGAAGCGGAAGAATTGTTGGAGAACCCGAGAGCATGGACAGACTCGGTCGGCGGTACGGGCTTTGGCGCGAGGGTGAGAACGTCCCGTCAAATGTTCATTCGGACTATTTGCGCACAGAACTGCCCAACCTAGCTCGACACCTATTTCACCAACGATGGGCGCTAATGCGCACGCCGGTCGCGACATTCATTATTCCGGACAATCCGGTCGCGCTTACAGGGATACTCGCCACCGGAATGCCCGACTTCTACAATGCAAATTTTCTGGATTCGCGTATGTCCTTTGCCGCGCTAACACGAAATCTAGTACTCGTTACCGACTGGCATCCCTCGGCTGTTCTTGCAAAGGCCCAACTTAACGGGGATATGATCCTGCCGTTCGACCAACAACTCGCGCAAATCACTAGAGCACTCCTCATCGCAAACGCGCACACTCACCTATTCGAGCATCCCGACGACACCATCATTGAAGATTTTTGGGCGTTGGGCGATGACCTTCGACTGAAATCACGTAAAGCGACGTAAAAGGGCTGGTCCTAGGAAATTACCTCCGTCGCGCTTTCGCCCGTCCCTAGAAGTGGGCGTTGTCTGCCCCGAAGCGCGCGAGGAGACTCGCCTCATCAACCCGGGGAGTTTTCTGCATGAGATCAATCGCCTACGTCAGCGCCGCCGCGACGTATATGACCGACGCCGACATCGCGGCGATACTCGTACAAGCGCGAGCCAACAACGTCGCGCACGAGTTGACCGGTGCGCTTCTGTATTACCGTGGCCGTTTCATCCAGATCCTCGAGGGTCCCGACGAAGAGGTGCTGTCGCGATTCGCTGTCATCTCCGCCGACGCGCGACACCGTGGCATCCACGTGGTCAGCGAAGAAGCGATCACCGAGCGACAGTTTCCGCAGTGGACCATGGGTTTCCGACCGCTCACCGACGATTCGATCCAGTCGCTGCCGGGGTACGAGGACTTCTTCGACGGGATCACCGGCGAAGTGCGTCTCGCCCACCCGAACGACGAAGCGCAGCAGTTCTTAGAGTGGCTGCGGGACTTCTGGTTCGTGCGCCAGCCGAGCTAGCGGCACGGCTCAAGGGCCTCCGAGCCAGTGGTCGATGCGGTGGTGATCCGGCGTGAAGCCGTGGTCGACGCCCCAGAGCACGGCCTGAGTGCGCGACGTGACACCGATCTTGGCGTAGACGTTGCGGATATAGAGCTTCACCGTGTTCGGGCTCAGGTAGGTGAGCGCCGCGACCTCGGCGTTGCTCTTTCCCTGAGTGATCAGCGCCAAGACCTCCGCCTCGCGGTCGGTGATTCCCTCGTGACGCCCCGGCCATTCGATTCCGGGCGCGTTGCCGGCCCGCCTCGGCGGTTCGCTCACCACGACTTCGCCCTCGCGAACGGCTTCCAGCGCCGCGACGAGTTCGCGGGCCGTGAGCGACTTCGACAGGTAGCCGCGCACGCCCTGGTCGAGCGCCTGGGCCACGAGCGCCGGGTGGAAGTTCCAGGTGTAGACGACGACGTGGGTGGCGCGCGGGCTGCGCACGAGCGACCCGATCTCGTCGTGGTCTGACTCAGGCTGCGCGAACGAGTCGTACAGCACGATGTCGACGCTGTCTTTGAGGTCGAAGTTCGCGTCGATCTCGGCGACCACTACGCGATGCCGGTAGTGATCGAACATGTGCGCCAGGCCCGCGAGCACCACGTCGTAGTCGTCGACGAGCGCGACGGTGAGGGGCTCGGACATGCTTCGACGATACCCCCGATAGCACACCACGACTACACCCTTTGGGGTGTACCGACGCTCTCACCGCTCTGGCTGAATTGCTCTCGGCTCGACACCCGTCGGGCCGTCACGCACGGCTCGTCGTGCACAAGAAAGGACGACCCATCATGATCGGTCTCATCATCAGCCTCATCGTCATCGGCCTCATCGCCGGCGCACTCGCCCGCCTGGTCATCCCCGGGCGCCAGAACATCAGCATCCCGATGACCATCCTGCTCGGCATCATCGGCTCGTTCGTCGGCGGCTTCCTCGGCTTCCTCATCTTCCAGCACGACGCGGTCGACGGCTTCTTCCAGCCCGCCGGCATCATCGGATCGGTCATCGGCGCGATCATCGTGCTGTTCATCTACACGCGCTTCGCGGGCCGCGGCGCCGTTCGTCGCTAGTCGGTCGCGGCCCGTCCGGTGGAAATCACCGGACGGGATGTGCACCGCCGAGCGCTAGGTGAGGCGGCAGCGACGACCCTCACCGACTTACCGGTGCCGAACATCTCCACCGAGTCCGGCACCTCGACGCACGACCACATTTCGCCCTTCACAGACACCCCGATCGGGGCGGTGAAGGTGAAATCCATGGGTCCGGGATCCGTGCTCATCGTTGAGGCTCCTCTCGGGGCAAAGCTCTATCAGGAGCCTAGCCATCTGCCCGTTCGAGAGGCTGCCCGAATTTTCGACAGGCCGGATGACACGGGTCTTAGACTTCTGCCATGGTCGAGCCACTAGACGAAGGCCCGTTCTTCCACGGCACAAAGGCGAACCTGCGCATCGGCGACATGCTCACCGCGGGGTTCCGGTCGAACTACCGGCCCGAGATCGTGATGAACCACATCTACTTCACCGCGCTGCGCGACGGCGCGGGTCTCGCCGCGGAACTCGCCGCGGGCGACGGCACACCTCGGGTGTACGAGGTCGAACCGACCGGGCAATTCGAGAACGACCCGAACGTGACCGACAAGAAGTTTCCGGGAAACCCCACCCGGTCGTACCGCAGCACCGCACCGCTGAAGGTCGTCGCCGAGGTCACCGACTGGACCCGGCTCACACCCGAGGCGTTGAACGAGTGGCGGCAACGACTCGCGGTACTCCGTGCCGACGAGCGCGGAGAGATCATCAACTGACCGACGCAACGTCTTCCGCGACGCGGGCCTCGCTCCTATTGTGGACAGCATCCACATTCGGAAGGGATCACGATGGCCACCGCCTTCTCCGCTCTGACAGTGTTTGCCGGTCTGCCCGTACGCGACCTCGAGGCAGCGAATCGCTGGTACTCGCAGCTGCTCGGGCGTGGGGCCGATGCGAGCCCCGCACCGTTTATCTCGGACTACTACCTGGCGCACGACCGGGTTCCCGAGCACGGAACCCTGCAACTGCGTGAAGACCCGGCGCGTGCCGGCGGCGGACTGGCCACGCTCAACGTCGACGACCTCGCACCCATCGCCGACAGCCTCGGCGCCCTGAACGTCGCCTTCGAAACCCAGACGCTGCCCATCGAGGCCGAGACCGTGTCGGCGGTAACCGTCGGAACGTTCGAAGATCCCGACGGCAACGCGATCACCGTCGTGCAACCACACCCCAGGAGCTGACGTGTCCCTCGTGCGCGTGCACAACTTCACGATCTCCCTCGACGGCTTCGGCACGGGCGAGGGCCAGACGCTCGAGGCGCCGTTCGGCCACGCGGGCCAACGCCTGATGCAGTGGGCGTTCGAGACGCGCACGTTCCGCGAGATGGGCCTCCACGGCGAGACCGCGGGGTCGCTCGGCGTCGACGAAGCGTTCGCCAGCGGGTGGGGACCGGGTATCGGCGCCGAGATCATGGGCCGCAACAAGTTCGGGCCGCAGCGCGGTGCGTGGGAAGACGAGGAGTGGAAGGGCTGGTGGGGCGACGACCCCGTCTTCCACACCCCGGTGGTCGTGCTGACCCACTACCCGCGGCCGACACTCGAGATGCAGGGCGGCACCACGTTTCACTTCGTCGACGCCGATCCGGCCGCCGCGCTCGAACGGGCGAGAGCCTTGGCCGGCGACCGCGACATCCGGATCGGAGGCGGCGTCAGCACGGTGCGTCAGTTTCTCGAGGCCGATCTGATCGACCACATGCACATCGTGGTCGCGCCCATCGTCTTGGGCCGGGGCGAGCGGCTCTGGGACGGACTCGAGGGGCTCGAGCAGCGCTTCGAGATCGAGGCGACCCCGTCACCGTCCGGTGTCGTGCATCTGATCTTCTCGCGCCGACGCGCCTAGGTTATCCGGCGCTGTGGTCCGCGACATCCGGCTGCGCCCGCAGCTCGTCGGCGATCTCCTCTTCGGGGCGCGGGGCGATCGTCTGGTCGTCTTCGAGTTCGGGGATGCTGGGCTCGTCGCGCGCCGGAACATGCTCGTGCGGAAACTTCTCGTCGGGGAGGGACATGGCGGATCCTTCGGTCGGTTGCCCCTTCACCCTATGACGGCATCGTGAACATCGGCATCCCGCTGGCCCTCGTGTCGGCCCTGGCCTACGGCGCCGCCGACTTCATCGGCGGTGTGGGCTCGCGTCGGCACTCCTCGTGGCAGATCGCGCTCGTCGGTCAGGCCGCCGGCGGGCTCGCGATGCTCGTTGCCGGGCTACTGCTGCCCGGCACTCCCTCGGTGGCCGACTTCGCGTGGGCATTGCTCGCGGGCACCGGTTCGGCCGTCGGCAGCATCGCCCTGTACCGCGGTCTCGCGCGCGGCCGCATGGGTCTCGTCGCGCCGATCTCGGGCATCGGGGCGGCGGTCATCCCGCTGCTGGTCGGCGTCGCCCTCGGCGAGCGCCCGGGGTGGCTGGTCTGGGTCGGCATGCTCGCGGCGTTGCCGGGCATCTGGTTGGTCTCCCGCGGTAGCGCATCGGATCCGTCGACCGACGCCCGCGCCGGGCTCGTCGACGGCATCGTCGCGGGCGCGGGTTTCGGTGTTCTCTTCATCGCACTGGCCCAGATCTCAGATGACGCGGGGCTGCTGCCCCTCGCCGCCAACCAGTTCGTCGGGGCGCTGGCGACGATGGCGGCCGCCGCCGCGCTCGGGCAGGCCTGGCGTCCCACGCCCGACGTGCTCGGCTGGGGCAGCGCGTCGGGAGTGCTCGGCGCCACCGGCACCCTCTCGTTTATGGTCGCCGCCGGCGGTACCGGCCTCGCGATCGCGAGCGTGCTCACGTCGCTGTACCCGGCGATCACCGTGCTGCTCGCTGCCGCGATTCTGCGCGAGCGGGTGTCGCTCGGTCAGCGCGCCGGCATCGCCATCTGCACGCTCGCCGTCGCGGCGATGGCACTGGGCTGACGGCGAGACGGGTTCAGGTCAGAGGCGCGGCAGTTTGGCCAGCGCGGCGTCAGCGTTCGCCTCGCTCACGCCGAGCTTGTCGATGAGCAACGCGCGGGCCGGCGCCTGGTCGCCCTTCTTCAATGCGCGGTAGGCCTCGTCGGCCTCGCCAGCCAGATCGGCGGTGGGGCGCTTGCTCACCCCGAGCTGGTCGGCCAGTTGTTGCGCCGTCGCCACGCCGTACGCGGCCTGGATGGTGGCGGGGAGCGGATAGTTGCCGAGGTTTCCGAGGTCCATGCGAGCCCTTTCGTCGATGCCTGCGGTCCACGCTACGTCGAGACGGGTCGGCCGGCGACCGCTCGACAACGCGCGCGAGGGTGACTAGTGGGGCCGTTCCCCCAGCGGGCATCCCGTACGGTTGATGCACCCACCAACCCAAGGAGATCACCATGTCGGTCGGCCTACTCGCCGTAGTCGATGACATTCTGACCGCCGCCCTCAAGGCGAGCGCGAAGACCGCAGGAGTCGTCATCGACGACGCGGCCGTCACCCCGCAATACGTCCAAGGGCTCACCCCCGCCCGCGAACTGCACGTCGTCTGGCAGATCGCGCTCGGCAGCCTGTTCAACAAGTTCGTCATCATCATCCCGCTGGCCCTGCTGCTCTCTGCGTTCGCGCCGTGGGTGCTGCCGTTCTTGCTGATCCTCGGCGGAACCTACCTCTGCTTCGAAGGCGCCGAGAAGGTCAGCGAGTGGTTCGGTCTGCACCACGCGGCCGAAGAAGAATCCGGCGCGCGCGACGAGAAGAAGCTCGTGTTCGGCGCCCGGCGCACCGACCTCATCCTCAGCACCGAGATCATG
>Ga0247811_1000586_pt1 | contig 10790 bp, 8 predicted proteins | sample UWRJL134311R1_FD_189018 | JGI IMG/M metagenome (GOLD analysis project Ga0247811, IMG submission 189018) | Plant litter microbial communities from Arlington Agricultural Research Station in Wisconsin, United States - UWRJ-L134-311R-1 | ecosystem: Environmental > Terrestrial > Plant litter >...
CGACCGCCGCGACCACGCCGTGCGCGGCGAGCCAGCGGATCGACTCTTCCGCGCCGTCGAGCTCGGGCGCGATCGTGATCATGCGCACGGTCTCGCCGCCGGTCGCGACGAGGGCGCGGATCTCGTCGAGCCGCGGCACTCGCAGCAGCGCGGGGTTGTGGGCGCCGCGGCGCAGGGGAGAGAGGTACGGGCCCTCGAGGTGTGTGCCGGTCAGGTCGCCGTTCTCGACGAAGGGGCGCAGAAAGGCGACGGCGCGGTCGAGGTCGGCGAGGGGCGCGGTCGCGACAGAGGCGACGAGCGAGGTGGTGCCGCGGGCGGCGTGGTAGCCGATGACGGCGGCGAGCCCGGCGGCGTCGGTCGAGCCGACGTCGTGGCCGAGGGCACCGTGCGCGTGGATGTCGACGAAGCCGGGGATCACGGTCGCTTCGGCGCCGTCGTGGGTTCCGCACCCGCGGCCCACGACGATGCCGTTCTCGATCTCGAGCCAGCCGGGGCCGTCGTGGCCCGCGGTGACGAGGCGCTCGGCGGAGACGATCACCGCAGCACCCCGCGCGCCAGGTAGGTGGCGCCGATGACCGCGGCGGCCTCGCCGTGCAGCGCGGGCACGATGGCGGGTCGGCGCATAACGCCGATGCGGGCGTCGACGGCCGCGTTCAGCGGGTCGAACAGCAGCGCGCCCGCCTCGGCGAGTCCGCCGCCGACGACGATCATGGTCGGGGCCGCGACGGCGGCCATCCAGACGAGGGAGTCGGCGAGTACGTCGACGGCTTCGTTCCAGACGACGGATGCTGCGGGGTCGCCGCCGCGCACCAACTCGGCCGCGGCGCGCGCGTTCGCCACGCCCGACCGCCGTGCGATGGCCCCGGCCGAGGCGATCTCCTCGACACGGCGACCGGCGTGTGCGCCGTGGGCGAGCACGACCTGCCCGGTTTCGCCGGCCCAGCCGCCCGCGACGAGCGGCACCCCGTCGACGACGATCGCGGCCGCGAGCCCGGTGCCGACCGGCACGAACGCGACGGTTCCGGGCACCCCGGCGGCGGCTCCGCTCGTGCTCTCGGCGAGGGCGCCGACGCGCACGTCCTGGCCGAAGCCGAGCGGCAGGCCGATCGCGGCGGCGACGAGGTCGCGCACCGGCAGCGCGTGCCAGCCGAGGTTGACGGCGTGCACAGAGCTTCCGGTGGTCTCGTCGACGATGCCGGGGATGGCGAGGCCGACGGCGTCGACGAGCGCCGTGGCGCGGGCGCGCTCGACAAGCCCGGCGATCAGGGCGACGGTGCGCTCGGCCGTGATGTCGCCGGTCGGGGTCGCCTCGCGCCATTCGCCGAGAACCGTGTCATCCGGCCCGACGAGGCGGGCCTTGACGCTCGTGCCACCGACATCGATGCCGAGAACGGCACCGGCCGCCGGGTTCGTGGTCAGCGGGCCGGATCCGGTCACGGCGTGAGGATGACCGAGCGGGTGAGCGAGCGCGGGTGGTCGGGGTCGAGTCCGAGCGACAACGCCTTGGCGACGGCGAAACGGTGCACGACCACGAGGCCGGCCTGCGGGTCGAGATCGTGCTCGACGTAGGTGGCGCCGGTCGCGGCGACGTCGTCGACGAGTCCTTCGGGCGCCGGGCCGAGCGACCAGACGAGACGACCGGGCTGCGCGATGGCGATCGGTCCGTGGCGGTAGTCCATCGACGGGTACGACTCGGCCCAGAACTGGGCGGCCTCGCGCGTCTTGAGCGCGGCCTCGAAGGTCAGGCCGATCGCGGGGCCGCGGCCGATGAAGGTGACCTGCTCGGCGTCGAGCAGGTCGTCGATCGGGATCTCGAGGGCACGTTCGGCCTCGACGGCCAGCGCCTCGATGTCGTGGCCGAGGTTGGCACGCAGAAGGGAGAGGGCCGTGGTGGCGAAGCGCGTCTGCACGACCGACTGCTCGTCGGCGAAGGGCAGCGCGATGACGTGGGTGGCGTCGACGGTCGCGGGGGAGTCGGCGACGGCCGTGATGAGCACGGTCTCGGCGTCTGCGAGATCGGCGAGCAGCGTGATGATCTCGGTCGTGGTGCCCGAGCGCGAGATCGCGATGACGCGGTCGTACTCGCGGTCGGCGGGGTATTCGCTGCCGGCGAAGGCGTCGGTGATTCCCTGGCCGCCCTGTTCGCGCAAGACGGCGTAGGTCATGGCGATGAACCAGCTGGTGCCGCATCCGACCACGGCGACGCGTTCGCCCTTCTTCGGAAGCGCGTCTGCGAACGACGGGGCGAGGGCCGCGACTTCGCGCCAGGTCGACGGCTGCGACGCGAGTTCTGCTTCAACGAATGTGTCGGTCATGGTTCCCTTTCGATCTGCGTTGCCGGGCGGCGGGAGACACCGCGGGGCGCTGGCACTGCCCACTATAGGCGATCAGTTATGAGCGTAGCTAGGCCAAAACGTCAAACTCGCTCATCATGGATGATCGACCGCGCCCCTAAGATGGGCAATAGTCCACTCAAGAGAAACGCGAGCACGATCGAATGACGCAGCAACAGCGGCTCAACACCCTGCTCGAGCTGATCAGCGAACGGGGCACCGTGTCGATCGCCGAGATCAGCGACGCGCTCACCGTATCGGCCGCGACCGCTCGCCGCGACCTCACCACCCTCGCCGAGCAGCGCCTCGTCACGCGCACCCACGGCGGCGCCTCGGCTCTCGGCAGCGGATACGAGCTGCCGCTGCAGTACAAGATCGCCCGCCAGGCCGAGGCCAAGCTCGCCATCGCGCGCACCGCCGCCGAACTCGTGAACGTCGGCGACTCGATCGGCGTCAACGGCGGAACGACCACGAGCGAGGTGGCCCGCGTGCTCGGCCGCAGCGACCGGCTCGTGCGCACCGACGGCAACTTCGGCGTCACCATCGTCACCAACGCGCTCAACATCGCCTACGAACTGTCGGTGCGCTCGCACGTGAAGATCGTCGTCACCGGGGGAGTCGCGCGCCGCCAGAGCTACGAGCTCGTCGGCCCGCTCGTCTCGAACACTCTCAGCGACCTCGCGCTCGACACCGCGATCCTCGGCGTCGACGGACTGAGTGCCGAGTTCGGCGCCACGACCCTGCACGAGGGCGAGGCCGACGTCAGCCAGCAGTTCGCGCGTGTGGCCAAGCGCGTCATCGTCGTCGCCGACGCGACCAAGATGGCGAAGACCACCTTCGCGCGCATCTGTCCGCTCGACCAGATCGACATCGTGGTGACGGATGCGCCCGTCGCCGCGCCGCTCGCCGACGCGCTCGCGGCCGCGGGTGTGCGCGTCATCGTCGCCGGATAGTTTCTGCTGCCGGTCGAGGGGCGCCGTCTGCGGCGCACCTGCCGGTCGAGTAGCGCCGTCTGCGGCGCACCTGCTGGTTGAGTAGCGCCGTCTGCGGCGCACCTGCCGGTTGAGTAGCGCCGTCTGCGGCGCGTATCGAAACCCTGTTCCGGGTCATCCGACCGCTCAATTTCTGTGAGCGATGTTTCGTCTGTGTAAAAGGATTCCCGAGATCGCCGCTCTGGCTTTCGCTCACCGTTGTGAACACTTAGTGTCAATTCATGATCGATATGGCACCATATAAATCAAGTTCACGCAAAGAAGCGAGGCAGTGATGACGACAGACCGTCAAGAACAGGGCGCGATCCGCGTCGCCGTGATCGGCATCGGCCAGCGCGCCGAGATCGCCGAACACGTCGGTGGCTCCGAAGTGGCCGCCGAAATCGCGGCCGCCGTCGACACCACCCAGGCCGGCCGCGAGCGGGCCGTGCAGAAGTTCGGACTCACCATCCCGGTGTACGCCGACCACACCGAACTCATCGCGGCGGGCGGCGTCGACGCCGCGATCGTCACCACCCCCGACTTCACGCACGCCGCCATCGCGATCGACCTGCTGCGCGCCGGCATCGCCGTCTACCTCGAGAAGCCGATCGCCACAACGGTCGAAGACGCCGACGCGGTTCTCGCTGCCGCCTACGAGACCAAGACCCCGCTGTACGTCGCGCACAACTTCCGTCACTCGGCCGTGGTGCGGCTGATGAGCGAGATCGTGCGCCGCGGCGAGATCGGCGAGGTCAAGGCGATCTGGGTGCGCCACTTCGTCGGCAACGGCGGCGACTACTACTTCAAGGACTGGCACGCCGACCGCGCCAACGTCACCTCGCTGCTGTTGCAGAAGGCGAGCCACGACATCGACATCATCCACATGCTCGGCGGCGGCTACACCCGCCGCGTCGTCGGCATGGGCGACCTGATGGTCTACGGCGACGTGACCGACCGCCGCGAGCGTGTCGGCGAGACCGTCGACGACTGGTTCTCGTTCGACAACTGGCCGCCCGCCAGCCAGACCGGGCTCAACCCGGTCGTCGACGTCGAAGACCTGTCGATGATGATGATGACGCTCGACAACGGTGTGCAGGCGAGCTACCAGCAGGCGCACTTCACCCCCGACTATTGGCGCAACTACACGGTCATCGGCACCGAAGGCCGGCTCGAGAACGTCGGCGACACCGCCGGCGGGGTCGTCAAGGTCTGGAACCGCCGCCACGAATGGCAGGTCGCCGGCGACGCCGAGTACGAGATCGAGGGTGTCACCAGCGGGCACTCCGACGCCGACCTGATCACCATGACCGAGTTCCTGGCGCACGTCGCCTACGGAACCCCCACCACGCTGTCGCCCGTCGCGGCACGCGAATCCGTGGCAGCCGGAGTGCTCGCCACCGCCTCGCTTCGAACGGGATCCGTGCCGTTCGATGTCCCACCGCTCCACCCGTCAATCACGCAGTATTTCGCTTCGCCCTCCGACGCTGCCTCGCGCAGCGCCCTGTGAAAGGAAACAACTCATGAACCGAACTATTAGGCGCTCGGCCCTCGCACGCACCGCGCTCGGGCTGGTCGCAGCCCTCGGCGTGGCGGTACTCGTCGCCGGCTGCAGCACGTCGACGACCTCGGCGTCCAGCGGAGAATACGAAGCCGCCGCGAAAGACCTGAAGGCGAAGATCACCTACGGCGTCTGGGACCAGACGCAGGTCGACGCGATCGACGCGAACATCGCCGAGTTCAACAAGGAATACCCCGACATCGAGGTGAACGTCAACGTCACCCCGTGGGACTCGTACTGGCCGAAACTGCAGACGCAGGCATCCAGCAACACCCTTCCCGACCTGTTCTGGATGAACGGACCGAACTTCCAGACCTATGGTTCTGCCGACAAGCTCGAGCCGATCACCGGCGAGGTGAAGGCCGACGCGATCGACCCCGCGAACTACCCCGAGGCGCTGAACGACCTCTACACGATCGACGACGTGCAGTACGGAGTGCCGAAGGACTACGACACGATCGGCCTCTGGTACAACAAGGCGATCTTCGAACAGGCCGGCGTCGAGGTGCCGACGGATGACTGGACGTGGGACGACTTCGACTCCGCAGCATCCGCCATCTCGACCGCCCTCGCGTCCGACGGCATCTACGGTGCCGCCGGCGGCATGGACGGCCAGACCACCTACTACAACACCATCTTCCAGGCCGGCGGCGAGGTCATCTCCGACGACGGAACCGAGTCGGGCTTCGACAGCGAGGCCTCCGAAGCCGGACTGCAGTTCTGGACCGACCTGATCGAGAGCGGGGCGTCGCCGTCGATCCAGCAGCTCTCCGACACCCCGGCCATCCAGTGGTTCACCTCGGGCAAGCTCGGCATGCTCTGGTCGGGCAGCTGGTCGCGCACCGCGGTCGCCGACTCGGAGTTCGCCGACGTCATCGACGTCGCGCCCCTGCCGCAGGGCGAGGAGCAGGCGACCGTCATCCACGGCGTCTCGAACGTCGTCGCCGCGAGCAGCAAGAACAAGCAGGCCGCGCAGGCGCTGCAGGTGTTCCTCGCCAGCAAGGAAGCCCAGCAGCAGCAGGGCGACATGGGTGCGGTCATCCCCGCGTTCACCGGAACCCAGCAGGCCTTCGTCGACTCCGCGCCCGACGTGAACCTGCAGGTCTTCGTCGACGCCACCGAGTACGCCCGCCCCTACCCGGTGTCGGCGAACACGGCCGAGTGGAACGCCTTCGAGACCGAACTGCTGCCCGACGCGTTCTCGGGAGCCGTTCCGGTCGACGATGCCGCGACATCCCTCGCTGAAAAGATGAATACGGTACTGGCGAAATAATGACTACCGGTACCACCCGCATCCGTCCCGTCCCGGCGAAGGCTCCGCGCCTTCGCCGGGGCGGGCCGGCCGCCCGCCGCGACGGCTTCTGGCCGTGGCTCTTCGTGCTTCCCCTGCTAGGCGGTATCGGCCTGTTCTACCTCTGGCCGATCATCCAGACCGCCTACTTCTCGTTCACCGAATGGGGAGTCTTCGGCGGCAACACCTGGAGCGGCCTCGACAACTACGTACGGCTCTTCGCCGACCCGCAGCTCTACTCGGCGCTCGGAAACACCCTGCTCTACACCGTGGTCGTGCTGCTCGGCATCCCGATCGCCGTCTACCTCGCCAGCCTGCTCAACACCCCGGGGCTGCGCTTCGCCAGCTTCTACCGGGTGTTGTTCTTCCTGCCCTACGTCGCGATGCCCACCGCCGTCGCGATGGTCTGGCGCATCATCTTCAACGGCGACTTCGGCATCCTGAACTACGTGTTGTCGCTCGTCGGCATCGACGGGCCGTACTGGACCAGCACGCCGGGCTTCGCGATGCTCGCCGTCGCGATCGTCGGACTCTGGTCGTCGCTCGGGTTCTCGATGATCATCCTCGCGGCCGGGCTCAAGAACATCCCGCCCGAGCTGTACGAGGCCGCCGAGCTCGACGGGGCCACCCCGTGGCGCCGCTTCACCTCGGTCACCGTGCCGCTGCTCACGCCGAGCATCTTCTTCGTGCTGATCATCACCACGATCTCGAGCTTCCAGCTGTTCGACCTGCTGTACGCGCTGCTCGGCAGCAGCAACCCCGTGCTGCCGAAGAGCATGTCGCTCGTCTACTTCTTCTACAGCCAGGGTTTCGTGAGCAACGACAAGGGATACGCCGCGGCGATCGCCATGGTGATCTTCCTCATCATCGGTGTTGTGACGGTCGTGCAATTCCGCCTCCAGAAGCGATGGGTGAACAATGACTGACACGCTGATCAGAACCGCGCCGGTGGCTGTGCCGGTCGCGCCGTCTCCCAAGCGCAAGCCCGCCCGCCGCGGCGGATCGCATCTCGTCGCGCATCTGGTGCTCGGCATCGGCGGGCTGCTCATGGCCTTCCCGTTCGTGTGGCAGATCATCATGTCGCTGTCGACGAACGCCGAGATCCAGAGCGTGGTGCCGACCTTCTGGCCGGCCGAGCTGCAGTGGCAGAATTACGCGGACGTCTTCGACCGCATGCCGTTCCTGTCGCAGCTGAACACGTCGATCTGGCTGACCGTGATCCGCGTGATCGCGCAGATCCTGCTCTGCACGCTCGCCGGATACGCCTTCGCCCGCATGCGGTTCAGCGGGCGCACGATCCTGCTCGGCATCACCCTGTCGATCCTGATGGTGCCGTCGCAGGTGTACCTGATCTCGCAGTACCAGATCATCCAGGGCTTCGGCTGGCTGGACACCCTGATCGGAATCGTCGCCCCCGGCCTGTTCAGCGCGTTCGGCACGTTCCTGATGCGCACGGCGTTCCTCAACATGCCGGTAGAGCTGGAGGAGGCAGCCCGCCTCGACGGCGCGAACCCGTTCCAGATCTTCTGGAAGATCATGCTGCCGCTGGCCCGCCCCTCGATCAGCGTGCTCGCCATCACGACGACCCTCTGGTCGTGGAACGAGCTGCTCTGGCCGCTCGTCGTCTCGACCTACTCGGAGACGATGCCGCTCTCGGCCGGACTCGCCACCCTCGTCGGCGACAAGAACACCGACTACCCGGTGATGATGGCCGCGAGCCTGATGGCCATGGCGCCCGTGCTCATCCTGTTCATCGTGCTGCAGCGTCGTGTGATCGACGGTCTGGCGTCGTCGGGGCTGAAGTAGGGGGCGTCGCATTCGCGCGATGAATTTTCGCTGTCGCGTCTGAATATTCGGGCGCGGCAGCGAAAAAACATCGCGGCAGATATGCACAGGTCGGGCGGGCACCGTCTAGTACACAGAAACGGCGGATGCCGCAGCTTCGCCTCAGGCGAACGTCAAGCTGACGGCATGGACACGATGACGACGCCCGTGACGCTGACCGGGCCGACGAGTTTCGCGGCGTTCGCCCGCGACCACAAGCCGCGCGCTCTCGAATGGGCGGATGCCTTCGTGCTTTCGCGAGAACGGGTCGGAGCGGCAGAGCTCGGCAGGTACTACCGAATGATCAAGGCTCGCGAAATCGTCGAGGTCGGGCCGGGAATCTGCCTACCCCGCCAGGTCTGGTCCGGGCTCACCGCCGACGAGCGAAACCTGGCGCACATTCGAGCACTCGCGCTCACCCACCGGCCGCCGATCGTCTTCGGGGCTGAGTCGGGAGCTGCGCTCTGGCGACTCCCGATCATCGGGGCCTGGCCCGCACGGCCTACCGTTCTGGGCGACCGGGCAGCTGGAGGGCGATCGACACCGCGCCTCATCCGACGGTGCGAGGGTTTGCCCGCGGAGATCTGGGTGGTCGACGGTCTCGCCACAACCTCACTCGCTCGCACCGTGGTCGACGTCGCGCGGCACTCGACCTTCGGCATCGCCGTCACGATGGCTGATCGAGCCATGGCCGAGAAACGAGACCACGCGGGGGGAGCGCTATCGTGCTCGGTGAGCACGGCCGACCTGCTCGCTGCGCTGGCCGCCTTGGAGGTACTGCACGGCAACGCAAAGGCCGTTGCGGTGATCGCCTTCGCGGATGGGAACTCGGGCTCGGCGGGAGAGTCCATCAGCCGCGTCGACATCCACCGGTTGGGTTTCCCACCACCGGTGCTGCAGTTCGTGTTCCACGACGCCGATGGGCGGATGATCGTCGACTTCTGGTGGCCCGACTACAACCTCATCGGGGAGTTCGACGGTCGCGGCAAGTATCTGCGCGACGAGTTCACGCTCGGACGGTCGACGGCAGAAGTCGTGATCGCCGAGAAGGAGCGCGAAAACAGGCTTCGCGCCCAGGGGCCGACCGTCGTGCGGTGGGGATGGGAGGAAGCGATGGCGCCGCCGCTGCTGCGCAGGAAGCTGCTCGCCGCGGGGCTGCCACTGGTCCAGTGACGCGTTCACGCCACATCCCGCTGCGTATTTTCGCTGTCGCGGCGTGAATTTCACGCGCGACAGCGAAAATGAACCGCTCGAAGCCGATTTCTACAGGATTGAGCGCGGCTGCGACGCGCAACTACCCGATCGACAGCAGCACGTGCCCCGACGACACCGTCGTGCCGACGGCGGCGTTGATCGCAGAGATCGTGCCGTCTTTGTGCGCCGTGATCGGCTGCTCCATCTTCATCGCCTCGAGCACCAGGATGAGATCGCCCTTGACGACGACGTCACCCTCGGCCACCGCGATCTTGACGATCGTGGCCTGCATCGGCGCCTTCACGGTGTCGCCGGTCACGGTCGAGACCGATCCGCCGCCGCGGCGCTTGGGGGCGGCAGCGTTCGCCACGCCTCCGGTCGAAGGCAGGAGCTTCGACGGAAGCGAGACCTCGATGCGCTTGCCGTCGACCTCGACGACCACGTTGTGGCGCACGGCGGCCGCGGCCGAGTCCTGCAGCGACCCGCTCCACGGCTCGATGTCGTTCTCGAAGTCGGTCTCGATCCAGCGTGTGTAGATCGAGAAGGGCGACGACGTGAAGGCGGGGTCGCGCACGATCTTGCGGTGGAAGGGCAGCACGGTCGGAAGGCCGGCGACCTCGAACTCGTCGAGGGCGCGGCGCGAACGCTCGAGGGCGTCTTCGCGGCTGGATCCGGTGACGATGAGTTTGGCGAGCAGCGAGTCGAACGCGCCGCTGATGACGTCGCCGGTGGTGACACCGCTGTCGACGCGCACGCCGGGTCCGCCCGGGAAACGCAGCACGTTGACGGGGCCGGGCGCGGGCATGAAGTTCAGGCCCGGGTCTTCACCGTTGATGCGGAACTCGAACGAGTGGCCCTGCGGGATCGGGTCTTCGTAGTCGAGTACGCCGCCCTCGGCGATGCGGAACTGCTCGCGCACGAGGTCGATGCCGGTGACCTCTTCGCTCACGGGGTGCTCCACCTGCAGGCGGGTGTTCACCTCGAGGAACGAGATGGTGCCGTCTTTCGCGACGAGGAACTCGCAGGTTCCGGCGCCGACGTAGCCGACCTCTTTCAGGATCGCCTTCGACGACGAGTAGAGCTCGGTGTTCTGCGCGACCGTGAGGAACGGCGCGGGCGCCTCCTCGACGAGCTTCTGGTGGCGACGCTGCAGCGAGCAGTCGCGGGTCGAGATCACGACGACGTTGCCGTGCTCGTCGGCGAGGCACTGGGTCTCGACGTGGCGCGGCTGGTCGAGGTACTTCTCGACGAAGCACTCGCCGCGGCCGAACGCGGCGATGGCTTCGCGCGTCGCCGACTCGAACAGTTCGGGGATCTCCTCGCGCGTGCGGGCGACCTTGAGGCCGCGTCCGCCGCCGCCGAAAGCCGCCTTGATGGCGACGGGGAGACCGTGGATGTCGACGAAGTCGAGCACCTCCTGCGCTCCCGAGACGGGGTTGAGCGTGCCGGGTGCGAGCGGGGCTCCGACCTTCTCGGCGATGTGCCGCGCAGAGACCTTGTCGCCGAGCTTCTCGATCGCGTCGGGGGAGGGGCCGATCCAGATGATGCCGGCGTCGATGACGGCGCGGGCGAAGTCGGCGTTCTCGGCGAGGAAGCCGTAGCCGGGGTGGATGGCG
>Ga0247811_1000588_pt1 | contig 10746 bp, 9 predicted proteins | sample UWRJL134311R1_FD_189018 | JGI IMG/M metagenome (GOLD analysis project Ga0247811, IMG submission 189018) | Plant litter microbial communities from Arlington Agricultural Research Station in Wisconsin, United States - UWRJ-L134-311R-1 | ecosystem: Environmental > Terrestrial > Plant litter >...
GGCATCGTGAGCCTGGTATTCGGCGCCCTGGCCGCCGTGGCCCAGTCGGCGGTGGCCGCGCTGATCTACATCGACTACCGCATGCGCAAAGAGGGGCTCGACCTCGATCTGACCCGGTTCGTCGAAGCGCGCCAGGTCGGCGACATCGGCGTGGCCAACCCCTACCTGACCGCGCCGTGATCGCCGCGCTCCTCGTCGTCGCCGGCGTTCCCGTCGACCCCGACGCCGAAGAGGCGCGGCAGTGGCTCGTCGACGAGCTCGCCAAAGCCGACTACCGTGCCGCGCAGCCGACCTGGTTCGACCGGCTCGCGACGGCCGTGCGCGACTGGTTCACATCGTTGAGCTTCGACTCGGTCGACGGTCCTCCCGAGCTCGGCGCGCTGCTCATCATCCTCGCGGTCGTCGCCGCGCTCGTCGTCGCCTTTCTCGTCTTCGGGCTGCCGCGACTCGGTCGCAAGAGCTCCGTCACCGGCGACCTGTTCGGCGAGAACGACGACCGCGACGCCGAGGCCATCCGTCGGGCGGCGGAAACCGCGGCCGCCGCGGGCGACTTCGAGCTGGCGCTCGCCGAGATCTTCCGCTCGACCGCGCGCGGGCTCGCCGAACGCACGGTCGTCACCACGAGTCCCGGAACGACCGCCCACGACTTCGCGCTGCGCGCCGCCGCGTCGTTCCCCGAATTCGCGTCGTCGCTCGCTTCGGCGGCCGCATCGTTTGACGGGGTGCGCTACCTCGGGGGTTCCGGCTCCCGTGCCGAGTACGACGCGATGGCCCAGCTCGAGCGTGGCCTGCGCGCCACCCGTCCGCAGTTGCAGGCGGTCGGGGTATGACGACGACCGCGACACCTCCGCGCAGCGCCCCAGCGCAGCGCGTGCTGACCGCGAGCACCACGACGGTGCTGCGCCGGTCGGTGTTCTGGGCGGCCGCCGCGGTGTTCGCGCTCATCGTCGCCGTAGTCGGCATCGGGTTCGCCGGATCGCTCGCCGAGAGCGACCCGCTCTCCGCGACCAACCCCGCCCCGGCGGGCGCCAAGGCGGTCGCCGAGGTGCTGCGCCAACAGGGCGTCACCGTCACCCCCACCGACACGCTCGACGACACGGCGACCGCCGTCTCCGACGCCGCCGACACCACCCTGTTCTTCTACGACCCCACCGGCAACCTCGACTCCGACCAACTGGCCGAGGCGTTCGCGCTCGCGGGCCACGTGGTCGCCGTCGACCCGAGCTTCGACCAGCTCGCCGCCCTCAGCCCCGACGTCGCCCAGGCCGGCGCGGTCTCCGGCGCGGTCGACGCCGGGTGCGACCTCGACGCGGCAACCAGGGCGGGCACCATCACCGGCGACGGATCGGGCTACCGCTACCTGGGCGACGACCCCGCCGCGGCCACCTGCTTCGGCAGCGGCGATGGCGTCTACTCGCTCGTGCAAGTGCCCACCGACACCGGGATCGCGAGCATCGTCGGCGCCACCGACGCGCTCAGCAACGAGTTCGTCGCGGGCCGCGGCAACGCGGCCTTCGCGCTCAACCTGCTCGGCTCGACCGACACCCTGGTCTGGTACACCCCGGGCATCGGCGACCTCGCCACCGACGCTCCCCCGACGCTCGGCGAACTCAGCCCCGACTGGGTGCTGCCCGCCACCGCGCTCGTCGTGCTGACCGCCCTCGCCGCCGCGTTCTGGCGCGGCCGCCGCTTCGGCCCGCTCATCGTCGAAAACCTGCCGGTCACCGTGCGCGCCAACGAGACCATGCAGGGCCGCGCCCGGCTGTACGAGAGGTCGTCCGCGCGGCTCCGTGCGCTCGACTCGCTGCGCATCGGCACGGTCGAACGCCTCGCGGCTCTCTGCGGCCTGTCGCGGCGGGCGAGCGTCGACGACGTGATCGCCTCGGCGTCCGCGGTCGCCGGGTTGCAGCCGGGCGAGGTGCGCCGTGTGCTGCTCGATGCCGTGCCCGCCACCGACCGCGAGCTCGTCGAGCTGTCAGACCGGCTTCTGACGCTCGAACGCGCGGTCGCCACATCCGTCACGCCCCTGTAAAACCGCCCTGTACAACCGCACCCCGTTTCGAACCGAACGACAAGAAGAGAGCGCCGCACGCATGACAGACGCACCCCTGCACCACGCGACCGACCGCCAGCTGAGCGAATCCGAGCTGCGAGCCGCGTTCGCGCGGGTACGCGACGAGGTCGGCAAGTCTGTCGTCGGGCAAGACGCCGCGGTGACCGGGCTGATGATCGCGCTGCTCGCGGGGGGACACGTTCTGCTCGAGGGTGTGCCCGGTGTAGCCAAGACCCTGCTCGTGCGCACCGTCAGCCACACGCTGCGGCTCGATACCAAGCGTGTGCAGTTCACGCCCGACCTGATGCCCGGAGACGTCACCGGATCGCTCGTCTACGACGCGAAGGCCGGCGAGTTCGAGTTCCGCGAGGGACCGGTGTTCACCAACATCATGCTCGCCGACGAGATCAACCGCACACCGCCGAAGACGCAGTCGGCACTGCTCGAGGCGATGGAGGAACGCCAGGTCTCGGTCGACGGCGAAAGCCGCAAACTGCCGGTGCCGTTTATGGTCGCGGCCACCATGAACCCGATCGAGTACGAGGGCACCTACACGCTGCCCGAGGCCCAGCTCGACCGCTTTATGCTCAAGCTCGTGCTCGACCTTCCCGACCGGGCGACCGAGATCGAGGTGATCCGCCGCCACGCCGCCGGGTTCAACCCGCGTGACCTGGCCGCGGCCGGCGTCACCGCGGTGCTCGACGCCGAACACCTCGCGCAGGCGCAGGCCGCGGTGGGACGCGTGGGCGCATCTGCCGACGTGATCGGCTACGCCGTCGACCTCGCCCGCGCCACCCGCCAGAGCCCCTCGGTGAAGCTCGGAGTGAGCCCGCGCGGAACGACCGCGCTGCTGTCGGCGGCGAAAGCGTGGGCCTGGCTCACCGGCTTCGACGCGATCACACCCGACCACATCCAGGCCATGGCGCTGCCCGTTATGCGCCACCGTCTGCAGCTGCGACCCGAAGCCGAGCTCGAGGGCGTCTCTGCCGACGCCATCCTGCGCGCCATCATGCAGCAGGTTCAGGTGCCGATCTAGTGAGCGCCGGTCTGTAGATGGCTGTCTCCGGTTGGTTCGTCGCCCTCGTCGCGCTCGGCATCGTGCCGGTCGTGATCGTCGACGACCCCGCCGCGCTCGTCGTCTGGCTCGCATTCGTGGCGCTGCTCGCGGTCGCCGACCTGTTGCTCGCCGCTTCGCCGCGTCGCATCACGCTCGAACGCGTGCTGCCGGGCCCGGTGCGCCTCGGCGAGCGGGCGGAATCGACGCTGTACCTGACCAATACAGGCCGGCGACGGATGCGCGCCATCGTCCGCGACGGCTGGCCTCCCTCCGCGGTAGCGAGCCCGGCACGCCAACGGGTGACGGTGCCGGCGGCCGAACGTCGGTCGATCGTCACGGCGCTCACGCCCTTCCGTCGCGGGGAACGGCGCTCCGCCCACGTCACCCTGCAGTCGTTCGGCCCGCTCGGGCTGCTCGCACGGCAGGCGTCGATCGTCGTGCCCGGGTCGATCATGGTGCTGCCGCCGTTCACGTCGCGCAAACACCTGCCGTCGCGGCTCGCGCGACTGCGCGAGCTCGACGGGGCCACGAGCGTGATGGTGCGCGGCCAGGGCACCGAGTTCGACAGCCTGCGCGACTATGTGCGCGGCGACGACGTGCGGTCGATCGACTGGCGGGCGACGGCCCGGCGCAACGACCCGACCACCAACAGCCAGAAACTCGTCGTGCGCACCTGGCGTCCCGAGCGCGACCGCCGGGTGGTGATCGTGGTCGACAGCGGCCGCACCTCCGCCGCCCGCATCGACAACGAGCCCCGCATCGACACCGCGTTCGAGTCGGCGCTGCTGCTCGCGGCCCTCGCCAGTCGCGCCGGCGACCGCGTCGACCTCGTCGTGTTCGACCGTCGGGTGCGCGGGCGTGTGCAGGGCGCGAGCGGATCCGAGCTGCTGAACCGCATGGTCGGCGCGATGGCGCCGATCGAGCCCGAGCTCATCGAGATGGACTGGAGCGCGGTTCCCGGGCTCGTGCGCTCGGTCACCTCGCACCGCGCGCTCGTGGTGCTGGCGACGTCGATCGACGCGCCCGGGGCGTCGCGCGGACTACTCTCGGTGCTGCCGCAACTGACCAAGCGGCACACCGTGCTCGTCTCGTCGGTGATCGACCCGACGGTGCTCGACCTCACGAAACAGCGCGGCGACCGCAGCGAGGTGTACCGCGCAGCGGCGGGCGAACGAGCGCTGCTCGACCTGGCCCGCGTCTCGGCCGCCATCCGTCAGCTGGGCGGCGACGTCGTCACGGGCGCACCCGCCGACCTGCCGCCCGCGCTGGCCGACCGGTACATCGCGCTGAAGGCGGCGGGGCAGCTGTAGACGAAAGGCCGCCCGCGGCCGTGTCGAGACCTCGCGAGGGGGGTTTCGATACGGCCGCGGACGGCCTACTCAACCAGCGAGGTGTGCCGCGGACGGCCCGCCCGACCGGCGTGAGCGGTTACTCGCTCAGACGCTCGCTCCGACGGGCTCGGCCGCCTCGTCAGGGGTCTCGCCCGGGGTGGCGAGGTTGGTGCGTAGCGCGGCGCCGAGCGTGGCATCCACGTTCGTCCAGTACTGGATCGCCCGCTCGCGGATCTCGGGCACGGTGGTGCCGCCGACCGCTCCCGTGATGGTCTCGAGGAAGCGTGCCTTGGCGGCATCGTCGAAGACCTCGCGGTAGAGCGTTCCGGCCTGGCCGAAGTCGCTGTCCTCGGCGTGCAGGGTCGCGGCGGAGCGCACGAGCTCGCCGTCCGACTCCCAGCTGCCCACGCCCGCGCGGGCGGGATCGGCGACGGGGCCGCCGAACGAGTTCGGCGCGTAGACCGGAGCCGACGCCGGCTTGAAGCCGTGGCGGGCCGCGCCGTCCTGCGAATAGTTGTGCACGGGCGACTTGGGCGCGTTCACGGGGATCTCGTTGTAGTTCGTTCCCACGCGGTAGCGCTGAGCGTCGGGGTAGGAGAACACGCGCGCCATCAGCATCTTGTCGGGGCTGATGTCGATGCCGGGAACCGTGTTGGCGGGCGAGAACGCCGCCTGCTCGATCTCGGCGAAGAAGTTCTCCGGGTTGCGGTTGAGCGTGTGCGTGCCGACCTTGACCAACGGGTAGTCCGCGTGCGGCCAGACCTTGGTGAGGTCGAACGGGTTGAAGCGGTATGACTTTGCGTCGTCGTACGGCATGATCTGCACCGAGACGTCCCACGACGGGAAGTTGCCCTCGGCGATGGCCTCGTACAGGTCGCGACGGTAGTAGTCGGCGTCGGCACCGGCGATGTCCTGCGCCTCGACGCCGCCCATCTCGATGTTGCCCTGGTTCGAGACGAAGTGGTACTTCACCCAGAAGCGCTCGCCCGCGGCGTTGATCCACTGGTAGGTGTGCGAGCCGAAGCCGGGCATCTCACGCCACGAGCGCGGCAGGCCGCGGTCGCCCATGAGGTAGGTGACCTGGTGTGCCGACTCGGGCGAGAGGGTCCAGAAGTCCCACTGTATGTCGGCGTCGCGCAGGCCCGAGCCGGGCAGGCGCTTCTGCGAGTGGATGAAGTCGGGGAACTTGATTCCGTCGCGGATGAAGAAGACCGGGGTGTTGTTTCCGACGATGTCGTAGTTGCCCTCGGAGGTGTAGAACTTCACGCTGAAGCCGCGCACGTCGCGCCAAGTGTCGGGCGAGCCCTGTTCTCCGGCGACGGACGAGAAACGCTGGAGGGTGGGGGTGGATGCACCGGGCTGGAAGACCGCCGCCGTGGTGTACGCCGAGACGTCGCCGGTGACGACGAATTCGCCGTGCGCCCCGCCGCCCTTGGCGTGCACAACACGCTCGGGGATACGCTCGCGTGCGAACTGGGCCAGCTTCTCGACGAGGTAGCGGTCGTGCAGTGCGGTGACGCCGTCGGCGCCCGCCGTGAGGGAGTGGGCGTCGCTCGGAACGGCGGAACCCGTCTGGCTCGTCGTGTACTGGTCGTCAGTCATGGATCTCCTTTGTTGGTGCTGATTGTTCGTGCTGGCAATGGGCGCAGAGGCCCCAGAAAGTCACTTCCGCGGTGGCCACGGTGAACCCCGCGGTGTCGGACGGCGTGAGGCAGGGCGCGTGCCCGACGACACACTCGACGTCGGCGACGGCGCCGCACGAGGTGCAGACGATGTGGTGGTGGTTGTCGCCGATGCGGCGTTCGTAGCGGGCCGCAGAGTTGGCCGGCTCGATCTTGCGCAGCAGCCCCGCGGCGGTGAGGTCGGCGAGCACGTTGTGCACGCTCTGGATCGAGGTGCTGGCGTCGGCGGCGACGAGCAACTGGTGCAGGGTGCCGGCGTCGCTGTGCGGTGCCGCCTCGAGCGCGTCGAGCAGGGCGAGCCGGCCCGTGGTGACGCGGAGTCCGGCCTCATGGAGTTCGTGTTCGAAGCTCGTCGGCATCCGACAACCGTAGCCCTTATCGTGAACGACTAAAAATAAGGCGACCCTTATCGCGAGGTGCTGTTCAGCCGGCGACGAGCCGCTTCGCGCCCGCTTCGAACTCTTCGATGTCGCCCGTCTGACCGGCACGGAAGGCGCGACGGCCGAGGATCCACTGGTAGGCGAGGAATGCGGCGAGGGCGACCGTGCCGATGCCGATCCTGACGGCCCACGGCCAGTCCTGCCGCGTGACGTTGCCCTCGATCAGGCCGGAGAGCAGCAGCGCGAAGATCAGCCCGATCGCGACGGTGAACAGTGCGCGGCCGTCTTCGGCGAGCGCCTGGCCGCGGGTGCGGGCGCCCGGGGCGATCCAGGACCAGCCGATGCGGATGCCCGCGGCCCCCGCGACGAAGATCGAGTAGAGCTCGAGCTGGCCGTGCGGGGCAATGTAGAGGAAGAACACGTCGAGCCGGTCGTACTCGTTCATGACGGCGGCGGTCATGCCGAGCTGCTGCGCGTTGCTGAACATGATGTACGGCGTGTAGAAGCCGACGATGCCGTACGCCACGGCCTGGGCGGCGATCCAGGCGTTGTTCGTCCAGACGAAGCTGGTGAACGACGAGCCCGAGTTGTCGGAGTAGTAGTTCACGAAGTCTTCTTTGGCGTACTGCTCGAGCGCACCGGGGTCGCCCATCGTGGCGAGTACCTGCGGGTTGGCGATCGCCCACGAGGCGTACAGGGCACCGACGGCGAGGCTGCCGAGGGTGACGGCGAGGCAGAGCCAGCGGATGCGGTACAGCGCCGCCGGCAGCTGCAGCACGAAGAAGTTCAGCAGCTGCTGCAGCACGTTCGAGGAGACGCCGGTGAACTTCTGCCGGGCGCGCGAGAGCGAGAGCGAGAGCCGGTCGCCGTACAGGGATTGTCCGGTCGTGGTCTGGATGACCGAGAGCTGGGTCGCACCCGACTGATAGCGGTCGATCAGTTCGTCGGCCTCCGGCCCCGAGAACCGGCGCTTTTTGCCCAATTGGGCAAGCCGATCCCATTCTTCGCGGTGAGCGGCGGCGTAGGCGTCGAGGTCCATCTGCTTAAATGATGGCATGCCGCGACGTTCCGCGAACGACCAGTCTGCTCGCCACGCCTCTCTCGACCACGTCGAGATCGACGACTCGATCATGACCGGCGAAGCGGTCGCGCTCGACCTGCGCCCCGCGAGCTTCGTGCTGAGGGCGGCCGGGGCGATCATCGACTTCGTCGTCTACATCGGGTTCTACGCGCTGCTGATGCTCTTCGTGCTCCCAGCGCTCGCCAACAGCCTCGGTCTCGACGACGCCATCCTCACGGCCCTCGGCGTTGCCGGCCTCGTGATCGCGATCGTCGTCGCCCCGATCACCGTCGAGCTGCTGAGCCACGGACGCTCGCTCGGCAAACTCGCGATCGGCGCGCGCATCGTGCGCGACGACGGCGGAGCCATCGGCTTCCGGCACGCGTTCATCAGGGCGCTCACCGGCGTGGTCGAGGTCTACACGACGTTCGGCGGCTTCGCCGTCGTGGTGTCGCTGCTCAATGCCCGGTCGAAGCGACTGGGCGACCTGCTCGCGGGAACGTACAGCCAGTACGAGCGTGTGTCGAAGGCCCAACCACCGGTCTACGGCGTTCCGACGGCGCTCGAACAGTGGGCGCTCACCGCCGATGTGGCGCGCATGCCCGATCGCCTCGCCCGCCGCATCAGCACGTTCTTGGCCCAGGCGGCGCACCTGACCCCCGCGACGCGGGCGCGTATGGGCGCCGAGCTCGCCGCCGAGGTCTCGCCGTTCGTCTCCCCCGTGCCCGCCATCGACGCCGAGCTCTTTCTCGCGGGGGTCGCGGCCGTACGCCGCGACCGCGAGTACCAGGCGCTGCAGCTCGAGGCGCGCGGTCTGGAGCGGCTGGCACCGGTGCTCGGCGGGCTGCCGAACTCGTTCCCCGAGCGCTGAGGTTCGACGGGGTGCGCTCGTCGCATCCGGTGCTGCCCGCGCAGTTTTGGTCGCAAACGGGGCAGTAATTGCGCAGATCTGCCCGCTTTGCGACCACAAGTGGCGCGGAAGGGCCCGGCAGGCATCCGGACGCGGAAGAGGGGCGGCCTTTCGACGCGCAGCACAGGACTGAACGTCGGAAAGCCGCCCCTCTGCCCTGATCGAATGGGCTCTGATCGAACGGGCTCTGGGCGAGCGGGCTCTGACGCCTAGTAGCGGTAGTGGTCGACCTTGTACGGGCCGTCGGGGCTGACGCCGATGTACGCGGCCTGCTCGTCGGTGAGACGGGTGAGCTTTACGCCGAGCGCGTCGAGGTGCAAGCGGGCGACCTTCTCGTCGAGGTGCTTCGGAAGCACGTGCACGTCGACGCCGTAGTTCTCGCCGTGCACGAAGAGCTCGATCTGGGCGAGCACCTGGTTGGTGAACGAGGCGCTCATAACGAACGACGGATGCCCCGTGGCATTTCCGAGGTTCATCAGGCGGCCTTCGGAGAGCACGAGCACGCTGCGCCCGGAGGGCAGACGCCACTCGTGCACCTGCGGCTTGATCTCGACCTTCTCGGCGCCGGCGAGCTTCTCGAGCCCGGCGATGTCGATCTCGTTGTCGAAGTGGCCCACGTTGGAGACGATCGCGAGGTGCTTCATGCCGAGCAGGTGGTCGACGGTGATCACGTTCTCGTTGCCGGTTCCGGTGACGAAGATGTCGACCTGGTCGAGCACGCTCTCGATGGTCGTGACCTGGAAGCCGTCCATCGCCGCCTGCAACGCGTTGATCGGGTCGACCTCGCTGACGATGACGCGCGCGCCCTGGCCCTTGAGCGCCTCGGCGGCTCCCTTGCCGACGTCGCCGTAGCCGACCACGAAGACGACCTTGCCGCCGATGAGCACGTCGGTCGCGCGGTTGAGGCCGTCGGGCAGCGAGTGGCGGATGCCGTACTTGTTGTCGAACTTGCTCTTGGTGACGGAGTCGTTGACGTTGATCGCCGGGAACTGCAGTTCGCCCGACTTGGCGAGCTCGTACAGGCGGTGCACACCGGTCGTGGTCTCCTCGGTGACGCCCTGGAGCTCGGCGGCGATGGTGGTCCAACGGTCGCCGGACGACTGCAGCGACGCGCGCAGCGTGTCGAGGATGACCGTCCACTCGTGCGAATCGGTGGCCGTGGCATCCGGAACCGCGCCCGCGAGCTCGAACTCGCGACCCTTGTGCACGAGGATCGTGGCGTCTCCGCCGTCGTCGAGGATCATGTTCGGGCCGGACCAGTCTTGCCCGGCAGCGCTGGCTTCCGCGCTCCAGTCGAAGATCTGGCTGGTGCACCACCAGTACTCCTCGAGCGTCTCGCCCTTCCAGGCGAAGACGGGAACGCCGGCGGGGTTCTCGACGGTGCCGTCGGGTCCCACGGCGACGGCCGCTGCGGCCTCGTTCTGGGTGGAGAAGATGTTGCAGCTCGCCCAGCGCACCTGCGCGCCGAGGGCGACGAGTGTCTCGATGAGTACGCCGGTCTGCACGGTCATGTGCAGGCTGCCGGCGATGCGCGCGCCCTTGAGCGGCTGGCTCGCGCCGAACTCCTCGCGCAGGGCCATCAGCCCCGGCATCTCGTTCTCGGCGAGACGGAACTGGTGGCGACCGGCCTCGGCGAGGGTCAGGTCGGCGACTTTGAACGGCAGCGCGGTGGCGGAGTGGTGCGCGGCGGACGGGGCGGGGGTGGCGGGCGCGATCGACATGCGTCTATTCTCACACCCGCCCCGCCGCATTACCCGAGATGTCTTCTCGCGCGATCACGCGGTATACGCGCTACTCGCGGATCAGCGCCAGCACCGCGTCGCGCACGGATTCCATCTGCTCTTTGGAGCCGGCTTCGACATTGAGACGCAGCAGCGGCTCGGTGTTCGAGGGGCGCACGTTGAACCACCAGAAGGTGTCTTCGGTCGCCGGTCCGGTGACGGTGAGACCGTCGAGCTCGTCGAACTCGCCGACGCCCGTGTAAGCGGTGACGATGCGGTCGTACGCGGCGGGCACGTCGGTGACCGTCGAGTTGATCTCTCCGCTGAGGAAGTACGGGTTGTACTGCGCGGCGAACTCGGAGAGCGGCGCGGCCTGGTGGCCGAACTCGGCGAGCAGGTGCATCGCGGCGAGCATGCCGTTGTCGGCTCCCCAGAAGTCGCGGAAGTAGTAGTGCGCCGAGTGCTCGCCGCCGAAGATGGCGCCGGTGGCCTTCATCTGGTCTTTGATCAGCGAGTGGCCGACGTTGGTGCGGATCGCCGTGGCGCCCGCCT
>Ga0247811_1000589_pt1 | contig 10726 bp, 10 predicted proteins | sample UWRJL134311R1_FD_189018 | JGI IMG/M metagenome (GOLD analysis project Ga0247811, IMG submission 189018) | Plant litter microbial communities from Arlington Agricultural Research Station in Wisconsin, United States - UWRJ-L134-311R-1 | ecosystem: Environmental > Terrestrial > Plant litter >...
CTTTGCCCGCCTGGCGCCGAAACTGGAGGGCTTGCGTATTGTGGCCCTGGACCTGGCGGGGCATGGGCACTCCAACCATCGTCCGGCAGGGGCGGGGTATACGCTGCCGGATTATGTTCACGATGTGCTGCAGGTGGCTGAACAGCTGGGCTGGGAGCGCTTTTCGCTGCTGGGGCACTCGCTGGGCGCAATCGTTTCGGTGTTTCTGGCCGGAGCCTTGCCGCAGCGGGTAGAGCGGCTCGCGCTGATCGACGGACTGATTCCGCCCACCGGCCAGGCCGACAACGCACCGGAGCAACTGGGCAAATCGTTACTGGCGCAGCTGCGGTTGAGCGGCAAGCGCAAGCCGGTTTACGCCGATCAAGACCAGGCCATTGAAGCGCGCATGAAAGGTGCGGTTGCGGTCACGCGTGAGGCGGCCGAATTTCTCGCCCAGCGTGGCTTGATGCCAGTCCCGGGCGGCTATACCTGGCGCAGTGACAGCCGCCTGACTTTGCCGTCGGCAATCCGCATCAGTCAGGCTCAGGCCATGGCATTCGTCGCCGCGATTGGTTGTCCGACACATTTGGTAGTAGCTTCCCAAGGCCTGCTTGCCCAGAACCAGACGCTGCTGTCGAGCCTGCCTTTTGCCGTCACAGGCCTGTCAGGTAGCCATCATCTGCATCTGGATGATGAAACGGGGGCGTGGGCTGTTGCAGACTGTTTCAATCGCTTCTTCGCCATGCCTTGACTTGCGGCAGTCAACTGCCGAGGCTGGGCGGGTTGAAACAGGAATCAATCATGACGGACCTAACCCCGGTAGTACCTGGTCGGCAATCTGCCGGTCTTGTTCAAATGACCGCCTCGCTTGCCCAAGCCCCTCATTCTGAAGAATGCGCTGCCATCAGCACGCCCCGGCGTTTCACCCGCGCGCTCACGGCCACTCTGTGCGCCTCACTGTTGAGTACCGCGGTGATGGCGGCCGATGTGTCTGGAAGTAGCGATCTGCAAATCGTGCCGAGGCTCGCCGATGCCGAGATCGTCGATTATCGGCCTGCCTCTGAGCTCGAACGCATTTACCCCATGGGCTCGATTCGCAAAATCAGCGGCCAGTTGCGTTTCGACGGACAGGTCAGCGCACGAGGCACTGTCACCGGCGTGACTTACCAGTTGCCCGCCGAACGTACTTCTGCCGAGGCCTTTACTGCGGCTCGGGAAGCGTTACAGGCACGGGATGCCGAGTTGTTGTTCTGGTGCCAGGCACGGGATTGCGGCGAAAGCAGTCTGTGGGCCAACGAAGTGTTCGGCAATGCCAAGCTGTACGGCGCTGACGAGCAACAAGCCTATTTGCTGTTGCGTCTGGCGGAACCGAAAAGCGACACGCTGGTGGCCTTGTACAGCATTACCCGAGGCAACCGCCGTGCCTACTTGCATGTCGAGCAGTTCGAGGCCGCTGCGCCGCTGGGTGAATTGATGCCGACCTCTGCCACGCTGGTTCGCCAGTTGAAAAGCACCGGCAAACTGGCACTGCCGAGATTGAAAGGTACCCCGCCCGCCGAGTGGGTGACCTTGTTGTCTCGCGGCCTGAATCTGGACAGCAGCCTGCGCGCGACTGTCTCGGGGCCGGACCGCGAAGCCTGGCGTGAAGCGCTGATTGCCAAGGGCGTACGCGCGGCACGTCTGGAGGCGGGTAGCGCCGATAGCGCGGGTTTGCTGATCGAAGTCATTCGATAATCAGCCGCCTCTTATCTGCACATAAGACACGGCGAACACGACGTTAACCCCGTTCGCCGTTATGCTTCGCTTCTGAGCCCGACTCCTGGGCTGCTTATTACTGGATAGACCATGTTCAATAACGATCGCCTGTTGGTGCAGATTCTGCTCCTGGCGCTGCTCGGTGCTTGTGTCTGGGTAATGGCGCCGTTCTGGTCGGCGTTGTTCTGGGGCGCGGTACTGGCCTTTGCCAGTTGGCCGCTGATGCGTTTGCTGACCCGCTGGTTCAAAGGCCGCGAGTCTGTGGCGGCGCTGGTGCTGACCCTTGGCTGGATGGTACTGGTCGCCGCTCCGCTGGTATGGCTGGGGTTCAACCTTGCCGACCATGTGCGCGATGTCACGCTGTTCATCAAGGACGTACAAGTCGACGGTTTGCCTGATCCTCCTGCCTGGTTAGCGGGTATTCCGTTCGTGGGCGAGCGGTTGGTGGGTTTCTGGACCAGCATCGACCAGCAGGGCGCTGCCATGATGACCACCATCAAGCCTTACCTGGGCCAGGTGGGTAACTTTTTGTTGGCGCGCAGCGCGCAGATCGGCGGCGGGATTCTCGAACTGACCTTGAGCCTGGTGTTTGCGTTCTTTTTCTACCGCGATGGGCCTCGACTGGCGGCCTTTGTGCTGAGCCTGCTGGAACGTCTGATCGGCGAGAAAGCCCAGTATTACCTGGATTTGGTGGCTGGCACGGTGCAGCGAGTGGTCAACGGCGTGATCGGGACTGCGGCGGCTCAGGCCGTATTGGCCCTGATCGGCTTCCTGATTGCCGGCGTGCCTGGCGCGCTGGTGCTGGGCATTCTGACGTTCATGTTCAGCCTGATTCCCATGGGACCACCTCTTGTCTGGATCCCCGCCACCGCCTGGCTGGTGTGGAATGGCGACTACGGTATGGCAATCTTCCTCGGCATCTGGGGCACGTTCGTCATCAGTGGTGTCGACAATGTGCTCAAACCGTACCTGATCAGTCGCGGCGGCAATCTGCCATTGGTGATCGTGTTACTGGGAGTTTTCGGTGGCTTGCTGGCCTTCGGATTCATCGGCTTGTTCATTGGTCCGACGCTGCTGGCCGTGGCCTACAGTCTGTTGACCGACTGGGTGCGCAGCGAACGCTCGACCCGTAGCTGACAAGCCCGCCACTCAAGCGGCCGGAACAGACGTTTCAGCGACTTCCCCCGGCCGCTGTCGGACCTGCAGGGTTTCCGGCATCGCCAGCAATAGCAGCAAGGCAACGGTGGCGACGCCGGCGAGGGTCAGAAAGGCGGCGTTGTAGCCCGCACTTTGCACCACCAGTCCGGCCAGGCCGTTACTCATCGCCGCGCCTAGGCCAAAAATCGTTGAAATCACCCCAAGGCTGACATTGAATCGTCCGGTGCCCTGGGTCAGATCCTTGACCACCAGCGGAAACAAAGCCCCGAACAGACCAGCGCCGATCCCGTCCAGCAACTGCACCCCGACGAGCCACCAGGGATTGTCCGAGAGGACATACAGCACACCGCGGATGGGCAGGATCAGAAAGCCCGCGAGCAGCAATGGCTTGCGCCCCCAAAGGTCGGCCTTGGCACCTACCAGCAGGGCAATCGGCACCATGACCAACTGGGCGGCGACGATACATGCAGAAGTCAGTGGTGTTGCCAGTTGCAGATTGACCTGCGCCAGCTTCTGGCTGACCAGAGGCAGCATGGCGGCATTGGCTAGATGGAAGAGGGCGCAACAAACGGCAAAAAGTAGCAGGGTCTTGTTGCTCATCAATACTCTGAGGCCGGACGGCGAGTCGGCATGCGGTGCATGTCCGGCATCAAAGCCGCGGGCGACGTCATGATCGATGGCTGCCGCCGATACGCAACTGACGGCAACCACGCTGGCCAGGGCCATCAACGCCATCAAGTAGAACACCGCGATGGGGCCAAACAGATAAGCAAAGCCGCCGGCGAGCAGGGCGGCGCAGGCATTTCCGGCATGGTTGAACGTTTCGTTGCGTCCGGTCCGCCGGGTAAATGCCCTCGGGCCGGTGATGCCCAGGGAAATGGCCGCGATGGCCGGCGCGAAAACCGACGCCGCCACGCCACTGACGGCTTGGGTGATTGCAATCAGACTCAATGACGAGGTGAAGGGCAGCACCAGGCAACTGGCCGTTACCAGCAGCGCCGCAAACGCAATCACCGCACGTTTGTAATGCGTGCGGTCGATCAACGCCCCGGCCGGTCCCTGGGTCACCAGGCCGGCCAGCGCCGCCACGGTCATGACAATGCCGATGCTGGCGGGATCCCAGTGATGCACGGCCAGCAGATAAATCGCCAGATACGGCCCCAGTCCGTCCCGAACATCGGCCAGGAAAAAATTCAGCCCGTCGAGTGAGCGGTTATTACGGCGTTGGGTATGGGCGTCCAAATGGGTTTCTCGATTCAGGCTGCTGGGAACATCGACTGGGTCACCGGAGCGTTTGAGCGCTGGCCGAGTAAAAGGTTTGATGCCGGCTGCACAAGAAATCAGCACGCTGCGGCGCCGGGCCATGGAGAAGATTTGCGAGCCGGGTAAATTCGTTGGAATTCAACGCACAACCCGACTGTCCAAACGGCGTTGAGCAATATTCTGACGAGCACCAGAGCGCTCTTGGCCAGGTAAACGGAGAGAGAATGAGTCGGGCAGTTCTTGAAAACGAAACCAATCGTCGACAGTTGCAGGAAATCATCGCCGGTCTGTCGGATGGGGTGATATTGATCGAGCTGGATCAGAGCATCCTGTGGGCCAACGAAGCCGCGCTGACCATGCATGGCGTCAAGAGCGTCAGGCAGCTGGGGCGCAATGCGAAGGAATACGCCTCGCGCTTCAATTTGCGCTATCGCAACAATCACATTCTCCCGCCCGAGAGCTACCCCATCAGCCGGGTGGCCGCCGGGGAGACATTCAGTGATCTGGTGGTGGAAGTCCGGCCTGCCAAGGATGACGAAACCTGCTGGGTTCACCGAGTGCGCAGTCTGATCCTCGATGACAGTTCCGGCGAGCCGCAATTGCTGGTGTTGATCATGAGCGACGCCACGGAATGGGCCAGTGCCCAGCAGCGCTTCGAGCGCACCTTCGCCGCCAATCCGGCACCGGCGGTGATCTGCCGTCTGAGTGACCTGCGTTACATCAAGGTCAATCAGGGCTTTCTGGAGATGACTGGTTACAGCCGGGAACAGGTGATTGGTCGTTCCGTTTACGAAGTGGATGTGCTGGAAAATGCCGAGCGCAAGGAATTGGCCATCGAGCGCCTCAACGATGGCGGAACCATTCCTCAGATGCAGGCTGAACTGAGGCTGCCCGACGGCGGCAGCAAGCTGGTGATCGTGGCTGGCCAGCCACTTGACGTCGACGAAGCAGACTGCATGTTGTTTTCCTTCATGGACATGGAGCCCCGGCGCAAAATCGAGGCGGCGTTGCGTCAGAGTGAGGAACGCTTCGCCAAGGCCTTCCGCCTGACACCCGTACCCACGTTGGTGTGCAATGCCGAGTCTCGGCATGTCGTGGAAGTCAATGACGCGTTCGTCAACGCAACGGGTTATACCGCCCAGGAACTGACCGGTCGATCGGTGGATGAGATCGGCTTCATTGACGGTGCGCAAAATTGCGCGCAGCTCTTTGACCGGTTACGCAGGACCGGCCATCTGGAGTCCATGGAAGTCAAAGTGCGCAAGCGCGGTGATGAAGTGATCGACTGTGCTGTGTCTGCCGACACGGTGAGCATCCAGGATGTTTCCTGCTATCTGCTGGTGCTGATGGATATTTCCGAGCGCAAGCGATCGGATCTGGAGCTGGTGGATGCCATCGAGGAGGTCATGCAGGACGCGTCGTGGTTTACCCGCAGCCTGATCGAAAAACTGGCCAATGTGAAAAAGGTCAAAACCACTGAACTGCCCGGTGTTTCATTGACTGATTTGACGGCTCGGGAGAGGGACGTGCTCGGTTTGATCTGTGAAGGCCTGGCAGACAAGGAAATCGCCGCTCGACTGAAACTGGCGCCCAACACCGTGCGCAATCACGTCGCCACCATGTATTCCAAGCTAGGCCTGCACAGCCGGGCGGAAGCGATCGTCTGGGCACGCGAACGTGCATTGTTCACCAATGACAGGCGCGACAAAAGCTAGCACCACGTGCTTTAAGTACAAATGCACCAGTTGAACCAGTACAAATTGATCTGTCCGCTCTACGCTGAAGTTCATAATCTGACGGTCCAATTTTCCGGACCTGTTCTCGGGTTCTCCAAGGAGCCCTGTGCTGAACTTCATTAAGACAGATCAAATAGGTAGGTACTCGTGAGCTGGCTGGTGCATGTCCGCCAAATGGTGGAAAACAGCTTTAAACCGTTGGCGTGCGAATGTGTGGTGTGTGCCGACGGCTCGTTGACTGTGCGTATCTTTGATCACACGACGGGACGGGTAGACCTTATGGTTACCGGTATCGCCGTGTCCAAAGTCAAAACCACTGAAGACGTGGCCGTGCTCGTCGAAGAGTTACGCGATGAGCTGGCGACCGTCAGTGCCAATCGTCCCGATTTACAACCCTCGTCACAAGCTTGAGCGGAAGGGGATAGGTTCGCGGTTGGGTTGCCTGTCGGTGTCATCCAGCCCGACCATTTCTTCATGTACCGCAGGTTGGACCAGAAACAGTGGGACTTCCGGTACGCCCGCGAGATTTTTGCGCGCTTCTTCAATGGAGGCGACATGCAGCGTCTCGCCCTTGGCGTTAATCACCCGCTGGGACTTGCCTGCAACCAGTATGTGCATGACGAACGAACCGCCCTCCATCGCCACCAGATCGATTTCTTCGACCTCACCTGCTTTCACGTGACTGGCTAATTTACTCAAATCCATGACTGCACCTTTCGAGTGGGTGGCGGGCGATGGCCTGCCTGTCTGTTTTCGAGAGGGGCTGAGGGTGGGAGTTCAATGTTGTGGTGCGTACAGCGATGGGTGACTGGCTTCTGTGGAGGGATCTCTTGGTAGACCTCGGACCCGTGGGAGCGAATTCATCCGCGAGGCCATGTTAAAGCCGATGAGCATTCATCGGGTCTGCCGGCCTCTTCGCGAATGAATTCGCACGGGGCAGGTGTTTCGTCAGGCATATCGAGAACTGTAGGAGCTGCCGAAGGCTGCGAAAGCGGTATTTCAGGAATCGCCTTCGCAGCCTGCGGCAGCTACTACAGAACCGTGCATACACCCATGCCACCGTGGGAGCGAGCTTGCTCGCGAAGGCTATATTCCTACCGGGAGAAATATTTTCGGATGTCCCGGCCTATTCGCGAGCAAGCTCGCTCCCCCAGGGTCAACTTGATCCTTAGGACCGTTCGCGATTGCAGACGAACATAGAATCTCCCACAGGGGGAATGGCTGACTATCGAGAGTCCATCAAAGCCCACGCTGCTGATACGCCAGGCGCAACCGTTCGCGGATGTTGTTCAAGTGGCGACGCATGGCGGCTTTGGCGCCATCGGCGTCACGATTGGCGATGGTTGCGTAGATGTCATGGTGTTCCTGACGCAGCCGGACGCTGTAGTCCTCCACGGCAGTGTGAGCCAGTGCAGCGGAATTCAGGCGCGTGCGCGGGATCAGGGTCATGCCAAGGTGTTCAGTAATATCCGCAAAGTAGCGGTTGTCGGTTGCCAGAGCGATCTGCTGGTGAAACTCATAATCGGCGGCTGCGGCGTCATCCCGACTGGACGCCGGATCATCCAGCACGGCAAGCGCCTGTTGCATGCGCAGCAATTGGTCTTCACTACGTCGCATTGCGGCAAGACCAGCCGAATCCACTTCAATGCCGATGCGCAGTTCGATCACCGCTAGTACATCGCTGAGCGTGCGGTCCGCTTGTGGGTCGACAGGATCAGCGCATTGCCTGACGACGAATGTTCCGATCCCATGGCGGGTTTCCACCAGGCCGTGGGATTGCAGCTGGGAAATAGCCTCACGTACCACCGTGCGGCTGACGCCGTGTTCTTGGGTGATGTGTTTTTCTGCAGGCAGCTTGTCACCGACCTTGAGCTGCCCATCGGCAATCATGTTGGTCAGGATATTGGCCAGCGCCAAAGTGAGATTACGCGGCCGCCGGACAGACGATTCGGGTTCTGTATTCAGAACAGGGGTGGGGTTCATGGCTTACCACCTGATAAACAACGCCGGGCTTCCAGGCCCCGGCAATCATGCATTCCAAGCCAGGTTCAAACAAAAACGGCGCGGCTTTTGGGCCGCGCCGTTTAGCTGAGCAGACTCAGTTTCAAGCGATTGGCTGGTCGCTCCACTCGCTGTTTACCAGGCGCTTCAAGCCCAGCGGGTTAGCGTTCTGCAGCGCTTGCGGCAACAGCGCATCCGGGTAGTTCTGGTAGCAGACCGGACGCAGGAAGCGATCGATGGCCAAGGTGCCCACCGACGTACCACGAGAATCGGAGGTCGCCGGGTATGGACCGCCGTGCACCATCGCTTCGCAGACTTCAACACCGGTCGGGTAACCGTTGACCAGGATGCGGCCGACTTTCTCTTCCAGTACCGGTACCAGCCATTGGTACTTCTGCAGGTCGCTCTGCTCGCCAATCAAGGTGGCAGTCAACTGGCCGCGCAGAGCTTGCAAGGCGCTTTTCAATTGCGCGTCGTCAGCAACTTCGATCACCAGAGTAGTCGGGCCGAATACTTCTTCCTGCAACAGCGGATCGCCATTGAGCAGCAGGCTCACGTCAGCCTTGAACAGCTGGGCTTGAGCCTGTTTGCCTTCTTGCGGTTTGCCTGCCAGGTGAGTCACGCCCGGGTGCGACAGCAAGTGCTCAACACCTTTGCTGTAGCTGCGCAGACCGCCCGCGTTGAGCATGGTCTGTGGCGCCTGGCCGCCCATGTGCTCCTGAAGTTGCTCAAGGAACTTGGTAAACGTTGGCGAGCTGATGCCGATCACTACGCCTGGGTTGGTGCAGAACTGGCCTGCGCCCATTACCACGGAAGCCGCGAGATCCTTGGCCACGGTTTCACCGCGTGTTGCCAAGGCATCAGGCAGCAGGACGACCGGGTTGATACTCGACATTTCTGCAAACACCGGGATTGGCTGAGGACGCTCGGCTGCCATCTTGCACAGCGCATCGCCACCGCTCAACGAGCCAGTGAAGCCAACGGCCTGGATAGCCGGGTGCTTGACCAGGCCTTCGCCAACGCCGCTGCCGAAGATCATGTTGAACACGCCTTTAGGCATATTGGTTTTTTCTGCGGCACGGATGATCGCAGTGCCTACCAGATCGGCAGTCGCCATGTGACCGCTGTGCGCTTTGAATACGACCGGGCAACCAGCCGCCAGCGCAGCAGCGGTATCGCCACCTGCAGTGGAGAAGGCCAGCGGGAAGTTGCTGGCACCGAATACGGCAACCGGGCCTACGCCGATGCGGTATTGACGCAGGTCGACGCGAGGCATTGGCTTGCGATCCGGCAGGGCCAGGTCGATGCGCGCGCCAAGATAGTCACCACGACGCAGCACTTTGGCGAACAGACGCATCTGACCGCTGGTACGCCCACGCTCGCCCTGAATACGGGCGGTTGGCAGGGCTGTTTCCTGACAAACGATGGCGACAAAATCGTCACCGAGCTGATCCAGCTCGTCAGCGATTGCATCAAGGAATTCTGCGCGGCGGGCCGGGCTCAGTTGGCGATATTCAGCGAATGCGCTTTTTGCAGCCAGGGCTGCTGCGTCGATTTCAGCATCAGTCGCCTGGTAGAAGCTGTAAGGCAGCGCTTCACCGGTCGTGGCGTCGAGACTTTTGTGTTGTGGCTCGCCAAGGGCGCTGCGTGCGCCTGCGATGAAGTTGTGGCCGAGAACATTAGGCATCTGTGTCTCCTGTTTTTATTTGCGGGTTTAATCAGGCTGTTGCCTGTCTTAGAGATCTGCCCACCGTTTGGCTGACGGTGAAGTGAGTCATTAAACTCAACTATGTTGACAGTCATCGTACAACCATGAGCGTCACTGCGCAACCTGCGTGTAGGCGTGCCGAACCGGTCGCGGAGCGGCCTTTCGTTCGCCCGCGATCCAGTAATCTCGGCCAGGCAAGCATACCGCGTCATCGTTTATCGCGGGCAAGGTGGAGCGCCACCCCGGCCGCTCCCACAGAAGATCACCGATTCCGTTGGAGCGAGGCTTGCCCGCGAACCAGTCACCTCGGTTTTCCAGACACACCGCGTCATCGTTCATCGCGGGCAAGCCCAGCTTCAACAGACGATTCCGGTACCTGTGGGAGCGGTGCTTGCCCGCGATGCAGGCGCCTCGGTTTCCCGCTATCGGCACAATCTTCTTTATCAAGCCTGACCGCCTCGGCATGATTGCCGCACCTGTAACCATCCCGAGACCGAAAATGAATGACGATCTGATCCTGCGCGCAGCCCGCGAGGATGACATGCCTGCCGTGCAGGCGATTTATGCGCATCACGTGCTGACCGGTATCGCCAGCTTCGAGCTGGAACCGCCTTCACTGGATGAGATGCTGCGTCGTCGCGCTGATGTGCTGTCGCGCAAGTTGCCGTATCTGGTTGCAGAGCTGGAGGGCAAGGTGGTCGGTTATGGTTACGCCACGCTGTATCGTCCGCGTCCCGGTTACCGCTTTACCGCTGAGGACTCGGTGTACATGGCCGATGGCATGAGTGGCAAGGGGATCGGTCAGGCGCTCCTGAGTGCAGTCATTGAGCACTGCGTCCAGGGCGGTTGGCGGCAAATGGTGGCGGTAATCGGCAACAGCGAAAACTTAGGCTCTTTACGCCTGCATGAAAAACTCGGGTTTCGCCGCGTGGGCGTATTTGAGTCTGTGGGCTTCAAGCACGGCCGATGGGTCGATTCCGTACTTATGCAACGAGAGCTCGGCGACGGTTCCCGCAACTTGCCTGACGATCAGTGATTTTTTGTAAAGGTGATCAGCTCACCTAATCAGCGCCCCGGGCTGCCGGGGCGAAGGAAGGGCGGGAGATCAGAAGCGGGCCTGGGCGGA
>Ga0247811_1000593_pt1 | contig 10687 bp, 9 predicted proteins | sample UWRJL134311R1_FD_189018 | JGI IMG/M metagenome (GOLD analysis project Ga0247811, IMG submission 189018) | Plant litter microbial communities from Arlington Agricultural Research Station in Wisconsin, United States - UWRJ-L134-311R-1 | ecosystem: Environmental > Terrestrial > Plant litter >...
GCCTGCACGCCACGAACAACTTCCCCGAGTTCACCGGCCGCCTGTGCCCGGCACCGTGCGAGTCGTCGTGCGTGCTCGGCATCAACCAGCCCGCCGTGACCATCAAGAACGTCGAAGTGTCGATCATCGACGAGGCGTACCAGAAGGGCTGGGTCACCCCGCACCCGCCCGAGCGCCTCACCGGCAAGACGGTCGCCGTTGTCGGCTCCGGTCCCGCCGGCTTGGCGGCTGCGCAGCAGCTCACCCGCGCCGGCCACACGGTCGCCGTGTTCGAGCGTGACGACCGCATCGGCGGTCTGCTGCGCTACGGCATCCCCGACTTCAAGATGGAGAAGAAGCACATCGAGGCGCGGCTCGCGCAGATGCAAGCCGAGGGAACCCGTTTCCGCGCGGGCGTCAACATCGGTATCGACATCACGTGGAGCGACCTGCGCGCCCGCTACGACGCCGTGATCGTCGCGACCGGCGCCACCGTGCCGCGCGACCTGCCGATCCCCGGCCGCGACCTGCTCGGCGTGCACTTCGCCATGGACTACCTCGTGCAGCAGAACCGCGCAGGTGCCGGCGACACCGTCTCCGAGCAGATCCTCGCCGAAGGCAAGCACGTCGTCGTTCTGGGCGGCGGCGACACGGGAGCCGACTGCATCGGCACCGCACACCGCCAGCACGCGCTCTCGGTCACCAACCTCGCGATCGGCAAGCAGCCGCAGTCCGAGCGCCCCGACCACCAGCCGTGGCCGATGGCACCGACCCTGTTCGAGGTCTCCAGCGCCCACGAAGAGGGTGGCGAGCGTGTCTTCCTCGCGTCGACCATCGAGTTCCTTTCGAACGACGCGGGCGAGGTGCGCGCGATCCGCGTCGCCGAAACCGAGTACCTCGATGGACGCCGGGTTCCCAAGGCGGGAACGGAACGTGAAATCCCCGCCGACCTGGTTCTGCTCGCGATGGGCTTCACCGGCCCAGAGACCGATTCGATCGAGGCGCAATTCCCGCTTCCCGTTGACCAAAAGGGCAATCTGGGGCGGGATGGCGAGTACCAGACCAGCGAACAGGGCGTCTTCATCGCCGGTGACGCGGGCCGTGGCCAGTCGCTGATCGTTTGGGCAATCGCCGAAGGGCGTGCTGCAGCATCCGCCGTTGATCGGTACCTTGAAGGGACGACGCAATTGCCGTTCCCGGTCAAGCCGACCGACCATGCGATCGCCATCTAGCATTCCGACCCGCTCACAGACCGTACGACCTCCACCACACAAAACCACCACAGAAGGAACTCATGAGACGCGCGAAAATCGTCGCTACGCTCGGCCCGGCAACCTCCAGCTATGAAAACATCCGCGCGATCATCGACGCGGGTGTCGACGTGGCGAGAATGAACCTCAGCCACGGTTCGTACGACGTCCACGAGGCCGTGTACGCCAACGTGCGCAAGGCCGCAGACGACTCCGGCCGCGCCGTCGCGGTCATGGTCGACCTCCAGGGCCCGAAGATCCGTCTCGGCAAGTTCGAGGGTGGCCCGTACGACCTCGCCGTCGGCGACGTCTTCAAGATCACCACCGAAGAGGTCGTCGGAACCCGCGAACTCTCCGGCACGACCTTCAAGGGTCTGCCGCAGGATGTCAGCCCCGGCGACTTCCTCCTCATCGACGACGGCAAGGTGAAGGTGCAGGTGACCGGCGTCGACGGACCCGTCGTCTCCACCGTCGTCATCGTCGCGGGCGCCGTATCGAACAACAAGGGCATCAACCTGCCCGGCGTCGCCGTCAACGTTCCCGCACTGAGCGAGAAGGACGAAGACGACCTGCGTTGGGGCCTGCGTCTCGGCTGCGACCTCATCGCCCTGTCGTTCGTGCGTGACGCCACCGACATCGTGCGGGTTCACGAGATCATGGAAGAAGAGGGTCGAAAGGTCCCCGTCATCGCCAAGATCGAGAAGCCGCAGGCGGTCGAGAACCTCGAAGCGATCATCGACGCGTTCGACGCGATCATGGTGGCCCGCGGCGACCTCGGCGTCGAGCTTCCCCTGGAAGCCGTGCCGATCGTGCAGAAGCGTGCCGTCGAGCTCTCGCGCCGCATGGCCAAGCCGGTCATCGTCGCGACGCAGATGCTCGAGTCGATGATCTCCAGCCCCGTGCCGACGCGCGCCGAGACATCCGACGTCGCGAACGCGGTTCTGGATGGCGCGGACGCCGTTATGCTCTCCGGCGAGACCAGCGTGGGAGAGTATCCCGTGATCACCGTGCAGACCATGGCACGCATCGTGGCCTCCACAGAAGAGCACGGACTCGAGCGCATCCCCGAGCTAGGCACCAAGCCCCGCACACAGGGCGGCGCGATCACGCTCGCCGCCGCCGAGGTCGCGACCTTCGTCGAGGCCAAGTACGTCTGTATCTTCACCGAGTCGGGCGACTCCGCACGCCGCATGTCGCGCCTGCGCTTCAACGTGCCGATGAAGGCGTTCACGCCCGACCCCGCCATCCGCCGTCGCATGTCGCTCATCTGGGGCATCGACTCCTACGTGGTCGAGCGCGTCACCCACACCGACGCCATGTACATCCAGGTAGACGAGGTCCTGCTCAACGAAGGACTCGCCGAGGTTGGTGACGTCGTTGTGGTGATCTCCGGATCGCCCCCCGGAATCTCCGGCTTCACCAACGACCTGCGCGTTCACCGCGTCGGCGATGCGAAGTACGCCGTCGCGCCCGCCTACGCGGTAGCCGAGTAGCAGAGCGCACGGCGAAGGGCCGGGCAGTCTCGACTGCCCGGCCCTTCGCCGTCTCAGTCGGCCGACTAGTCGACGCGGGGGAGCTTCTGCTCTCGCCCGTCGGACACATCGGCCTCGGTGGTGCCCGCACCGGTAGCGGTAGAGCCGGGGGAGAGGACGCCATTGTCCAGTTCCTCGGCCGTATCGTGGTCCTGATCCGGTACGGGCACGTCTTCCGCGCCCTCGTCACGCGCATCGACATCTGACATACAGGCGGCTCCTCTGGGCGGGGCCGCGAGCTGCGGCGAACGGGGCTTAGGGGCGGTGGCGGGGCTGGCCGCCACCGCCCCTCGTCATCCTCGCGCTGGACGCACAGAATGGCGGAGCGGGTTCGCGAGCCAACCGGGAGGCGTGCCGCGCGAAACGTCGTTCGCCTACAGAATTTACGCGGTCGAAACCGCTGCGTACCGGGGCTGTACACCCGTCGATCGCGGGTTTATAGTTCCGCGTTCACCCGCATTTGCTACTGATTTTCCGTTGTGCCGGATGCGAGACTCGAACTCGCACGCCCTTTCGAGCAAAGCATTTTGAGTGCTCCGCGTCTGCCATTCCGCCAATCCGGCGCACAACAACTGTCAAAGAATACCGTAGGCTCGTTGTCGTGACTGACCAAGAATCAACCCCAACCGCTCCCCGTCGAGTAGTGGTGGCAGAAGACGAGTCGCTGATTCGTATGGACATCGTCGAGATCCTCCGCGACAACGGCTTCGAAGTCGTCGGGGAAGCCGGCGACGGCGAGACGGCCGTAGCCCTCGCCACCGAACTGCGCCCCGACCTCGTCATCATGGACGTGAAGATGCCCCAGCTCGACGGTATCTCCGCCGCGGAGCGTCTCACCAAGAACCACATCGCTCCCGTCGTGCTGCTCACCGCCTTCAGCCAGAAAGAACTGGTCGAACGCGCGAGCGAGGCCGGAGCCCTGGCCTACGTGGTCAAGCCCTTCACGCCGAACGACCTGCTGCCCGCGATCGAGATCGCGCTCAGCCGTTACACCCAGATCATCACGCTCGAGGCCGAGGTCGCCGATCTGGTCGAGCGCTTCGAGACCCGCAAGCTCGTCGACCGGGCCAAGGGCCTGCTCAACGAGAAGATGGGCCTCACCGAGCCCGAGGCGTTCCGCTGGATCCAGAAGGCCTCCATGGACCGCCGCCTCACCATGCACGACGTCGCCCAGGCGATCATCGAGCAGTTGAGCGCCAAGAAGTAGCACCGTCGCGAGCGGGCCCGTCACTGTGGTGGCGGGCCCGCTCGCGTTAAGCGCGAGCTGCGGCGCTTCGGCGCGAGCGCGCTCGATCGAAAGACCGCATTGGCGTCGAACGGCCGCACGCCGCATCCGTTTCGGGCATCGCGCGGTGTTTTCTTACTGTCGCGCCCGAAAATTCGGCCGCGACAGTAAAAAATCACAGCGCGAGGTTCACGCCTGGTTCAGCCGGGCACGCAACCGCGCGAGCTGCCCTGCCGAGACGCCCGCTCCCGTCAGGTGAGCGTTGACGTCCAACGCCTCGAGAAACCCCGCGAGCGACGCACGCTTTGCCGCGATCGACACCGCGAGTGCCTCGTCGTCGAGGTGCGGCTCGCGGTCGACGTTCGTGCGCAACCACTCGTTGATCTCGCGCACGCCGATCTCGTAGTCGTCGAGCACCGCCGGCACTGGCACACCCGCGACCCGCAATAGCAGCGCCACGATGAGCCCCGTGCGGTCGCGTCCCGCCGCGCAGTGCACGAGCACGCCGCCGGTGGGCGCATCCGCGACCGCACCGACCGCCGTGGCGATCAGCGACGGCCAGCGGCGAAGCGCCTCGGCGTAGTAGCCGGGACTGCCCAGCAGGGCGCCCCACCCCGCCATGAAGTCGGCGTCGCCCTGGTCTTCGATGGGAGCGCGGATGACCCGCAGGTCCGCCGGGCGCACGGGCAGCTCCACGACCTCAGCGTCGTTACGCAGGTCGACGATCGTGCGCACTCCCGAGGCGACCAGCTGCTGCCACGCCGCCGCATCTAGCCCGTCGAGCCGCGCACTGCGGAACAGCGCGCCGGGCGCAATGCCGCCGTCGAGCTCGCGGGCGTTGTGCAGCCCGCCCCAGTCGACGCGCGGGGGAGTCACGCTACTTCGAGTCGAGCAGCATGTTCGTCATGCGCACCGTCGACAGCCGGCGGCCGGTCTCGTCGCGCATCACGATCTCGTGCGTCGCGAGAGTGCAGCCGAGCGACAGCGCCGTGCAGGTCGCGGTCACGAGGCCCGAGGTCACCGAGCGGCTGTGCGAGGCGTTGATCTCGATGCCGACGGCATACCGGCCGGGGCCGGCGTGGATCGCGGATGACACGGAGCCCAGCGACTCCGCGAGCACCACGTGTGCGCCGCCGTGCAGCAGCCCGATCACCTGGGTATTGCCCTCGACGGGCATGGTCGCGACCGAGTGCTCGGCCGAGATTTCGAGAAATTCGATGCCCATTTTGACGGCCAGCGCGCCCCCGCCGGTCGACACCAGACGTTCGACGAGTTCGGGATGCAGATCTTCGGGAAAGGTCGTCATTGCACTCTCTCTGGCGGCCCGTCATGTCGGTGACCGCGGCTAGGCTGGCTGTCGTGTCGGACAACGAAAAGCCTACCCTCCTGATAATCGACGGCCATTCGCTGGCGTTCCGTGCGTTCTACGCACTGCCGGTCGACAGCTTTATGAACCGTGAGGGGCAGCACACCAATGCCATCCACGGCTTCATCGCAATGCTCATCAACCTGCTGAAGGCCGAGAAGCCCACGCATCTCGCGGTCGCGTTCGACATCTCGCGGTTCTCCTTCCGCACGCGCGAGTACCCCGAGTACAAGGGCACCCGCGGCGAGACCCCGGTCGAGTTCATCGGCCAGATCCCGCTGCTCGAAGAGGCGCTCAAGGCCATGGGCATCCCGACGGTCTCGAAAGAAGACTACGAAGCCGACGACATCCTCGCGACGCTCGCCCGCGAGGGTGCCGAGCAGGGATTCCACGTCTACGTCGTCTCGGGCGACCGCGACGCGATCCAGATGATCAACGACGACGTCACCCTGCTCTACCCGAACGCCCGCGGCGTCTCCGAGCTCAAGCGCTACGACCGCGACACCGTGTTCGAGCGCTACGGAATCGAGCCGCACCAGTACCCCGACATCGCCGCACTCGTCGGCGAGACCAGCGACAACCTCATCGGCATCGACAAGGTCGGCGAGAAGACCGCGGTCAAGTGGATCGTGCAGTACGGCAGCCTCGACGCGGTGCTCGAGCACGCCGACGAGATCAAGGGCGTGGTCGGCGAGAAGTTGCGCGAACAGAAAGACCGCGCCATCCGCAACCGCAAGCTCAACCACCTGCTCACCGACGTCGACCTGCCTTTCGGACCGACCGACCTCGAACGCCAGCCGATCGACGAGGCCGCCGTGCGCGCCGTCTTCGACAAGCTGCAGTTCAAGACGCTGCTCGAGCGGGTGATCAAGCTCGCCGGCGAAGACGGACAACTGACCGAGTCGGATGGCACGGCTCTCGCCGTGGCGACGGTCGAGGAGACCGCCATTCCGCCCGTGCGCACGATGGTCGACGAAGAGCTCGCGAAATGGCTCGACACCCAGTCGGCGCACGGCACCCTCGCCCTCGGCCTGCGGGTCGAGACGTTCGACGGCAAGGTCACCGCTCTGGGTATCGCCTCGGCGAAAGACAGCGCCCTCGTGCCGTGGGAGGCCGACCGCCCCGACTACGTCGCCCTCGAGTCGTGGCTCGCCAGCGATTCGCCCAAATACCTTCAAGGTTCCAAGCAGCAGCTGAAGGCCCTGCGCCGCTCGGGACTCGACCTCGGCGGCATCGCCTTCGACACGAGCCTCGCCGCCTGGCTGCTCAAGCCGGCGGGCAAGGCCGACGATCTCGCCAGCCAGGTCTACGACTTCCTCGGCGAGACCCTGCCGCAGGCCGATCCGAACCAGCTGATGCCCGATACCGACGCGGTGAGCATCGCCACCGAGGCCTGGTACGTGCTTCGTGTCACCGAGTACCTCGCCGAGAAGCTGCAGCAGACCGACCGCAAGGTGCTCGACGAGATCGAACTGCCGCTGGTACCCGTGCTCGCCACGATGGAACTCGACGGCATCACGGTGAGCCAGCAGATCCTGACCAAGCTCTCGGGCGAACTCACCGACGTCAGCGCAGACCTCGCCAGCCGCGCCTACGCCGAGATCGGCCGCGAGGTGAACCTCGGCTCGCCCAAGCAGCTGCAGCAGGTGCTCTTCGAAGAGCTCGGCATGCCGAAGACCCGCGCCAACAAGACGGGTTTCTCCACCGACGCCGCGAGCCTCACCGACTTGCAGGAGCAGGCGCCGCATCCGTTCCTCGACCTGCTGCTCAAGCACCGCGACGCGACCAAGCTCAAGCAGATCGTCGAGACGCTCGAGAAGGCCGTCGACACCAACGGCCGTGTACACACCACCTACGACCAGACCGGAACCTCGACCGGCCGCATCTCGTCGAACGACCCGAACCTGCAGAACATCCCGGTGAAGACCTCGGTGGGCCGCGAGATCCGGTCGGCGTTCGAGAAGGGCGAGGGTTTCACGACCCTGCTCACCGCCGACTATTCGCAGATCGAGATGCGCATCATGGCGCACCTCTCCGGAGACGAGGGGCTCATCACCGCGTTCAACGAGGGCGAAGACCTGCACCGCTTCGTCGGCTCCACCGTGTTCGGCGTCGAGCCGGCCGACGTGACGCCGCTGATGCGCACCAAGGTGAAGGCGATGTCGTACGGCCTCGCCTACGGCCTCAGTGCGTTCGGCCTATCGAAGCAGCTGCGCATCGAGTCGAGCGAGGCCCGCAAGCTGATGACCGACTACTTCGACCGCTTCGGCGCGGTACGCGACTACCTGCGCAACGTGGTCGAGCAGGCCAAGGTCGACGGGTACACCGAGACCATCTTCGGGCGCCGCCGGCCCTTCGGCGACCTCAACTCGTCGAACCGGGTGCTGCGCGAGAACGCCGAGCGCGCCGCGCTCAACGCCCCGATCCAGGGCTCTGCCGCCGACATCCTGAAGATCGCGATGCTCGGCGTCGCCACCGACCTGCGCGAGCAGGGCCTGGGCTCGCGCCTTCTGCTGCAGGTGCACGACGAACTCGTGTTCGAGGTGGCCGGCGACGAACTCGAGACGCTCACCGCCATCGTGCGCGACCGCATGGGGCGCGCCGCCGAGCTGCGCGTTCCGCTCGACGTCCAGGTGGGAACGGGTCCGAACTGGGACGCGGCGGCGCACTGATGCCCTCGCTCGCAGACCTGCTCGCCGAGTCGTCGATCGTGCTCGACGCCACGGCCACCGACGTCGACGACGCCATCAGCCAAGCCGGTGCCGCACTGTTCGCGGCGGGTGCCGTCGACGCCGACTACACCGCACTGATGCTCGAACGCGAACGCACCGTGTCGACCTACGTGGGCGAAGGCGTTGCCGTGCCGCACGGCACCCTAGCGGCCAAAGAGGCCGTGGCGCACAATGCGCTCGTTCTCTTGCGCTTCGCCGACCCGATCGACTGGAATGGCAACGACGTGTACGTCGTCATCGGGCTCGCCGCCCGCGGACGCGGACACATCGGGCTGCTCTCCCGCCTGGCGGGGCTGCTGCTCGAACCCGAGCGCGCCCAGGCGCTGCGCGGGGCCACCAGCACCGACGACATCTACGCAGTCTTCACACTCGCCGACGAGTAAGAACCACGAGGAGTCCCCATGCCAGAACGCACAGTCACCGTCGCTTCCAGCGTCGGGCTCCACGCCCGACCCGCCTCGCTCTTCGCCCAGGCCGCGGCCGGCACGGGGGTCACGGTCACACTCACCTCGGCGGCGGGTCGCAGTGTCAACGCGGCGAGCATCCTCGGCGTGCTGTCACTCGGTATCGGACACGGCGAGCAGGTCACCCTCGAAGCCTCCGGCGACGGGGCGGATGCGGCCATCGACACCCTTGCGAAGGTTCTCGAGACCGACCTCGACAAGGAATAGCCGGGGTTAGGCTCGAAGGATGAGCGAAGCAGCGAACACCGCCCGCCAGTCCACCCCCGTCGACGCCGTCGCCGAGAAGTGGGTCGACACCGAACTCGACCTGTACCCGGAGTACCGCGTCTACCTCGGCCGCCCGGGCCGCGAGGGAGAGTACGCCGACTACTCGCCGGCCGGTGTCGACGACGCGATCGCGCACACCCGCGCCGCCCTCGCGGAGATCCAGGCAGCGACTCCCGCCGACGACGTCGACGTCGTCACCAAGATGGATCTCGAGCGCGAACTGCAGCTGACCATCGACAAGCACGAGGCCGGATTCGGCCAACGCGACCTCAACGTCATCGCGAGCCCCGCGCAAGAACTGCGCGACATCTTCGACCTGATGCCCACCGAGACGACCGACGACTGGGCGAACGTCGCCACCCGCATGCACAACCTGCCCGGCGCGATGGCCGGCTACATCGAGTCGTTGCGCTCCGGCATCGCCGCCGGAAACACACCCGCTATCCGCCAGGTGCGGGAAGTGCTCGCGCAGGCGAAGAAGCAGACCGCGCAGACGGGCTTCTTCTTCGAGCTCGCCAAAAACGCGAAGGCCGGCGAGGCCGAACTTCCCGCGTCGATTGCCAACGACCTCGCGAGCGGCGCACAGGCGTCGGCCGAGGCGTACGCCTCGCTCGTGACGTTCCTCGGCGACGAGCTCGCGCAGCACGCCCCCGAGAAAGACGCCGTCGGCCGCGAGCTGTACGCGCTCGCCTCCCGTGGTTTCCTCGGCGCCACCGTCGACCTCGACGAGACCTACGAGTGGGGAATCGACGAGTTGGCCCGCATGGTCGCCGAACAGGAATCCATCGCGCGTGAGATCAAGCCCGGAGCATCCGTTCTCGAGGCCATCGAATTTCTCGACGGCGACCCGACACGCAAACTGCACGGAACCGACGCGTTGCAGCGCTGGATGCAGGAGACCAGCGACCGCGCCGTCGACGAGCTCTCCCGCACGCAGTTCGACATCCCGGATGTCGTCAAGCGCCTCGAGTGCATGATCGCACCGACCCAAGAGGGCGGCATCTACTACACGAACCCCACCGACGATTTCTCGCGGCCCGGGCAGATGTGGTGGAGCGTTCCCGAGGGCGTCACCGAGTTCGACACCTGGCGCGAGCTGACCACGGTCTACCACGAGGGCGTTCCGGGGCACCACCTGCAGATCGGCCAGGCCGTCTACAACAAGGCCACGCTCAACACCTGGCGCCGTAACGCCGGCACGTCGGGCCACGCCGAGGGTTGGGCGCTCTACGCCGAGCGCCTGATGCAGCAGCTGGGCTACCTCGACGACCCGGCCGACCGGCTCGGCATGCTCGACGGACAGCGCATGCGCGCCGCCCGGGTGGTGCTCGACATCGGCGTGCACCTCGAGAAGACGCTGCCCGACGGCTCCGCACCGTGGACGGGGGAGTACGCGTTCGGATTCCTCGGTGAGAACGTCAACATGAGCCCCGAGTTCGTACGTTTCGAAGTGAACCGCTACCTCGGCTGGCCCGGCCAGGCACCGTCGTACAAGGTGGGGCAGCGCATCTGGGAGCAGCTGCGCGACGAAGCGGCAGCCCGCGACGGCGCCGGATTCGACATCAAGGCGTTCCACAAACGCGCGCTCGACATCGGCGGAGTCGGCCTCGACACGCTCAAGGCGGCCCTGCAGCCGCGGGTTGCGCGTTAACCCGCACAGTTCGGTATGCTGGAATGTCACATTCGTGACACAACTATCCGCACGCCCCCGGCGAACATCCAGAACCACCTCGCCGTCGGCCCGAATTATGCCCTTACTGGAGCACTAACTACATGACACTCGTAACGCCCGCCAAGGCGCCCAAGCAGGTCGCGATCAATGACATCGGATCTGCAGAAGACTTCCTTGCAGCGGTCGAAAAGACGCTGAAG
>Ga0247811_1000594_pt1 | contig 10678 bp, 34 predicted proteins | sample UWRJL134311R1_FD_189018 | JGI IMG/M metagenome (GOLD analysis project Ga0247811, IMG submission 189018) | Plant litter microbial communities from Arlington Agricultural Research Station in Wisconsin, United States - UWRJ-L134-311R-1 | ecosystem: Environmental > Terrestrial > Plant litter >...
GTTTCCTACAAGTGCTATCTTACCATCTTTTATTCTTTTGATGTAATATAGTTTTTGTGCTTCGTCCTTCAAAAAGTTGTATTTGAACGAAGACTGTGCTATTAAGTGTGTGAAGTGTTGTTTTTTCATCTTGTTTAGTTTTTAAATTCCGCCGTTAAATATTCCTATTAAAGCAAATTCTTCTGGTGTTACATTAATTGCTACATCATGGTGTTTATATGTTTCCACAGTCGAAATATCCAGTCTTTGGAAAAATTTATTTAGTGTTTCGACAAGTTCAGGATTTCCTGCCTGAAATATAGCGTGTAATGTTTGTAAATCTCTTAAAAGAGTTTCTTTCTGTAAATATAGTGTGATTGTCATAGTTTTATTTTTAAATTTATTTTTCGCGCAAAAAAGTTAGAAAAACAGATTAATCAATTCAAATTCACTTGATTAGATAAACTGATTGTATATATCTTAAATAAGTCAATGTATAACCTTCTTAAACTGAAAGCAAATAATATAACATTTGGTTGTGGCTCACATTGGTAATAAGTAACCTCTGATGTAGTTGTTTTAGTTATTCTCATTTTATTCTGTTTTAGTGAAATCTGGATAAATTAATGGTTTGTCAAAATAATCTTCTATAGACTCTATTCTGTGTTCAAGGATATTTATTGCTTCTTCTTCTGTTAGTGTGTAATTTTCTTCTCTTAACCTTTCCGCATAACCTGAATCAATACTTTCATCTTTGTAAAACCCTACTTCCACATCTTCAAGTTCATCACAAAGCCATCCATATTCTTTATCGGCATAATCTAAATCTAAGCCTTTATTACCAATATAATTACTGTGTAAAAAGGATGCTTTTTGATATAAAAAATCTACTTTTTTCATAACTCTATTTTTTAAAAATTCGTAAAAATATTTCCGCCGCTCTTACTTGGTCTTCATTATAACCCATCCCAATGTTATTTAAAGCTTCGTAGTGGCATTTTATATGATATTCTAAACCTTCTATCACTTCTTTCTTTTTCGTGGCGGAAAAGGTCTTAAAATCAGGTATTGACCTTAATAGATATTCTTTGGTTCTTGGTGTCATGAGTAGTAAATTTGAAATCCTTTTGGGTTGTCTATTGCTATTTGCATACATTCATTTATCCAATTATTATCTTGTGTGAATTGCATAGCATTTTCTAAATCTATTATGGTTGTTGCAATTGGGTCATGCTCAAAAAACCTAAACCAAATATTTTTATCTGTTGTTTTACCTTTAGATATTAATGATTCTATGAATAGTAGATTTTTAATTAAATCCTCTCTATTTTCTTTTCCCGCCAAAAAAGAAATAAAACAGTGAATAACAGTTGAACGGTATTTTTTATAGTTTCTCATAATGATTTTCTTTTATAGTTCTACTTCTACATAGTCAGTTATTACAAACTCTAAGTCTGTTTTCCATACTTCTAAAATAGCTTGTTTTATTTCTTCTTCGCCCAAACCATAGTAAAATATTAAGTCATCGTTTTCGTCTGAATCATCATATTCTTTTACTATATAGCCTTCAAAATTTTCTAATGTGTCTTTCCAGTATCCTGATATTTCAAAATATTTACTCATGATTTCTATTTTTTATAACTGACTTTCACCCCAAATGGCTATCTCTAAATCAGTTGTTGTTAAACATTCTTTGTTTGTTTTTAAAATTCTGTCTTTTATCTCTCTTTCTTTACTTTTTTCGCGCCCAAAGGGCTTAAACGAAGTGCCGGAAATAAAAGCTAAACAGATTAAAGCACAGATACAGACTACAATCATAATTAATTCTTTCATAGTCTTTAATTATTATAAGTTTCTAATTCATTTTTATTCAAGTATTAAATTATATTTTATTTCTGTTGCTGTAACTAACAATCTTAATCCGTATCTCCAAGAATTTCCGCGATACTCTTCGCCAATTTCTAAAGCTTCATCTTTTATTAAAGGTTTATTTAAATTATCTTGGTTCTTTTTATACCAATTATATAAACTATCTTTAATATTAATTTTATCCTCTGTAATTATATTTACAGATGAATTACAAATACCCTCTTCTGTTTTTATTTGTTCTCCTGCTTCTGTTACGTATTTAATTTTACCATCATGTAGAACTTCTCCGTGATTAATTACAGATAACATTGTATAGTCCCTATCTCTCGGAAAAGAACTAAATGTGATAAATACTGTTTTCATTTATAAGTGTTTTTACTATTTCTAAATTAGCCGTTGAAAAGTCAGTTTCTTTTATTGTTTTATCTCCTCCCAAAAATCTTGTGATATATGCAATCTCAGTTGCGGGGTAATTTTTACTGTTCTTTCTAAATTCTGTTTCTAATTCAGGATATTTTTTAAAGTCTTGTATTTCCATAAATTTATAGTTTTTCAAAGTAATCATTAATATTATAATTATATCCCTGAATTTGTTGAATAGTCTTATCTTCATAATTTAAACCATTCGCCCCAATAAAACTAAATCCTTCGTAATTTCCTATAGGTGCAACTACTCTTGGAAAAATTGGCTTACCTTTATTACTTCCATCTAAATTAGATCCGCTATGAATTACTTTTGGTTTGGTTGAAAGTTTAACTATTAAATCAAACTCATAATTTAAAGGTAATATTTCTTTCAATAATTTATGGTTAAATTCTTTCTTTACTTTTACTAACATAACTTTGTCCATTTATGATTAATTGCTGAATAACTGTGTTTTTCTCCTGTTGTATGGTTTATTACTTCCGCTTCTTTGCCAGTTTTTATAAACTCTAAATCAAATTCTTTTCCGCCTTTAGTTCTATGGTCATTCGCTGGAATAAAATGAAAATAAGGATAATGATTACAACCTGCACAACTTTTACAGTTGGAATTATCTACATAATTTTTTCTTATTACCATTATTTCAAAGGTTTAAATGTTGATGAAATTATATAATAACAATCTTTGCCTTCTGCCTTACCTACTATTTCAAAACTATTAGCTTTTAACCAATTTTCAGCTATCTCATAGGTATTTGCAAACTCATAATCATAATCAGTTAGAATAGATTGTTTAAATCTTTCGCTTTCGATTTTAACTCTGGAACCTCTTTTCTCAGTTGCTCCTAAGTATTTGACTTTTATAATGTGGAAATTTTCCATGATGTTATGTTTTTAAATGTTAGGTGTAAAGGTAAAGTAAAAGTTTTTATATTTTGTATTAGGTTTTTAATTATTTTATTTTTATTTTTTGCCGAAAATTAAATAATATCTTCAATATCAATCCAAGTTTCTGTTGCAAACCCTGAATAATCACTGTATTTATACTTAGACACTTTTATTTTATCTTCTTTAAAGCCTAAAACTTTACCGTAATAAACTTGTAAACTGTTTTTACTTGTCTTATACGCGACTTTATCTCCTATCTTCATAATAATTTTATGTTTATTAAATTCCGTCAAAAAGAAAACTAAAAATCAATCTCATTTGAAATCAAACTGCTTTCTATTAATTCTATTCTCTTACTAAGAAGAAACTTTTTAATTTCTGACCACTTTTGAAAATCTTCTGTTGTATTTTTTAAATCTATTTGGTAAGCCAAATTAAATTCTTCTTTTGCTTTGTTTAACTCTGTTATTAAAGCTTCTCTGTGTTCTTTATCTAATGTCATAACGTGTCAATTAGTTGTTTAATTTCTTCTTTTGCCGTTTCTTCTTCCTCTTGCTTAAAACCACTAAAATATGTCTCTATATATTCTATGGTGCATTTTAAAGATTCTATGCATTCTAAAACTTCTACAGGATTATTCCAGAAAGAGGCTATTATTTTAAAGGTTGATATTGATAATTTCATAATGTTATTTTTAATTTTATTTCGCGCGAAAAAGAGTAAAACAGAAGGAATTTTATAGCTTCAAAGGCTTCTATATTGTCAAAGTTGTCGTTTAGTTTCACAGAGTTAAGTTTTAGAATAAACAAATTTAAGTAAATCAAATAAAGATATTTCTATGTTAGTGCTGTTTAAGGCGTCTTCGGTTTCCCATTCAATATAAGCTGTTATATAACTTCCCATATCTGTACAGCTTTTTACAACTACTTTTTCATCTATTATATGAGAATTTTTATTTAAGTAGTCGGTTACTAAGTCTATTTTCATTGTTTTAAGTGTTTTTGCGGGAAAAAGAACTAAAACAAAGCTCTCAATACCAATTAATATTTATATTGTCTTAGAATAGCTAAAAATAGCTTAATCAATATCTTTTTTCTTCCAGTCTTTATATTCATTGACAGAAATTAATGTATCATTTATAAAACTTTCTATATTTTGATAGTTTAAGTTTGTTATCTTAAAATAAAAATCAAAGGGCGTTTTTAGATAAGCTAAATTAGTAATTAAATTCTTTCTACTATTAAAACAACCTCCATTTTTACTAAATCTTTCTTTATTGGCAAAATGTCCTTTCGGGAAAACATGAAGACTAAAACGGCTTTCCATTATTTCAAGGTTTTTATTTCCCTCTATACAAGCATCTTCAAAAGAATCAAAAACGCCCAAAGTAATTGTTTTATTATTGCAGTTCGTATCTGTTTTATCTTTGTTTACGCTTGTAAATCTAAATTCTAATGTAAGTAAATATTTTGTGTTCATAATTTTATTATTTAGTGGTTAAATTCGCGGGATAAAAAACTGAAAAAAGGAAAGATTAAATAATCCTAATAACAGAATGAACTATTAAATTATCTAATTGATTAGTATTATAAGCATCAGTAAAACCATTTAAACTGTAAACAGTTCCTTGTTCTTCTGCAATATCCATAAACTCGTCATTACTTAAATTACTATGGCTTGTACTTAAATCAATTAAATGTAAATCTATTAAATAGACCGCAGTTTCTACTAATAAGTTATTTAAATTACTCCTAATAGCTGTCTTTAAAAATTTACCTTGTTCTATAGGTAATAAAGATAAAGGTTGTAATACTTCGTTTATCTGCTCTTCTGTCGCTTTAAATGTAAGTGTATTCATAATTTATATTTTTAGTTGTTGTTTTCGCTGGAAAAAGATTAAGAAACAAATCTAATATGATAAACAAATTCTTTTTCAGCTTCAACAATAGAAGAATAACCTCTTTGTTTTAAACTGTTCTTAATAGAATCAACCTGATAATTTAATTCATCCAAAGTAAGATTATAATCTATTAGAAATTCTTTTAAATCATATTCCATTAATTCACTGATAAAGTTATTTCTTAAAATTAAACCCTCTTGACTCTTATTATATGTTGTTATAATGGCTTTCATGTTATTTTGTTTTTATTGGTTAAATTTTGGCGGGAAAAATTAGTAAAGTGAATTAATTTGCTCACTAATATAAGAAATAAAAGCATTTACAATGTCATCTATATTAGATTCGTTATTACTATAAATAGTTATAGTAACTAAACGATAACCCTTTTCATTAAAAAAGTGAGAATATCTGTAATTAACATCATTTTCATAATGTAGATAATCTTTAAAACTATTTTTTAAACTATCTGTAAATTCTTCAAAGGATGTCATGTACTCAGAATGTGTTTCTGTTACTTGCATAAATATATACATCTCCTTAGCCGTTTTTAAGGTGTATTTTATTTCCCTTTTAAATGTGCTCATAATTTATATTTTAGTGCCTTAAACAGGCTGTTAATAGTGTTAAATCAATTGTTTGTCTATTTGTTTAGTGTAATAATTAAATCGGGCGGGAAAAGAAATGAAAACAGATTAAACAAGTTCTAACAAATTAAAATAAAAACCTCTCTCAATAAGATAAGAAGTTTTCAAAGGACAATCAATTAATAAATCATTATTAAGTTCATACTCTACAACATCTTCAATAGAATTAAAAGAAACTGCTCTTACTTCATCTACTAAATCTTTTAAACCCATAATTAAAATATCTCCTTGTGAATACTCCTCAATAAAATTAATCTCTTTTAGCTTATCAATACAGTTTAATAAGGTTGTTCCTGTATTTGTTAATTGTAGTTTCATAATTTAAAGTTATTAGTTAAACCATACTAACCAAAGAGCTACGTAAAATTTTCATATTTTCGAGCAATTTTGAGAATAATTTGCATGATTGTAGTTATTTGTTGCAAGTTTTTTGCATTGATTTTGTTGGGTGGGGGTTGTACACCTATTAAGAAACGTGTGTTTAATCTTTACTTATTTGTTCCCTCTCTTTAAAGCTTGTTATCTGTTCCATAACTTATATACTTTTAAAATTAAACTCTCTTACTACTTTAGTTTCTTTATCTGGTGAAGTACTTATCAGTTTAGTTCCTTTATAACCGTTGCAAGTGTAAGAGTTTGTTATAGTTTCTTTTCCGCCCAATCTACGAAAGAACTTAACACTATCAAAGTAATTAAAGTGTTGTTTTTCTGTTATCTCTTTTACTTCTTCACTCTCTACTATGTAAGTAGTTTTAGTGTTAGGATTCTTTTTATATCTTGTTTCTGTTAGTGTTATAGTTGTCATGTTTTCTTTCTGTTTAGTTTTTTATTGCGCCAATTTGATTAATTTATTATACAATGTACCAAAGGTTAAAAATCCCAATGTACGTGCGATAAATTCCCACTGATTACTATCAGTTAAGATATAATAACCGCCTTGTAACTTTGCTATTCTACCCGAAGGTAAACTATTACAACTACAAAACCCGTGTAAAGCTTTCATGCTATCAATGTTATAATCTAAATTAACCATTGTGAACATATTATTTGCGTATATAGGTCTGTAATTATCCTTAATTGTTTTAGTCTTATCAAACTTTTTCATAACTATTTAATATAATTAATTTTCTTTAGTTGCTCAATAGAATAAGTATCCCAATTAAACCAGTTTTCAACCTCTTTTTTAGATAGGTTTTTAAACGTGCCTTTATGCGGTTGATATTGTTTTATTTTCATTATCCCGTGTTTGCCGTGTAACTCAATTAGTTTTCCTAACTGTTCAGGTTCACTATTAAATAAAAAATATTGTGAAACTCCGTGAAAGTCTATTAAATATATTGTTTGATGTGTAGATAGATAGCTCATAATGTTTATTTTTTACTGTTTTTATGCCGATTTTATTAAACAAATTAATCCATTACCAACCCAAAGAGTTGTATATCCTTGTGTTTTTAGTTCGTTATAGCGTGCTAAATCTTTATTACTAATAGTTTCCATAGTTTAGATATTAATAAGTTTAAGATTTTTAAATACTTTATTAGTGTTTAAATTAAATACAATTACGCTTTTACTGTCATTACTTAATCTAATTGTGTAAACATATTTATTATTTAATTTTATCCCCCCATTTAATACAAAATCTTTTGCATCGTTGGCACTATTAAAAACTTCATTTGTTATTTTATTATTTTTAAATCGTATCATAATATTAATATTTATAAATTATCTTTTAATGTGAAGAACGCCTTTGCTAAATTATTCCAGTATTCAAGGCAAAATGTTTCTTCATCTTTTATTTTTATTCCTGCCTGTTTTGCGTTTTCTATAATTTCATTATAATAGAACGGAACAGATAAAACAGAAGGAAAACCTTGCAACCACTCAGCAAATAATTTTACCTCGTTTAAATGCTTGTTGTTATTGTGTACGTACTCACTTTTAAATATATTATAAGTTGTTTTGATTTTGTCATATAAATAACAGTCGTTATCAAAACCATAGCTATCAAAGTCTATATTATTTATTATTGTTTTTTCGTAGTGTGTGTATGTAGTTGTCATATTAAAATTCTTTAGGTGTTATTTTTTAATTTGTGATTCAAAGTATCTTATTAATACCTCTTTTGTTCTTGCCGTGTAATTTCCTTGTAAATAGTCACAACAATAAGTATATAGTAAACTTGTAGGATTGGTTGTATTTTCAATATAGTCAGTACAATAATCTGATAAATGAAACTCTAATTTTTGACTACTCATAACTATATAAATTTAACTTGGTGATTATATGAAAGAAAATTAAAAACCGTTTCTTTATCTATTTTGTTTAAGTTTTCAACGGCTTTAAAAGGGTTGCCCGAATTAGCACGTAATTTTAGAAACTTATAAGCGATATAATATAATTTATTATTCATAATACTAAAATTTAGATGTTAATAATTCAATTACATAAAGCAAAGAAATTGCTCCTGCTATTGTTACTATAATAAGTATAGTTAAACCTATTATTACTTGTGTTTTGTCTGTTAGTTTCATTTGTTTTTCTGTTTTATTCTTTTTTGCCGAAAATTAGTTAACTCTTTCAAGCGTTGCAAGTCTTGTCTTACTTACATAATATAATTCTTTACCCTCAACAAACTGAAAAACATAATAGTTATCAATTGTATAACCGCAGTATTCTATTAACCAAGAACCATCTTTTACAGGGAGTTTATATTGTTCCATAATATTAAATATAATAAGTTAATAATTTATAACCTTTTCTTGGTTCAATTCTAAATTTTAAACCGCCTTTTTTAGCTTGTATATTCCATTCAATAGCACCACTTAAGTCAATTCCTTGCGGTTTTGCAGTTAAGCCCATAACAGTTTTATTATACTGTAATAGTTCGTCGCCTGTTAATACTGATATTTTATCAAAGTATGTTTGCGAACAATTATTTAATATTGTTGTTGCTAAATCCTTCATAATATTTTTGTTTTAAGTTTGCGCCCTTGTTGCTTCGATGTCACAACTAAATTAATAATTTGCCCATGAACCATAAGAGATTGAATTTTCCATAGTTTCACTTAGTGGTACAACTTCGTAGTCTGTTGAACCCTCCGCATTTTCATAAAGATTTTCCAACCACTGCCAAAATTCCCCCATTGAAATATGTGACACTGTCCATTCACGCCAACAACCGTCGCAATCACGGGAAGAACAATTTAAATAAACTATTTTATCTTTAAGTATTGTTTTAAATACTTTTATTTCTTCGCTTGTCATTTTTCTATTAAAAGCCATAACTATAAGTTTTAAATTAGTGCCGTTGTTAGTAATAAACTAAATAAAGATTAAATCTTTCAACGGCTTTGTTTTCTTTCTCCGCATTTCGCCGACAAAAAAGAGATAAATAATATTTTTAAAGTCCTAATAAATAGGATAAATGTAATGCTATGTATTAAGCGTGTCGCCTATCTCGTACCCTGCAATCACTTGTCTAAATAAATAGTAAGTTTTATATGATACTCCGAACACCGCTTTTCAATATGTCAAAGAATTCGCTTCGCTTTAATGTTATCCTACTAAACACATTCGGATTAAAACTACAACTATTAAAAAGGCTTTAAATCATTACTCCCTTTCAACACTACAAATATAAGTCAACATTTATTATAATAATGTGAAAATAAATTTTTTTATTAGAAAAGTTTTTCGTATAATACACGCGTCGCACGTACATATATTATAAAGTCGGGCGAAAAAACGATTAAAAACAAAAAATCCTATTAGAAATATAATACATAATGATTATACAACTAACAGGAAACAACTAAAACCACAAAAAAGAATAGAACAGATAAAAATAAATGCAAACAGTAACTAACTAAGTAACTATAAAAGTAACTAAGTACAAATAAATAAACTGGAAACGAAAAGTGAAAACGTGAATCCTAAGCATAGATCTTTTTGGTTTAATGGCAGACTAGGTATGGGGATCGGAAACGTCAAATCTTATTTGGGGTTGACAGTATAGTCATGAAAGTGGGAACCGCGTTTACAATATTTTGATTTTAGATTCCTTAGCCCTATAAATTATTCCACAATACTTTTCAAAAACTGCCTTTCTATCCTATATACTTTTTCCAATTATACCAAACCGGGGTATCCCTTTTTAAACTGCCCGTACTATAGTAAAAGGTATAAGGCGTGTTTATTGAGATATTTGAAAACCTATTAATTCCTGCCATTGACTTATAAACAGTTCTCTTTTTGTTTTATCATTTTCAGTAAATGCATATTTTTTTATTTCTTCTAAGAGATAGTTTTTTGAGTCTTCTATTTCTTTTTCTAGAATCTCTTTAATCTTCAAGTTGCTAATTAGTTTTAATATGATGTTTTTATTTTCAATATCTTTTTCTAACTTATTAAATAATTTTATTAATTGTATCTGTTTCATTTTATTTCTGTTTTTAGTTCTTTTTCCGCGAAATTTTCAAAAAGTAAAAGGGTTGTATATAAATAGGGGGTGTCGTTTTTAAGTGGGGTATTCTCTAGTAAAAGGTATAGGGTGTGTTTCAGGATACTAGTTCCTCCACCTAGCTAATAGAAATTTTGCATAAGTAATATCCGACAATCCATAATTACCAGAACTGTACCCATCATTAACTTCTACTACAACAGTCTTATTTAAATCTGTTACCCCAAAATCTATTCTATATGAAGCTGGGCAGTTTTTATATTTCTCTATACATTCTTCTACTATTCTTTTGTTTAAAGGTATGTAAGGATCTCCTTTATAATGTTTTATTCCGGAGATTTCTCCATTGATTACATATACGGCGTATTCAGTTTCTATATTAATTATTTCCGAAGTATACATTGGTGTATCTATAACTCCTATAAGATCTTTAAATTCTCTAACAACTCTACCATTAAATTCTTTATGATTTATAGGTTTTACAAATGAAGGTATTTTTATTTCATTTATTGTTTC
>Ga0247811_1000596_pt1 | contig 10648 bp, 7 predicted proteins | sample UWRJL134311R1_FD_189018 | JGI IMG/M metagenome (GOLD analysis project Ga0247811, IMG submission 189018) | Plant litter microbial communities from Arlington Agricultural Research Station in Wisconsin, United States - UWRJ-L134-311R-1 | ecosystem: Environmental > Terrestrial > Plant litter >...
GGTGATTATCTAAATAAAGGCGATCTGAGTCTTGCGCTGAAAGATATGGAATACGTCTTTCACTTCATATCAACAACGACGCCGATCACTGCAGAAAACGACCCAACGATCGATATCGAAACAAACATTAAAACAAGTGTCGAACTTTTTAAGCTGTGCGTCGAGAACAACGTTAAGCGAGTCATTTTTGCTTCAACCGGGGGAGCGATTTATGGAAATGCCGAAACGGGTGGTGAACCACACCGCGAGACGGATTTAGCATCACCAGTTTCTCCGTACGCAATCGGTAAATTAGCGATTGAAAACTATCTGCAGTATTTCGATCTTAAGCATGGATTATCATCCGTATCGCTAAGAATCTCTAATCCCTACGGTGAACGACAACCACTGCATCGCAAACAGGGAGTTATTCCTATTTTTCTCGATAATGTTGCCGATGACAAGCCTCTAACCGTCTACGGAGATGGTAGTATGATTCGTGACTATATCTATGTCAAAGACCTAGCAAGGATGATTGCTGGAATGTTCGACAACGAGAGTGCCCGTAACCTGTACAACATTGGCTCAGGGCACGGCAATTCAGTAAACGAGTTATTGGAACTAGTGCATAAGGTAACTGGCGAAAACCCCGCCGTAGAGTACAAAGAGGTGCCGTCGACATTCGTACAAGAAGTTGTGCTCGATGTTAACAGATTTGAGACGGATTTTGGAAAGACGGCACTAACTGATCTTGAGACTGGTATGCGATCGACATACGAATATATAAAAGCACAAAAAGGTAACCAGGAGTAAATTCATGAACGACATAAAGGCGACAGTTTTTATCCCCACATACAATGGTGAAAAATACCTTGATGATATTTTAAAAATTATTTTTAAACAAAAAGTTGATTTCAAATACGACGTTATGATTGTCGATTCTGGCTCGAAAGACCGAACCCTTTCTATCATCGAAAAGTATAAACAAAAACACGATAATCTTCAGCTCATTCAAATTCCTAATACAGAGTTTGGTCATGGCAAGACTAGGAATTACGCAGCCACGATCGCTAAGGGTGATATTATGGTCTACCTAAGTCATGACGCCGTACCGGCGCATAAAGAATGGCTATACGAGATTGTGAAACCTTTTGAACTAAGCCAAAGAATCGTTGGAGTCGTTGGTAAGCAAGACCCGCGCCCAAAATGTGTCCCATTGCTCAAATACGAAATTCGCTCTGTATTTAAGAATCTTGGTCCTGATTCAGCAACATCAATTTTCTACAAAGATTCATTTATGAAGAATCCGGTATTTACCGATTCAGTCACTTTTTACTCGGACGTTAACTCAGCCGCTCGAAGAGAGTTCCTTCTTAATACGATTCCTTACAGAGACGTTCCATATGCTGAAGATCAACTATTTGGCCGAGATATTATCGAAGCCGGTTACCTAAAGGCCTATGCTCCACGTGCAAATGTTGTTCACTCTAATGACATTACTCTACAAGAGTACAAACACCGGACATTTGACGAAATCGTCGGCTTGCGGCGTATTGAAACGGACTTGCAGATGCCATCACTTAGATGGATTGTGAAGACTGTAGTTATCAGCTCCCTCAAAGACGCGTATAGGACTGTTCGTGACGGACAATACTCATTGAAAAGAAAAGTATTTTGGTTGCTTGTAAATCCTTTTTACCACATCGCGAAGTGGCGTGGATTCCGTATGGCGTTAAAGCTTGATCTTGACGATCACCTTATTTTTAGCAAACATTCTCTTGAAGCGAGAAGGAATCGTAAGTACTAGCAACCATAAGCCTTTTATTGTACAATTACTTCATAACATAAACTCTATACCGTAAGGTACATATATGAAGTTAAAAACAAAAAAGAATTATAAAAACAAAGCTCCACTGATAATAATCGCCGCGATTGCCGTGGTCTTATTGGCGGGTGCTGCTGCATTTGCAATTTATAATTCAAATCAAACCTCAATTATACCTGGACAACAAGGCGTAAACCTTGAACGGTCTGATACAGAAAAGGCAGCCGAAGAGGCGTTGAAAGATGACCCAGGGCAAAAACTAGAGAATGAACAAAACGACACACCCTCAGCTCCATCTAGTACAGCTCCATCTGGCAAGTTGGCGGTAAACGTCGTTCTTAATTATGCAGATATTGACAATGGAACCGAAACCAGCACCGTTGTTGCGGCTGGCTCGGTTACAAACGTCACGGAAGAGAACGGTGTCTGTACGTATAGCTTTACTAACAACGGCAGTGTTATCACAAAGACCTCGTCTACTCTGGTAAATCCAACCTCGACAACTTGCTCGAAAGTAAGTTTCCCAGCCTCAGAACTATCAAAGAGTGGAGTATGGGTTGTTACCTTGAAATATTCTTCAGATAAATCAGAGGGGACTTCAAACGAGCAGAGGATTACTAAGTAATGATTCGTCGAGGCTTATTTGGCATACTTCTAATTGCCGCTGTCGCTGGTGTTCAGCTAGTAACTGGCGGAACTGCACATGCTGTTAATAATACTGCTTTCAACCCCGGACGAATTATCGATGACGCCATTTTTTACGACCCGGGAGGAATGGGGAGTGTTGCGGAGGTGCAAAGTTTCTTAGAAGCTCACGTTCCTAGTTGTGATACGAATGGTACCAGAGCATCTGGTTACGGCAATCTTACAAATGCTCAATATGCACAGCAAATAAAAAATTGGCCAGGACCTCCATATGTATGTTTAGACAATTACTACGAAAATCCCTCAAATGGTGAAACATCATACGAAAGAGGCGGTGGAGCATTTAGTGGTGGCATAAGTTCGGCACAAATCATTTACGATGCCGCGCAACAATACAGAATTAACCCCAAGGTACTTCTTGTTATGCTTCGTAAAGAATCGCTTAATTTGTTTAGTGATTCATGGCCAATGAAGTCACAGTATAAGTATGCGATGGGGTATGCATGTCCTGATAGTGGCCCGAACTATTCTGCCGCATGCGATACTTCTAAGGCGGGATTTTACAAACAAATGAACCTTGCTGCTTGGCAATTACGTTATTATTACGACCATATGGGGTCATATAACTTTGCTCCAGGCAGGATGAACACAATTCAGTATTCGGTTGACCCTAACTGTGGTACAAAGAGCGTCTATATTGAAAACTATGCAACGGCAAGTCTTTATATTTACACGCCTTACACTCCGAATGATGCTGCCTTGAACTCGTACCCTAGTGCAGTACCATGCGGCGCATACGGAAACCGCAACTTCTTTTTTATGTGGCAAGAGTGGTTCGGCTCAACGTTAGTAGATAGTAACTTCCTAAGAAGTGCAGGTGACGCAACCGTGTATCTTGTTGGTGATAAGGTTAAGTACCCAATTGCTGACGGTAATCTTATCGCCGCCGCTAGTGGTCTTGGGGGTGTAAGTTTCGTTTCACAGTCTTATCTAGATAATATTCCAACAGGATCATTACTGGGTAGAACCATACAATCTCCAGACGGTACCGTATATTTCTACGATTCTAATATCAAGCTTCCTTTTACGTCTTGTGCGATGGTTGCGGCGTACGGCAGTGCCTGTGGGCAATCTGCTAAGCTTACACAAGCTCAGATCGATAAGTTTGCGAGCGGACCTCCGGCTACTAATGTTATGAAGACAACTTCCGGAAGGACATATTATGTGGCAGATGGTACGAAGCGAGAAGTACTCGATGATGAATCATTGACGAATCAAGGACTTGGCACGAGCTACAACATCTTAACTGATTCTGCGTTTAATTATTTAACAAATAGAGCACCGTATATCCGCGACAATGTTGTCATTAAGAGCCGTCAGGACAGTAAAAAACAGTTTGTGCGTACTGACGGACAAATATACCGTATAAATACGACAGAGTATACTGCAAAGGCATTTTCTCCACTTAAAAGCGGCATTCTTGACGAACAGAATATAGGATTACTATCGGCACCCCTATCTACTATCGATGACAGTTTTAAGGATGAGGCGGGTAACGGCTATATTCTGACCCAGGATGGAAAACGCCGCATTCCTGACGTCATGTCGATTGGTTCTATAAGTCTCCAGTTACCTGCTAGTTTTATTGATCTACTAAACGGATCTGGATCACTTTCAAACCCATCACTTCTCAAGACGGCGACTAGTGGCACGGTATACGTGATTGTTAATGGTGAAAAACGACCACTTGTAGCGATGGAGGACCTTAAGTCGATTACTGGAGAAGAGAATCCTTACATCGGATGGACTGCTGGTGCGGTTCTCAATAATACACGAACAGGCAATGTTATCGTTGGTGCCGGGCGTATGGTGAAAACTCCTTCGAGTGCTACTGTTTACATGACAGACGGTTACGATAAGCTTGTGCCTATGAGTAGCTTTGGGCCATCGGAAGATATGGGTATTACTTCCAGTTTCCGAACAATCAGCGACGAGATTCTTTCGAAGTATACTGTTGATACGCAGATATTAACATCATACGTTTCATGTGGCGGTAATAACTATTTAGCAATGGGCGGTGTCTTGTATAAAATGACGGTCACCGGTGCATCGGCAAGAGTTCTTCAGCCTCAAACCTGTAACGTTCTTAGTAAAAGTACGGTGCTTCCGCGCTTTATACGTACCTTAAGCGGAACGGTTTATGAGCTTAAGTCGGGTGTAGTGCATCCCATAAGTTCATGGTCTACTTACACAGCGCTTAGCGCAACCGGTGGCAGTACAGTTGGTGCGTCGTATTCAACTGTTTTCTTGCTGCCTGTAGGTCCTGTACTCTAGTTCTTGTTAATGGACCTATTGCGTCAATAATACACATTTTTAGTAGCTAGTTTGCCAAGGCCAGTACAGTTACCTGTGAGCTTAGACCTTGCTGTACGATTTTATTTTTTACCGACCGTAAGTATGGCTGCTCTACGTAATAAACAATATGATTACCGGTTGTGCAGTATTTTGAAATGACTTCAGGATCGAAATCTATTAGGGGGATTTTAAAGGAGGCGTTTTTTAAACCCGTATAGCAAGTGTTGTAAGGTTTGTTTGATTGTACAAGCGTTGATGCTACCTCATTAAGGATGGGGTTACCCTGAGGGTAGAATATCGTAACTACACCGTTGTTATAGTTCGACTGAGTGGCGTCATTTTCTAAAATGTCAAAAATTTGTTGATTGGCTGAAGCACTAACGGATCTTTTTGCTTTTGCGTATACGGCTAGTGGTGCGTTTGGATATGCAAACTGTAACACAAGGAAGGAAATAGTAATCGCGAGCACGACGGCAATATAGCGGGACGTTTTCAGTTGCAGTATATTGATAGTTATTGCGATACCGGTAATTGCAAAAATAATTCCTACTACTGTCACACTATTTAGTATTTTGAAATAATAATATAGATTGCCAAACACCATGTACTGTTGGAGTAGATATACAAAGGTTGCAAAACCAAGCATTGCGATTACGTAGTTTAATACTGCACCGAATTTATCTAGGTTATTTTTGATATTGGAAAAGGTAATAAATAAAACCAACCCTATGAGTATAAGCATATAAAAACCAACAGGGTAAGTGCTGATACCACCGTTAAGAAGAAGACTTTGTATAAATGTTGTTGATACACCACTTTCCGAGCTATTTAGAATCATTGATACCTGCGCAAATAGCGCGGCAAATGTTACTAGGTAGAAGACTATGTATTTTAATATATTCATAAATAACTCTTTAGAAACGGTTCGTAGACCATTTTTTGCTGTTCGATTTATCAAACATAGCAAGATGACAAACATAAAGACCGGGAATAATAAAAACCAAGAAAGCGCAGCACCAACACCTAACGAGACGGGTAGCATTAGATAAGATAATAAGTCTCCATCTTTTTTTCGCATAGATGCGAGTTGCATGATAGATAGTATAAATAGGGGAATTGTAATTAATTGAGGTAGGTAACTGAAAAAACCGAAGAAAAACGAGTCAACAAGAAACCAGGCGGTGAATATAAAAGAACCTAAACCTATCCAAACAACGCCCGCTAGTTGTAATGATTTTTTGCTGAAAATGCTATACATTGTGAAAATTACGCGCGTAAAAACAAATACGAGTAAAAGTAGCCAGAATATTTTAATCAGTACGTAGGCCGTAAGGGTATCTGAACCTGTTTGAATTGGAGGGTTGAACGCCTGTATTATTGCGGCATTGGTTGCTGGCCAGCCAGATGGATACGACACTCCGTTGTTTACACTAGCTTCCGCACTATTTCCGCTCGTTGTGGCAACGTTATTCTGAAGACGAATATTAATTAGACCTAAGTGACTAGCGTCATCGACATTATAATTTGCCAATACGACTAAAGCACTTTCGTTGGATAAGTTTGTATTTTTTATAGGAATAGCTACGAACACTATGAGCGTAGCTATGACAACTCCAATAGACACAATATCGCTAAGTGCTATTCGAGAAATATTTGTGGAGACATTTTTCGGCCTAATTGGAAAGTAGATTGCAGCTACAGTTACGAGTGTAACGAATATATTAAGTGATAACGGGAAGTCGGGGGATAATAACCATGTTACTAAGGATACCCCTTGAAGCATCAAGGTATAAAAAAACACCGAAATAACAGCCATAAAAGTGTGGCTGTTAACAATCTTCCCACTGATTACTTTTAATGAAATCTTATATACAATAAAAAGAGATAAAGCCATTAAGGCAAGATTTATGCTAAAAAATGAAACGGCAATCGTTAATAACAATGATAAGACAAGCAGACGATAGCGCCATAGATAAACAAATATTTTATTTAGGTTTTTTTTAAAATGTTCCACACTTATGCCCCGGATGTATAAATTAGAGTAATATTTTCTTTATAATAATAACACCTTATATAGTTCACCCACGTTCCTACGCAAATATCACTTTATAACTGAAATGATTTATAATAGTTTAAGAATGCATTTTCTTGAACAAGCTAGGGCATTTACACGCAAGCCAGAAGGCTTTTTTGTTGCAGTGTCGTCACTGTTTGGTCTTTTATTTTTGTTTACCTTCCCACCCCTTCAAACACCCGATGAGGCTTCGCATTTCTTGCGTACTTATCAAGTTTCGCAACTAGATTTTGTACCTATTACGCATGGCGGTTTGCCTGGAGGGTATCTTCCCGCTAGTATTGGTAATACAATTGAACTTCTAGATACGAACCCATCGTTAAGATTTCATCCAGAGATAAAATACGATATTCACAGGACCAAAGCTGCACTTAATATGCCCTTAGAGAAGACGGACGCCATTTTTATCCCTGGTGTGGCGAACTATCCACCTATTGGATATGTTCCACAAGCGATTGGTGTAGCCATGGGTGCTCTTTTTAATCTTCCCGCGGTTGCTTTAATGTATATCGCAAGAGCTGCTTCTTTAGTTACATGGATATTTTTGGTATTCATGGCGATCAAGCTCGTCCCTCAAAAGAAATGGGCATTTGTAGGCGTAGGCCTATTGCCCATGCTTCTATCTCAGGCTATATCTCCCGGCATAGACGCTGTATCTATTGGACTTGCTGTTCTGTTTATTGCCGTCGTATTAAGACTCAAGAGCGCGAAGAAAGTTAGCACGAAGTGGTTAATTTTGATGATTTTATTGGCGTCCTTGATCGCGCTTACTAAACAAACCGGAATTTTAGTTCTTGGGTTTATATTCCTTCTTCGTACAGATCAATTCGATAAAGATAAGTTGAGAGCCATAGCGAAGAAGTTGCTTGTTGTAACTATACCGATACTTTTGTTTATAAGTTGGATGTCATTAACTATCCATCTCGACGGTGCCGGTACTAGCGTTTCTGGACAAAACAGCTCTGCTCAACTCGTAAATATTCTCCAGCATCCATTCCGTTTTATTCAGGTCATGTTCAACACGTTCTTTACTGGTTGGGGCGATGAGGTTATCCGCTCATTTGTGGGGAATTTTGGATGGATGGACACCCCCCTTGCTGGCGGTATAATTGCAGTTGGTTACACCTTTATTGCATTTTTATTGTTTGTAAACTACAACGATGTTAGTAAAAATTTGCAGTTATCGCGTGCAAATATGTGGTTAGTATTGGCGCTGGTATTTTTCTATGTCACAGGCAATTGCATTGCGCTTTATTTGCTTTATAGCCCTGTGGATTTTAGCGTAATCTACGGCCTGCAAGGGAGGTACTTCTTGCTTATCTTATTCATGTTGATTCCATTGTTTGCAAACGTGGCGCTGCGAATTTCAAAGAAGAAGTTTATTTCAACCGTACAAGTCTTGTCTCTCTTCTTGTTAGCATCTAGTGCATTAACAATATATCTAAGATATTACATAACACTATTCTAAGTGTTTTATACTGTGCTTGAGTTTGTTGCTACAAGCAGTATTCCAAACAATATGATTAAGCACCCAACAGCTTTGATGACGGTGAAGCTTTCGTGAAATACTATTACGGATGACAGTATTAATAGTGCGTAACTTGCCCCAGTAGCTACGGGGGTTAAGTATGAAAGATCCAGTTTGTTTAAAAGTACAATGAAAATAAGAAAACTTAATCCGTACGACAATATGCCGCTAAGCGATACAAAAGATATGTGTACGTCAAAAAAAGGTACATTAAAAAAAGACTTCCATTTTGGGTCTCCACCCCATTTGATAAGTGTTGCTCCTACCGTGCTTAGTAGTATATATACGACGAGTAGTACAATGTTCATACATCAACTATAATATAGTAATATGAATAAAATACCTACTATAGCCCTCTTTGCAGCACACTTTCCTCCTTGTCCGGGTGGCATATCAAAGTTTATGGGAATAACGGCTGAAGCGCTCGCTCAAAAAGGCTGTAAGGTAATTGTGGTCACGTCAGACTTTGGTGATATTGGTCCGCTACATCCCAACGTGACAGTTGTTAAATTGCCTATACATCACTGGCTGCCGGGTAGCGAAAGGTACCCTGTCCCGGCCTGGGGTACTCGTGTATACAATAAGGCAATTAATATACTGCGGTCGAGCAATATTGATCGGGTTATTGCATTGACGCGATTTCACCCCACTTCGCATGTAGCTGCTAGATTTGCAAGTCAGCAAGGCATACCACTGTATCTGCTTGAGTGTGGCGCCAACCGATTAACAGTTAATAATAGATTTTTGGACGCGGGAATTAACATAGTGGAAAGATTATTAACCGCAAAAATCAGACCAGCTGTACACAAGTGGGGTGCAATGTCGAAGGCTGGGGGCGATTTTCTAAAACAAGAATACGGTATAGAATCAAAGTTTATATGGCACTGTTCAATAGATGTGCCAGATTTAGTGGACAGGACAGAGAATAAAGACGAAGTAGTGATTACATATTCGGGTAGGATTGAAAATCTAAAGGGTGAAGAAGAGATTGCGCGTAGTTTTAGTCAACTCGTAAAGATATATCCAAACCTTAGATTGAATTTTTTAGGTGACGGAAGCTATTTACCTACTTTGAAGACAAACTATATAGATGACAGAATTACGTATATGGGTAACGTTGGACCGAACGTTGTTGATGCAGTTAATCGTTCGACTGATATTTTTATATGTGCAACTCGTTTTCCTGACGGTGCGGTGCCAAATGCTGTACTAGAAGCTGGCGCTGCAAAATGCGCTGTTATCACCTCTCCAAATGGTGGATTTATCGACTTAATGGACGATGGCCGTAACGGCCTCCTTACTGCGCCCGACTTAAGCGACATGAAGGAGTGTATCGAAAGACTAATTATCGATCGTGACCTAAGGGTGCGATTAGCAAAAGAGCTTTATCGTGATGTTAAAAAATTATATCGACCAGATATGGTTGCAGAATCTATAATCAAAGACATAGCTTAGTATTAGAAATAATGTGAGTACAGTTCTACGTGACGGTCGATCCATTGCTTCATTTCGTCGATCATTACAGGGTAGCTTGGAATGATAAGCTTGAAATCCGTTCGTGTATTCACAAGCGTTTTGTCGGGTGCAGCCCGGTTATCTGAAACCACTTCAATGTCATTTCTGTCAAATGTTGATTTAAATAATTTCAACAAGTCTAATTTTGAAATATTTTCATCAGGAACGAGATGGTACAGTCCTTGTAGGTCGTCTTGTATTGCCTGATTTATAGCTTTTGATAATTCGATGGTAGTCACACCGTTCCACATTGCGTGCTTAAAGCCAGATATTATACCTTGCTGTGAGTAAAACCAGTTAAACAGACCGATTCCATTCTCTTGCATGTCTGGGCCAATAATTGACATTCGGAACGTTAAATCTTTGTCATTAATAATTTCACCCAAAGCTTTGGACCTGTCGTAGAATAGCTCACCATCCATTAGAGAGTTCTCTTTATACGGTCCATTCAGTCCCGAAAAAACACAATCGGTACTAAGGTGTACAATCTTAGTCTTGGTGTCCTTGAACTTTTGTTCGAGCTGGTGGGGGAGGTAGCTATTGATGTAGCTCGCTAAGTCTTTTCTTTCTTCACTTAGTTTCACCAACAGTCCAATTGCATTCACGATGACGTCGTATTCGTTTTCATCTAGAAAACTTTCAAAGGCGGTCTTATCAGTGACATCAATAAGTTGAGTATCGCTATCAAGTTTGTTTTTAGCAGAAAGGGTGGTGACGGTATGGCCTT
>Ga0247811_1000598_pt1 | contig 10623 bp, 8 predicted proteins | sample UWRJL134311R1_FD_189018 | JGI IMG/M metagenome (GOLD analysis project Ga0247811, IMG submission 189018) | Plant litter microbial communities from Arlington Agricultural Research Station in Wisconsin, United States - UWRJ-L134-311R-1 | ecosystem: Environmental > Terrestrial > Plant litter >...
TGCTGGACTCCAAGGCGTCCTGGGTGGAAGTGAGCGTGAGGAAAGGCGACAAACAGTTCGAAGGTTATCCCGAAGAATCCATTGCCGAGTGGCACGAGCGGTTGGGGTTGGTGCGCTGATGTAGCGTGCCTGTTATGGCTCAATATTTACGGACCTTGTAGGAGCGCGCTTGCCCGCGATTGCGTTGTGTCAGACAAAATCTATGGCCTGACACAACGCAATCGCGGGCAAGCGCGCTCCTACAGGAGGTATGTGTCAAATTTATTCAGGAGAACCCCATGCCTCTCCATCAAGTAGCCCGCTTTGCCGATCTGCCACAGGACCGCGCAACGCAGATCAAGATCGGTGACAAGAAAATCGCCCTCATCCGTATCGATGATCAGATTCGCGCTTATCAGGGCGAATGCCCTCATGCCGGCGCGCCGTTGGCCAAAGGTGCGATCCGCAACGGCAAGCTGATTTGCCCTTGGCACAAGGCTGCATTTGCCATCGCGGACGGCAGCCTGTGCGAGCCGCCGGCATTGGACAGCCTGCGACGCTACCCGGCCAGAGTGGTGGACGGCCAGGTGGTGATCGATGATCAGCCTCTGCCGACAGGCAAAGAAGAAAGTGCATCGGCCGATTCACGTTGCTTCGTGATCGTAGGCGCGGGCGCTGCGGGGACTGCCGCAGCGTCTGCGTTGCGGGAAATGGGCTTCGCCGGCGGGCTGGTTTTGATCGACCCGCAGCAGCAGCCAGGCTACGACCGAACCGCCTTGAGCAAATTCGTGATCGCCGGTGAGATGCCGCCTGATCAAGTACCGCCGCTGCGGGACGAGAGCTTCTACGGCGAACAGCGAATCCAGCGTATTCGGGCGTCGGTTATCAACCTGGACCTGCCAGGCAAACAGCTGACGCTCGATGACGGCCAGCAACTGACTTACGATGCGGCACTGATCACCACCGGCGGTATCCCCAAGCCTCTGGAACTGCCCGGCGCCGATTTGCCGCAAGTGCTCACGTTGCGCTCCCGGGATGATGCTCGCGCCCTGCTTTACGCCGCTCACCCGGGCGCCCATGCGGTGATCATCGGCGACAGCTTCATTGGCCTGGAGGCGGCCTCGGCCCTGCGCAAGCGCGGTTTGGACGTCACCGTTCTGGCCCGTCATGAAATACCCTTCGAGAAACAGTTCGGTTCTCGCATAGGCAAAGCCCTGCGCAGGCTCCACGAACTAAACGGCGTATTGTTCCGCACCCACGTACAAGCCGTGAGATTCGAGGGTGAGTTGCAACTCACGGAGGTGGTCCTCAATAACGGCGAGCGCCTCCCTGCCGATCTGGTATTGGTGGGAGCCGGCGTGCGTCCAGCGACTGACTTTCTGCACTGCATTACCCGGGAAGAAGACGGCTCGTTAAAGGTGGATGCGGGGATGCAAGTGGGCGATGCGCTATGGGCTGCCGGGGATATCGCCACCTTCCCGCTTGCCGGTACAGCGTTGCGTATCGAACACTGGCGTCTGGCGCAACAGCAGGCCCGCATCGCCGCCCGGAACATGCTCGGCGGGTCAGAACGTTACGTAGATGTGCCGTTCTTCTGGACTTTTCATTTCGGCAAACGCATCGACTACCTGGGCCACGCCGAGCACTGGGACGACATTCTCTTCGTTGGCGACCCGGAAAACTTCGAATTTGTCGGGTTGATCTGCAAAGCAGGCCAGGTCGAGGCGGTCGTCGCCTGCCAATACGAGCGCGTGATGGCGATGTTTGCAGAGAGGATGAAGCAGCCCTTGATGGTGGATGAGGCGTTGGGGTTGATTGAGGTTAGGACGCAGTGAGTATGTTGTCTGTTGGAGCGAGGCTTGCCCGCGAAGAACCATAACGCGAAATGCATGGGCAATCGCGCCGTCTGGTTCGCGGGCAAGCCTCGCTCCAACAGAAATCCAACCCACTCACACCAACTCCGAAATCTCGATCAGATTCAGATCCGGGTCTCGCACATACACCGAACGAATCGGCCCCGTCGCTCCGGTGCGTAAAACCGGCCCTTCGATAATCGGCCAGTTGCAGGCTTGCAGCCGCTGGATGACCTGCTCCAACGGGACCGCCGCGATGAAGCACAGGTCCAGTGCGCCGGGCACCGGCAGGTGAGCCTTGGGCTCGAACTCTGCCCCACGAATGTGCAAATTGATCTTCTGCGCGCCGAACCTGAAAGCCATGCGGCCGGAGCCAAAGGTTTCCAGTTGCATGCCCATTACCCGGACGTAAAAGTCCTGAGTGGCTTCGGCATTTGTGGCGGTCAGGACGAGATGGTCAAGGCGATCGATCATGGCTAATGCTCCTGGGTCGCACAGGCAGATGTTTTGCTGGCGCGCTGATTTGTGCGGTCAAGTTATGCCAAGAAAGGCTGCCTCACAACGAGAACCTTTTCCCCACGCGCCCCTCAACAAGAAAGCACTCCGGCCAACTGGCCGTCACAACCCTGGTCATGGCACAGTGCTTGCGCTCTCAAGTATTTGAAGCCATTTGACGCGATGTACTGTCCTCCTTGAAGAGAATCACTCTTGGCCAGACCCAACCTCATTTTCCTGTTTCCTGCCTTGCTGATGCTCCAGTCGTGCACCTTGCTGGCCAGTGCGGACCAACCATCCCCCAGCTTTGCCGACTATCGACAGCAGGCCCTTGAGAACCTTGAGCAACGCCGTATCTTTCAGACCGACGATCGTGCCGCCGAGCTGCAATGGAATGCACCTCAGGAATGGCGGCCGAGCGGCCAGCCCAAGGGCGGGATTCTGCTGGTTCACGGTCTGGGGGACTCGCCATGGTCTTTTCATGACGTCGGCGCCCGGCTTGCTGCCCAGGGTTTCCTCGTCCGCACCGTGCTGTTGCCGGGGCATGGCACACAGCCGTCCGACATGCTCGATGTGACCCTTGAGCAGTGGCAGAACGTGGTTCGTGAACAGGCAAAGACCCTGAGCGTGGAAGTGCCCAAGGTGTATCTGGGCGGGTTTTCCACCGGCGCGAATCTGGTTCTGGATTACGCCTACGACCACGATGAAATTGCCGGGCTGGTGTTGTTTTCACCGGCCTTTCGCTCTGACAGCCCTTATGCCTGGCTGACCCAATGGATCTCCTGGGCGCGGCCGTGGCTGGCCAGCCCGAGCGACAAATTGCGCCCGCTGCAAACCCCGGTGCGCTACCTGAACGTGCCCACCAACGGGTTTGCGCAGTTCTATCGCAGCAGCGTGCTGGCGCAAAAACGTCTGGGTCAGCGCAGCTATGACAAACCGGTGTTCGTTGCCATTACCCAGCACGACTCAGTGTTGGATACCGGCTATGTGCTGGATACGTTCGACGAGCGTTTCAGCAACCCGGCCAGTCGACTGATCTGGTACGGAGATAGCCCGGCCCCTGCCGCGAAAAATCCTCGGCTGCTGGTGCGCAAGGATTACTTGCCCGAGTACCGCATCAGCCAGTTTTCCCACATGGGTCTGCTGTTCTCCCCGGATAACGCTCTGTACGGCGTGAACGGCAAGCAGCGCATCTGCTGGAACGGCCAGGAAACCCCGGACATGCAGAAATGCCTGGCGGGAGAATCCGTCTGGTATTCGGACTGGGGCTATCGTGAAGCGGGAAAAATTCACGCGCGGCTGACCTTCAACCCGTATTTCGAGTGGCAATCAACGGTGATGATGGGGGTGTTGGACGCGCGTTAGTCCTGCTGGTATCGACACCTGTGGGAGCGAGCTTGCTCGCGAAGGCGATGTTTCATGCTCAGTAAATTTGTCGGATGTCCCGGCCTCTTCGCGAGTAAGCTCGCTCCCACAAAGAAAACCATTGATTCACTCCACCGGCGCAAGCCGCTCGCGGCTGTTGCTCAGGTGTGTCCACATCGCCGCGCGGGCGGCATCGGGGTCCTGGCGGCGGATGGCGGCGAGCAGTGCTTCGTGCTCCAGATTGGCCAGGTAACCATGGCGTGCCAGATTAGTGCCGGCCCGTTCACTGGCATTGATCCGGCTGCGTGGAATCACTGCGCTGCCCAGATGTTGCATGATTTCCGTGAAGTACGAGTTGCCCGTCGCCTCGGCGATCAGCATGTGAAAACGCTTGTCGGCCTCGACGCAACTGTCTTCGTTGGCCAACTGATTCTGATAGTCATCCAGCGCCTGACGCATCGCGGCCAATTGCTCATCGGTGCGCCGCAGGGCTGCCAGTGCCACCGCCTGGGTTTCCAGACCCATGCGCAACTCAATGATGTCTCGCACCCTCGCGGCGGTCTCGACTTTAAGGTGCAGCCCGGTCTGATTGCCGCGATCAAGAACGAAGGTGCCGACTCCATGATGGGTCTCGACCAACCCCGACGCCTGCAGCTTGGAGATGGCCTCGCGCACCACCGTCCGGCTGACGCCATGCTGGCGAACGATTTCGTTTTCAGACGGTAGCTTCTGCCCCGCCGGTATCTTGCCTAACAGAATCCGCTGGCTAAGGTCCGTCACCAGGTCTGTGGCGAGATTATGTTGCCGCCGCTTCGGGGCTGGCTGGGTTGGCTCTTGCATGATGTGGTGTCCTGAAAAGCCGTATGTGAATCGGTGTTAGGCCGTTGGGTGGCTCCATGAACCTGCTTGGCGGCCACAAGATGTTGCAAATATATCACCTGGCCGCCGGTACTTGTCAGACAAGCAGCGTGCTAAAACTCATCTAGCTTGTATGACAACCGAGTCAGGCGCACATTGTCCACAATCCCTCAACACCTTTAAATCAGCGCCTTCGCTGCACAAGGCGAGATTATCCATCCCGCATCACTCGAAGCACATAATCCGCTAATGCCCAGTGTTTGCGGAGAAAAACGATAATACACGCACTTATCTAGCGGACCAGGCGTAGCGAATGAGGTTATTGACGCTTGGCAAAAATCTTTAAAAACAAGTGAAGGACAGGTTGCAGACCGGCGCCTTACTTGTATGATGTCCGTCAAGGCGAGCAACCAGCGTATGCAACCCGCATAAAAATAACGAGTGGGAGTTACAACATGAATCAGAATCTGAACAAGGCCCCTGTGATCACCAGCATGCAAGTCATTCCGGTGGCTGGCCACGATGACATGCTGCTCAATCTCAGCGGCGCCCACGGCCCCTATTTCACCCGCAATATCGTGATCCTCCAGGACAACGCCGGGCACACGGGTGTCGGCGAAATCCCCGGTGGTGAACGCATTCGCCAGACCCTGGAGGATGCCCGGCAATTGGTGGTCGGCAGCCCGATCGGCACCTATCAGAAAATCCTCAACGAGGTGCGCAAGACCTTTGCCGAGCGCGACTCGGGCGGTCGTGGTCTGCAAACCTTCGACCTGCGGGTGACGATTCATGCCGTGACCGGCCTGGAGGCCGCCCTCCTCGACCTGCTCGGCCAACACCTGGACGTACCGGTCGCCGCCCTGCTCGGTGAAGGCCAGCAGCGAGATGAAGTGAAGATGCTCGGCTATCTGTTTTACGTGGGCGATCAAGGCAAGACCAATCTGGCGTATCGCCGTGAAGAAGATGCCGACAACGACTGGTTCCGCGTGCGCCACGAAGAGGCTCTGACGCCCGAGGCCGTGGTGCGTCTGGCCGAGGCTGCGCAGGCGCGCTATGGCTTCCAGGACTTCAAACTCAAAGGCGGCGTGCTCAGCGGCGATGCGGAAATCGAAGCGGTAACCGCCCTGGCCGAACGTTTCCCAGAAGCCCGCATCACTCTTGATCCCAATGGCGCATGGTCGCTGAAAGAAGCCATCCGCCTGTGCCGTGATCAACATCACGTACTGGCTTACGCCGAAGACCCTTGCGGCGCTGAGAATGGCTATTCCGGTCGCGAAGTCATGGCCGAGTTCCGCCGCGCCACGGGCCTGAAGACAGCCACCAACATGATCGCCACCGACTGGCGTGAAATGGGCCATGCCATTCAGTTGCAATCGGTGGACATCCCGCTGGCGGACCCGCACTTCTGGACCATGCAGGGTTCGGTTCGCGTCGCGCAGATGTGCAACGAGTGGGGCCTGACCTGGGGTTCGCATTCCAACAACCACTTCGATATTTCCCTGGCGATGTTCACCCACGTGGCTGCCGCTGCACCGGGCGATATCACCGCCATCGACACCCACTGGATCTGGCAGGACGGCCAGCGTCTGACCAAGGCACCGCTGGAGATCGTCGGTGGTTGCGTGCAGGTGCCGAAGAAGCCGGGCCTCGGGGTCGAACTGGACATGGATCAGGTCCACAAGGCTCACGAGCTGTACAAGGGCATGGGCCTGGGTGCCCGCGACGACAGCGCCGCCATGCAATTCCTGGTGCCGGACTGGAAGTTCAACAATAAGCAGCCGTGTCTGGTGCGTTGATATTTTGAGCTGAATGCCTGACGCCAATCCCTGTGGGAGCGGTGCTTGCCCGCGATAAGGCCGTCTCAGATATCAGGCCAACCGCGTCCAGCCTTATCGCGGGCAAGCACCGCTCCCACAGGGGGTTTACATCTGAAGACTTGCCAACCCTGGCATACGGCGCGCAACCCCCTTGCGCGCCGTTTTTTATGCCCGCTCAACCGCGTGCTAAGGTTCGTGCTTCTCTCGTCATGAAGCCCGGACATGTCCCATATCGCTCATACCCACCCCCGTTTGAGCATTGCCGCAGGTATTGGCCTTGCCAGCGGTATCGCAGCAGCCGTATTTGCCCCGCAGTTCTCAATCACCAGTAAATGCCTGATCGCGTGGAACGTCGGGGTGTGGATCTATCTGGTGCTGATGCTGGTGCGCACCTTCCGCACCAACGCCGCGGATGCCGAGCGTATTTCCATGGTCGAAGATGAAAACGCCGGCCTGGTGCTGGTCACCGTCTGTGTCGCGGCGCTGGCCAGTCTCGCGGCAATCACCCTGGAGCTGGCCGGCAGCAAGGAAATGACCAGCAACGACCGGGCGCTGCACTACGCCTTCACGGGGCTGACCATTCTCGGTTCGTGGCTGGTGACCGGGGTGATTTTCAGCCTGCATTACGCCCGGCTGTTCTACACCTGGAAAGGCAAGGAACCCGCCCTGCGCTTTGCCGATGGCGAGCGGCATCCGGATTACTGGGACTTCCTGTACTTTTCGTTCACCTTGAGCGTTGCCGTGCAGACCTCCGATGTCGGGGTTGCGACTCCCGGTCTGCGCAAGATCGTCCTCGCCCAGAGCCTGATCGGGTTCATCTTCAACACGGCAATTCTGGGCTTTTCCATCAATATCGCTGCCGGTCTGTTTGGCTAAGCGGCCATCTGGCGCTAATGTGGCGGCACAACCTTAAAAAGCTCTTGAAGGCGATCCGACATGACGCAAACGCAAATTGCTGTGCTCGATGACTGGCAATCGGTGGCCAGCAAAGTAGTCGACTGGTCAGTGCTGGACGGCATTGGCGAAGTCAGCTTTCTGCATGAATACCCCGCCGATACCGACACGCTGGCCGCCCGCCTGCAAGCTTTCGATGTGATCTGTGTGATGCGCGAGCGGACGATTTTCGATGAAGCGCTGCTCAGTCAGTTGCCGCATCTAAAGCTGCTGGTAACCGGCGGCATGCGCAACGCGGCCATTGATGTCAAAGCGGCCGGTCGCCTGGGCATTCAGGTCTGCGGCACTGAAAGCTATAAACATGCTGCGCCAGAACTGACCTGGGCGCTGATCATGGGCCTGACCCGGAATCTGGTGGCCGAAGCCAATTCACTGCGCGACGGCCAGTGGCAGATCGGCCTGGGCAGTGACCTGCATGGCAAGACGCTGGGCATCCTCGGTCTGGGCAGCATCGGCAAATGGATCGCCCGCTACGGCCTGGCATTTGGCATGAAGGTCATTGCGTGGAGCGAGAACCTCACCGCTGAAGCGGCTGCCGAATCCGGGGTGACTTACGTCAGCAAGCAGGAACTGTTCGAGCAGGCGGATATTCTGTCGATCCATCTGGTGCTCAGTGACCGCAGCCGAGGTTTGGTGGACAAACAGGCGCTGGACTGGATGAAGCCCACTGCTTATCTGATCAACACCGCCCGCGGGCCGATTGTTGACGAGGCGGCGTTGCTCGAAACCCTGCAACAACGGCGTATTGCCGGCGCAGCGCTGGACGTGTTCGCCATCGAGCCATTGCCTGCTGACCATCCGTTCCGCACCCTGGATAACCTGCTCGCCACGCCTCATGTGGGTTACGTGACTGAAAATAATTATCGGATGTTCTTCAGCCAGATGATTGAAGACATCCAGGCGTGGGATGCGGGTGCGCCGATTCGGGTGTTTGCTTGAGACGCCTCGCTCCAACAAAATAACTTCAGGAGACTGACCATGCCCCCATTCGACCTCGACAGCGTCCTGCTGGTCATCGACATGCAATACGACTTCATGCCCGGTGGCGCTCTGGCGGTGGCTGAAGGCGATAAGCTGGTGCCGTTGATCAATCGCCTCGGCCGGCAGTTTCGGGGTGTAGTGATTACTCAGGATTGGCATCCGGCCGGGCACATTTCCTTTGCTTCAAGCCACCCGGGGTGCACCCCGTTTGAAATCATCACCCTGCCCTATGGCCCGCAAACGCTGTGGCCGGATCACTGCATTCAGGGCAGCAACGGCGCCCAGCTGCATGCCGAACTTGATCTGCCCCACGCGCAATTAATCCTGCGCAAGGGCTGCAACCCGCACATTGACAGCTATTCGGCATTCCTCGAAGCAGACCGCAAGACACCCACCGGCCTTGCCAGCTACCTCAAGGAACGCGGCGTGCAAAACGTGTTTGTGGTCGGCCTGGCGCTGGATTTCTGTGTGGCTTGGTCAGCGCTGGATGCCAGAGCAGCAGGCTTCAACACCCTCGTCATCGAAGACGCCTGTCGCGCCATCGACATGAATGGCACGCTGGAAAAGGCCTGGCAGGATATGCAGGCGGCTGGTGTGACGCGCATCACCAGCAGCGAATTGCTCCAGTAGTCCTAAGAAGTTTTCCTGCAAGAGCGCACGAGCACCGCGAGGCCGCGATGGCGGCATACCAGACAGACCGCTATCGCTGGCCTCGTAACCTCGGTGAGCTCCTACAAATCGTGTTTTTTCCGGAACAACCGGTCTGCTGCACGAGTTGTTGTTGGCCTCAATTGTTCAACGCTCGCGCGTCAGGCTTTGCACTGACAGGTCCAACGCCTTTTGCATATCCAGGCGCGCCGACCGCCCAATGTTTTTGTCGTCCATCTGGTAATTGCGCTCCGAGGGCAAAATCGGTGCGGTGAGGTCGTCGGCATCCATGGCTTCGAAATCGAAATTGCCGCCGATGGGCATGGCGCTGCGGCGTAACAGCATGCGCAGTTGTTCAGGTGTCAGTTTCGGATTGATCGACAGCATGGCCGCGACAATCCCGGTCACCATGGGCGTCGCGTAGGACGTGCCGCAATGCACCGCGCCCTGCTCGCCAGCCATCAGCGTCGAGGCCCGGGTGCAGGCGGCGGCCATGATGTCCACGCGACTGTCGACATTGGATGACGCTCGCTTCTCCACGTAGTCCGGGTCGTCGATGGGCAGATCGTCGTCCTTGCTGCGCTGATGCCCGCCGACCACCAGCAACTGCTCGGTGATGAACGACGACGGCAATCGGTATTCATCAGTCCCGGAAAAGGATGAGCCATTGCCTGCCGAATTGATCACCAGCACATCCGGGTGCTCACGGCGCAGCCAGAGAAAAAACTCCTCCAGCAGCTCTTCGTAGCCGGACATCGCCAGACCGGAGCGAATCAGAGAGTCCACTTCATCACCCTCGACATTTTTCGCCCCGACCCGATGCAAACCCCAGCTCCAGTTGATGACCCGTGCGCCGTCCTCGACCAGATTGACCGACGCGGCAACGTTGGCCGTGATCCCGGCGTCCGAGTTGCGCTCCACGATCACCTCGAAGCCCTGGCTGACGCCGTCCAGCGCTCGCAGGAAACCAGTGTTGCCGCCTTTGCCGGTGTCGGCGGCAAGTATCCCGGCCACCGTCGAACCATGGCCATCGGGCTTTTTCGCATCGCGGGCGTAGAGGCAGGTGCGTGGCTTGCCGGAGTTGCAGTCACCGAGATAATCGGCAAAATCCGGCGCATCAAAATCCACATCACGTTCAATGATGCCGATGCGAATGGGTACCGGTTTGATGGGTGAGGTTTTGGCGGGAATCCGGCGCTGGTAATAATTGACCGCGTCCATGAACCGATTCGCCGCCCATTGCTCCTGAGTCGGCTTGGGCTGCTTGCCGTCACTGGGTGCGGCGTCGGCTTCAGATGGTTGATTGATCTGGGGCTCGGCGGCGGACTCTTCGACCACCACTGCATCCACGCTGACTTCGCTGCCAATACGCAGGACCAGGGCGTCGCGATTTATCAGATCGTTGACCGGCAGGCGCAGCTGGTAGGTATTGAGCGGCGCGATAGAGCCCACCACCCTGGCGCCGAATTTGCGGGCGATGCGCTCGGCTTCTTCGGCGCCGTTGAAGCGTTCCTCGATGATCACGCTGACCAGATCGACATAACTGGTCAGGCCGTCCATATTTTTCGCCACTTGCTGCGGGGTGGCCGCCAGCACATGGCTGCCCGCCAGACTCAGCCACACCGCATTGCTGCTGCGACCGCCCTGCTCAAGCCACAGCGGCCCGCTGCGCC
>Ga0247811_1000600_pt1 | contig 10591 bp, 12 predicted proteins | sample UWRJL134311R1_FD_189018 | JGI IMG/M metagenome (GOLD analysis project Ga0247811, IMG submission 189018) | Plant litter microbial communities from Arlington Agricultural Research Station in Wisconsin, United States - UWRJ-L134-311R-1 | ecosystem: Environmental > Terrestrial > Plant litter >...
GTTCGAGAACTGCACCTTCTCGGTCGTCGTCTCTCCGAACCCGCGGGTGTCGAACCGGATGACGAAGTGTCCGGCCGCGAGGGCCTCGATCTGGGGGTCCCACATGCGCAGGTTCGCGATGCCGGCGTGGATGAGCAGCACGGCGGGTTTGCCGATGTGCCCGTCGGTCTCGTAGTACAGGGAAGCGCCGGCGACGTCGAGGTGGGTCATGGCTCAACAGTAGGGGCTGCCCCGCTCTGCGCCGGGGGCGATCCGAATTCGCTTGACTTGCGACTCCAACGCGGAAACACTCGAGTGTGACTACTGACATCGATGACGAAGACACCATCCGCCAGGTTGTAGACCGCCTGCAGGAGAAGCTGCCCGATCTGCCGCGCGACCGCATCGAACAGGTGGCGCGCGCCGAGTTCGAGGCGCTCAGCGGGCGCCCGGTGCACGACTATTTGTCGATTCTCACGGAGCGCGCCGCGAAGAAGAAGCTCAAGCAGAAGAGCGACGCACTCACCTGAAGCGATTGAGCCCGGCCGGCGTTATGGAGTCGGCGGTATAAAGCGCACGGGCAGGTCGGCGATCTGCAGGCCCGAAGCGCTGATCGCCGCTTCGATCGAGACGTGTTCCTGCGCGGGCGCCGTGACCTGCACTTTCCTGACGCCGTCGATCGGGATGCCGCCGCCATCGGCCCAGAAGCTCGTGACCCCGTGCTGATCGGCAAGGGCGCACAGCAGGTCGAGGTACCGGTCGTGCTCTCCGGGTTGGATTACCACGCTCAACCCGCCCGCGTTGATCTCGACGGGTCGTCGCGGATCGAGCCCCGCGGCGGCGCGCACGGCGTCGGCGCGGGCGACGAGCGGCAGCACGGCGGACAGGCCGCCGGGGTCGTCGTCGGTCACGACGAGAGCGAAACGGCCGTTGTCCCAGATGGATGCCTGCACGTCGACGCCCGGCTCCGACCGCGAGATCTCGCCCACCAGTCCGGCCGCATCGAAACCGAAGTCGGGACAGGGTGTGTCGCTGGCACGGCCTCCGGGCGCAGCATCCGTGTACAGCGAGACGACGGTGCCACTCTGTGCTTGAACGAGCAGTGACCAGTCGACGGAGTCGGGGTATCCGCTCGCGCACGCGGTGGCGAGAAGTTCGGGAAGATTCTCCTCGTCGACCGTGAGCTGGATCCACGAGGTCGGGTCGGAGAACATCGGCGCTTCGACCCACCGCTCGTGCGCGTCGACGATCGCGCCGGGCGTTTCGTCGATCTGCGCGACCAGTCGGTCGAAGTCCTGGTCGGGGCGGTCGAAGTGGGTCTCGTCGATCATCCAGCCGAAAATGATCATCGCCGCGAAGGCGACTCCGACCCCGGCGACAACCGCGGCGGCAATCCACACACGCTTCACGCTGAGCGACGTCTTGTCTCGGGTTGCAGGCATCGTTCTCGGTCCCTCCGTCGGGTATGACCTGAGTCTTGGTCAGCCGCGGTCCGCTCGTCAAGCTCCCCGCCGGGCAGGTGAACATCAGGTGAAATCAGCCGGTCACGGGATTGAGCGTCGCCCACGACTGGAGGATGCTCGTCGCCGTGGACCCTTTCGTACTTCTCCTGCTGGTCATCGTCACGGCGCTGGCGTTCGACTTCACCAATGGTTTTCACGACACGGCCAATGCCATGGCCACGTCGATCGCCACTGGAGCCCTCGCGCCCAAGGTCGCCGTAACCCTCTCGGCCGTCCTCAACCTCGTCGGGGCCTTCCTGAGCATCGAGGTGGCCCTCACGGTCACGAACTCCGTCGTGAAGATCCAGGACGAATCGGGCGGGCCGGATCCGGCGCTGCTCGAGGGAGGAGGGTCGGCGCTTTTGCTCATCGTGCTCGCCGGCCTGATCGGCGGAATCATCTGGAACCTGCTCACGTGGCTGCTCGGCCTGCCGTCGAGCTCGTCGCACGCTCTGTTCGGCGGACTGATCGGCTCCGCGCTCGCCGGGCTGGGACTCGACGGTGTCAACTGGGCGGGCGACGGTTCGAAACTCGACGGAGTCGTGGGCAAGGTGATACTCCCCGCACTGATGTCTCCGGTGCTCGCCGGTGTTGTCGCGGCGATCGGAACCTGGCTGGTGTTCCGCGTCATCGGAAACCTCGCGGGCAAGAAGCTCGACCACCGGTTCCGCATCGGTCAGATCGGCAGCGCCTCCCTCGTCTCGCTCGCCCACGGCACCAACGACGCGCAGAAGACCATGGGCGTCATCACCCTGGCCCTGATCGCCGCCGGCGGCTGGAGCGACACCGAGTCGGTACCGTTCTGGGTGAAGCTGAGCTGCGCCCTCGCGATCTCGCTCGGCACCTACATCGGCGGATGGCGCATCATCCGCACGGTCGGCAAAGGTCTCGTCGAGATCACCACCCCGCAGGGTATGGCTGCCGAGAGCTCGTCTGCGGCGGTCATCCTCGCGTCGAGCCACCTCGGCTTCGCGCTGTCGACCACACACGTGGCCACCGGATCGATCCTCGGATCCGGCGTGGGCCGGCCCGGCGCACAGGTGCGCTGGCGGGTAGCCCTGCGCATGGTGATCGCGTGGGTGATCACGCTCCCCGCGGCCGCTCTCGTCGGGGCGGTGATGTGGTGGATCGGCAACATCGTCGGAGGTGCCCTCGGCGGCATCCTGATGTTCGTCGTGCTCGTCGCCCTGGCGACCTTCATCTTCATCCGTTCCCGCCGCAACAGCGTCGGCGCCCACAACGTCAACGACGAGTGGCAAGACGAGAAGCGCCCCGCCGCGCAGACGACCAACGCCTAAGGAGATCAGATGTTGTTCACGCTCTTCCTCGAGGCGGCCGGTCAGGTCGCCCTAGCCGCTCTGCTGCTCGGGGCCGGACTACCCGCGCTCTTTGCCCTCGGCGTGCGGTCGTTCACCCTCGCCGGTGCGGCGGGGCACCCGGGCGCCGACGGCGAGAGCAGCGCTACGTCCCACATCCCGGCGCCCCTGCTTCGCGTAATCGGCGCCTTCTGCTACGTGCTCGTGATTGCCGCGGTCGCGATCGGCCTCAGCGTCATCATCGCCACCGGGTTCGGGCAAGAAGTCAGCTTCGAGCACATCGTGCCCACCTTCGTTCCGAAGGACTGACGATGTCGGCCGTCGAAAGCTCCGAACCCGCTGCCGAACAGGGCCCGCCGACGAACGGGATGATCGCCCGCGTCATCGGTTGGTTGCGCGCGGGCTACCCGACAGGCGTGCCCGAACAGGACTACGTTCCGCTCTTGGGCATCCTGCAGCGAAGCCTGACACCGACCGAGTTGGCACGAGTGGTCGACGAACTCGTCGCGGACTCCGCGCGCTCGGAAGGAACCGGCGACCGGGTCGACCCGTCACACGTGCGCGAACGCATCGAGAACCTGCTCTTGGGGCCCGCTCTTCCCGACGACCTCGTGCGCGTTTCGGCCCGCCTGGCCGCTGCCGGCTGGCCGCTCGGCGATCCCGACATCGCCGCACCCGACCAGCTGGAACGAACGGGGCTCATCACCCGGGTCGTACGCTGGCTGCGCGCCGGCTACCCCGCAGGTCTACCCGAGCAGGACTTCGTGCCGTTGATCGCCCTGCTGCGCCGACGGTTGACCGACGCCGAAGTGACGGCGGTGGGCTCACGCCTGCTCGACTCCGGTGACCTCCCGGCCAGCCGGGTCGACGTCGGAACAGCGATCGCCCACGTCACGTCGGAACTCCCGTCAGACGACGACGTCGACCGGGTGCGTCGCTACCTCGTCGAGCACGGCTGGCCCGAAGAGTTTCCGGTCTAGGCGACCCGCTCTCGCGCTGCTCTTCTATCGTCGTTCTGGTCGCACTATTGCGCCGGCCCCGACGCGACGGTCGTGGTCGACTGTGCATCGTCGTCGGACGGCGACGGTGTGCTCCACGCTGCCAGGAGACGCAGCGCGTCGGCAGACGGGCTACCCGGCTCGGCGGTGTACAGGTACATCGTGAGCGACGACTCGCCGGGAATGGTGAGGGTCTGGTAGATGAGGCTCATGTCGCCGACGACGTCGTGACGCACCCGCTTCACCCCGGCCTGATGTTCGTGGACATCGTGGGCAGCCCAACGCGCCCGGAAATCCTCAGACCGGGTGGCGAGTTCGCCGATCAGGTTGGACAGCTCTCGGTCGAACGGGTTCCGGCCGGCGGCGACGTGCAGCATCGCGACATTGAAGTCGGCGATCTGGTCCCAGTCGGGATAGAACCGCTGCGAGTGCGGATCGAGGTGGATGTACCGCGCCTGGTTCCACTCCCCCTCGGATCCGGCGATCAGTCCCGAATAGAGCGCCTTGCCGAGAGCATTCGACGCGAGGATGTCGCCGCGATCGTTCTGGACGACCCCGGGCATCTCGGTCATCTGGTCGAGCACGAGCTGGAGGGTGTCACGGATCGCCGGAGACGACGTGCGACGGCGGAGGCTCTTCGCCTCACTGCCCTGTGAACCGCGAGCGAGTTGGAACAGGTGGCGGCGTTCGAGCTCGGTCAGCCTCAACGTCTGGGCGATCGCGTGGAGGACGGCGTCGGATGCCCCGACCGCGTCGCCGCGCTCGAGCCGGGTGTACCAGCTGACACTGACCCCGGCGAGTGCCGCGAGCTCCTCGCGGCGTAGACCGGGGACGCGTCGGCTGCCTCCCGCGGGAAGGCCCACGTCTTCTGGGCGTATCTTCGCCCGGCGAGAGGCGAGAAACTCGCGCATCTCGGTTCTGTTGTCCATGTATCCGACTGTAAGCGGGTCGACGTGAAGGAGGGAGTCACTGCTGGTGCCCCCATAGGCCCGCACTGCCACTCACGTCGAAAACGTCGTTCGATTGACCTACCCCGATTCTCAAACCAGGAGTGCTTATGACCACCACCGCCCGCGCCTACGCCGCGACCTCGGCCACCGACCCCCTCGTCAAGACCACCATCGAACGCCGTGAGGTCGGCGCAAACGACGTGCTCATCGAGATCGCCTACGCCGGCGTCTGCCACTCCGATATCCACACCGTTCGCGGCGAATGGGGACCCATCGCCTACCCGCAGGTCGTCGGCCACGAGATCGTCGGCGTCGTAACCGAGGTCGGCTCCGACGTTTCGAAGCACAAGGTCGGAGACCGCGTGGGTGTCGGCTGCATGGTCAACTCCTGCCGCGAGTGCGTCAACTGCCTCGCCGGCATGGAGAACTACTGCCTCAAGGGCAACACCCAGACCTACGCGAGCGTCGACCGTGACGGCACCGTCACGCACGGCGGCTACTCGACCCACGTCGTCGTGGTCGAAGACTTCGTGCTCAAGGTGCCCGAGTCGATCCCCTACGAGGCAGCCGCTCCCCTGCTCTGCGCCGGCATCACCACCTACTCGCCCCTCGCACACTGGAACGCCGGCCCCGGCACGAAGGTCGCGGTCGTCGGTATGGGCGGACTCGGCCACATGGCCGTCAAGATCGCCCACGCCATGGGCGCCGAGGTCACCGTGCTCTCGCAGACGCTCAGCAAGAAGGACGACGGAGTGCGCTTCGGCGCCGACCACTACTACGCGACCAGCGACGCCTCGACGTTCGAGAAGCTCGCCGACGAATTCGACCTCATCATCAACACGGTCAGTGCGACCGTCGACCTGCAGGCCTACCTCTCGCTGCTGCGCCTCGACGGCACGATGGTCAACGTGGGAGCCCCGGCCGAGCCGTTGCCGATCTCCGTGTTCGCGCTGATGGGAAACCGCCGCTCCTACGCCGCATCCGGCATCGGCAGCATCGCCGAGACCCAGGAGATGCTCGACTTCTGCGCCGAGCACGGCATCGCGCCGGAGACCGAGCTCATCGAGGCCGACTACATCAACGAGGCCTACGAGCGCGTGCTCAAGAGCGACGTGCGCTACCGCTTCGTCATCGACGCCGCCACCATCTAGAGCAGAACTCCACCACGGAAGGGCGTCCCGCTGCACGCGGGGCGCCCTTTTCTTTTGTCAGAGATTTACTTGTAGCAACAAGTAAATAGGCGTAGGTTGCTCCTAAGGAATGATTTCCGGCCTCAGGGCCTCAGACAAGGAGCACCATCATGACCAGCGTCACCATCTTCGGAACCGGCAACATGGGAAGCGCGATCGCGGGCGTCCTCGCCGCCGGCGGCGCGTCCGTCGACCACATCGGCACCGACGCGACCGGCACCATCACGGGCGACGTCGTCGTTCTGGCGGTGCCGTACACCGCACTCGCCGACATCACGGCCAAGTACGCCGACCAGCTCGCCGGCAAGATCGTCGTCGAGACCACCAACCCCCTCGACTTCTCGACCTTCGACTCGCTCGTCGTCGCCGACGGAAGCTCCGCCACCGCCGAGCTCGCCGCCGCACTCCCCTCGAGCACGGTGCTGAAGGGCTTCAACACGACCTTCGCCGCAACCCTCGCCACCAAGAAGGTCGGCGACCTCGCCACCACCGTGCTCATCGCCGGCGACGACGACGCCGCCAAGCAGACCGTCGTCGAGCTCATCACCGCGGGCGGAGTGCAGGCGATCGACGCCGGCGCCCTCTCGCGTGCACACGAGCTCGAGGCCCTCGGCTTCCTGCAGCTCACTCTCGCCGCCGGCGAGAAGATCAGCTGGACCGGCGGATTCGGCATCGTCAAGTAGTACCCCTCACCGCAGGTGGCCCCGTTCGACGAGCGGGGCCACCTGAGTTTCCAATCGTCAGCGACGACTGTATAGTCAGTGGATGCTGACCATTGCGGACCGCCTCGACGTTATGAACCGCCTGGGCCGTGCCATGGCCGATCCGAACCGGTCGCGCATCCTGATGAGCCTGCTCGACTCGCCCGGCTATCCCGCGCAGCTGGCACGCGACCTCGATCTCACCCGCACCAATGTCTCGAACCACCTCAGTTGCCTGCGCGGATGCGGCATCGTGGCCGCCGTGCCCGAAGGCAGGCAGACGCGCTACGAGATCGCCGATCCACACCTGACCCGCGCGCTCGGCTCGCTCGTCGACGTGGTGCTCGCTGTCGACGACGGGGACGCGTGCACCGACGAAAACTGCGACGTACCGTTCTGCTGCGGAGACGTCGCATGACCGCCGCGACCGGAGTGCCGCTTCGCGTGCTCGGCCCGCTGCGCAGGAAAACACTGCAACGCCGCATCCGCATCGTCGTAGCGATCACCATCGCCTACAACGTCGTCGAGGCCGCGATCGCCCTCGCCGCGGGAACCGTCGCCTCGTCGGCCGCCCTGATCGGCTTCGGTCTCGATTCGATCGTCGAGGTGCTCTCGGCCACGGCCATCGCCTGGCAGTTCGCGGCACCCGATCCGGAGAAGCGCGAGAAGGTAGCGCTGCGGGTCATCGCGTTCTCGTTCTTCGGGCTCGCCGTGTACGTCGTCGTCGACGCGGCACTGTCGCTGTTCGGCCTGCGCGAAGCGGAGCACAGCCCGGTCGGCATCGCGCTCGCGGCGGTAAGCCTCGCCGTGATGCCGTTGCTCAGCTGGTTCGAGCGTCGCACCGGCAAGGAGCTGGGCTCGGCCTCAGCGATCGCCGACTCCAAGCAGACACTGATCTGCAGCTACCTCTCTGCGGCACTGCTGGTCGGACTGCTCCTCAACACGGTGCTGGGCTGGGCGTGGGCCGATTCCGCGGCGGCGCTGGTGATCGCCGTCTTCGCCGTGCGCGAGGGACTCGAAGCGTGGAGGGGCGAGGCGTGTGCCGTGCCCGTCTCGGCGCTCACCGGCGAACGCCGGGTCGAGGCCTGCGACTGTTGCTGAGCCGACCAGCCGGGTTCGCTCGACAGGGCGTCATTCTTCGAGCGGCCCGCTGACAAGCTCGGCGATTGCCCCTTCGTCGGCCCCGAGTAGGCGCAGCACGTCGGCGACGAGCGAGTCGGCCAGCTGCGCGCGGTCGTCCTCCGGCAGAGACGACGCCGCCGCGAGCACGGCCCCGATCGCCCCCATCGCTGCGATCACGGTCGATGATCCTCGGGCGGTTTTCGGTTCGAGCGATTGCATCGCGCCGACGACGTCGGCGCGGATCCGACCGTCGAGCGGAGCCTTGCCCGCGTACAGAGCGGTGAACTGGCCGATGAGCAGGTTCGCCTCTTCGGGATGCCAGAGATGCAGCCTGCCGGTGTAGCGGATGCTCAACGCGAGGCGCTGCAGCGGAGTAGCGGCGACGCGCAGCCGCTCGTCGAGCCAGTCCTCGTACCGCTGGGCGACCTCGGTCAACGCGACGTCGAATAGTTCGGTCTTGCTCTCGAAGTAGTTGAAGAACGAGCCGAAGCCGACGTCGGCGAGCTCGGTGATGGTCTTGATGCTGGCGTCGTGAGCGTGTCCGTTGGCGAGGAGCTCTTGCGCCGCGCCCACCAACGCCGCGCGGGTGCGCTCTTTGCGGCGCGCATTGCGCCCCTCGGCCGGCACCGTCGTCATCTTGTCCACCGTCTCACGCTACAGCGCTCGTCACCGCTGGGCTTCACCGCTCCGTGACAGCGATGCCGTCGACCGAATCCAGGGAGGAGATCGGCGTGAAGGTGTCGCACGCGAGCACCACCGTCGAGATGTCGTGCGTCCAGGTCTGCTTTGTGTTCGCGCAGGTCACATCCGCGGTGCCGTCGGTGAAGGACACGGTCGCCACGAGCAGAGGTGTCGTGCGGTCGGTCGCACTGACGGTGAGGTCGAGGGTGGTCTGGTGATACTTGTCGCTCGAGACCACGGCCACACCGGATACCCGGTATCCGGTATCGCTGGAACCCGAGACGACCTCCGCGGTCACAGTGCCGGTGGATGCCGCCACCACAGCGACGGGCACGATCCCGGCGACGACCGCCCCGAGCGCGGTCGCGACCACGGCCGCGCGAAACGCCAGCGTCGCCCGACGGCCGCGGTGCGGCGATACCCGCCAGATCAGCACGATGCCGGCGCAGAAAAGGAGGAGGGTGGCGGCGCCCGCGATGGACGCATTGACGGATTCGCCCAGGATGGTGAGCTCGACCGACCACACCCAGGAGACGACGACGCCGAGAACGACGAGTGCCCACCCGGCGGCGCGCATCCATCGCCTGCGTGACGCGCGTCGGGGCTTCGGTTCTACCGTGTCGTTTGTCATGATGCCTCCGCGGATGCGAGTAGTCGGTCGACGGTTTCGTCGAGCTGCGCGATCGAGTGATAGGTGCCGGAGTTCACAACGGCGCTGATCTTGCTCAGGCTGTCGACGCTCTCGAGCGGGTCGCTGTCGAGCAGCAGGAAGTCGGCGTCCATGCCGGCGTCGACGGCTCCCATCCGGTCGGAGCGTCCGAGGAACGCGGCCGGAACCGTCGTCGTCGCCCGGAGCACCTCGAGCGGAGAGAGACCCGCGGCCGCCAGCTCTTGGAACTCGGACGGCATGTCCTGCCCGGGGTTGCCTCCCGGGCCATCGGTGCCGGTCATGATCGGCACGCCCGCTTCGTGCATGATGCCGACGAGTGTGAGAGACGTGTCGTAGTAGCGGTGGTATGCGGCACGGCGCGCCTCGGGAAGGTCGAGGAAGGCGGTTCGTGTCGACTGGAAATTGGTGCGCACCTGAGGCGCCAACATCTGCAACCAGGGGTGGTCCGTGTATTCGGGCGCGTCCATGCGGTACTCGGTGCGCAATCGCGACAGCGTCGGGGTCTGCCAGGTGCCGTTCTTGACGAAGGTCGCCGACATCTTCTTCGCCGCCCCCTCGTCGAACGTGTCGAGGGCCCGCTGCAGGACAGGAATGGATTGCAGCGAATCCGACAGCGCCGGATTGAGCAGAGTCGTCGCCGTCGCCGCGGTGACGATCTCGCTGGCGAAGAGCTGTTCGGCGAAGGGCACGTAGCCGAGGGCGTTGGGTAGCGCGAGCGACGTGTCGGCGATCGCTCGAAGGGCGGAGCGTTCGCTGGATGTCTCGATCCAGACGTTAGCGCTCGTGCCCAGGTGCTCGAGGTAGTCGTAGCCCGCGTCGGACGCCTCGGCCGGCGTGATCGAGGGCGGAAGATGCCCGCCGATCGTCATGCCCTGCTTGTGCGCCCAGCTCACCGCGGCGAAGAACACCTCGCGTTCGACCATGATGAGCTTGATGAAGTCGGCGCCGAGGGCTTTCTGCCGGTTGATCTCGTGACGCACTCGCTCGATGGTCGGCGAGTTGAACGGCATAAGGATCGCGCCCGACATCGCCAAGAGCCCCGGTGCGTCCGCTCCGAGCGAGAGCCGGCCCTCGGCACGGCGCTGGAGAATCGCATCAGGACCCGCCATCTGCCGCATCCCCGTCGTGCCCTCCCGCAGCATCGTCGCCATGAACAGCTCCGACCGTGCTTCTTGGAACACGTGCGTGTGCATGTTGTTGTAGCCGGGCACGACATAGCGGCCGCCCCCGTCGACGACGCGCACGCCTGCCACAGACGTGCTGGCGGTCGCGCTGACCGACACGATCTTGCCCCCACGCACCAGTACCGACATGCCCGGGCGCGAGCTGCCGTCCCGAGGATCGACGACAGTGACGTGGTCGATGCGCAGGGGGCGAGCATCGAGGGCCCGTGACTGCGCTGGAGCGCGCTGACCGGCCAGGCTCGACACGAGTGGTCCACCCGCCGCAGAGAGCACACCGAGACCGAGTGCCGTGAATCCG
>Ga0247811_1000602_pt1 | contig 10575 bp, 8 predicted proteins | sample UWRJL134311R1_FD_189018 | JGI IMG/M metagenome (GOLD analysis project Ga0247811, IMG submission 189018) | Plant litter microbial communities from Arlington Agricultural Research Station in Wisconsin, United States - UWRJ-L134-311R-1 | ecosystem: Environmental > Terrestrial > Plant litter >...
TCACGCCAATGTTTTGCAGATTCATGTTCCAGTCCTTGCGATCAAACCGTGCGATACCTTGGCCGCCGTGGCAGCCGAAAGCGTACTATTGGCCGCGAGTCTAGAGCTGGCAGGGCCGTTGTCCTATGCCAAAACTGTTCAACGGCACTGGCGTTTTTTGCCATGCGGACACTGGGGAGAGAAACGTTCACATGCGGGAAAAGGACTCGGTCGCCGTCTACTTTGTGCAGGCCATGATTCATGAACTGGGCGCGCATCCACAGCGTCTGGAAGCGGTGCTGCAAGAGGCTGGCATCGACCCGGCACTGATCAGGCAGCCCACGGCACGCGTGCCGGCGAGTGCCTTTGCGGCGCTGTGGCTGATTCAGATCCGCGAGCTCGATGATGAGTTCTTCGGGCTCGACTCCCATGGCATGCCACCGGGCGCCTTCGCGCTGATCTGCCGGGCGCTGATTCAGGAGCCCGACCTGCACAAAGCCATGCGCCAATGCCTGGCCAACTTCTCCCTGTTCCTGCGGGACTTTCGCGGCACGCTGGCGGTGCGTGGCAAACGCGCGGTCATCAGCCTGGAATCACAGGCCAGAAGCGACGACGTCAGCCGTTTTGGCGAAGAGACGTTTCTGGTGCTGATGATCAGCCTGCTGTGCTGGCTGGGCGGGCGCCGCATCCCCATCGATCGCGCCGATTTTCGTCATGAACGCCTGCCCTTGAGCGACGACCGTCTGCTCTGGGGGCCGAACCTGACCTTCGGCGCCGAACGCACCGAGATCGAATTCGCCAGTCATTACCTGCGCCTGCCGGTGGTCCAGGACCTGGCGTCGCTGAAAGTATTCCTGCGCACGGCACCGCAATGGCTGGTGATCCGATTCCGCAACCAGCATGGCCTGGCCTCACAGGTGCATCAGCGCTTGCGCAACAGTCGTTACAGCGAGTGGCCGACCCTGCAAGCCTTCGCCCTGGAACAGCACCTGAGCCCCAGCACCTTCCGGCGAAAACTCGAGCGAGAAGGCTGTTCGTATCAGGAGATCAAAGACGAGGTGCGGCGCGGCGTGGCGTTTGAGCAGCTGCGCCAGAGCAACGCGAGCATCGGCGACATTGCCGAGCGCCTGGGATTTCAGGAACCGAGTGCATTTCATCGGGCGTTCAAGAAATGGACGGGGGAGAGTCCGGGGAAGTATCGGGCGCGGTTTCAGGATGGGATTGGCGAAACGTCTGACAGACGCGACTGATTGAGCGCTACCCCGGTGATTTCATGCGTTTCGGGCTGTACAGTCTCGGGCCTTAGTCTCTGTTCAACGCCGTTGTGACAAGGACGCTGACCCCAAGGAACTGGAGTTCGTCGACGTGACCGATATTGAAAACATTCCCCCGTTAACCGCATCCCCGATACCGAATCGCTTCAGCCAGATCAGCCAATGGCTGTTGTGGCTCAATGAACGCGCCTGGCCATTGACTGTGGGTATTCTGGTGACGGCAGGGTTGTACTTATACCAATACATTCAGGCGGAACAGATCCCGTTGAGTATCACTTCGTCGGCCGTTGTGACTGCCTTACCGGTCATGTCGGCGATACTCGTGTCCATCGTTTCGATTCTGGCGGCATTCGTCGTGCTGCCGATCTTCGTGCTGTTCCATCGGTTGAATGATACGGGTCGGCGGTTGAGCGACGAGTTCACCTTGGGGCAAGCTTCCCCGGAGCAACTGAAGCGCCATCGGCGCATGTTGGGCCGCTGGGCCGCTAGCCTGTTTGTCCTCGGGCTTTTTTGTGCATCGCTGAGTGCTATCGGCTCTCAAGTCCCGAGCACCTGGTACTGGAGCCTCGCGGGGGCGATGGGCGCGGTGCTGACAATGGCCGCTTACTACTGGCTGATGACGCTGGGTGTCGAAGGCCCGATGTCGATGGATTTTCGTTTTGCCTGCCTCATGTCCGCGTTCGCCCAGATGAGCGTGATTCTAAACTTCATGATCATCGCCATCGACATCGCGGGCCACTACGTCAGCAGCTTATGGTGGATATTTCCGCTGGTGCTGGTGGAGTCGCTGGTGGTCTGGATCATCCAGCTCCTGTGCGCTCTGCTCGTGGTGAAAACGCGCAGCCATCGAAACCCGGTTGCCCTGGTGGTGTGTGCGGTCATGGTGCTGGTTATCGTCGTGGGCATGTATCCGGCCTCCGGCGCGAAACTGGGCGGCTTCGCCTTTCAGGTTTCCGCATCCGGCGCCCGTAACTGCACGATCCTGAATTTCGGCCCCGAGAGCAAAGGACTCGAGTCGATCACGGATCCCGACAGACCCGGTTTCAGTCGTCCACTGCGCGTCATCGCCGAAGCAGACGGCACCTATTATGTGAGGTTGTGGAAGACCGACTCCAAAGCCGTGCAGTTTGTACCTCGAGCCAGTCTGGTGGGCGTTGACGTCTGTCCAGTCGCTAAACCCAAGGTCGCCGCCGCTGCAGCACCCGCCCCGAACGCTGGCTGAAGTACCATGGCGTCTTGACGCCATCACCACGCCGGGTCCAGTGCCGTATGCCAGTTGCTCTTAACCGCTTCACCACCTTGCTGGATCAGGCTCGACGCGCCTTGCTGCTGGTCTGGGGCACCTCGCGTGCACTGTTTCTCGGCCTGGTGCTGGCCACGCTGGTGGCCGGTGTTCTGCCGGCGCTGGCGGCGTGGTTGGGCCAGCGCATCGTCGATGCCGTGGTGTTCGCCATGCAACTGCATGCCCAGCAGGGCAGTGCGCCATTGTGGCCGGTGGTGCGTTACGTGTTGTTCGAGGCCGGTGTGTTGGCGTTGCTGTCCGGAACTCAGCGGGCATTGTCCGTTCAGCAATCGCTGTTGCGGGTGCAGTTGGGGCAGAAGGTCAACACGATGATTCTGGAGAAGGCCCAGACGCTGTCGCTCGTGCAATTCGAGAATTCCGAGTTCTACGACAAACTGGTCCGGGTGCGGCGCGAGGCGTCGACACGACCGTTGGCATTGGTGATGAAGTCCCTGGGGTTGATCCAGAACCTGATCGTACTGATCAGCTTCGGCGTGTTGCTGGTGCATTTTTCGCCTTGGGCGCTGGTGTTGCTGGTGGTCGGAGCGTTGCCGGTGTTCTTCGCCGAAGCGCATTTTTCCGGCGATGCCTTTCGCTTGTTTACCCGCCGAGCGCCGGAAAGCCGGCAGCAGAATTACATCGAGACGCTGCTCTCCCACGAGGCCTACATCAAAGAGGTCAAGCTGTTCGGCATTGCGCCCCTGTTGTTGCAGCGCTACCGCGATACCTTCACGCGTCTGTATGCCGAAGACCGCCGGCTGACCTTGCGCCGGGATGGTTGGGGTTTTGTCCTCGGATTACTCGGCACGGGGGCGTTTTACCTGGCTTACGCCTGGGTCGTGGTCGACACCGTCCATGGCAACATCACCCTCGGTCAGATGACCATGTACCTGGTGCTGTTCAAGCAGGGGCAAACGGCGGTGAGCAGCAGCCTGAGCGCTATCAGTGGGCTGTACGAGGACGGTCTGTATCTGTCGAGCCTGTATGAATACCTGGCTGAGCCGGTGATCGTCGACACCGGGCACTTGACCGTGGGCGCAGTGCCGGGCGATGGCTTGCGTTTCGAGAACGTCGGTTTCCGTTATCCGGGGGCGAGCCGCGCGGCCCTTGAAGGCATCGATTTGCACTTGGTGCCTGGCCACAGCGTCGCGCTGGTCGGGGAAAACGGTTCAGGCAAGACCACGCTGATCAAGTTGCTGACTCGCCTGTATCGCCCCGATCAAGGCCGTATTCTGCTGGACGGCAGCGACCTGAATGCGTGGCAGGAAGAGGCGCTGAGGCGGCGCATCGGCGTGATTTTCCAGGACTACATTCGTTATCAATTCACCGTCGGTGAAAATATCGGGGTTGGCGATACGCAGGCGTTCAGCGATGAAACCCGTTGGCACGAAGCCGCCACTGAAGGCATGGCGGCGCCCTTTATCAAGGGGCTGGACCGAGGCTATGCCACGCAGCTGGGACGGTGGTTTGCCGGGGGGCAAGAACTGTCGGGCGGGCAGTGGCAGAAAGTCGCCTTGTCCCGCGCCTACATGCGCCGCGACGCCGACATCCTGATTCTCGACGAACCGACTTCGGCCCTGGATCCGGCGGCGGAAGCGGCGGTGTTCGAGCATTTCAGCCAGCACACCGAGGGGCGCATGACGTTGCTGATTTCCCACCGTTTTTCCAGCGTGCGCAATGCCGACCACATTCTGGTGCTGGACCAGGGCACGATTTTGGAGCGCGGTGATCACGACAGTCTGGTCGCCACCGGAGGGCGCTATGCGCAGCTGTTTCACTTGCAGGCGCAGGGCTATCGATAACCCTCAGGAATCGTGACCGCCGTGAGCGGTCGTTGGCCCGGCGACCTGCGGCGGCCTGGCTTTCATCAAGCCGTCGAGGGCTTGCCGGTACTGCGCACCACCCAGGCTCATGCTGTTGTTGTGCGTACCGCCGGGCACCAGTAACAGGCGCTTGGGTTCGTTGGCGGCGTTGAAGAGTTGCTGACTGAAGCGCGATGGCATGAACTGATCGGCCAGGCCATGGACCACCAGCAAGGGCATGTCGATGTCGACGATCTTGTCGATGGAGTCAAACTTCTGTGACAGCAGCCAGCGCACCGGCAGCCATTTCACCGGCAGATTATTGTCGGCCACCTGCGCCACTGCATCACCCAATGAGGTGAAGGTGGACTCGATCACCAGGCCCCGCACCGGGACCGGGCCGTGGTCTTTTTTTGCTTGGGCTGCCAGGTCTGCAGCGAGGTCGATGGCCACTGCGCCTCCGAGGGAATGGCCATAGATCAGGCGCTTGTTGGCATCCGGCTGCATGGCCGTGAAACGCTCCCAGGCCGCTCGTGCATCCTCGTAGACACTGGCTTCAGACGGCAAATCCCCCTTGCTTTGACCGAAGCCGCGGTAGTCGATGGCCAGCACCGAATAACCCATGGCACGCAGTTGCTCAATGCGAAACGCCTGGCCGGTCAGGTTCCAGCGTACGCCGTGCAGATACAGGATCGACGGCGCATCGCGACGCGCGGCGGGCCACCACCAGGCGTGCAGGCTCTGACCTGCCTTGAAGCTGGCGGGTTTGATGTCGAACTCCTGAACGTCTTGCGGCAAACCGCGATACCAGCGGGCGGTGCCAGGCTCGATGCGAAACAGCAATTCGCGCTCTTTGTGCTCAAGCACCCCGCAACTCGCCGGCAGGCCGACAATCAGCACGGCCATGCACGACAGCGACAGCCAGCGTCGGCGCAGAAGAGCGAGGAGGGAAGAGGTCATGTGTATCAGTCACCGGCAAGCCATCTGAAGTTCGGTTTTTAACAGAAGCGCGGCGCAGACGGGGAAATTATCGACAGACCGTGGCACCCACCCTGTAGCAGCTGCCGAGGTACGAGGCTGCGTTGCGTGTCCGCAGGACCGCCCTCGAGGGGCCGCTGCGCAGCCCAACGCAGCCTCGTTCCTCGGCAGCTGCTACAAGGAGCGCGATTACTGCACCTGCAACACAATCTTGCCGATGTGATCACCGGCTTCCATTCGCGCATGGGCCTGAGCGGCGTCGGCCAGCGGGTAGACCTTGTCGATTATGGGCAGGCAGCGTCCAGCCGCCAGAACAGGCCAGACGTATTCGCGCAGCTGTTCGGCAATCGAGGCTTTTTCTTCGCGGGTACGCGAGCGCATCAGGGAGCCGGTGATGGTCGCGCGCTTGCCCAAAATGGCCATGAGATCGACGTCCTTGGCATGGGCACCCCCCAGAAAACCCAGCATCACCAGTCGACCCTCCATACCCAGTGCCGCGATGTTCTGATTCAGGTACGAGCCGCCCATAATGTCGAGGATCACGTTGACGCCCTTGCCAGCGGTTTTGTCTTGCACGACCTGGACGAAATCCTGGTCGCGGTAGTTGATCGCCTCGGCCCCCAACGTGCGGATTGCCGCACACTTTTCTTCACTGCCCGCCGTGGCGAACGCCTTGACGCCGAATTCGCGACACAGCATCAATGCAGTCGTGCCAATACCGCTGGTGCCGCCATGGACCAAAGCGCGCTGGCCTTTGCTGGCACCGCCGATGTCGAACAGGTTGGCCCACACCGTGAAGAACGTTTCCGGCACCGCCGCCGCGTGGACCCAATCCATGCCCTGAGGAATCGGCAGTGTCTGGCTGGCCGGTGCGACGCAGAATTGCGCATAACCGCCGCCATTGGTCAGCGCACAGACCTTATCGCCGACGATGAACTCACTGACGCCCGCGCCGATGGCTACCACTTCGCCGGCCACTTCCAGGCCCGGGATCGGGCTCATGCCGGGCTTCATCGGGTATTTGCCCGCACGCTGAATCACGTCAGGACGGTTGACGCCGGCCGCGTGTACGCGAATCAGCACTTCACCGGCACCGGCGGTCGGCACGGGTTCCTGCCGGGGTTTCAAGACCTCCGGGCCGCCTGGTTCGGTGATTTCGATCAAGGTCATGGTCTGGGGCAAGGTCATTTTTGCTGTCCTGATTTGAAGGGTTCCAAAAGATGGGACCGTGTATTTGGGAGGGAGGTCAAAAGATCGCAGCCTTGTTTCGCTCGACAGCGCCTACAAGCGTGCAGGCTTACAAGGGACGGCAGGAATTGGCGTCATCCTGCAGGAAATGTCGAGCGAAGCGAGGCTGCGATCTTTTGATCGTCAAAACCTCCAGCAACAACGCCACCACAATGGCCCCCGCCGCAATCTCGAACAACACCCCGTGATGGCCGCCGCTCACATTGAACAACGCCGAGTACGCAAACCCTGCAATCGCCTGGAACGTTGCGAATGACACCGTTGCGCGACTCCAGGCAACCTGCTGTTGATGATGGCTCGGGATCAACTCATGCACCCGGGCCAGCGCCAGTGGAACAATGCCTGGCGGGAATGAACCGAGAATCACCGCCAGTACCGCGAGGGCCGTGAACGAGCTGGAGATCGACAGCAACCCCACAGCAATCGCCTGCACCACCAGCACCAGGCGAATACTCACCTTCGCCCCCAATTGATCCGCGAGAAAACCATAGCTCACCGGGCCGATGATCGCGCCGAGGCCGTACATGACCCAGATCAGCGCACCGACATGCGGTCCGGCACCCAGCCCGCGAGCCACGTAGTCGACCAGGAACACCATCGCCGGCACCAGCCCTGCGGCCATGAAGGCGTACTGGGCAAACAACAGGTACACGCCCCTATCCGTCGGGTGCCTCGTCTCGTTGAGCGAGGGCAATACGCTTGCTGCGTGAGTATCCGACGGCCAGCCAAACCAGCTTGCTGCCGTCAGCACCAGGGCCAACGCGCCAAGGCCGAACCAGGTTTGCTGCAAACCCAGGCTCAGCAGCGGCGGCACAAGGGTCCCGGAACCCGCAATGCCCAAGCCGATGCCCAGAAAAATTGCCCCGCTGGCCAGTCCGCGACGGGCTGCCGGTACGTGCGGCAACACAGTCGCGGCCACCAGCACCATGATCGCGCCACCGGCAACGCCCGACAGCAGGCGCCAGCCGAAGAACCAGCTCACTGACAACGGGAAACCACAGGCGAAAAACGACAGGGTGACGATAAGCATCATCAGCCGCAGCGCGCTTTTGTTGGACGTGCGATGGGCCAGCGGTCGGCCGATCAGCGCGCCGATCAAGTAGCCCACGAGGTTGGCGGCACCGAGGTAAACCACGTCACTGGCCGAAAACCAGTGCGCCCCAATCAACGAAGGAATCAATGGCGTATAGGCAAACCGCGCCAGGCCGATGCTGACCAGGCTGGCGCAGAGACCGGCGAAGATCGGCAGCCAGATCGCACTCGGCGGGTGACTCGATGAATTGTGCATGGCAAATGTCCTGAGAGGTTCTTCCGGCCTTCAGCCTATCCCGGATCTTTGATGCAATAACGCAGCGATTCTGCGTTATCGTGATGCATCGATGCATCAGCGGGGGAGTGGTTATGAATTGGGATGACGCGCGGGTGTTCCTCGCGGTGTGCCGGGAGTTGACGCTCAGGGGCGCGGCGCGGGTATTGGGGGTCGATCAGGCCACCGTCGGCCGTCGCATTACGTCGCTGGAAAAGTCCTTGAGCGCAACGTTGTTTTTGCGCACCTCAGAGGGATACGTGCTGACGGCAGTTGGCGAAGCGGCGTTGCAGGCCGTGGAAAAAATGGAGCATTCAGCACTGCAGCTGCAACGTCAGATTCAAGGACTGGATGACCGGCTGACGGGCACAGTTCGGGTCAGCACCACCGACTCTCTGGCCATCGACTTTCTGATCCCGGCGATTGCCCGGTTGCACGCCCTGCACCCCGACGTGCGGGTGCAACTGGACGCTTCCACGCAGATTCTCAGTTTGGCCAAACGCGAGGCCGACATCGCTGTGCGTAACACCCGGCCGGAGAACCCAGACCTGATTGCCCGGCGAATTGCCCGGTGGCCGGTGGGGCTATTTGCGTCGCAAGCCTATGTCGATACCCATGGCCTGCCGCAACCGGGTTCGGCGTTCGAGGGGCATGACCTGGTGGTGTACCAGCCGTATTTGCAGGGCAACAAGGACATGACGCTGGTGTCTGAACCGGTGACCCGCGGGCGCATCGTCTCAAGCCTGAGTTCCGGCCTGTTGGTGCGCCGTTCCATTGCCGCGGGAATCGGGCTAGGGGAAATTCCGGTGTACATGGGAGAAAGGGACGGGCTGGTGCGGGTGTGGCCGGAGCGCACACGACCGGTGCCCTACGACGTGTGGCTGGTCACTCATGCGGATCTGCGACATACCGCACGGGTGCGTGCGGTCATCGAAGAAGTGGTTGCGGGTTTTTCCGGGAGTGGTGAGTAAAAAACAAATCCCCAAATCCCTGTAGCAGCTGCCGAGGTACGAGGCTGCGTTGGGCTGCGCAGCGGCCCCCAGAGGGCGGTCCTGCGGACACGCAACGCAGCCTCGTGCCTCGGCAGCTGCTACAGGGAAACGCAGGGGGCTTACGGCATTTCAGGCAATTCCTGCGGCCGCAAATCAAACACCAGTACTTCGGCATCCACGCCATTGCTCAACGTCAACACCTGCTCATTGCGAACCCGCACGCCATCGCCTTCCTGCAACGGCATGCCGTTGAGCTCGACACTGCCACTGGCTACATGCACATAGGCGTATCGGTTGGCGGCCAACTCGAGGGTGGTGCTCTCCTTGCCGTCGATCAGCGCGGCGTACACCCGTGCATCTTGACGCACCTTCAGCGAGCCGTTGCTCCCATCCGGCGAAATGATCAGCTGCAAGCGTCCGCGTTTTTTCTGCGTGCTGAAATGCTCCTGCTGATAACGCGGTTTGGCGCCGCTGACGTCCGGCACGATCCAGATTTGCAAAAAGTGCACCGGGCGTGTCGCCGAGTGGTTGTATTCACTGTGGGCGACGCCGTTGCCGGCACTCATCAACTGCACATCGCCAGGGCGAATCACCGAACCGGTGCCCAGGGTGTCCTTGTGTTCCAGCGCACCTTCGAGCACATAGGAGAAAATTTCCATGTCGCGATGGGGGTGCTGGCCAAAGCCTTTACCGGCCGCCACACGGTCATCGTTGATCACCAGCAGGTCGGAAAAACCCTGCTCTTTGGGGTTGCGGTAGTTGGCAAAGGAAAAGGTGTGGAAGGACTTCAACCAACCGTGATTGGCCAAGCCGCGATCGGAAGCTTTGCGAAGGGTCAGCATGATGAATTCTCCTGTGTGGACGTTGATTCGTCCGAGTGAGGAGAAGGTTAATGGTTACTGGCGGATGCAATAAGTAGATGAAAATTGAAACACTGTCCCGTTGAGGTTGACAGTAATGTGCGGTGCATCACCTATTCTTATCCAACGTCTGCGCCGCACTTGGCCATAATGACAAGCGCTCGTTCAAGCTCCTTCAGGGGGCGGCGTAATACCCGTTCCTTTTTCTCGACCTCAAAGAAATCCATCCCATGAAAACAGTGGCAATGGTGCTGTTCCCCGACTTTCTCCTGCTCGACATGGCCGGCCCGATGGAGGTGTTTTCCATCGCCAACCGATACCTGGCGCAAGATCAACGTTATGAACTGGCGACCATCGGCACCGAGCATGGCGCACTGCGGGCTTCCAACGGCGTCAACATCACGGCGGATGTGCACATCGATCAAGCGAGCGACCGCTATGACCTGCTGTTGGTCCCCGGTGGGCCGGGCGCTTACAACGAAAAACACCCACCGTTGCTCGACTGGCTTCGAGGCGCGAGCCATCGAGCCGGTCGATACGGATCGATCTGCACCGGTGCCTTCGTGCTCGGGCACGCCGGCTTGCTCGACGGGTATCGCGTGACCACTCACTGGCATTACACCGAACGGCTGATCAAGGGCTTCCCCAAGGCAACCGTCGAGACCGATCAGATCTACGTGCAAGACCGCAACCTCATCACGTCCGGAGGCGTTACCGCTGGCATCGATCTCGCACTGGCTGTGGTGGCCGAAGATCACGGCAAGAAAGTCGCCCAGGACGTGGCGAAAGTGCTGTTGGTGGTGATGAAACGCCAAGGAGGCCAGGCGCAGTTCAGCCCCTTGATGGCGGCGGTG
>Ga0247811_1000603_pt1 | contig 10572 bp, 11 predicted proteins | sample UWRJL134311R1_FD_189018 | JGI IMG/M metagenome (GOLD analysis project Ga0247811, IMG submission 189018) | Plant litter microbial communities from Arlington Agricultural Research Station in Wisconsin, United States - UWRJ-L134-311R-1 | ecosystem: Environmental > Terrestrial > Plant litter >...
TACTTGTGCGATCTCTCCTTCGTCGAGATGACAAACTGTGTGGTTACTTTGAGACCAAATGATTTTTTTAGCAAAAACTTTGAGGGAAGAAATCTTTGTCGAGCTACTTGTGTGATCTCTCCTTCGTCGAGATGACAAACTGTGTGGTTACTTTGAGATCAAATGATTTTTTAGCAAAAACTTTGAGGGATAAATCTTTGTCGAGCTACTTGTGTGATCTATCCTTCGTCGAGATGACAAACTGTGTGGTTACTTTGAGACCAAATGATTTTTAGCAAAAACTTTGAGGGATAAATCTTTGTCGAGCTACTTGTGCGATCTCTCCTTCGTCGAGATGACAAACTGTGTGGTTACTTTGAGACCAAATGATTTTTTTAGCAAAAACTTTGAGGGAAGAAATCTTTGTCGAGCTACTTGTGTGATCTCTCCTTCGTGGAGATGACAAACTGTGTGGTTATTTTGAGACCAAATAATTTTTAGCAAAAACTTTGAGGGATAAATCTTTGTCGAGCTACTTGTGTGATCTCTCCTTCGTCGAGATGACAAACCAGAACCTTTGAACCTCTGCAACTTTGAGCCTTTGTACCTTTGTACCTTCTTATAAAAATGAAGCTTCTAATTTAGCCCCGATAGAAGTGGAAATCCTTTTGTGCCGGTCCCAAAGCCTCGGGATGGCACAAAAGATTGAAACGGATAGCGGGACTTCAGGTCTTTTGAAAAACAGAATTTCTGCTGCCAAAAAACAGCAAAAACCTTTGAACCTCTGCAATTGTGAGCCTTTGCAACTAAAAGCATCAGCTTCTTAGAACCTCAGAAACTTAGCGTCTTAAAGAACTTAATCTAGGTTAAGTGCGTTTCCTTGACCTCGGTGGTATCTTTGTACTATAAAAATAACAAAACACACAGATCATGGAAAATATAGTATTACACAAAGCAGAAACAAGAGGAAATGCAAATCACGGATGGTTGAACGCTTATCACAGCTTTAGTTTCGCAAGCTGGTACAACCCAGAAAGAATTCAGTTTGGAGCACTTCGTGTTTTGAACGATGACACGATTGCGGGCGGCATGGGTTTTGGAACACATCCTCACGATAATATGGAAATTATTACGATTCCGCTTGAAGGAGATTTGGCTCACAAAGACAGTATGGGAAATACTGAAATCATTAAAAATGGTGATATTCAGGTAATGAGTGCCGGAACCGGAGTGCAGCACAGTGAGTTTAACCCAAATGCAGACCAACAGACTAAATTATTGCAAATATGGTTGTTTCCTAACAAAAGAAATGTAACGCCTCGTTACCAGCAAATTACTTTAGATGTTGCGGACAGACATAATAAATTGTCTCAAATTCTATCTCCAAATGCAGATGACGAAGGGGTTTGGATTCATCAGGATGCGTGGTTCAATATGGGTAATTTTGACTCAGGTGTATCTACAGAATACACAATCAAAAAAGAAGGAAATGGCGTTTATGCTTTTGTTTTAAAAGGAAACGTAACGATCAACGGTCAGGAATTAAATACTCGTGATGCAGTTGGAATTTCAGGAACTGATATCTTAAAAATACAAGCTAATACTGATGCTGAATTTTTATTGATGGATATTCCGATGAACTATTAATTCGACAGCAATTTTTTCAAACAACAAAAAAACAAAACAAACGGACAATTAAAAAGTTACTTCATTTTTATTTCTTAATCTAGGTTAAGTGCCAAATGAAGACTGTCGAAGTAACTTTGTCCTATCAAAATGAAATTAATTATATAAAAATAAAAATTATGGCAACTACAAAATGGTCAATTGACCCAACTCACTCAGAAATTGGTTTTAAAGTAAAACACATGATGTTTACTAATGTTTCAGGAAAATTTGGAACATACGATGCAACAATTACAACAGACGGAGACAACTTCGAAAATGCCGATATTCAATTTTCTGGCGATATCGCTTCTATCGACACCGCAAATGCAGACAGAGATGGTCACCTGAGAAGCGGAGATTTCTTTGATGCTGAAAATCATCCAAAATTAACTTTCAAAGCTTCTTCTTTCAAAAAAATTAATGAAGGAAGCTATGAAATCACTGGTGATTTAAACATCAAAGGTGTTTCTAAAACTGTAACTTTTCCTGTAGAATATAGCGGTATCCTGACTGATCCTTGGGGAAATACAAAAGTAGGTTTAAGCATAGAAGGAAAAATCAATCGTAAAGACTGGGGTTTAAACTGGAACTCTGCTCTTGAAACCGGAGGCGTTTTGGTTGGAGAAGAAGTAAAATTAAACATTGAATTACAGTTTGTAAAACAAGCTTAATTATTAAAAATAGGTTTTAATTTGGTTGGTTGAGAAGCCTGCACTTTTTAGGAAGTGCAGGCTTTTTTTTTGGTTGAAAAAAAGTTAACCACAAATTACACAAATTCCCGCAAATTTTTTCCTCTTGAACAGGATTCTTTTTGCCACAGATTAAAAGATTTTCACAGATTTAAAAATCCACAGAATCCCTTAATCTGTGGCAAATAACGATTAAAAATTAATTTGTGTTAATTTGTGTAATTTGCGGTTAAAAAAAGTCAACGCACAGTATTTCTAAATTCTGTTGGCGACAATCCAGTTTGTTTTTTGAAAAATCTGGAGAAATACGAATAATCTTCGTAGCCTACTTTAAACGCCACTTCGTTTACAGCTAATTGTTTGTTGATTAACATTCTTTTTATTTCTAAAACTACCCGATCTGTAATGACTTCTGTCGCGGTTTTCTGAAGAATTTGATTGCAGATTCTGTTTAAATGTTTCAACGTAATATTGAGTTTTTCTGCATAAAACGAAGGCAGTTTTTGAGTTTTAAAATGCTCTTCTAAAAGAATTTCAAATGCGCTGATTTTGATATTGTACGAATGCGTTTGATGCGAGTAGGTTTCATTGTATTTGCGTGCAATTTCGATATGAATGCAGTCCAGCAAATTCAATAATTTATCTAATTGCAATTTATTATTTTGGAGATTTTCCTGAATCAACAAATCAAAATAGGGTATGATTTTGGGAATTTCTTTTTCGTCAAAAAACATTTCCGGCCGATTGTAAATCGAATGGTAAAAATTATAATCGTTGATGTTTTTTTGCCCGAAGTATAAATTGTACAATTCCTGCGAAAAGATAATGACAAAGCCTTCAATTTCTTCAGACAAACTCCAATGATGCATTTGTCCGGGTTGTAAAACAAATAAACTTCCCCTTTTAATTTCAAATTGATCAAAATCGACTTCATGTTTTCCTGAACCATTTGTAAAAAACACCATTAAATACGAATCATGACGGTGCGGTTCTTCGACAAAACTGTGATTTTTTAAATGTTCTTTAAAAGTATTCACGTAAAAATCACGGTGCATATCGTTACAGCTAAAATTCTGAACACTATAAATTGGATATTTTATCATAAACAGTTACTATTTTATGGATTATGAAATCACATTTTAAATTTGAGATTTAAGGATTAGATTGAGAATTTCAAACCAAATGTCCTTATTGTGCTATAAGTAGCGAAGATATAAAAAAGACTTTTATCATACTCTGAATTACCTTTGTATAAATAAAAAACAATAAGATCATGTCACATGCATTAACTCATATTTTAAGCAACGAATGTCCGGTTTGTCATAAAGGAAAAGTTTTTAAGGATAAAAATATTTTTCTGAACTTGGGCTTTCCAAAAATGAACGAATATTGCAGTCATTGTAATTACAAATTCCAAAAAGAACCTGGTTACTTTTTTGGGGCCATGTATGTAAATTACGGACTTACGGTCGCGCAAGGTATTGCTACTTATTGCGTTGCTCAGTTTTTCTTCAAAACCAATTTCGATCTGCGAATTATTCCGATTATAGCCGTTGTCATTATTTTACTCACATCATTCAACCTTAGATTTTCAAGATTAGTCTGGATGTATATGTTTAAGGATATATAAAATAAAAAATACTATTTTTGCCTTTCAATTGAAACTACTTTTCAATTCCAAAAAAAAGTAAAAATAAAATTAGACAAATGAAAGCATACGTATTTCCGGGTCAGGGTGCACAGTTTACAGGCATGGGCAAAGACTTATATGAAAGCTCGGCTTTAGCCAAAGAATTATTCGAAAAAGCCAATGAAATTTTAGGTTTTAGAATTACAGATATCATGTTTGAAGGTACTGCCGAAGAACTAAAAGAAACGAAAGTTACACAGCCGGCTGTATTTTTACACTCTGTTATTTTAGCGAAAACTTTAGGCGAAGATTTTAAGCCCGAAATGGTTGCAGGACATTCTTTAGGTGAATTTTCAGCATTGGTCGCTAACGGAACTTTATCTTTTGAAGATGGTTTGAAATTAGTTTCTCAACGTGCTTTGGCAATGCAGAAAGCCTGCGAAATTACTCCATCTACAATGGCTGCAGTTTTAGGTTTAGCGGATAATGTTGTGGAAGAAGTTTGTGCTTCTATCGACGGAATTGTGGTTGCGGCAAATTATAACTGCCCGGGACAATTGGTGATTTCAGGAGAAACTACAGCGGTTGAAAAAGCTTGCGAAGCGATGAAAGCAGCCGGAGCAAAACGGGCTTTAATCTTACCTGTTGGAGGAGCATTTCACTCCCCAATGATGGAACCGGCAAGAGAAGAATTAGCAGCTGCAATTGAAGCTACTACGTTCTCTGCACCAATTTGCCCAGTATATCAAAATGTTACTGCAAATGCGGTTTCTGACGCAGATGAAATCAAAAAGAACTTAATTATACAATTGACTGCTCCTGTAAAATGGACACAATCGGTTCAGCAAATGATCGCTGACGGCGCTACTTTATTTACAGAAGTGGGCCCAGGAAAAGTATTAGCTGGTTTGATTAATAAAATTGATAAAGAAGCAGTTACGGCGAATGCTTAAATTTAAGTGTTCACTTGAAAACTATAAACATAAAAAAATCCTCATAAACTTTGAAATTGGTTTATGAGGATTTTGTTTTATAACTCGTTTGCTTCTTCGCTGTAATTATTTAGAATTCCAGTAATCAAATAATTTTGATTTCTTTTTTCAAAGAAGATATACCAAGTTGTTCTGGCATTAGCTTTATAAAAAACAAAATTTAAACCCAGATATTGAAGTGATTTTGGAGTCTTCTTATGCGGAGATTTTTTAATTCTTTCTGGTATGACATCGTAAATATCATCAACATATTCTTCTGCAGATTCTATAAAACCAAAGTATTGCTTTTTATATAATATTACAACCAAATCATCAAGATAACGAATTACAGATGGAGAAAAAATAACTTCTATTTTCCCCACCATTCTCTAATTCTCCTTTTTGCTTCAGCTTTTGCTTCCTCTGGAGTTAACCCTTTTGCAAACTCAGCATCAAAGTTAAAAGTCTCACGATCTATACCTTTAAACTTAGGTTTCTGAACTTCGTATTCTACTCTGGGTTCTTCAGCCTTATTGTTTTTTTTATGCTCTTTATCAGAATCCATAATTCCTACATTTAAATCTTACAAATTTACAAAATAATATTACATGAGAGTTATCACACTATAATTTCTTTTCTTTTTTCTTATAATTCACAATAAAGACTCCAACAATAATAAGTACGGTAGCAATAAGAAAATCAACGGTAATTATTTCATCTAAAAGAAGCCATCCTAAAAAAATAGCAATTATAGTATTGATATACGACAGAATAGAAACCTGTACCGCCGTAACATGTTTTAAGGCATAATTATAACAGAAAAAAGCAATCACTGATCCAAAAACAGATAAGTACAAAGCTGCAAAAATACTTCTGGAACTCCATGAACTTACATCCGGATTAGGCGAAAAAATCGAGGCCAAAACCAGCTGAATCGCAGAAGCCATAGTAAACTGATAAAACAAATTGAGTATAATATTACTTGATTTAACAGCATGTGTTTTAGTGTAAATTGTTCCGGCGGCCCATGCTAAAATCGCAATTCCCATAAAGATCATTCCTATTTTATAATCTGGATCCAAAAAGGATTCGAGACCATCCTTAAAAATAAAAACTACTCCGGAGAATCCAATAATTACCCCTACTAAACCTCTTAAACTTATTTTTTGTAAACCGAACAAAATACTGCCCAGAAAAATAAGTATGGGAGATAAAGCACTTATCACAGATGCCAATCCGCTGGGCAAAGTCTGCTCTGCAATTGTTGTAAAACCATTTGCAACTACAATCATTAATACAGAAGGAACTAGCTGTTGTTTTAGATTTTCCCATCCAATCCACTTTAATTCTTTTTTGAATAATAAAATAGTCATCATGATCAATCCTGCTAATCCCTGACGAATAGAAGTGACAAACCAGGGCGGAATAGTCTCCACAGCCACTCTAATTCCTAAAAATGTAGTTCCCCAAATAACACCAACTGCTCCCAAAGCAAATATTAATCTGTAATCTAGATTTTGTTTCATGACTGTAAAATTCGAATAAAAAAAAGCCCAAATTATAATTATTATAATTTGGGACTTTAAAATTTATAATTTTAATCTAAGAAATTATATATTCCTTACTTTCTGTTCCCATTTCCAGGCGCTTGCCATGGCTTCGTCTAAACTTAATGCTGCTTTCCATCCTAAGACATTATTTGCCTTATCTGTATTGGCATATGCTTCGGTAATATCACCTTCGCGACGCGGCTTAATTACGTATGGCAATTTTTTATCGCTTACTTTTTCGAAACTGTGAATTACTTCCAGCACTGAACTTCCAGTCCCGGTTCCTAAATTAAAGGTTTCTACTTTTTGTAAATTCTTTTTATTAAACAAACGCTGTAACGCAATTACGTGCGCTTTTGCTAAATCGACTACATGAATATAATCGCGGACTGCAGTTCCGTCCGGAGTTGGATAATCATCTCCAAAAACTGATAATTCCTTACGTAAACCCATTCCGGTTTGCGTGATAAACGGAACCAGATTTTGAGGAACTCCTAAAGGTAATTCTCCAATTTCGGTACTTGAATGCGCCCCAACGGGATTAAAATAACGCAATAAAATCGCGCTGATATTAGTCACTTTAGCGGTATCCGTAATAATTTCTTCTCCAATTTGTTTGGTGTTCCCGTATGGAGACATTGCTGTTTGAACCGGAGCATCTTCTGTAATTGGCATTTTTTCAGCCTGACCGTAAACCGTACAGGAAGAACTAAAAATAAAACTTGCTTCAGGTTTTTGCTGTAATTCCTGTAAAAGATAAACCAAACTGCTAATGTTGTTTTCATAATACAACAAAGGCTGTTCAACACTTTCGCCAACCGCTTTTGACGCTGCAAAATGAATTACACCAGTAACATCAGTATGTTTTTTAAAGAAATCCTGAACGGCGCTTTTTTCTCTTAAATCAATTTTTTCGAATAAAGGCGTTTTTCCTGTAATGGCCGTAATTCCTTTTAAAACATCTTCTGAAGAATTGGAAAGATTATCGATGATCACTACTTCAAAGCCTTCATTTTGCAATTCGACTACGGTATGAGAACCAATAAATCCTAATCCTCCTGTTACTAATACTTTCATATATTTTAGATTATAGAAAATAGAATAAAAAAAATAGACTTACAAATTGTATTTCCTATTACTTCTTAACTCTAATTTTCCCTTTTTCTTATTCTTTATCCTATATACTTTACTCTGTTTTCTTACTTTTTATTTCAAAAACTCTAAAACCGAGTCAGTAATAAATTTAATCTGTTCATCATCCAGTTCTGTATGCATTGGCAGCGCAATTACTTCCTTAACTAATTGATTGGTAACAGGAAACTGTTCTTCCTTATAACGAGTATCAGCGTATGCTTTTTGAGAGTGCAGCGGAATTGGATAATAAATCGCACATGGAATTGCTTTATCCAGCAAATGCTGCATTAAAGCATTTCTATCAGCATCTATAATTCTTATTACATATTGATGAAAAACATGATCATTTTCATTTGCATCAAATTCAGGAGTAACAATATGTGCATTTCCAGCGAAAGCTTCATTATATTTTGTGGCTGCCAAACGACGCTCTTTATTATATTCATCCAGCAAAGGTAGTTTTGCATTTAAAACCCCGGCCTGAATACTGTCTAAACGCGAATTTACTCCTACAACATCGTGATGATAACGTTCGTACATTCCGTGATTTACGATTCCGCGGATAATGTGCGCTAATTTATCATCATTTGTAAAAATTGCTCCTCCATCTCCATAACATCCTAAGTTTTTAGATGGAAAAAATGAAGTTGCGGCAACATGGCCAATAATTCCAACTTTACTTTTTGTTCCTGATTTCGAAATATAATCGGCTCCAATTGCCTGAGCATTATCTTCGATTACATACAAATTATGCGTTGCTGCAATTTCCATTATCGCATCCATATTGGCAGCACGGCCAAATAAATGCACAGGAACAATTGCTTTTGTTTTTGGCGTAATTGCTTTTCTAAGTGCCTCGATATCAATGTTCATGTTATTGATATCAACATCAACCAAAACCGGCGTTAACTGCAATAATGCAATTACTTCAACAGTTGCCGCAAAAGTAAAATCAGCCGTGATTACCTCATCTCCTGGCTTTAAATCCAGACCCATCATCGCAATCTGCAAAGCATCTGTACCATTTGCACACGGAATAACGTGTTTTGCTCCCAAATAATCTTCGAGATTTTTTTGAAATTGATGAACTAAAGGCCCGTTTATATATGTATTTGTATCTAAAACCTCTTGAATTGAAGCATCAACGGTCGTTTTTATTTTCTCATATTGACTCTTTAAGTCAACCATTTGAATTTTTTTCATTTACTTTAATTTATTTAAAACTTAAGATTTGTTTTTGAAACGCAATCTTTAAAACGAAGAACAAAAATAGCATTTAATAGCTTCAAACCAATGAAAATAATCGAAAGAAACGTAATTTAGCCGCAAAAATAAACAGATGCTTTTTCTATACAATTTAGTTGTTTCCTTTGCGGCGTTTTTTCTGAAAATTGTTGCGCTTTTTAGTCCGAAAATTAAGCTTTTTGTTGATGGCCGAAAAAATGTTTTTTCCATTTTAGAAGAAAAAATAAAGCCTTCAGACAAAACGATTTGGTTTCACTCAGCTTCACTCGGTGAATATGAGCAAGGACTGCCGGTTATTGAAAAAATTAAAGAAAAATATCCTGCACATAAAATTATTGTTACTTTCTTTTCTCCCTCAGGATATGAAGTCAGAAAAAACAATACTGTTGCCGACGTTACTATTTATCTGCCTTTAGACACAAAAAGCAACGCAAAAAAGTTTTTAAAATTAGCACATCCCGAATTGGCTTTTTTCATTAAATATGAATTTTGGTTAAATTATTTAAAAGAATTAGAGAACAGCAAAACCCCAACCTATTTGATTTCCGGAATTTTTAGAGACAATCAAATGTTCTTTAAATGGTATGGTGGTTTTTACCGAAAAGCACTAAAAGCGTTCACTTATTTTTTTGTTCAGAATGAAAAATCAAAAGAAAAAATTGAAGACATCGGATTTCAGAATGTGATTGTTTCCGGCGATACGCGTTTTGATCGTGTGGCGGCCATTTTAGAAAGAGATAATACTGTTGAGTTTATTGAGAAATTCAAAAATAATACTCCAACAATAGTGATAGGAAGTTCATGGCCAAAAGATGAAATCTTGTTAGCCGAATATATCAATCAGGCTTCTGAAAATGTAAAATTTATTATTGCGCCCCATAATATCAAGCAAGAACAAATTTCAAATCTTACATCTCTAATCACAAAACCAACTGTTTTATTTTCTGAGAAAGATGCGGTTTCTAATTTATCCGATTACAACGTTTTTATTATTGACACTGTAGGATTACTGACTAAAATTTACAGCTACGGAACAATTGCGTATGTAGGCGGAGGATTTGGAAACCCTGGCATTCATAACATTTTAGAACCTGCCACGTTTGGAATTCCGATTCTTATTGGGCCTCATTACTCTAATTTTGCAGAAGCTGTTAAATTAGTCGAATTAGGAGGCTGCATCGTTATTTCCGACAACAAGGAGTTGAAACAAAATTTTGACCGACTGCTTCAAGATGAAAACTTTTTAAATGAAAAAAGCCAAATTTGCAGCTCTTATATTCAAGATCATAAAGGAGCCACAGACAGCATCATGAAAATCGTTTTGTAAGCTATGAAAAGCACCTAAACACAATTCTTACATCATTATTGAATAAAAAATGTCTTAAAAGCGTTTATTTCACCTCTAAGCGTTTGTATAATTATCAATCAAAAACAAAATAAACTGTAAGAGAGACAATCAAAACAACCCATTCTCTTAAAGAATATGCAACAAAAAATAATTTATACAAAAAATACAATAATATAATTTACACGACCTGTTCTGGCATATTTTTTGATAACTAAGATAATCGTGAGCAAGGAAAATATTTTAAAAAAAAAGTGAAAAAATATTTTACATATTAAAAAATTTATATCTTTGCCACGAATTAATAATTAACCTTTTATAATAAAGTAAGATGAAAAAAGTATTTTTAAGTTTAGCTGTT
>Ga0247811_1000608_pt1 | contig 10467 bp, 7 predicted proteins | sample UWRJL134311R1_FD_189018 | JGI IMG/M metagenome (GOLD analysis project Ga0247811, IMG submission 189018) | Plant litter microbial communities from Arlington Agricultural Research Station in Wisconsin, United States - UWRJ-L134-311R-1 | ecosystem: Environmental > Terrestrial > Plant litter >...
TTTGCCAGGGTGTCAATCACGAAACGCCCAAGCGAATCATCGCCGACCCGGCTAAGCCACGCCACTTTGAACCCCAACCGCGACAAACCGATGGCGACGTTGCTGTCGGCACCGGCAATGCGTTTGTGAAAGTGGCCAACTTTGGCCAGTTCACCGCTCTGCTCAGCGACGAACATCGCCATGGTTTCACCGAAGGACAGAATATCGATCTCAGACATGAGCGTTCTCCAGTCGGGATTGGCCCAGAAGGGCGAGGGCGGCGACATGCTCGGTGGTCAGCTGAATCAGGTCATCGCCTTGCAGTGGATATTCCGCCGCGCGCATGACGCCGTGGTCCATGTGTCGCAACAGTTGTTCCCATGCCTGCAGGTCACTCGCGGCAGGCGGGATGGCGACCAGTTTGCCGTCGGTGCGGCGGGTGACGGCTTTGCAGTGAACATAGCCGACATGGCGGCCCAGCAGTCTTGCAGCGCTGGCTGCCGATTGGTCCTGCCAGTGCCAGTTGCCGATGTCGAAAGTCATCTTGATCGGCAGCGTGTGTTGCTCGACATCGGCGAAAAAGCGCTGGAACGGTTCGATGCGACCGCCCTGCAGGGTCTGATCGTTTTCCACCAGCAACTGCACCGAGCTTTTGCTCAGCACTTGATTCAGGAACTGGAGGTCGCAGGTGTCGGTGAAGTAACCGAGGGACACCTTCAGCCATTTCGCGCCGAACGCCTGAGCGCGTTGCAGGGCAGTGATCAGCTCCGGATTGGGCTTCGACTGGCCGGCCAGCCACAGCTCCATGGGCGAGGAATAGACGCTTTCCAGTCCTTGGGCCTCAGTGGCGTCGGCCAGGAGCGCGGGGTCTTCAACGGTGAGCAATTCTTCGCGCCATTCGATGCGCGTGGCGCCGGCAGCGGCCAATATTTCGATGAAACTGCCCTGGCCGCGTTGGCGGACGAGGTCGGCACCGTAGCTGGAGAGGCTGATGGAAACGGGTGGTTTGTTCATTGTTTTTATACCTCTGAAACCGGTTTCATTTTTGTTCAAAAAAAAAGGCTGGTCGGGTAGAGATGTTCAGTGGCCGATGAGGCCATCCGTGTCACCGAGAATTCCCAAGCGTCGACCCCCGCACAATCAACCGCGCCGAAAAATCCAGCGTCCGCACCGGCCCGTCATCCCCCCGCAAACGCTTGAGCAAACACTCAAATGCGCTTGCACCGATCTCGGCAGTAGGCTGGGCGAGGGCGGTAATGCCGCTGCCCACCAACGGATACCAATCCAGGTCATCGAGGGCGATCAGGCCGACATCTTCAAACAGATTGCACGTCAATTCGCGCAACGCATGGGTGCTGGCCAGCGCTGCAATGCCGTTGGCGCAGAACAGTGCTTTCGGGCCATAGCCTGGGGTATCAAGGAAGGTTTTCAGCTGTGCAGTCAGGTCGCTGCCGGTCTCTACGAGGGTGCCGCGCAGTACCGGACGCTGGGCGATGTGCGCTTTGAAACTGCTGACCCGTTCGATCCGCGAACTGGTGCCGTCGTACGGTTCGGTGACCAGCAACACGTCGCGATAGCCGCGCTCTTCCAGGTGATCGAGGGCCATTGCGACGGCTTCCGGATTGTCCAGCCCGACCAGATCGCTTTCAAGCTGATCGACTTTACGGTCCACCAGCACCAGCGGCATTTCACGATGCAGTTCATGCAACGCATCGCGGTGGTGGCCAAGAGTGTTCACAATCAAGCCTTCGATGTTGTAAGAGCGCAGCAGGGCCAGGTGCTGACGTTCCTGCTCGTCATCGCGGTCGGTGTTGCACACCACCAGGCTGTAGCCGTGCTGACGGCAGGCGGTTTCCACCCCGTGCATCACGGCAATTGAATAGGGGTTACGGATATCGGCCACCAGCATGCCGATCAGGCGGGTTCGCCCGCGTTTCAGGCCACGGGCCATCTGGTTGGGCCGGTAGCCCAATTCGGCAATCGCCTGCTCGATGCGCAGGGCAATGGCATCGGAAAGCAGTGCGCGGTCATCGCCAATGAAGCGCGAGACGCTGGCCTTGGAGACCTTGGCGTGTTCGGCCACATCAAGCATCGTCACGCGGCTGCGCTGGGCGGCGGAGAAGTCGTTCACGGTCTGAAACCTTTTTATTGGATTTGTAAGGTTCGGTGCATGGCACTGAAACCGGTTTCAGGAGACACCAATTGCCAATCTGTCGTCAAGCCCCAGTGTGGAAATGCGCCGACAAGTGGTGGTCACGCCAACACGCTCAGCCACGCAGAAATCAGCAGCAACACCGCCATGCACCGGTTGAACCGCTGAAACGACCGCGGGGTTCGCAGCCAACGTGTCGAGCCCGCGCCCAGCAATGCCCAGACGCCCAAGCACGGCAGCGAAATCAGGAAAAACGTAAGCGACAACCCGGCTACGTGCAGCAATCGTTGTTCACCTCCATCGGCGAAAACACTGACAACCGCGAGTGCCATCATCCAGGTCTTAGGGTTGATCAGCTGCAGGCTGGCGGCACCCACCATGCCTAGGCGGCGGTCGGCGCGTTGCGCAGAGAGGGGCTGGGTCGGGACCCTGAAAATTTGCCAGGCCAGGTAACTCAACCACATCACGCCTATCCAGCGCATAACGGTTTGCAGCGCGGGCAGGGCAACCAGTGACGCGCCGGCGCCGGTGCCGACCAACAGCACAATCAGCGCAGCGCTGGCGCACGCACCGAAAATGATCGGCATGGCCGCTGCCAGTCCATATCGGGCACTGTTGCTAAGCACCAGAATATTGGTCGGGCCCGGCGTAATCGACGCCACGAACGCAAATAATATGAAGGGTAGAAAAGTCGGGAAAGAAGACAACATCACGGCAAACTCCGGCGAAGATCATTGATACCGATCTTCGCTATCGTGAACGCTATCTGTCTGGAAGATTTGAGCAGCGCTTACGGTATAGCGCGGGGGTAAGCCCATAGGCGCGCACAAACCAGCGGCCCAGATGGCTCTGATCGGCAAACCCCAGTTCCATGGCCACTAACGCCGGTTGCTCACCTCGTGCCAGCATCCGACGCGCCGTGGCCAGACGTAATTGCACCAGATAGGCATGCGGTGCGATGCCAAAAGCGGCCTTGAACGCGCGGGTCAACCTGAAGCGATCGACACCCGTCACCGCCGCGAGCTGGTCAAGGCCGATGTCGTGTTGCGCGTTGGCGTGCAGGTACTCCTGCGCTTTTTTCGCCACCAACGGCAGGCGCGGGTCCTCGCCGTAACGAGCGCGCCAGTGCAGATGTCGGGTAAGGCGTTCGAGCAACCCGTCGAGTGCAGTCTGGCGTACGATTTTCAGTTCACCCTGATGCAGGGCCCGGAATGCCAGGTCGGTGGCATGGGCCAGACGCACGTCAGTGGTCAGGGTATTGGCGAAACTCAACTGACTGCGGTCGGGGGCGTTGTCGAACACCGCATTGATTTCACGCTGCAACCATTGCGGATCGAGGTACAGCATGCGGTAAGTGAAACCGTCCTCGGTCGGTGCTTCTCCGTCATGGATATCACCGGGTTCCAGCAGGAATACCTTGCCCGGCGTACTTTGGTGTTTTGTCCGCCGGCAGTTGAACTGTTGGACCCCTTGCTCGGTGACGCCAACCAGAAAGCTGTCGTGCCAATGCGGGTCGTAGGCATGCCCTTTGAAATGCGCGCGCAGCGTCTCGATGCCGGTGTCGGCGTCCTGGGCCAGGTCGATCCAGTTGGGAGTGTTCATGCTGCACCTATGGGGCGGATCACCGAGCTATTTAACGTCTGTGTCGTTGGCTGTGAATAGAACGTTTGTGCATGGCTCAGTTGAACAGGCCTGCTGCGTTGTTGATCGAGCAGCCGAGACTCGTCTTTGCAGAGGGCCCACAGGTGCGCAGTTTGCAAAGTGATGCCGATCGCTAGCATATAAAACGAGTTGCGCAACTATCAGATCTGTGAGTGGCTCTGCGACAGCCGATGAGCGTTAATGGCTGCTCGAATGCCCACTCGAGAAACATCGAAATGACCTCTGACGAACAATCATTGTCCGACCCGGTATCACCAGGCCAGGTAATCCTGGTGCAGGCTACGGTGTCGTCTCTCAAAATAAGCTGGGTGTTTGAAAGCCCCCACAATCCTAATACAGGCGTGCGAATCAAGTGGGGGCGCAAGCCATACGACAGTGCGAATGATAAGTATCAAATGGACGTGCCGTTTACGACAGTTAGAATGTACACGATCACAGCGTTAGCGCCGGACACCCTCTATGAGATCTTTGTTTGGGGAACTGTCGGCGAGGTTGAATCTCGCAATAGAGGCAGGGTGGAAGGAAAGACCACACCCGCCGCTTCCGGGCCGGCCAGTCCGACGAATCTCAATGCATCGCCTTCCGGCTATAGCATGAAGTTGACATGGTCAGGCGCCGCCAATGCATCCAGCTACAAGATCAGTTACGGCGCTGAGCCAGGCGGCCCGGCCACACAGGTTACTTCTATAACAACTGAGTCTACGATCAGTGAGTTGCGGTCCAATACCCCTTACTACTTCGAGGTTCGCTCGTCTAACAACAACGGCGATTCTGAACCGGCACGTGTCGTCAAGCAGACGTTGCCTGTGCCCCCGACACCTGCAGATCTGCGCGCTGCACCAGCGATTGTTTCGATGGACCTCACTTGGTCGGCTTCTGCAGGCGCGGCTTTTTACATCATTCACTACAAAGTCGAACCTGATGGTGAGTATCAGCGCCAGGACACAGACGTCGCCCACCACACGCTAACGGGACTCACCAAAAATACGTTGTACGCCGTCATGGTGTCCGCGGCCAACGCCAACGGCGCTTCGTTGCCAGCGCACATCACCCAAAGAACTCAGGAAGGGCCAGAATTGCCTTCGACCCCAGGCGCTATTTCGACGTTCCCGACCCGCGACACCGTACAGGTTATTTGGGAGCCGCCGCGATCCGCTGAATTTCAGGTCAGCTATGGATTGGAAGATCATGAGCGTGAAGTCATTGATACCCAGATAACGAAGAACATGACGTATACGTTTCGAGGTTTGCAGCCGGATACCCGATATTTCATCGATGTCAGCGGTTCCAATGCCAGCGGAGTGTCTGAGCCTCGCAGTAATTCCTTCACGACCAGGACGTTTGAAGCGCCACGCAACTTGTCTGCCATCGAGCTGACCGATGAATCGGCCACCTGGCAATGGAGCGCTGGCGCCGATTATCCGGCGGGTACCCGGTACGAGGTATATCTGGGAGATCGACGCCTGGACACGGTCCCCGATACACACTATGTCCTGACCGATCTGATCGAAAAGACTGAATACCTGTTCAAAGTCCGCGCGATAGCGGTGGAGGGTTACTGTTCTGACTATTTGACAGACAACTTCAAAACACTTGCTTATTCCGGAATGCTGATCTGCTCGCCAGGCAATTTAAAAGGCATTCGCCAATCTGCAACCATCTGTATATTGACGTGGGACGAGCCCTACGCGACATGTACTACATGTCCCGACGCGGTGGGTTATGAAATATCCGGCGCAGGCATCGAGACATTTGAGGTAACTCGCCCTCCCTGCGAAATCAAAAACCTGGATGCGCAGCTTGAGTATTGGCTGGCTGTTCGTGCAAAGGGCGGGGGCAATAATATTTCGCAAGCAAGCCGCGTTCTGATTGAAAGGCGTCCAGGAAAACCCGAAGCACTGCAGGTCACCGCCATTACCGCGTCCTACGCCACCTTATCGTGGTGTGTTGCGACGGATGACGTCGCGGTGTTGGGTTATCTGGTTTATCGCAATGGGACGTTCGTTGGCGCGACCTCCAGCTTTGAATATCATCTCCAGGCATTAGAACCCGGCACTGAATACACCGTTGAGGTGCGCGCACGCACCATTGCATTAACGCTATCGGACCCAGCGCAAAAACGTTTTTTTACTATTGAGGAAAATGACGGAGTGCCGAATGCGCCAAGCAACTTTCAATGCTCGCAAAACGGATTGCTCTCGACCCTGAAATGGGATGCGCCAACAGAGGGAGCGCAAGTGACCGGCTATCGCGTTGCCTTGACCACTCCAATGGGGATCGAGGTTGCTAGCAATGTCACCAGGCCGATGCTGCAAACGGTCCTGGTTCCACGAACGCGCTACAAAGTAGATATTGTTGCAAATAATGCAGCGGGGTATTCCGAATCGCTGCTTTCTGAGTTAACCACCAACTGAGTCAGAGAACTGGTTGGCGCGAAAAGTCGTGCGTTCTGTTTTTTCACCCAAACAACCCCGCCGCGATATTGATCGAAAAGCCCAATATCGCGGTGTTAAACAAGAACCCGATCAACGATTGCGCCAGGACGATCTTGCGCATGTCCCGTGTAGCCACACCCACATCGGACGTCTGCACCGCCACGCCGATGGTGAACGAGAAGTAAAGGAAGTCCCAGTAGTTGGGTGTCGTGAGGCCTTCGGCAAATCGCAATGCCTGTTCCTTGCCGTCCCAGGTATAGAACAGGCGGGCGTAGTGCACGCTGAAGATCACCCCGATCAACAGCCAGGAGCCGATGACGGTCAAGGCCGTGAAGCCGTAGTGCATCAGCTTGTGGGTGCTGTCCAGGTCCTTGCTGCCGGCCAGTTCGAAGGTGATGGTCGCCAGGCTCGCGATCGCGGCGATGCACACCACGAACAGCACCAGCCCGGCATTTTCATCTTCGATCTCGGCAATGCGCTTTACATCGGGTGCCTTGGCCCGCGAGGTAAGCCAGAGCATCAGCACCAGATACGTCCAGACGCCGGCGTTCCAGCCGTAAAGGATTTTACTGATGATGGAATCGGCCGGTGCCAGGATACCCACGGCGATGCCGAGGGTGGTGGCGGCGGACAGGCGAGGGTGGGTACGGGCGAGGAGGGGCATGTGGGCTCGATCGGCGAGGATGTGCAGACACCTTAGCCCAGCGTGGTCCGGTGTGACCATAACCCTGAAATGGTGCAAATCTTTGGGGGAGCGAGCCTGCTCGCGATGAGGCCATTACAATCAACAACCCTGTCGATTGTTAAACCGCTATCGCGAGCAGGCTCGCTCCCACAATTGATTTATGTTTGCTCAATGACCTTTATGGCGTTTGCGCACCAGCTTCATCACCACCACAAAAAACACCGGCACAAACAGCACCGCCAATGTCGCGGTGATCATCCCGCCGATGACCCCGGTGCCAATGGCTTGCTGGCTTGCCGAGCTGGCACCGGTGGCAATCGCCAGCGGCACCACGCCGAGGATGAACGCCAATGACGTCATGACAATCGGTCGCAGACGCAAGCGCGCCGCTTGCAGGGTGGCATCGATCAGATCGTGGCCTTCGTCATACAGACTCTTGGCGAATTCGATGATCAGGATCGCGTTCTTTGCCGACAGGCCGATGATGGTAATCAGCCCGACCTTGAAGAACACGTCGTTAGGCATCCCGCGCAACGTCACCGCCAGCACCGCACCCAGCACGCCGAGCGGTACGACCAGCAGCACCGACGTCGGGATCGACCAGCTCTCGTACAACGCCGCCAGGCACAGGAACACGATCAGCAGCGACAGCCCGAGGAGAATCGGCGCCTGACTGCCGGACAGGCGTTCCTGCAACGACAAGCCGGTCCATTCCTGCCCCAACCCGGCGGGGCCTTGAGCGACCAGTCGTTCGATTTCCGCCATGGCTTCGCCGGTGCTGTGGCCGGGTTTCGGTTCGCCGGAAATACTGATCGCCGGATAGCCGTTGTAGCGCGTCAATTGCGCCGGCCCCTGGGTCCATTTGGCCTGGACGAAGGCCGACAGCGGCACCATTTTTCCGGCACTGTTTCGCACATGCATTTTCAGCAAATCGGCCACCTGACTGCGTTGATCGCCTTCAGCTTGCACCACCACCCGCTGCATCCGCCCCTGATTGGGGAAGTCGTTGACGTAGGTCGAGCCGACGGCGGTGGACAGCACGTTGCCAATGTCGGCAAACGACACGCCCAGGGCATTGGCCTGCTTGCGATCCACGATCAGTTGCACCTGCGGCGCCTCGGCCAGGGCGCTTTCGCGCACGTTCATCAGGACCGGGTTCTTCTCGGCAGCGGCCAGTAACTCGGTGCGTGCCTGCATCAGCGTGGCATGCCCAAGACCGCCACGATCCTGCAGACGGAATTCAAAACCGCTGGAGGTCCCGAGACCGTCGACCGGAGGCGGCAAGACGGCGAACGCAACGGCATCCTTGATCTGGCTCAGGGCGATGTTGGCCCTGTCGGCAATCGAACTCGCCGAGTCGTCACTACCACGTTCGGACCAGTCCTTGAGGGTGGTAAACGCCAACGCGGCGTTCTGTCCGCTGCCGGAAAAACTGAAACCCAGAATCACCGTGCTGTCGCCAACGCCGGGCTCGGTGGCGTTGTGCGCTTCGATTTGTTCGACGACCTCAACCGTACGGTTTTTGCTCGCACCCGGCGGAAGTTGCACGTCGGTGATGGTGTAGCCCTGGTCTTCAACCGGCAGGAACGAGGAGGGCAGGCGACTGAACATCACTCCCAGACCGATCAACAACACGCCGTAGATCAACAGGTATCGACCGCTGCGCTTGAGCGCGTAGGCAACCCAGCCTTGATAGCGCTCGGTCAGCTGCTCGAAGCGGCGGTTGAACCAGCCGAAGAAGCCGCCCTTGGCATGATGCTCGCCCTTGGCGATCGGCTTGAGCAATGTTGCGCAGAGTGCCGGGGTCAAGGTCAGCGCAAGGAACGCCGAGAACAGGATCGAGGTGGCCATCGACAAGGAAAACTGGCGGTAAATCACGCCAACCGAGCCCTGCATGAACGCCATGGGTATGAACACCGCCACCAGTACCAGCGTAATGCCGATGATTGCACCGGTGATCTGCTTCATCGCCTTGCGCGTCGCCTCCTTGGGCGAGAGGCCCTCGGTGACCATGATCCGCTCGACGTTTTCCACCACCACAATCGCGTCATCCACCAGAATGCCGATCGCCAGCACCATGCCGAACATGGTCAGCACGTTGATCGAAAAACCGAGGGCCAGCATGGTCGCGAAAGTCCCCATCAAGGCGACCGGAACCACCAGCGTGGGAATCAGCGTGTAGCGAATGTTCTGCAGGAACAGGAACATCACCGCGAACACCAGCAGCATCGCCTCGCCGAGGGTGTACACCACTTTGGTGATCGAGACTTTGACGAAGGGCGAGGTGTCGTACGGAATCTTGTATTCAACGCCTGCCGGGAAGTAGCGCGAAAGTTCATCCATCTTCGCCCGCACCAGCGTTGCGGTGTTCAAGGCGTTGGCGCTGGGTGCGAGCTGCACGCTGACGGCGGTCGACGGCTTGCCGTTCAGGCGAGTGCCGAACTGGTATTCCTGACTGCCGATCTCCACACGCGCCACATCGGCGATGCGCACCGTAGAGCCGTCGGGATTGGCTTTGAGGACGATGTCGGCGAATTCTTCCGGGGTCGACAGCTGACCTTTGACCAGAATGGTCGCGGTGATTTCCTGGGTGCTGCGGGTCGGCAAATCGCCAATGCTGCCGGCGGAAACCTGAGCGTTCTGCGCGACGATGGCCGCGTTGACATCGGCGGGCGTGAGGTTGAAGCCGATCAGTTTCTGCGGGTCGATCCAGATCCGCATGGCCCGCTCGGCGCCGTACAGTTGCGCCTTGCCGACACCGTCCAGGCGCTTGATTTCGTTCATCACGTTACGTGCCAGGTAATCGCTTAGCGCCACTTCATCGAGCTTGCCGTCGCTGGAGGTGAGGGTGATCAACAGCAGGAAACCAGAGGAGACTTTTTCCACCTGCAAGCCCTGCTGGTTCACGGCTTGGGGCAAGCGCGACTCCACGACTTTCAAGCGGTTTTGTACATCGACCTGGGCCAGTTCAGGGTTGGTGCCCGGCTGGAAGGTGGCCTTGATCGTTGCGCTGCCCAGGCTGCTCTGGGACTCGAAATACAGCAGATGATCAGCACCGTTGAGTTCTTCCTCAATCAGGCTGACCACGCTTTCATCAATGGTTTGCGCCGAGGCGCCGGGGTACACGGCATAGATCTCGACCTGCGGCGGCGCAACGTCGGGGTACTGCGCGACCGGCAACTGCGGGATGGCCAAGGCACCGGCCAGCAGGATAAACAGGGCGACCACCCAGGCGAATACCGGGCGGTCGATAAAGAACTGCGGCATAAAAAAGCGTCCTGCTTACTGACCAGAAACCTGGGCAAGTGGAAGAGGGGTGTCATCGATCTGCACTTTTTCACCGGGACGCGCGTGTTGCAGGCCCTCGATGACGATGCGGTCGCCGGCCTTCAGGCCGCCGGTGACGATCCAGCGATCGTTCTGCACCGCGCCCAGTTCGACGGGTTGCTGGCCGACCCGCAGTTCGGAATCCAGCAGCAGCACCTGAGCGATACCCGCGCTGTCTCGCTGAATCGCCCGTTGCGGCACGCTGATGCCTTGCTGATTGACGGCTT
>Ga0247811_1000609_pt1 | contig 10452 bp, 9 predicted proteins | sample UWRJL134311R1_FD_189018 | JGI IMG/M metagenome (GOLD analysis project Ga0247811, IMG submission 189018) | Plant litter microbial communities from Arlington Agricultural Research Station in Wisconsin, United States - UWRJ-L134-311R-1 | ecosystem: Environmental > Terrestrial > Plant litter >...
ACGTAATCTCTGCCAAACCTTTCGCATCGCCAGAGGAGCATGTGAGGCCGGCACCGGACTCAACAATAACTCTCGCGGCCTCCCCGTTGATCATCCCAAGAAGCGGCCGGCCAGATGCGAGGTAAGCCTGCACTTTCCCCGGTATTGTTTTCTCAAAAACGTCATTGGTCTTGAGCGACACCAGCAGTGCATCCGCGCAAGCGAACAGTGCCGGCATCTCGTCCAGGGGATGTCTTCCCAGCAACAGAACATTCGTGAGCCCTCTGGCCTGGACCTGTTGACTCAGCCAGTCACTCATACGCCCATCGCCGACGATTACCCAGCGCACAGCGACCTCGCCAACGAGTGCTTGCGCTGCGTCCAACACTGCAGGGAAATCTTGAGCCTCTCCGAGATTTCCAGCGAAAACTACCGTAAAGACCGAGTCATCACGTGCCAGCAACGTCGACTCGGTTGGAGTAGCTCCGGAAAAATCGTCCTCGGCCCAGCTAGGAAAATAAACCAGCCGTTCGGAAGCAATGTCTTTCGTGCAGTATTTTTTTACGTTGTCGAAAAATCCGTGCGACTGCATCAGCAAATAATCAGTACGATTATAAATCCACGAAACCATTTTGCCGACGATTGATAACAACGCTGGTTTCTTTAAAACACCTACCGCTCTTAGTGTTTCGGGCCAGAGATCCAGAACCCAGACGAAAACCGGGGCCTTTTTCAACCGACCGATGACCAGCGCTGGTATGGCAGCCATTATGGGTGATACCGCGTAGACAAAAATGGCATCGTAGCGCTCGCCGCGCAGCTTATAGGCACCGAAAACTGATGCACTGGTAAAGAAGCTGAGATAGTTGAGTATCAAATTGATGCTACGTTTGCCCCGAGAGAGCATCGGAACGCGCTCAATTTTGGCACCATAGTAGGTATTAAAACGTTCTGGCGCTGCCTTGAACTCTGCGAAAACTTCGCCTTCAGGGTAGTTGGGCAAACCAGTCAGTACTGTGACCGAGTGTCCCTTATCAGTAAAATCACGAACCAAATCGTTTATACGCATATTCTCTGGCCAAAAATATTGCGTAACCACCAGGATCCTCAACTTCTTCTCAGGCATGATCACAACTCGAATTAATAGCGTTTCCAGACGATTCGATTGACATAGTCAGTGTAACTGTGAACGATCCGCGCTACTTTTTCGGATACATTTGGCATACTGTAATCTGCAACCAGACGCAAGGTACGCTCCTCGCCTGAAGCTTGGGAATCCAGGACCATCAGTCCTTGTAATACCCGCTCTACTTCAAGCCCCACCATCATTACAGCAGCCTCTTCCATGCCTTCAGGACGCTCGTGTGCCTCACGAATGTTCAGCGCGGGAAAATTCAGTATCGAAGACTCTTCACTGATGGTGCCGCTGTCAGAAAGTACCGCTTTCGATTCCAGCTGCAGCTTGTTGTAGTCTTTGAATCCCAAGGGCTTCAGAAGTTTCACATTTTCATGAAACACAATGCCCATGGCATCAACACGTTTCTGAGTGCGTGGGTGGGTCGAAACAATGACCGGAAAACCAAAGGTCGTGGCAACGGTGTTGAGAACATCCACCAGTTTCAGGATGTTTTTGTCAGAGTCGATGTTCTCTTCGCGGTGAGCACTGACGACAAAAAACTTACCTGCTTCAAGCCCTAGACGAGTCAAGACATCCGAAGACTCGATCCCATCACGATAATGGTTCAAAACCTCAAACATTGGACTACCGGTTTTGATGACCATGTCGGGCGACAGACCTTCCTTGAGCAAATAATCGCGGGCGATAGTGCTGTAGGTGAGGTTGATGTCAGCGGTATGGTCCACAATGCGACGATTGATTTCTTCAGGCACGCGCATATCGAAGCAGCGATTGCCAGCTTCCATGTGGAATGTCGGGATTTTGCGGCGCTTTGCAGGAATAACAGCCATGCAACTATTGGTATCGCCCAGCACTAAAAGCGCCTCAGGCTGAACGGACGCAAGGACACGATCGACAGCAATGATCACGTTCCCGATTGTTTCCGCGCCACTGCTACCCGCCGCGTTGAGAAAATGATCCGGCTTGCGAATGCCCAGGTCCTGGAAAAAAATCTCATTGAGTTCGTAGTCATAGTTCTGTCCGGTGTGGACCAGCACGTGGTCACAGTACTTGTCCAGAGCAGCCATGACACGTGACAAACGGATGATCTCAGGGCGTGTGCCTACGACAGTAACAATCTTCAACTTTTTCATTGTAATGCTAGTTCCTTATGCGATCAGGCCTGGGTGCCGACTGCCATGGTGTAGGTATCCGGTAGCTCACGATCAAAGATTTCGTTAGCCCAAAGCATGACAACCATTTCTTCGTCACCGATGTTAGTGATGTCGTGGCTCCACCCGGGGACGGTCTCGACGATTTCAGGCGACTCACCATCAGTGAACAATTCGTAGAACTCGCCCGTCACAATCTGCCGGAAGCGAAAACAAGCCTTGCCCTTGATAACCAAGAATTTTTCAGTCTTCGAATGGTGATAATGCCCCCCGCGGGTGATGCCGGGATGCGCGGTAAAATATGAAAACTGCCCCGAATCCTTTGTCTTGAGCATTTCGACGAATACGCCACGGGCGTCCCCATGCTTTGGAACCTTGTAGGTAAACGCCGCCGGGGGCATATAACTGAGGTAAGTAGAATACAGCGCCCGTACGAGGCCGGTGCCGACCCGCTCGGTAATCATTGACTCACGACTCTCCTTGAATGCATAAAGCACTGAAGAGAGCTCTCCAACTGAAATCGAATAGTTCGGCTCGACAACTGCGGTAGAACCAGCAGAATGTTTCCCATCCATAACAGCAATGAAACTGCTTACAACATCATCAATATAAACCAACGAAATTTTCGAATTGGCGTCGTTGATACTGATAGGCAAGTCGTTAACGATATTATGGCAAAACGTCGCGACGGCAGAATTATAATTTGGACGAGCCCACTTGCCAAAGACATTGGGTAACCGAAAAATGTGTACATCAACTCCATGCTCTGCGGAAAGAGCAGTTAGAGCATGTTCGGCATCAAGCTTACTGGAGCCGTAGGCATTATCCAGTTCAGCCTGAATGGAGGAAGTGTAAACCACAGGAATATTTCGACCACTGGCCGACACCGAAGCACACAAGGCTTTGGTCAAGTCAGTGTTCCCGGTTTTGAATTCGTCGACACTTTTAGGTCGATTGATCCCGGCCAAGTGAAAAATAAAATCCACTTTCATGACGAGTGCACCCAGGGAGGTCATGTCATCTTCGTGACAAAACTTCAGCACTTCGACATCTTTTCTCTCTTGTAAATGAGCAACAAGATTCTTGCCAATGAACCCATTGGCACCGGTGATCAATACTTTCATGCCTTATTCCTCAGCTACTGCATGTTCACCGCGCTGAATCGCTTTCATGAACTCGAGCTTGAGAAGCAAACGCTGCATACCTTCAACGTCCAAACGCTCGGTATTATGCGAATTATAGTCTTCCATGTGAGAAATTTTCTCCTCCCCCTGCTCAACAAACTTGCTGTAATTCAAATCACGCAAATCCGGTGGTACTCGGAAGTAGTCCCCCATGTCCTCGGCACAGGCCATTTCTTCACGACTTAGCAAAGCCTCATAAAGCTTCTCGCCGTGACGAGTGCCAATGATCTGAATCGGATGCTCTGGCTTTCCCACCATTACCGTCAATGCGCGAGCCAGCGTCTCAACCGTTGCAGCAGGCGCTTTTTGTACAAAAAGATCACCATTGTTGCCGTGCTCAAAAGCGTACAGAACCAAATCGACCGCATCCGCCAAGGTCATCATGAAGCGAGTCATATTAGGATCAGTGATGGACAGCGGCTTCCCTTCACGTATCTGTTCGATAAACAAGGGAATAACCGAGCCTCTCGAAGCCATTACGTTGCCGTAACGAGTACCGCATATTACCGTTTTTGTTTCATCAACATTGCGAGACTTCGCGACCATTACCTTCTCCATCATTGCCTTGGAAATACCCATGGCGTTGATTGGATAGACGGCCTTGTCGGTGCTCAGGCAAACAACTCGCTTAACGCCGTTTTGAATCGCAGCCTCAAGTACGTTATCAGTACCGATAACATTGGTCTTGACCGCTTCCATCGGGTGAAACTCACAGGATGGTACTTGCTTGAGTGCCGCCGCGTGAAAGATATAATCAACCCCCCGAGTAGCAGTCAAAACACTTTGATAATCTCTAACATCTCCGATATAGAACTTAAGCTTAGGACTGGCATAGCGCTTGCGCATGTCATCTTGCTTTTTTTCATCACGGCTAAAAATACGAATTTCTGCTATTTCGCTGTTAAGAAAACGCTTTAGAACGGCATTCCCGAAGGAGCCTGTGCCACCGCTGATTAACAATATCTTGTTTGCAAAATTTTCCACGCAGAAGCTTCCTGAAAAAATATACGAAATTTTACCATAACATCCTGAGAGTGTTGCACAACATCTCAGCACCAAACCAAGCCGACCAGAGCAAATCAGATACTACCCCGCCACACTGCTTTTCAGGTACTCCGCCCCTTTGACGTCTCATAGACCCTGTGGGAGCCTGATCAGGCATCCTAGCAAAATCGATCCTGTAGCGCGCTCTGCAGCCTGCCAGAATTACTAACTGCAGCCAGGTTTTCGGTGGGGATTCTTACTCGTTTCGCCCTGGAGCTGTCCGGTTACTGGAAGACTGACTTAAGGTGCGCGCGGGCCACCCTGCGCCCAGCTAGACCGCAACCCTGGAGAAAGGTGCGATTACACCGTTCATCAATCCGAAGCCTGTTCTGCGACGCAGCTGCCATGCCTGCTCGCAGTTGCTCAGTCTTTGTCAAGACGTGTAATATCGCGTGCTACTTGCACAATGCCTCGGAATCCACGCGAGTGGGGAGGATGTACACCCCGAAGGCCGCATTGCTCCGCAGACCGCAGTGTGGCGGGACGAGATACCAACACTCCAAGGGTCACTGGCCCAACCTGCAAGTCAGAGATGTCCTTTTTAAGTTGGATCTAAGTCGTGAATGCGATCCCCCTCCGCTCTGCAATAGATGTCTACCGACGGTTCCCACACCTCGTTGGACGTCGTCCGCCAACGCAAGCAAAGTCTGGTCTACACTCGCCAATCTGCTTTTCTTCTTCACTAAATCCACGTCGTCCCTGTAGTTGGATATCAGGGAGGCTAAAAAAAGCCGCTCACACAAAATCAGGCCTGCATCCTGATCTTGGCGAAATCAGCTTGCAAATTTGGTTCAGGCCATCTGGTACACAATTGATGCCAGTGCCTTCCGGATACAAAAACTGTGCAATACCTCTGAGCTGCAACCGCCTGACTGGCGACGCGCGGTTTCTCGTATGCTCATCGAAGCAAAAGGATAATAAGATGAACAATCGCAAAGGCATTATCATCGCCGCCGGCTCTTGCACTCGCTTGCATCCGTTTACAATCGATTTTTCCAAGCAGCAACAGTTTTTGGCCGAGGATCTGTAATGAGCGACAAACCGGTTTACGTGACTCAACCGTACCTGCCACCGCTAGAGGAGTTCATTCCTTATCTGCAGCAGATTTGGGACAACAAGATCCTCACCAATGGTGGGCCGATGCATCAGCAGTTGGAGAAAGCGCTGTGCGATCACCTCGGTGTCAAGCACGTTGCCCTATTCAACAACGGCACTAATGCGCTGCTTACCGCTGTACAGGCGCTATGTGTAACAGGCGAAATCATAACTACGCCGTACTCATTCGTTGCCACCTCCCATGCCCTGCTGTGGAACGACATCAAGCCAGTTTTCGTCGATATAGACCCGCACACCCTCAACCTTGACCCGACGAAGATCGAAGCTGCTATCACTCCACACACCACCGCTATCATGCCAGTGCACTGCTACGGCCATCCCTGTGATGTTGAAGCGATTCAGAAGATCGCCGACAAATACAACCTGAAGGTTATCTACGATGCCGCCCACGCCTTCGGCGTAAAGGATGCAGGTGGAAGCATCCTTCGACATGGCGATTTGAGTGTATTGAGCTTTCATGCTACCAAAGTGTTCAATACGTTCGAGGGGGGCGCGATCATCTGCCCGGATGCCGAGACCAAGCAACGCATCGATTACTTGAAGAATTTTGGCATTGTCGATGAGGTTACCGTGGTTGCTCCCGGTATCAACGGCAAAATGAGCGAAATCAACGCCGCCTTTGGCTTGCTTCAACTCAAACACATAGAACACGCACAGGCCCGTCGAAAGGAGATTGATCAGAACTATCGCGATCTTCTGAAAGGCGTACGAGGCATACGCATCGTGGAGGAAGCTGGCCAGTCGGTAGCTAACTATTCGTATTTTCCGATTCTGGTTGACGACGGCTACCCACTAAGCCGTGATGAGCTTTTCCAGAAGTTAAAAGACAATCAGATATACGCCCGACGCTACTTTTACCCATTGATCAGCGAGTTCCCAATGTATCGCGAGATGCCATCAGCCCGGCACGAGAACCTGCCAATGGCACTTAAAGTATCGGAACGAGTACTTTGTCTTCCGATTTATCCGGCTATCGATGACTCTGACATCTTACGAATCGTTGACGTAGTGAAGGGGCGTTGATATGGGCCTTCTGACTCGGCAACAAATTGATGAGATGGGATTTGCTCATGTCGGCGCTAATTCCCGACTTTCAGATAAAGCCTCTTACTACAACTGTGCGAACATTGTCATAGGTGATAACGTACGTATAGACGATTTTTGCGTACTCTCTGCCGGAGCCGGCGGCATCGAAATTGGGCGATATATCCACGTTGCTGTTTATACTTCACTTATTGGAGCCGGAAAGATACTACTTGATGATTTCTGCAATATTTCGTCAAAGGTTTCAATTTACAGCAGTAATGATGATTACAGTGGCGCCAGCATGACCAACCCCATGGTACCGGAAGAGTTTACCAACGTTAGTCATGCTGATGTAACCATAGGCCGACATGCAATAGTCGGGTCAGGAAGCGTTATTCTTCCAGGAATCGTTCTTGAAGAGGGCGTAGCTATTGGTGCTTTAAGTCTCGTAACGAAAAACTGCGAAGCGTTTGGGATATATTCTGGCGTCCCAGCCAAGAGAATAAAAGAAAGAAAGAAAGACTTTTTAGAATTAGAAAAAATGCTGTCACAAAAAATAAACGATAATTAATTCTGCTACTTCGAGTATTTAACTTGTCACTAAAGCAGAACATAACAGCTAACTATATCAGCCAAATTTTTGTCACTCTGGTTAGCATCATCATGCTGCCTTTGTACATCAAGTACATGGGTGCAGAAGCGTATGGATTGATCGGCTTCTTCATGATGTTGCAGGCATTTTTCATTCTTCTGGATCTGGGACTGACGCCTACTATCGGGCGAGAGACCGCGCGTTATCACGGCGGCGGTATGCCCACTCTGGAATACCGTCAACTTTACCGCTCTCTCAGTCTCATATTCACCGCTGTAGCGATTGCCGGAGGTGGAGGGCTCTACTTGCTATCCGGAGTGATAGTCAACCGATGGCTGAATATTGAAAGCTTATCCTTGAATGAAGTTACTCTTGCCGTACAGATCATGGCAGCTTGCATTGCCATGCGCTGGATGACCGGCCTTTATCGCGGCGTGATTACCGGATCAGAGCAGTTGGTCTGGTTAAGTGTTTTCAATGCTCTCGTTGCGACCCTCCGTTTCATCCTCGTTTTGCCAGTCATGTGGTACTTCGGCTTTACACCATTTGTTTTCTTCGTATATCAGCTACTGGTGGCACTTGTTGAAATCGTAGGGCTAGGTTCTAAATGCCAGCGACTTCTCCCCTCAGTGGGAAACGACGGAGCAGTGATCGGTTGGTCCTTTAAACCTGTGAGGCCAATATTAAAATTTGCGCTCACCATCGCCTTTACCTCATCCGTGTGGGTGCTGGTCACACAAACCGACAAACTGGTACTGTCAGGAATATTGCCCCTGGAAGAATACGGCTACTTCACCCTTGCGGTGTTGGTTGCCAGTGGCATCATGGTGATCAGCGGCCCAATAAGCAGCGCCATAATGCCGCGTATGGCAAGGTTGCATGCGGAAGGAAAAAACGATGAAGTGATCCGCATCTATCGCGACTCTACTCAAATTGTAAGCATTATTGCTGGCTCCGCGGCCATTACACTGGCGTGCTGTGCCGATCAGCTGCTGTTCGCCTGGACAGGCGATCAACAGTTAGCCACCAAAGCAGCACCTATTCTGAGAGTTTATGCAATCGGAAATGGTTTCCTGGCCGTAGCGGCTTTCCCGTATTACTTGCAATATGCAAAAGGGGACCTGCGCTACCACCTTATCGGCAATGCCTGTATGGTCGTGGTCCTCATCCCCTGCATTATTTGGGCTGCCAGTCACTACGGCGGCATTGGCGCAGCCTATGTTTGGCTTGGAATGAACGCTATCTATCTGTTGACGTGGGTAGGTTATGTACATCACAAACTGGAGCCCGGATTACATCGAACCTGGATGCTTGATGATGTTATAAAAATCACAGTACCCGCCATAGCCATTTCTTTAACGGCTATCGCTATTGATGTAAATCTCACTTCTAGAGTTGCAAGCTTGTTTTACGTCATGCTCATAGGAGGCCTCACGATTGTCTGCGCCCTAGCCTGCTCCGAGGCATCCAGGTCATTATTTCTACGTAAATTTTTAAAAAGGCACATAGTATGAATTTGGACAACGGAACAGAAAGAAATATTAACGTTTCCGTTTGCGTGGTTACCTATAATCATAAAATGTATCTGCGAGAGTGCCTGGATAGCCTGGTCAGTCAGGCGGTTGACTTCGACTACGAAATTATCGTCGGCGATGACGCCTCTACAGATGGAACTACCGACATTGTAAGAGAGTACGCTGAACGATATCCTGAACTCATTATTCCTATCTATCACAAAAAAAATGTTGGCCCCATTGGCAATTATTTTTCTGTACACAAGCAAGCTCGCGGAAAGTATGTGTGCCATATGGATGGCGATGACATGGCGTTGCCAAAAAAATTACAAATACAATCCGATTATTTAGACGAACATAATCAGGTCAGCATTTGTTGGCATCGAATGAACATGTTTGATGCGAAAGGTATTGAGCAGGATCATCCTGCCAAAGAAGCGGAATTTCTGGGCTCTTATATCACCAGAAAAGACTTATTACTATATGGCCCTTTCGGACCGCATAGTTCAACAATGTACAGGAAGGAAAATTTCTCAACAAAATATGAGCATTTTGAAGCAATAGACTGGATTTTTTCTGTAGAGTTGATTGGCACTGGCTATGGAGTGATGCTTGAGGATGTACTAGGGCGCTACAGGCTGCATTCAGCCGGTATGTCCGTTGGCGCTCTGGCGAGCAAAAAAAACAGAGAATGGTTATGTAATTGCCAACTCAAACTATTGGGCGAGTACCCTCAATATTCATCGACTATAGCACTCAGGGCACTAGTGCTTTGTTCGCTTGATTTCTTGGGAAGGCGAGATTTTTACAAAAGTTCCCTGGCGGTATTCTTACGCTGCAAATCTTTCCCCGATGTAAGATTGCTTCCAAAACTTATCGGTTTTTACAAGAGCTCAAAGCTCCCAAAAATATTTATCTGATTGAATTTTATTGTTTGTTATTCGGGTATTAGCAGAATGGATAATTCGCAGGAGAAAACATACATCAGGGAATATTTTCTGATTTTTGTCGTAGCAGGGTCTTACTTGTTGCACATGCTCAGGAATATAACGGAAGCTTATTCTGCTATTCCCATTCTCGCTTCGGGCATCGGCATTTTGTTTCTCTTAGGCAAAAGAGCCAGAGTGGACAGCGTCGGATTCAGTATATTACTTGTATTTATTTTATCTTACTTCCTGCCATTGGTTTACTCCTTCCTATGGTATCCCGATGAAAGCTATATAATTCCGTTTGCAAGATATCTCTATATAATTCCATTTGCCATTTTTTGCATCTATGCGATCTTAGATACGCCTCTATTTGTATACCTACTCAAAGTTTTTTCGCTATTTATAATAATTGGCGGACTCTCGATATTCTATCAAATCGTGTTCGGCCCAATATTGTGGTTTCCTGAGGCGTCGGAGCGTGAAGGGCTCGTCCGCTTCTCATCACTAGTAGGAAGCCTTACTGCTTATGGAATTTTCGGTGGCTTGGCGCTACCAATTATCTACTTCTTGTTTGAGAACAAGTTAATTCGTAATTTTTCTCTCGTGATTGTTTTAATGGCGATGCTCTGCACTTTGCAAAAGGCCGCTATCGCCAACATTGTTTTATTTGTTATATTTTTAACGTTCTCGGGAGCCCTGTTAAACAAAATAAAAATAATTGGATTTGTCGCGTTCATCCTTCCCGTCGTTATATTTATATTTTATTATCTGGATATTAG
>Ga0247811_1000611_pt1 | contig 10432 bp, 5 predicted proteins | sample UWRJL134311R1_FD_189018 | JGI IMG/M metagenome (GOLD analysis project Ga0247811, IMG submission 189018) | Plant litter microbial communities from Arlington Agricultural Research Station in Wisconsin, United States - UWRJ-L134-311R-1 | ecosystem: Environmental > Terrestrial > Plant litter >...
GGTGAACACGAGCGCCGCGGCGACCGGCGTGCCGAACAGGGCGCCGATCGTGCCGGCCGCCGTCACCATCACCACGAGCTCGGTCGACACCGCGGGCCAGAGCCGGCGCACCAGGGCGACGAGCAGCGCGGTGTTGATCGCGATGATCGGCGCTTCCGGCCCGAGGCTTACTCCCCCGGCGAGCCCGAGAACCGCGACGAGCGCGAGCGACGGCAGCGCGCCGAGCCCGAGCGGCGGCGCGGTCAGCTCGACGGTCGCCGAGTCCTGGCCGCCGTGACCGGGAACCAGCCAGATGATGAGGCCGACGACGAGTCCGGTGACACTCAGCACTCCGAAGATCCACCCCGCCGACCAGGGGTCGACGCCGAGCGCGTGCGGCAGGTTCTCCCACAGGGCGTGCTCGAGCGTTTCGGCCACGGCCTCGACCGCGTAGAGCACAACCGCCGAAACGACGCCGACGACGATCGACGGCAGCGAGAGCGACACGAGCGTACGGACGGTGCTCGCGCTCGGCCTGTCGACCGGTGCACCCTCGGGCGCATCCGGCAGTGAATCGTCGGAAGTCACGCTCGATTGTCGGAGGCCGACGAGGCGAACGGCTCACCCGACGGGTGTTACTTCTTGGCGGCGGCCTTCGCGGCCTTTTTGAACTCGCGCACCTTGGTGAGCGACTCGGGATCGACGATGTCGGCGACCGACCGGTACGAGCCCTCGAGACCGTAATCGCCCGCGGACTCGCGCCATCCGTCGGCCGTCAGCCCGTACTGCTTGCCGAGCAGGGCGAGGAAGATCTTCGCCTTCTGCTCGCCGAAGCCGGGAAGGGCCTTGAGACGCTTGAGGATCTCGGCGCCTTCGGGGTCGCCCTGCGTCCAGATGGCGGACACGTCGCCGCCCCAGGTCTCGACGACGGATGCGGCCAGCGCCTGTGCGCGACCCGCCATCGAGCCCGGATAGCGGTGGATCGACGGGGTGATGCGGAACACGGCCTCGAGCTCGTCGGCGTCGTACTCGGCGATCTTCTTCACGTCGAGCTTCTTCGCGCCGGCCGGGCCGATGCGCTCGAGCAGCTTCGCGGGGCCGGCGAACGCGGTCTCCATGGGAACCTGCTGGTCGAGCAGCATGCCGAGCAGCAGCGCCAGCGGGTCGGTCGAGAGCAGGGCGTCGGCGTCGGCGTCGCCGGTGATGTGCAGGTCAGCGTTCATTCTTCGATCGTGCCACTTTCTGCGGGCTCCCACGACGGGGCGGGCTCCCACGACGGATTTGTACCGACGACCGTCAATCCGGGCAGCAGCGCGAGGATCACCGCGGTGTCGGCCTCGGGCGCGTCGCGTGGTTCGCCGAACGACTGCGCGTGCGTCTCGCCGTCGGCCTGGATGGTGAGCTCGAAGCGTTTGCCCGGCGCCCTCTCGAGAGCCGGCTGCTGCAACACGAGCCGGATGCTGTCGGCATTGCTCGGTCCCGGCAGCTCGGCCATCCCGAGGCCGGTCGCGGCGCGTCTCGCGGATGCCACGACCCGGCTCAGCGACGACGGCGAGCCCAGCGGCGCCCGCAGCAGAATCTCGATACCCACGGGTGAAGAGTACCGGGCCAGAATAGGGGCATGGATCCCAACGACAACGACGTCGCCGCATTCATCGACGCCGTGCCCAGCCCCGTGCGCAAACGCGATGCCGAGACGCTGCTCGCGATCATGTCCCGCGTGACCGGCGAGCCGCCGCGCATGTGGGGCCCGAACATCGTCGGTTTCGGTTCGTACCACTACCGGTACGCGACAGGGCGGGAGGGCGACGCTCCCGCCGCCGCCTTCTCACCGCGCAAGGCCTCGTCGACGGTCTACCTCGCCGACGGGACACAGGCCTACGACCTCGACGCGCTCGGCGACCACACCACGAGCGTCGTCTGCCTCTATCTGAAGAACCTCGACCGGGTCGACCTGTCGGTGCTGGAGTCGGTGATCGCCCGGTCGTACGCGACGTCGATCGCGCCGGGGTTCGGGCAGCACCCGACGGCCTGAAATTTTCTGAATCGCTCTCGCGCCCCCCTTGACGGCCGGCGCGTGCGAGGAGGACTCTGATCGCGGAACCACCTCGCGTCCGGGCTGAACCTGGTCCGGATCATCTACCCGATCCGATGAAACAGCGAAGTCAGGAGTGGCCATGGCCGGTCTGCCGCAGATTCTGGCCGGACCCATCGTGCGCCGGGTCGCTGACAACTCCGTATCGGTCTGGATCGCGGTGCGCGATCACGCCGACATCCAGCTCGCGGTGTGGGAGGGGAGTCAGAAGTCAACGGGCCCGTTGACCGTCGACGGCAACGCGACCGAGCTCGGGCGCACCACCGCGCCTACCCGCACGATCGGTGCGCACCTGCACGTCGCGGTCGTGACCGTGTCGGCGGCGGCCACCCCGCTGAACCCCGGCACCGTATACAGCTACGACCTCACGGTCGGCGGGCAGGGGCTCCGCGACCTCGGTCTGCTGCGCGACGAGACAGCCGGCAACCGGCTCGACAACGTCAAAGCCGACGCCCCGCTGCACCTGGCACTCGGATACGCGACCGACATGCTGCCCACCTTCGTGACGCCGGCCGCGACTCTCGAGAACCTGCGCCTCGCGCACACATCCTGCCGCCGGACGAACGCCTCCGGTCCCGACGCGCTTGCGTACCTCGACGACCTGATCCTGGCCAACCGTGGCGATCCGCAAAAACGTCCGCAGCAGCTCTTCCTCACCGGCGACCAGATCTACGCCGACGACCTCGCCGCCTCTCTGCTGCCCCAGCTCAATGAGATCGGCCAAGAGCTTTTGGGGTTCGCAGAGACGCTGCCGATCGACAACCATCCCGTCGCCGTCGACCTCGTCCAGTTTCCGGCGATGCGCCGCAAGCGCGTGGTGCGCGAAATCGGACGGTTCACCACTACCGACGGCCAGAACCACCTGCTCTCGTACGGCGAATACCTCGCGATGTACCTGTTGGTGTGGAGCCCGCGGATGTGGCGTCCCCTCGGCACCGCCTCCGAACTGTTCATCGCCTCCCCCAAGGTCGAGGCCAACCATCTGCACGACTGGGAGAAGGTGCACGGCGACCTGGCTACGTGGAAGAAAAAAGCGCAGCCCACGTTCGACGAAGACGTCGCAGACGTCGCCGTGTTCCGCGCAGCCGTGCCCCGAGTCGCCCGCGCGCTGGCGAATTGCGCGACCTACATGATGTTCGACGACCACGAGGTCACCGACGACTGGTACCTCTCCGAGAGCTGGCGGTCGCGCGTTCTGACCGCCCCGTTCGGACACGACGTGCTGCAGAACGGCTACCTCGCGTTCACCGTGATGCAGATGTGGGGCAACGACCCGGCCGCGTTCACCCACACGGCCGGATCCGCCCCCAAGAACGAGACGTTGCTCGACGCGATCGAAGCGATCGGCAAAGCGACAACGCTGACCCCCGCCAACCGTGCCACCCTCGATCCACTGCTCGGCATGTCCGAGCCGGTGAAAGACCCCGAAGCGTCGTTCCACTACCAGGTTCCGGGGCCACGCCATCTGGTGCGCGTGCTCGACACGCGAACCCGCCGACGCTACAAGGGACGGCTCGGCCCGCCAAAGCTGCTCGGCGATTCCCTCGACCCCCAGCTTCCGTCGGGACCCCTCACCGACGGCCGCGAACTCCTCGTCGTAGTCTCCCCCGTTCCCGTTCTCGGCGCCCGGCTGTTCGACACGTTCGTGCAGCCGCTCGGAGCCCTCACCACAGACCTGTTCGCAAACGCCAAGGCAAAGGCCCAGTCCGACGACGGCGGCCCGCCGAACACGGGTGCCGAAGACCTCGACGTCGAAGGCTGGGGCGCAGACGAGCAGATCCTCGAAAGCATGATCCAGCGCCTCGCGACCTACCCCAAGGCGGTCGTATTGTCGGGCGACGTGCACTTCTCGTCGAGCGTCGCCCTCGACTTCTGGAACGCCCAGGCGACCACGCTCACGGCGCGCGTCGTGCAGCTCACCTGCTCGCCCTGCCGCAACGGTTGGCCCGCCGACATGCGGGCGATCCTGCGATCCGGGCGGTTCAGCCAGCAGCTGATCGGCGGACTACCGTTCGAACGGCTTGCGTGGAAGGAGAAAGCACCGATCACGATCCCCGACGGCACCGCCGTCGCGCCCGGCCGACGCTCCCGGATGCGGCGTGCACCGAGCCTCCTGCCGGCCGCGGGATGGCCGAGCGGGGTCGCCGTGCCCGCCGACAAACCGCCGGACTGGCGGTGGCGGCTCGCGATGGTGCGCGACCTGCGCGGGAGAGCCGAGATCCCCGGCGAACCACCTCCCCGGCTTCCCGCGTTCGACTCGGCGAACGCCGCCGACAGCTATCTCGAGATCGCGCTGAAACACGCCGAGCTTTCCCTCGGCGACACCGAACCGTTGCGCACCACCGTCTTCGCCTCCGCGATCGGCATCGTCACCGTCGAGCAGGCGGGCTCCGACCAGCGAGTCGTGCACGAACTGTTGAGCGCGGAAAGCCCGTCGTCGCTGACCGGCGCGGCCCGTACCCGTCATCGCGCTTCGCTCAGCGCCGACCCGGCCGTCGCCCGGCCGCAACTTCAGGTGGTTCCCGGTGGCTGAACCGAAGAAGAAGAGTCCCGGATTTTTCCAACGCCTCGCCGGCATCGCGAAGGACTTCGTCGAGTGGGTCGAGGCAACCTTCGGGGATGCCGAGCTGGCCGCCGAGATCAAGGACGACCTCGGGATGAACCCGGCCAACCCGGCCACCCCGAAGAAGCCGGCGGGCAACACACTGACCAATCTCGAGTCGTTCGCCGCGAAACAGGACATCGACGAGGCCGCGCTGATCGCGGTAGTCGCCGACCTCAAGGCGGCGTTCGGCACGGTGATGGACTTCGTCGAGGCGGCCAAGGCCGACGGCGTCGACGCGCGCACGCTGTTCACCGCCATCTTCCGGATGTTCGCCCTCGACGTGCTGCGCGTGCGCAATCCGGCGGGCTACGCGCTCGTGCGGCTCGTCGGGCTGGTCACCGACGACGACGAGGGACTCGAGATGCTGGATGCCTCGCGGCTGAGCGCCCTCCTGCGGGGCAGCGCGACCCCGGCCGACGGCGAGAAGTGGGTGCAACGGCTGTCTTCCGTGCTCGGTATGGCCGCCGTGCTCGCCGCGATCAAGTGGGACGCCGTCGCGGGGACCATCGACGCCCTTTACGGCTGGGATCCCGCCCCCGACGACGAGGCCGAGGCCGCCGTGATCGCCGGCCGTGCGCTCACGGTGATCCTCGAGTCAGACGAGCTGCACGGCATCCAGCCCGCCATAACGATCGTCGGCGTGCCCGCCGCGCACGGTGGACCCGGAATCTTCGTCTCGATCACCTCGGCATTCAGGATCGAATTGCCGGTCGGCGACGCCACCCTCACCATCGAGGTCGCAGGGGCCACCGGGTTCGGTGTGCTCATCCCGTTCTCGCTCTCGCGTTCGCCCGAATTCGCCGGAACGGCCGCTCCGTCGATCCGCGTGTCGCTCGAGCCCAAACGCGGCAGCAGTCAGCCGTCAGACGCGCCCGCCGTCGTGATCGGTCCGAAAGACGGTTCGCGCCTGCAGATCGGCGCCCTGACCTTCGGGGTCGAGATCGACGGCGACAGTGCCGGGGTTCGGCTGGGCGTGCGCAAGGGCCGCATCGTGTTCAATCTCGACAGCGGCGACGGCTTTCTGAGCAAGCTCCCCGGTGGCGACATCGACATCCCGTTCGAGATCGGCCTGCTGCTCGACACGGTGGCCGGTGCCCGGTTCGACGGCGGCACCGGAGTGAAGGCGGCCCTTCCGGTCTCCGCGAGCGTGCTCGGCGCGTTCACCGTGCAGTTCCTCGAGTTCGAGCTCACTTTCCAGCCCACGGCGGGTGCTCGCATCGTCGGCGGCTTCAGCGTGAAACTCGGTCCCTTCGCCGCATCCGTCGACCGCGTCGGTGTCAGTTTCGACCTGGCTGGCCTCACCGCTCCCGATACCGATGTCGCCAAGATCATCGGTTTCGTACCCCCCAAGGGAATCGGCCTGGTGCTCGACACGGGCGTGGTCAAGGGCGGCGGCTACCTGTTCATCGACAACGAACGAGGGGAATACGCGGGGGCCCTCGAGCTGAAGTTCCTCTCCTTCTCGATCAAGGCGATCGCGCTGCTCTCCACCAAGCGGCCCGACGGTTCCGAGGGCTGGTCGCTGCTCATCTTCGTCTTCGGACAGTTCAACATCCACATCGCGTTCGGCATTTTCTGGACCGGCCTCGGCGGCATGATCGGCCTGCACCACCGTGCCGACCTCGACGCCCTCACGGCCGGGATGCGCACCGGCGCCCTCGACGATGTGCTCTTCCCCGCCGACCCGGTGAAAGACGCACCGCGCATCATCAACCGGTACCGCACGCTCTTTCCCGTCGAAGAGAACAACCTGCTGCTCGGGCCCATGCTCGAACTGAGCTTCTCGCAGCCGCCGATCGTCTTCATCCGGCTCGGGCTCATCTTCGACCTGCGCAACGCGCTCGGCGGTTCGGAGGCGACCGCGCTGTCGAAGGTGATCCTCGTCGGCCAGATTCTGGTGCAGCTGCCGCCGAAAGCGACCGGTGTGCCCGCCATCCTGAAGCTGCTCATCGACGTCGTCGGCTACTACGACGCCGACACCGACTTCATGCTCATCCGCGCACGGCTGCGCGACTCGTTCGTCGGCATCGAGGGGTTCGTCAAACTCGACCTCGCGGGAGAGTTTCTCTTCGCGGCGAGCTTCGGCGCCGACCCGAGCTTCGTCATCTCGGCGGGCGGGTTCCACCCGAAATACGAGGGGCTGCCCGAACGTGTGCCGCGCGACCTCGACCGACTCAAAGTCAGCTTCAAGATCGGCCCGGTGAAGCTCAGCGTCGAACAGTACTTCGCCGTGACCCCCAACTCCGTCCAGGCCGGGCAGAAGGCGATGCTGAAAGCCGATTTCGGCGTCGGCGTCGAGGCGTCCCTCAGCTGGGACGCCCTGCTCTACCTCTCGCCGCGCTTCTACTTCGTCGTCGACGTCGAGTTCAACGCCAAGATCACCGCGTTCGGCGAGACGCTGATGGCCGTGAAGGTGCGCGCGAGCATCGAAGGTCCCGACCGCTGGCACGTCTCCGGCGAATTCTCGTTCTCGATCCTCTGGTGGGACAAGTCGATCTCGTTCGACGAGAGTTGGGGCGCTGTCGAGACCGCCGACAGTGGGTCGACCAGCATTGCCGCGATGCTCGCCCCCGAGCTGTCGAACAGCGACAATCTCACCGTCGAGGCTCCGAGCGGCGGATCGAGCGTGGTGACCCTCGCGCCCGCCACGACCGGCACCACCGTCGGGCACCCGCTCGGCCGGCTCGCGATCAGGCAGCGCGCGGTGCCGTTCGATCTGACCATCGACCGCATCGGAACGAAGTCGATCGGCGGCGCACAGTCGGTCACCGTGGCATCCGTCGCCGTCAACGAGACACTGCGACCCAACTTCGCGACGACCACAACGGCGTTCGCCCGCGGGCAGTTCATGGCCCTCACCGACGAGGAGAAACTCACCGGCAAGGTGCTCGAGGACTTCCGCAACGGTGTCGTCGTCGGCGAGGGGGCCGAGACCACCGACGACGCCCGGGCGACACAGGTCACCGCGGCTTTCGAGACGGTGCGACTGGATCCGGTGCCCGCCGGGGTGCTGAAGAAATGGGCGACCGTGCGCATCGGCGCCCTGCCGGTAGATATCGCTGTCGCCGTCGCCGCAAGCCGGGTCGGAGCGGCGGCGCGATCCCAGCGCGGCGTCGCCGCCGTGAGGGTGGGCAGAGTGACGGATGCTGCGACGGTACTCGATCCGCCGCTCACCCTCGTCGCGCCCGACACCATGGCCGTGTCGGCGAGCCTGTTCGGTGCGAACGCGGCGAGCGTCACCCTGGCCGCACAGACCGCGGCCGTCGCGGGACTGCATCTCGTCGAGGCATTCGAGGTCGGATGATGGCAACGCCGGCCGTTTACCGTTTTCTGCCATGGACCCGCCGCGGACTCGTGGCCGAACTCGTCGATTCCGACAACGCCGCCGTCGGTCCCCTGCCCGCCCACGCTGCCGTCAAACTCGACATCACCCTCACCGGCGGTAACGGCGCAGGGTCTACGTCGACCCAGATCGCCGGTCCGGGCGATGTCGTGGGGCTCGATCCCGCCGAGATCGTACGTGTGACGCCGCGACCCGACGCGGGCAACGTCGAACCGAATTTCCTCGCGGCCATCGACTTCGACGACGCGACCCTGCCGTGGATGATGACTCCGTCGGCGGCGAACTCGCGGGGCCAGTTGCGCCCGTGGCTCGCGCTCGTCGTCGTGGAGGACCGTCCCGGCGTCACGATCTCCGTCGTGCCCGGTACTCCCCTGCCTCGCCTCGACATCGAGTCGGGAGCGCAGAACGAGCTGCAGAGCCTCGACGAATCCTGGGCGTGGGCTCACACCCAGATCCTCGTCGACGAGGGCACCGGCCCGACCGCCGCCGCGATGGCGAGCGATCCCGACCGCCACGTTTCCCGGCTCGTCTGCCCGCGACGGCTGCGTCCGAACACGCGCTGGCACGCCTGCCTGGTTCCGGCGTTCGACGCCGGAGTGGTGCGCGGTCTCGGCCTCACACCGGTCGCCGCCCAGCTGGCACCGGCCTGGACCGACGGTGACTCGGCGACGCTGCCGGTCTACTTTCACTGGGACTTCGGCACCGGGGCCGACGGCGACTTCGAGTCGCTCGCCCGGCGACTGCGCCCCTTCCAGATCGCCGACGAGAACGGCGTGCCGAGCGTGGGAACCGTGCTGATGCACATCGGCGACGCGGGCGGCGCGGCGAACCTCCCCGCCGACCATGACGGCCGGATCGTGGAGATGGACGGGGCGCTGCGCGCCCTGCAACAGAAGGACGGCACACTCGACGACATCACGGACGACCTGCGTACTCCGCTCGGCACCCTGCTCGACGACATTGCCGATCCGTCGGGGAGCGACGCCGACGACGGGGCGGTCGGTCCGCCGCTGTACGGCTCGTGGGCGGCCAATCGGTTCGCGGTGTCGGGAGAGAAAAGCGGCTGGTTCGCCGAACTGAACCTCGACCCACGGGCCCGTGTGGCGGCGGGACTCGGTGCCGAAGTCATGCGCCGCAACCAGGAAGACCTGATGACGGCCGCCTGGCATCAGGTGGGAGACGTACTCACGGCAAACGCCCTCCTTTCGCGGGGACGGCTGTCTATCGAGGCATCCGCGTTTCTGCACGCCAAGTCGCTCGCCAAGCTGCCGGCAGAACGCGTGCTCACGTACGCGGCCCCGCTCGCGACCCGCACGCTGCTCGGCGCCGTCACCGTGTCGGCGGCGATAACCCCGACGAGCCTGCCCGCGGCGACCATCGACCCCGCCATGCGCAGACTCGTCTCTCCGACTGCACGCATCGTGCGCAAAAACGCACTGCACACGAAGACCGACCTGTCGAGCCTGTCGACGGGGTTGGTGTCGAAGCTCGCGCGTGGATCGTCGCTCGCCGACCCGACCGGCTTCACCCCGAGCGGTGTGCTGCCGCCCGCCGGCCGGGTGCCGACCAAGGTCGCCGGAGGCTCGATCGATCTCACTCCGATCGGAATCCCCGTTGTGCGCAGCGCGGTGGACGGCGCGGCGATCCTCGAGGGCATAGCGACCGCAAGGGCGACGCGTGTTCCCGACGCGGCGGGCAAGATCGTGCTGCGGGGCGACCTGCGCACGTCGGGACTCGTGGTCACCCGCCACGTCGATCTCGTGCGGCAGCTCCCCGCGGGCATCAGCGACGCCGCCCGGCCGGGCGCAGACATCCTGATCGGTCTGCGCGAGGCGGGGGTCGCACACACCGGCACCTCGGGCTTTGTGATCGGCCGCGCCGCCCGCGGCGAAACGCTCGACTTCGAACCGGTCGACATCACGTCGCGCGGCACCATCGAATTACGCACGGGTCCGACATCACCGAATGTCGTCGTCGGACGCGTCTCCAACGCAGCCGGCACCGGACGGGACCTCGCCCGCGATATCGGTCGCATCCCCGTCGGATCGATCAGCAGGGATGCGGCACCGATCGTCGTGCGCACCGGCACCGTGAGCGGCGAGATCACTGTCACCCCGGGCATCGAACGACCCGCCCCCGGACCGCTGCTGGGCGAGGTGGATGCGATCTTCACGGGAGCGACCGCAACCCTGCCCCCGCTCGTCACCGACTCGGCGGTCATCACCCGCTTCGAGAAGGCGGTCGGCCAGGTCGACCTCGTCTCCGTGATCGCCCAGCCGGTGGTCGCCGGACGCATCGTGGCGTACGCGCTGGCCGAAGCATCCGCCGCTCTCACCGCGCGCTGCGTGCCCGCGGTCGCCCACAGCGCGCGGCTGGGCTCGATGGTGCGCTTCGGCGACCGCAGCCTCAC
>Ga0247811_1000612_pt1 | contig 10414 bp, 9 predicted proteins | sample UWRJL134311R1_FD_189018 | JGI IMG/M metagenome (GOLD analysis project Ga0247811, IMG submission 189018) | Plant litter microbial communities from Arlington Agricultural Research Station in Wisconsin, United States - UWRJ-L134-311R-1 | ecosystem: Environmental > Terrestrial > Plant litter >...
GTCGGCGTAGGTCGGCGCGGGGATGTGCTTGAGGATCGCGTCGAACAGCGGCTCGAGGTCTTCGTTGTCGGGCAGGGTGCCGTTCTCGGGCTTGTTCCAGCTCGCGGCGCCGTTGCGGCCCGAGGCGTAGACGACGGGAACGTCGAGGATCGCGTCGAGGTCGAGGTCGGGGTGCTCGTCGGACATGTCGGAGGCGAGGCCGAGCAGGAGGTCCTGGCTCTCGGCGACGACCTCGTCGATGCGCGCGTCGGGGCGGTCGGTCTTGTTGACCAGGAGGATCACGGGGAGCTTGGCCTCAAGGGCCTTGCGCAGCACGAAGCGGGTCTGGGGAAGCGGGCCCTCGGACGCGTCGACGAGCAGCACAACACCGTCGACCATGGACAGGCCGCGCTCGACCTCGCCACCGAAGTCGGCGTGGCCGGGGGTGTCGATCACGTTGATCGTGATGTTGCCGCCGGCGTGGTTCTCTTCGGCGTGCTTGCCGTTGTAGAGCACCGCGGTGTTCTTGGCGAGGATGGTGATGCCCTTTTCGCGCTCGAGCTCGTTGGAGTCCATGGCGCGGTCTTCGAGGTGCGCGTGAGCGTCGAACGAGTTCGTCTGGCGGAGCATGGCGTCGACCAGGGTGGTCTTGCCGTGGTCAACGTGGGCGACGATTGCGACGTTGCGCAGGTCGGTACGGGTGGCGATTGCCATAGGTGTTTTCCTTGACTGCTTCTAGCGGTGACGGGCGCGCGCGTTGCGCTTTCGCGGCATGGGCACGACCACGCACAAACGCGGAGGTGGTTTGTGGGGATCTCAGGATCACGTCGATGGTGCCCTGCACATACCAGTGTAACGGCTAAACCCCGGCTGTTCGCTGTAGGCACACAGCAACAGGCTCCTGAACAGTGGGTTTCAGGCGGTGGGCTGGTCGCGCTCGGCGACCTTGCGGTCGATTCTCGCGAGCCTGCGCTCGTCGCGCGAGTGCGCGGGGAGGCGTCGCGGGGTGCTCGTCGGCACTGCGGCCGGAGCGGTGGAGAGTTTCGCGGTGATGTCCGGCGGCAGGGGTCGGGTGACAGGCTCGCGCTCGTCGCCCCTCCCCTGCTGCCGGAACATCAGACGCCGAGCGCCAGGTCGGCGCCGGGGATCGCGGCCAGGAGGTCGCGGGTGTACTGCTGCTGCGGGTTCTCGAAGACCTCGTCGACCGTGGAGGCCTCGACGATCTTGCCGTGCTGCATCACGCACACGTTGTCTGCGATCACACGCACGACCGCGAGGTCGTGGGTGATGAACAGGTACGTGAGTCCGAGCTCGGCCTGTAGGTCGGCGAGCAGCTTGAGCACCTGCGCCTGCACGAGCACGTCGAGAGCGGAGACCGCCTCGTCGAGCACGACGATCTCGGGCTTGAGCGCGAGGGCACGGGCGATGGCGACGCGCTGGCGCTGTCCGCCGGAGAGCTCGTTCGGGTAGCGCGTGGCGAGTGCCGCCGGCAGCGCGACCTGGTCGAGCAGTTCGAGCACACGCGCGCGGCGGTCGGCCTTGCTGCCGACGTTGTGCACGTGCAGCGGCTCGGCGATCGTCGCGCCGATGTTGCGCAGCGGGTCGAGCGAGCCGTACGGGTCTTGGAAGACCGGCTGCGTCTTGCGGCGGAATGCCAAAACGTCTTTGCCGCGCAGGGCGGCGATGTCGGTTCCGTCGACCGTGATCGAGCCGGAGGTCGGCTCTTCCAGCTTGAGCAGCAGCTTGGCGACGGTCGACTTGCCCGAGCCGGACTCGCCGACGAGCGCCATCGTGGTGCCGCGCGCGATCGAGAACGACACGTCGTCGACGGCCTTGAACTCTTTCGCGGTGATCTTCTGGCCGCGGATCTTGAACACCTTGGTCAGGTTGTCGACCACGATGACCGGCGCGAGGTCGGGAGTGGCGGCGTGGGCTTCCGCGCGTACCTCCACCGATTCGAGCAGGTCGAGGCCCTCGGCCGCTTTGGGGGCGACGTAGTCGAGGTCGGCGAGCGACTTGCTGGCAGACCGGATGCGGCGGGAGGCGAGACTCGGAGCCGCGGCCACGAGGCGCTGCGTGTACGGGTGCAGCGGGTTCTCGAGCAGTTCGCGCGAGGGACCGGATTCGACGACCTTGCCCTTGTACATAACGACGAGCTGCTCGGCGCGCTCGGCTGCGAGGCCGAGGTCGTGCGTGATGAACAGCACCGCGGTGCCGAGGTCGCGGGTGAGGGTGGCGAGGTGGTCGAGGATGACGCGCTGCACCGTGACGTCGAGAGCGGAGGTCGGTTCATCCGCGATCAAGAGCTTCGGGTTCGCGGCCAGGCCCATTCCGATCAGCACGCGCTGGCGCATGCCGCCCGAGAACTGGTGGGGGAACTGGCGCAGGCGGCGGTCGGCGTCACCGAGGCCGGCCTCCTTCAGCACCTCGATGGCGCGACGCTTGACGTCTTTTTTGGTGGTCGCGATGCCGTTGGCGCGGATCGCCTCTTCCACCTGGAAGCCGATGCTCCACACGGGGTTGAGGTTGGCCATCGGGTCTTGCGGCACGAAGCCGATGCGCTTGCCGCGCACGTCTTCGAGCTGCTTCTCGCTGAGCTTGGTGATGTCGCGGCCCTCGAAGAGAACCTCGCCGCCGGTGATGACACCGGAGCCGGGCAGCAGGTTGATGATCGCGTGCGCGGTCGTCGACTTGCCGGAACCGGATTCGCCGACGATCGCGAGGGTCTGGCCTGGCATCAGCGTGAGGTCGATGCCGTTGACGGCCGGAACGATGCCGCGCTGGTTGCGGAATCCGACCTGCAGGTTCTTGATCTCGAGCAGGGGGGTCTGGCCGGTCGGGTTGGACGGTGTGGCCGAGGTGGCCGGAATGTTCAGGCTCATCGCAGTGCCCTCGCCTTCGGGTCGAGTGCGTCGCGCACGAGTTCGCTCAGCATGATGAATGCGAACACGGTCAGCGACAGGGCAAGGGACGGGTAGATCAGGGTCTGCGGCGCGGTGCGCAGGTCGCTCTGGGCCTGGTTGATGTCGTTACCCCACGACATGACCGAGCCGCCGAGGCCGACGCCGAGGAACGACAGCGACGCTTCCGCGACGATGGCGCCCGCGAGCGAGATCGCGGTGATCACGATGACCGGTGCGATCGAGTTCGGCAGGACGTGCTTGAGCAGGATCTTGAACCGGGATACGCCGAGGGCGGTCGACGCCATCACGTAGTCCGCGCTCTTCACCCTCAGGATCTCGCTTCTCAGCACGCGCGCCGTAGACGGCCACGCGAATATGCCGATCGCCAACGAAATCGTCCAGATACTGCGGTACTGCGAGAGCACCGACATGATGACGACCGCCGCGAGGATGTAGGGGATCGAGAAGAAGATGTCGCCGACGCGGGAGAGCACCGAGTCGACCCAGCCGCCGTAGAAACCGGCGAAGGCGCCGAAGACGAGGCCGAGGACGGTCGTGAGGAAGATCACGATGAGTCCCACGGAGAGCGACGTCGACGTTCCGTTGATGATGCGCGAGTAGATGTCGCAGCCCTGCTTGGTGAATCCGAGCGGGTGGCCGGCGACGGGTGCACCGTTGCTATTGGCGAGGAAGCACTCGTCGTTCGGAGGCGTCTGCGTGAACAGGAACGGGAAGAGCGCCACCACGACCACGAGCAAGATGAGCACGGCGGAGATCCAGAAGAACGGGCGTCCGCGCAGGTCGCGCCAGGCGTCGATCCAGAGGTTGCTCTTCTTTTCGGCGATCTTGACGGTGTCGACCGCGACGAGAGGGGTCTCGTCGAGCGGGGCGACATAGTGGCCGGCCGAGCGCACGGGGGCGGCGGTCGGTTCGGGGGGAAGGTTATTTGACAAGACGAATCCTTGGGTCGAGCAGGCCGTAGAGAAGGTCAACGACGAGGTTCACGGCGAGGTAGAGCAGGGTCATGACGGTGACGAACGAGACGACGGTCGGACCCTGGCCCTGCTTGATCGCGCTGAACAGGGTGTTTCCGACGCCGGGCACGTTGAAGATGCCCTCGGTGATGGTCGCGCCGACGAGCAGGACGCCGAAGTCGGTGGCGAGGAACGTCACGACGGGGATGAGGGAGTTGCGCAGGATGTGCACGGGCACGATGCGGCGCTTCGAGAGACCCTTGCTGTAGGCGGTGCGTACGAAGTCGAGACCGGCGGTCTCGATCACCGACGCACGGGTCAGGCGCACGATCTGGGCGAAGCTCACGCTCGCCAGTACCAGCGCGGGCAGGATCAGGTCTTGTATCGGTGCCCCCGCCCCCACCGTCGTGCGCGCCCAGCCGAGCTGCACACCGAAGATGTACTGCGAGACGAACGCGATCACGAAGATCGGCAGCGAGATGAGGATGAGGCTGACGACGAGCGCGCTCGAGTCGAACCACTTGCCCTTACGGAGTCCCGAGATGAGACCGACGACGATGCCGGCGACCGACTGGAAGATGAGCGCCAGGATCGCGAGGCGGATGGTGACCGGGAAGGTGCGCGCGAGGATGGTGCTGACCGGTTCGCCGTTGAACGCGGTGCCCAGGTCGCCGCGGAAGATTCCGCCGATGTACAGCAGGTACTGCACGATGAACGGCTGGTCGAGGTTGTATTGCTGGCGGATCTGCTCGACGACCGCCGGGTTGGGGGTCTTGTCGCCGAAGAGAGCGATGATCGGGTCGCCTGGCATAGCGAAGACCATGAAGTAGATCAGGAACGTGGTTCCGAAGAAGACGGGAATCGCCTGGAGGATTCGTCTGAGAATGTATCCGGTCATCAGGCGACGGTGCCGGCCGGGAAATTGCGGGAATACATGGAGATGGTGAGACCTATCTGCGAGCGAGCCACGAGCTATTTCACCAGATTACTCGGGTGGCGAGCCAGCCATGCGTCGGGGGTGGCAGCACATGGCTGCCACCCCCGACTGGGTTATGGGTTTATTAGTTCTTGGTGATCTCGTAGTAGAGAGGCACCGAGTTCCAACCGAACTGCACGTTGGAGACGGTCTCGCCGAATCCACCGGTCACGTTCGAGTACCAGAGCGGGATGGCCGGGAGGTCCTTGAGCAGGACTTCCTGAGCTTCCTGGAACTTCGCGTTCGCGGCGTCGACGTCGCTGTCCGCGACACCCTCGGAGAGGAGGGCGTCGAAGTCGGCGCTGGAGTAGTCGCCGTCGTTCGACGAGGCGTTCGTCGCGTACAACGGGCCGAGGAAGTTGTACAGGCCGGGGTAGTCGGCCTGCCATCCGGTGCGGAACGCGGTCTGGATCTCACGCGAGCTGATCAGCGTGCGAGCCTCGGCGAACGTCGGGTACGGTGCGCCGGCGGCGTCGATGCCCAGAACGTTCTTGATGCTGTTGCTGACTGCGTCGACCCAGCCCTGGTGTCCACCATCGGCGTTGTAGGCAATGGAGAAGGTACCGGTCCACGGCGAGATCGCGTCGGCCTCGGCCCAGAGCTTCTTGGCTTCGGACTCGTTGAACTCGAGAACTTCGGCACCCTCGAGCGAGTCGGAGTAGCCGTCGATCACGGGCGAGGTGAAGTCGGTTGCGGGGGTGCGGGTTCCCTCGAAGATCACGTCGGTGATTTCTTCGCGGTTGATCGCCATCGAGATCGCCTGACGGCGGAGCGTTCCCTCTTCGCCACCGAAGTGGGCGAGACGGCTCGGGATGGTGAACGACTGGAAGATCGCAGCAGCCTGGTTGATGGCGCGGTCACCGAGGTCGGACTCGAAGGTCGAGTAGGCCGAGTCGGGGATAGCGTCGAGCACGTCGAGGTTGCCGGCGAGCAGGTCGGAGTACGCAGCGGTCTGGTCGAGGTAGAACGTGATGGTCAGGCCACCGTTCTGTGCCTTGCGTCCGCCGTCGTACTCGTCGTTGACAACGAGCGAGATGCTCTCGTTGTGCTTCCACGCGCCTTCGCCGTCGAGCTTGTAGGGGCCGTTGCCGATCGGGTTCTCCGCGTAAGCGTCGATGTCGTCCCATGCCGCTGCGGGCAGCGGGTAGAACGCCGAGTAGCCGAGGCGACCCGCGAAGTCGGAGCGGGCTTCCTTCAGGGTGACCGTGAAGGTGGTGTCGTCGACCTTGACAAGTCCGGTGAGGGGGCTGTCTTCGTCGTAGCTGAATCCGACGATGTCCTCGAAGAAGTAGCTGTTCTTCTGCGCGTTGGAGAGCAGTGCGCCGTACTGCCATGCGGTGATGAAGCTGTCGGAGTCGACCGGGTCACCGTTGGTGAAGGTCAGGTCCGGCTTGATCTTGATCGTGAAGGTCGTTGCGTCGTCGGTCTCGATCGACTCGGCGACGTCGTTGATCGCCTTTCCGGTGGCGTCGTAGTAGATCAGGCCAGCGAAGATGGAGTCGAGGATCTTGCCGCCACCGACCTCGTTGGTGTTCGTGGGGATGAGGCCGACTTCGGGCTCGGATCCATTCGTGGTGATGACGGCCGAGCTGTTGCCCGAACCGGTGTCGGGCGCGTCATCGGCGGCGCAGCCAGACAGCGCGAGAGCACTTGCCACGGCCACCGCGACTGCGGTGACTCCTAGAGAGCGAATTTTCAATTTTCCTCCTGTGCGAGATGTACAAACGGCAGCGCGAATTGCTGCGAAACTGCCGGATTGGTTAGATGTACCCTAAATCGGGGCTTGCCCATGGGCAAACCAGAGACTGGAAACGTTACACGCTGGTAACTCATTCTCCACATTGTTGCGTAAAGCACAGCTTTCGTGCGTCAATAGCCTGTTTTTTGCACCGTCATTGCGAAGCTGAACCGCCGTCAGGTCGTACCCCGAACTGACACAGGGCGTAGCATCGGAGAGTGACCGACCCCGCGGCAGACCACGCTCCCGACCGATTCCTGATGGTCTTCGACGGCGACTGCGCCTTCTGTACGACATGGATGACCCGGCTCGAGCACGTGCTCCCGCGGTTTCCCCGTTCTACGCCGTACCAATGGGCAGACCTCGACGCGCTCGGCCTCACTGACGACGACGTCACCCGTTACGCCTGGTTCATCACGCCCACACACCAGTACGCCGGTCACCTCGCCTTCTCGGCGCTGCTGCGCACCCAGCCCGCGGGCGCGCTGCGGTTCGCCGGGCATCTGTTGGCCACTCCCCCGATCTCGTGGGTCGCGGCCCTCGGCTACCGTCTGATCGCCGCTAACCGGCACCGCCTGCCGGGCGGCACTCCCGCCTGTCGTATGCCGCGGCCGGAGGCAGCACACCGGTGACGACCATCGAGCCGACGCTGACGGGCGTGCAGTCGCGCGCCAGGATCCGTTTCGAGATCGCGATCGTGCTCGGGCTGTCTCTCGGGGCATCCGCGGTCTATTCGGTCGTCTCGATCGTCAATCGGCTCACCCTCGACCAGGCGTTGGCCGACCAGAAGGCGACGCTCAATACCTCGCTGAGCGCACGCCCCACGTTCGACTTGATCTACCAGGTGCTCGCGGTCGTGTTCGACCTCATGCCCGTCGCTCTCGTGCTGCTGCTGCTCTGGCAGTCGGGCCGCCCGCACCTCGGCCGTCTCGGCATCGACGCCACCCGCCCGTGGCGTGACGGCCTCGCCGGCGTCGGACTCGCCGCAGCGATCGGCATCCCCGGCATAGCCGTCTACCTCGGCGGTCGGGCCCTCGGCATCTCGGTCGACGTTGTACCGACCGCCCTCGACACCTACTGGTGGACCGTGCCGGTTCTCGTACTCTCGGCGCTGCGCGCCGCGCTGACCGAAGAGGTCATCGTCGTCGGCTACCTCTACGCCCGGCTGGGCGACCTCGGCTGGGGCCGCTGGAAGATCATCGTCGGCGCCGCACTGCTTCGCGGCAGCTACCACTTCTACCAGGGCTTCGGGGCGTTCATCGGCAACTTCGCCATGGGTGTCGCGTTCGGCTGGCTCTACACGAAGTTCGGACGCCTAATGCCGCTCGTCGTCGCGCACTTCCTGCTCGACGCAGCGATCTTCGTGGGCTACCCGTGGGCGGCCGCGACCTTCCCGACCCTGTTCGGCACGTCCGCCTAGCGCACGCGCACCACTTCCCCCAGCGCCCTTGACACCCATTCGGGGGTAAACCAAGGTTGTCTCATCACACGTCGATGTGCGACAAGCGCCTGCGGCGACTAGGCAAACAAGGGGAAACCATGAGCAACGACGCTCCCGGTTCGGCCACGAGCGACCGGGTTACCGATTTCGAGAGGGCGCAGTCGTCTGAGCCTTTCCAGCGGCTGAGAAAACGACACCGTAGCTTCGTCTTCCCGCTGGGCGTGGCCTTTCTCGTCTGGTACTTCGCCTACGTGCTGCTGGCCGACTACGCGCACGAGTTCATGGCGACGCCGGTGATCGGCAACGTCAACGTGGGCCTGCTGTTCGGCCTCGGGCAGTTCGTGACCACCTTCGCCATCACCACCTGGTACGTGTCGTTCGCCAACCGCCGGCTCGATCCGCTCGCCGACGAGATCCGCAGCGACCTCACCGCGACCGGCCACGCCTCGAGGAGCGAACGGTGATTGCCACGGCCGTGGCCGAGACCACGAGCGTCGGCGAACCGCTGCTCAACATCGGCATCTTCGCCGGCTTCGTCGCGATCACCCTGATCGTCGTTCTCCGGGCCAGCCGCAACAACAAGACGGCGGCCGACTACTACGCCGCCGGGCGCTCGTTCACCGGCCCGCAGAACGGCACGGCCATCGCGGGCGACTACCTCTCCGCAGCATCCTTCCTCGGAATCTGCGGCGCGATCGCGGTCAACGGCTACGACGGCTTCCTGTATTCGATCGGCTTCCTCGTCGCCTGGCTCGTGGCACTGCTCTTCGTCGCCGAGCTCATGCGCAACACCGGCAAGTTCACGATGGCCGACGTGCTGTCGTTCCGCCTCAAGCAGCGGCCCGTGCGGCTCGCGGCGGCGACGACGACTCTCGCGGTGTGCTTCTTCTACCTGCTGGCCCAGATGGCCGGCGCCGGAGGGCTCGTCTCGCTGCTGCTCGGCATCGACCAGGCCGTCGGACAATCGATCGTCGTCGCCGTCGTGGGCGCGCTGATGATCCTCTACGTGCTCGTCGGCGGCATGAAGGGCACCACCTGGGTGCAGATCATCAAAGCGGCCCTGCTGATCGCCGGCGCGTTCATCATGACGGTGTGGGTTCTCGCCCTCTACGGCTTCAACCTGTCGTCGTTGCTCGGCGCCGCGGCCGACAAGGGCGGCGAAGCGGTGCTCAGCCCCGGGCTGCAGTACGGCCTCACCGGACTCAGCCGCCTCGACTTCGTCTCGCTCGCCCTCGCCCTCGTGCTGGGCACCGCGGGCCTACCGCACGTGCTGATGCGTTTCTACACGGTGCCCACAGCCCGAGAGGCCCGCCGCAGCGTGGTGTGGGCGATCTGGCTCATCGGCATCTTCTATCTCTTTACTCTCGTGCTCGGCTATGGCGCCGGCGCCCTGATCGGCAAAGACACCATCCTCGCGGCGCCGGGCGGCGTGAACTCGGCGGCCCCTCTGCTCGCGTTCGAGTTGGGCGGGCCGGTCCTGCTCGGCCTCATCTCCGCGGTGGCCTTCGCGACGATCCTCGCGGTCGTCGCCGGGCTCACCATCACGGCGGCCACCTCGTTCGCCCACGACGTGTACGCGAGCGTGATCAAGAAGGGCAAGGCCGAGCCGGGTACCGAGGTGCGCGTCGCGCGCATCACCGTCGTGGTCATCGGCATCGTCGCGATCGTCGGCGGAATCGGTGTGCAGGGTCAGAACGTGGCGTTCCTCGTGGCCCTCGCGTTCGCCGTGGCGGCATCCGCGAACCTGCCGACGATCCTCTACTCGCTCTACTGGAAGCGGTTCAACACCCGCGGTGCCCTCTGGAGCATGTACGGCGGGCTGGGTTCGGCCGTGGTGCTGATCGTGTTCTCTCCCGTGGTGTCGGGGGCCGAGACATCCATCTTCAAAGACGTCGATTTCTCGCTCTACCCGCTGAGCAACCCCGGCATCATCTCGATCCCGCTCGGCTTTTTGCTGGGCTTCGTGGGCACGCTGACGAGCCGCACCCTCGAGAACCCGGCGGTTGCCGCGGAAATGGAGGTGCGGTCGCTGACGGGCTACGGCGCCGAGGAGGCAACCAAGCACTGACGCCACTCATCGGCGGCATATGGCTGCTCCGGCAGTCCTGGAAGAGCCATATGCCGCCGACGAGAGTCGTTACGCCTCGAACGCCTCGGGCGGCGGGCAGTTGCAGAACAGGTTGCGGTCGCCCCAGGCCTGGTCGATGCGGCGCACCGGCGGCCAGTACTTGCCGCTGATGAGCGACTTGAGCGGGTAGACGGCGCGCTCGCGCGAGTACGGGTGCTCCCACTCCCCCACGATGACGCTTTCCGCGGTGTGCGGCGCGTTGTGCAGGGGGTTGTCGTCGGCGCTCCAGGCGCCTCCGGCGAGCTCGTCGGCCTCGGCCTTGATCGCGATCATCG
>Ga0247811_1000616_pt1 | contig 10365 bp, 6 predicted proteins | sample UWRJL134311R1_FD_189018 | JGI IMG/M metagenome (GOLD analysis project Ga0247811, IMG submission 189018) | Plant litter microbial communities from Arlington Agricultural Research Station in Wisconsin, United States - UWRJ-L134-311R-1 | ecosystem: Environmental > Terrestrial > Plant litter >...
ACGTCCGGATCCTCCGGCTTGGCCTTCTTGCGCTGAAACCGCGCTCTTTCTTCTTTCAGTTCGATTCTGCGACGGGCATTCGCCTCCTTCAGCGTTCTAAGTGCATTCTTCGGTCCGCCACCTTTCAATCGCAACCGCAGGTCAATAACCCACCGACCCTCAGGGTCGCTGACCAACAACGGACCATGTTTCGTCGGTGTTTCGGGATCGACAATCTGTACCTGGTCATCCTCGCTGACGCTGACGTTGAACCAGCGCTTGCCGACTTTTGCGTAGTTTTTACCCTCTAGCTCATGCACATAACTGGGCTTGTCGGTGTCCTCACTTGCCACTTCGGTATTCAGGTCTGGTTCCTTGACTTCGAGGGCGTCCAGATAGGTGACAAGTTCCGATGGGGAAAGGCGGGGGACTGATCCTGCAGCATCCACCAACGCCACATGTGCCTTGGGGATCTCGCCTGAGAGCGAAACCGGGTCCAACGTGATGGCGGTGGTCTCAGGAGCAGGCAACACGCTCAGTTCAAGCGGCTTGTGGGCATTGGCGGGCTTTGTGGAAAGCGCTTTGCGTCGCATCACGGCGTGATGGGCAAGAAGAATACCCAGGGATAGCAGGATGTCTGCCTCGGACTTCCATTCGTTAAAGTTGTCGCCTTTTTCATGGGCATCCAAGGCCTGCTGAATTTGCTCGATAACCTGCCAGGCCCACACAGCAGTGCCGAGGGCGCCACAAAGAAAGTTGCTCGCAACGCCGAACAGGGCCCAACTGCTGTCTTTCAACAGGGTCCAGCGACGCTCGGCATTCGATTGCGACTGACGATCTGCCAGAGTGATTAGTGCCTGCGCATTGTTTCTGAACAGTGCGGTGTGGATGTCCCCGGTCATTGCTTGAGTGTCCAGGACGACCCGCCCGAACTGGTCGGCCCTCATGAGTGGATTGACCAGCTGTTCAGCCACCAGCCATGGAGACGGCAGTCCAACCGGAAAAACGTACTGGGAATATTCGAAGCTCAGCGTCTTGTTCGCCAGCCACGCCAGTATCGAGTCGCGTAGCTCACCAGGTTGGTGCAGGGCATAAATTAAATTCTGCCGCGAAGGAAACTGCATCAACGGCACATCCTGCAGGGGGCGGTAGAGCAGGCAGGGACCGTTGGCAGCGTTTCGAGGGTTGATAATGTACATGTTGGTCACGGTGTCGCTGGCGCTGATCAAACGGTGTTTCGGCATCAGGGTAAGGGGGGAGACTGCGATGGGGTTGGCATTGCCAGGGGCAGACTCCATCCATGTGCAGATGGTTTTATAGCCTTGCTCGTCGATTCCGCCTGTTTGTTGGATTTTTTCTTCCAGCGCCTTGAGCGGCAACAACCAGCGTAATTGATCGCGATAAAAATTCGCCTGGCGTTGGGAGGTGGTGGCGTCGTCGATCAGCACTTTCTTGAGGTAGGAGGGGTAGGCACTGCCGACGTCAATGTTGGCCGCCACCTGGGTCAGAAATGCCGGTGTGAGCCAATCCGGAACTTGCACACCGTTTTTGAATGAAAGGGTCGCCATGTAGGGCGCTTCGTTTTCAAGCGCGAACTCGGCCAGTGTTTCAGTGTGTTGATCGTGCGGATTGGGCAGCGTGAAATTATCAACGGTAAAGCTGTTGACGTAGTGGATGCGTAAATCATCCCACGGCAACGACGCGGCACCCGCTGCATCTTCATCGGCAATGATCGCGTCGCACATCGCTTTATGAGCGTATTGGTTGATGGGCGGTATTTCGGTTCTGGCGGTCTTGTACTTGGGTTTTCGATACAGTTTTCCCAAAGCGGTGACATACCGTCGGTAATCGTCGATGTCGTTGGCCGGGGCATCGCGCAGCCAGTCCGGTATTGCGGCATCGAGTTGTTGGTATCGAGATTTTTCACGGGCATCCAGTCCTTTTTCGGGACCGGGCACTTCTGCGTAGGCCTCGGCATTTTTCAGTGCGTCAATGCTGTCTATCTGCGAAGACACAAGGGCCCAGGCCATATGGTCGAGTACGTTGCCGTCGGGCTCGAACAATCGCCATTCCAGAGAGCTTCCTTTCGGTACCGGATCGAGCCGCTCAGGAAGAGAGCTTCCGAGTGCGTCCATAGAACTGAAGGATTCATAGCCACGGTCGATCGTGTACAGGGTGATGAGCTGGCGTTTGAGGTACGTTGCCTTGATCACAAGTGCGCCGCCGACCAGGAGGTGCCTGGATGTGCCATTTTCGACGATGTCGATATCGATCAGGCAGGCCTGAATAGTCGAAAAGCCGGCCTTTACGTTTTTGCGCGTGACTCTGTCCGGGTCGACAAAAATCTCCCGTGCCATGGCGCATTCGTCTGCATCCCAGCCCTTCGCCTGGTTCACATCCAGTACTTTTCGCAGAGATTCGGAAAGCTTCTGCCAGCGTGGCATTTCGTGCACTTTCTCATTCCAGAAGTCCAGCTGACGCTCCTGGAACTCGATGAACAACAGGGCGACTGCCTCGTTGAGTATCTGGGCGATTTCCTCGATGTCTACCGAGAGTTGGACCGGGTTATCAACCTGCGGCTCGACGGTTAGAAAGTGCTCTCCTTCGAGGTAGTCGGCGGTTGTTCCACCGAGCGCGTGCCGAACAAGCGCGAGGTTCAGCGTTTCGTAAGTGATCGGCCCGCGTTCTATTTCATCGTTGATCACTTGCCACTGCGGGCTGCCGACTTGCGCTGTGTTGGGGTCTATATCCAGGTCGGAGTATTTTTCTTTGAGCATTTGACGCAGCAAGGTCGAAGCGACTTCATGGAGCGTGGGGCCATGGCTGATCTGGTTGATCAGATTGCTTTTTTCCACCAGGGGGTCGGCGCTGCGGCTATCGATGGTTTTGTTCGTCATTGTTGTTTCCTTCGGTGCTGGTATCAGGAAGAACGTGTCAATCCTGGCGAGGGCATCGAAGGTAAGAGGGTGTGAATCCGGGAGGTGGTAAGTAATTATCGCCCTCAAAAAAAACCCGCGGATACGCGCGGGTTTTCAGGCGGCAGCGGCAATGGCTGCCTCGGTGATGTTTCTCGCGGTTGTCAGGTCCCGGATTTGATCTTTGTCCAGGCACGAGTCCGCGCACGTTCTGCATCGCGCGGTAACGGTTGAAGGGTGTAAAGCGTTTCCATGGCGGCGTCGGTCGGGTACAGGTTCGGGTTGTTTCGAATAGCCGGGTCGACCAGTTGCGTAGCGTCCTTGTTAGGGTTCGGGTAGCCAACGAAGTCGCTGACCGGCGCGATCACTTGCGGTTGCAGCAAGTAGTTGATGAAGGTGTAGGCATCCTCAGTGTTCTTCGCGCCTTTGGGAATGGCGAGCATGTCGAACCAGATCGGCGCGCCTTCTTTGGGCAGGCGCATGTCGACGGTCACACCGTTTTTGGCTTCCTTGGCGCGGTTGGCGGCCTGGGAGAAGCTGCCGGAGTAACCGACAGCGACGCAGATGTCTCCATTAGCGATGTCGGCCATGTACTTGGAGGAGTGGAAGTAAGTGATGTACGGACGGATTTTCATCAGCAACGCTTCAGCCTTGGCGTAATCCGCCGGCTTCTTGCTGTTGGGGTCCAGACCGAGATGCTGCAGGGCCAGCGGCAGGATCTCCGACGGCGAATCGAGCAGGGCGACGCCGCACTGCTTGAGCTTGCTGATGTTTTCTTCCTTGAAGATCAGGTCCCAGCTGTCGACCGGTGCGTTATCACCCAGCGCGGCTTTGATCTTGTCCGGGTTGAAGCCGATCAGGATGGTGCCGTACATGTACGGCACGGCGAACTTGTTGCCCGGGTCGTTGGCTTCGATCAGCTTCATCAGCTTGGGATCGAGGTGATTCCAGTTCGGCAGTTTGCTTCGGTCCAGCGGCTGGAACACCCCCGCTTCAATCTGCTTGGCCAGGAACACGTTGGAAGGCACCACGACGTCATAGCCGGAGTTGCCCGTCAGCAACTTGGCTTCCAGGGCTTCGTTGGTATCGAAGATGTCGTAGACCAGCTTGGTTTGCGTGTTCTGTGCCTTGAAGTCTTCCAGTGCCTTGGGGGTGATGTAGTCGAACCAGTTGTAGACGCGCAACGTTCGCTCTTCAGCGTGAACGGCACCGCTGAGCACCGAGGCGCACAGCATCGGGGCCATAAGGCGCTTGAGTCTGTTCATTGTTTTTATTCCTTATTGAGCGCTTTCAAAACCTTCGAGTACGTTCACGGCATTGATGCCGATTTCTTCGACGGCGTAACCACCTTCCATCACGAACAGTGTCGGCTTGCCCAGTTTGGCGATGCGCTCGCCCATGGCCAGATAGTCCGGGCTGTCGAGTTTGAACTGCGAAATGGGATCGTCCTTGAACGTGTCGACGCCCAGGGACACGACGACGATGTCCGCACCGTAGGTTTCGATCTCTTTGCACGCCTGCTCAAGCGCGGCACTCCAGCTGTCCCAACCACTGCCCGCCGGCAAAGGGTAATTGAAGTTGAAGCCTTCACCCGCGCCTTCGCCGAGTTCGTCCTCATAGCCGAGGAAGAACGGAAATTCGGCTTCCGGATGGCCGTGGATCGATGTGAACAGCACGTCGCTGCGCTCGTAGAAAATCGATTGTGTGCCGTTGCCGTGGTGGTAGTCGACGTCGAGGATCGCGACTTTTTTGTGGCCCTGATCGAGAAACGCCTGGGCGGCGATGGCGGCGTTATTGAGGTAGCAATAACCGCCCATCAAGTCGCTGGCAGCATGGTGTCCCGGCGGGCGGCACAGGGCGAATGCACTGCGGGCGCCGCGCTGGATTTCTGCCTGTGCGGTCAATGCAACCTGGGCCGCGCTGTACGCTGCTTGCCAGGTGCCGGCGGTAATGGGGGCACCGCCGTCGAAGCTGTAATAACCCAGTTGGCCGTGCAGGCTGGTGGGTTTGATCGCACGCAAGGTCCGCGCTGGCCAGGTGTAGGGCAGCAGGTCGCCGTCGGTGTTGAATTCAGTCCAGCGTGCCCACGCGCCTTTGAAGAAGTCGAGGTAGTCGCGGCTGTGGATGCGCGCGATGGGGTCGAGGCCAAAATCTTTCGGCGCTTCTACGGGACCCAGTTGCTGGTGTTGCACCCGTTGCAAGACATGGTCGGCACGGGAGGGCATCTCGAAGCAGGGTTTGAGCTGCCCGTCGATCAGTTCACAACGGCCGTGGTGCAGATGGTGGTCATCCGAGTAGATCGTCAGCATTTCTTGTTCTCCGCAGGCTGATTCGGTTGAACACAGTTTTGCGGCGCAAGGCGTTTCGGAGAACGGCAGGAAAGGCCAAAAGGGGATTTATGTGGCCAAAATAGTTGACCGAAATTCGCCCCTATTTGAAGTAGCACCGCTTCAATCCAGAGCGCTCTGTCGCAGGTGAATTCGCCGCGATAACGTCACACAAAAGCTTTGCTCCTACAGGTTTTATGGTGTTTTCAAGGTCGGAACTGACTGGGCGCCACGCCGCTCCAGCGCACAAACGCATGGCGAAAGCTCGCGGTCTCGCTGAATCCCAGCGCTTCGGCGATCCGGTAGATCGGCAGCTGATCTTCACAGAGCATCAACTTGGCCTGCTCGAAGCGTAATTCATCGAGCAATTCCTGATAGCTGCACCCCAGATCCTTCAGATGCCGGCGCAAGGTGCGAGCTGAACAATTCATCTGTTGCGCCAGACCTTCAAGCCCAGGCGCCGCATTCAACTGCGCGCGCAGTAACTGCCGAATACGACCCAGCCATGCCTGGCGCCCGGTGAACTCGGTGTTTTGTTTGCGGCAGCGTTCGGCCATGGCCTGGTGAGTAATAACGTCTGCGAGCGGTAAGGGTTCATCGAGCCAGCGCTTGTCGAACGCGAAGGCGTTGTCCCGGGCCTCGAAGTGCAGCGGGCAGTTGAAGTGCTCGGCGTAGGTCGCTTGATAGTCCGGTGCGGCGTGCTCGAAGCGAGTTGCCAGCAGAGGCAGCGAATGCCCGAGCAGGTCGTCGCAGATGACTTTCAGCGACACCAGGCAAAACTCGGCGTTGAACACGGCCAGCGCCGGATTCTCTCGGTAATCGGCGGCCACGAACCAGATACGCTCGCCGTCTTCTTCCAGGCTCAGTTCGAAAAGTGTTCCCAACAGCGCCGGATAACGCATGGCCAGACGTAACGCGTCACCGAAGGTGGCACTGGTGAGCAGTGCATAACCGAGCATGCCGTAGGAAGAAACGTGCATCCGACGTCCCAGTTCCAGGCCGATATCGCGCTTGAGCGCCACAGCGTTGGCGCACACTTGCATCTCTTGGTTGGTGGTGATGCGCGTGTCTGCCCGGTTCAGGTCCGCTGCACTGATACCGCTGCCCGCGAGCAGCGCTTCGCTGGACAGGCCTTGGCCCTTGAAGGCGTTGAGCACCAGAGAAACAGCATTGAGGGTGGTGAGGTGGGAGTGGAGCATTCGGTCGTCCGGCGTTGGTCAGGCTTGAAACTATGCAACATTTGCGCCCGTTTTATTGATCTCTAATAAGAGCACCCAATAAGGAGAAGTTTTTAATTATATAAATGCGCCTGTTGGTAGGATGTGGCTCCACGCCTATTTATTTTGAAGTATTTAAATTAATGAATCTACTGTCATAAGTGTCAGTTGTTCGTGTGATTGGTTGCCGTTGGTCAGATCTCACTTGTGGCTTATTAGAGTTTTGGTTTTTATGCGTATTTTATTTGACCCAATGAGAGACGAGAGCTAGCGTGAACTTGCAACGCACATTTATTCTTACTTTCAGTGGGATGATGAAAAATGGATTCGCAAAAAATTGGAAAAAAAGCAGGGCTTTTTGCAGGACAACTTAAAGTCACGATGGACAATCAGGAGTTTGTTTACTCGGCGTACGATATAAGTGGTAGCGGTACTATGATGGAGGCAGTCTTTAATAGAGTAGGGGAGCTTCCTTCTAAAAACGGTGTCCGGATTAGAACGTCAACGGAAAATTATGGGAAGGAAGTTATCATACCCAACGGATCGACATGGCTGATATTATTTGTCGAGGGCGTACCCTATACGTCGGCGACTGGGAGATTAACGTTTAATTATGACGAGGAGCGCTATTCGGCGCATGGTAGCTTTAACATTCAGATGCCAAGTGAAAGTCCGTACGTCAACCTGACGGATGGACTTTTCAGTATTGATCCGTTCTAGCGCTGACAATGTAACCCTCTTTTAAAGAGAGTTACATTGTCAGCGCTAGCCCACTAAAATTAGTACGATTCAGACTCTATACAGATCACCTCACAGATCCAGTTCAATCAATTGCCGCACTTCAGCGGTTTCGAGCCCCGCCCCCATCAGTGCATGCATCTTGCCGAACGCCGCTTCGCGGGTCATGCCGCCACCTGACAACACGCCGACACCACGCAACCGGCTGCCAGCCTCGTAGAGATCCAGCTCAACGCCGCCTTCATGGCACTGCGTTACCGCGACAACCACCACACCGTTGTCTCGCGCTCGCGAAAGCGCGGCGAGAAATGCCGGATTGTCGCTTGGCCCGGTACCGCTGCCATAGCACTCCAGCACCAGGCCCTGGATACCGCTGTTCAGCAAGCCATCCAGCTGCTCGGCGCCAATCCCGGGAAATAACGGCAGCACGGCAACGTTGGCCAGTTGTTTAGGCTGGTTGTAGTTGAGCTGCGGCGGCAGGGTGGTCGCTTTCGTTCCGCCACCCTGACGCGCCAGCAACTTGAACGGATGGCGCCCAAAACTGCGTACTTTCGCGCAACGGGTCGGGTCCAGCAGTTCGCCGTGGAAGTACAGGTGTACGCCCGGTGCCAAACCTTTCCCAAGGGCCACCAGCGCGCCGCTGAGGTTTTCCCAGGCATCGCTGTCCGTCACGCCAGCGGGCAGCATGGAACCAGTGAAAACGACGCGAGCGTGCAGGCCGAGCAATTGAAAACTCATGGCCGCGGCGCTGTAGGCGAGGGTGTCCGTGCCGTGAAGGATCAGCACGCTGTCGCAGCCTTGCACGTCAACAGCGTCGACGACCGCTTCGCGCAATTGCTGCCAGTAAGCCGGTGACATGTTCGCGCTGTCGATCAGCGGTGACATCTCGCGAAAGCGCCACTGCGGCACCACTAATTCAGGCTGGCTGTGCAGGTACTCGCGCATCCGCGCGTCGAAACCGGACGCCGGTGCCAGACCGTGTGCACTTGCTTGCATGCCGATGGTGCCACCGGTGTAGAGCACCATGACGTGCTGGGCGGCGGGGTAGGTCGAGGAATTCATGGGGACTCTCCGAGAACGATGACTTCCCTGTAGAAGTGAGCCACACAACCTCACTCCCACACGGTTTTGAGAACTTTAACCGATCAGCGTTGCGCTGCGGGTACGCCTTGCGGCTCAGCTTCTGCCTTCACAGCGGCTGCTGGCGGATTCGCTGGCCAGGCTTTCAGGTCCAGGTCCAGGTCCGGGAACTTGCTCGAATCAAATACCGGCGTCTTGATGCCGGCAGCACGCTGGTCATCGTAATCACGCAGGATGCGCATACCGACCTTGAACAGCAGGAACAGCGCGATCAGGTTGACGAAGGCGAGCATGGTCATGGTGATGTCGGCGAACGCGAACACGGTGCCGAGGTTCTCGATAGCGCCCCAGAAAATCAGCACCAGTACCAATGCGCGGTAGCCGATCAGCGCCTTGCGGTTTTCGCCGATCAAAAAGCGCAGGTTGCTCTCGCCCAGGTAGTAGTTGTAGAGGATCGAGGTGAACACGAACAACGCCAAGGCGACCGAGATGAACATGCGGCCCCAGTCACCGACCACGGCGGCCAGGGAGTTCTGGGTCAGGGCAATGCCGTCGCCTTCGAAGCCAGGGGTATAGAAGCCCGAGAGCAGGATCAGCAACGCGGTGCAGGTGCAGATCACGAAGGTATCGAGGAACACGCTGAACGCCTGAACCACGCCTTGCGCCACCGGGTGCTCGACGGACGCCACGGCAGCCACGTTAGGCGCACTGCCCAGACCGGCCTCGTTGGCGAACACGCCGCGCTTCACGCCCATCACAATCGCGCTGCCGATCAGGCCGCCGAAGGCTTGATCGAGACCGAAAGCGCTTTTGACGATGGTCATCAACATGCCTGGCACCTGATCGAATTGCAGCACGATCACGTAAATGGTCACGCCGATGTACACCAGGGTTTTCACCGGTACCAACAGGTCCGCGACCTTGGCGATGCGCTTGATGCCGCCGATGAACACCAGGCCCAACAGCACGGCCAGACCGATGCCGGTGTAAGTGGTGTCGAGGCCGAAGGCGTTGTTCAGCGAGTGAGTGACGGCGTGGGATTGCAGGCCGTTGAACGCGAAGCCGAAGGTGATCAGCAGCAGGAACGCCATGATCATGCCCAGCCAGCGTTTTTGCAGGCCGTGCTGGATGTAGTAAGACGGGCCGCCACGGTAGGTGCCGTCGGCGTCGCAGCGCTTGTAGAGCTGGCCGAGGGAGCATTCGAAGAAGCTGCTGGACATGCCGACCAGCGCGGTCACCCACATCCAGAACACCGCGCCCGGGCCGCCCAGGGTAACGGCGATGCCGACACCGGCGATGTTGCCTGCACCGACGCGACCCGCCAGGCTGAGCATCAGGGCCTGAAAGGAGCTGAGTTGGCCGGCGCTGCTTTTGAGGCTGTCGCGGAACACCGCGAACATGTGGAAAAAGTGACGCAATTGTACGAAACGCGAGCGGATCGTGAAGTAGCTACCGAGCCCGACAATGAGCACGATCAGTACTTTCCCTGAGAGGAAGTCGTTAATGACTTCGAGCATGGAGTATTCCTCGCTGTTTTTTATGTGGAGCAACATGCTGGGCGGAGCGGAAACATCGCGTTACACCGGATTGCGCGCGGCAAAACAGGCGAGGCGAAGGTTTCGTCCCGGTTCCAAATTGCGGGTTTGTTATTAGTTCGGGGTTCGCATGGGTGATGGCCTCGTTACCGACGACCGCTCACGCGAAGAGGGGCGGCACTATACCGATGAGTGCGGCGCCCGTCTGCACGGTTGTGGTGCAAGCGATAAAACGGGGTATTGCTTCTACAGAATTCGATAAAAAAAAGGGCCTGGGGAATAAATCCCCAAGCCCTCAAAAGGTGAGAGGTGTCTAGTCCCTCGACCTGGTGAGCAGTAACTAAAGCGTTTGGTCAGGCCTTCAAAGGCACCAGACGCGGAGCAATCATGTTTTCCGGCCGCAGGATGTCGGCGAGCATTTCGTCGTCGAGCAAGCCTTCTTCGCGCACCAGTTCCAGCACGCCGCGGCCGCTTTCGAGAGCGATGCGCGCGATACGGGTGGCGTTTTCATAGCCGATGTACGGGTTCAGCGCCGTCACCAGGCCGATCGAGTGCTCGACCAGTTCGCGGCAGC
>Ga0247811_1000624_pt1 | contig 10280 bp, 3 predicted proteins | sample UWRJL134311R1_FD_189018 | JGI IMG/M metagenome (GOLD analysis project Ga0247811, IMG submission 189018) | Plant litter microbial communities from Arlington Agricultural Research Station in Wisconsin, United States - UWRJ-L134-311R-1 | ecosystem: Environmental > Terrestrial > Plant litter >...
TCTTCGACGACACAGATCGTGGCGGGCGAGCGGCGCGGGTCGCGGCAGATGCTGCAGGTCTCGGTCTCGGTGACGTTGCCGCAGATGGTGCAGAAGCGAACCTTGTCGCGCACCTCGGTGAGCACCTCGGCGAGACGGCTCACATCGAAGCTCTCGGTCTGCAGAATGTGGAACGCGATGCGCTGCGCCGACTTCGGACCGATGCCGGGCAGGCGGCCGAGTTCGTCGATCAGTTCTTGGACGATGCCTTCGTACACGGGTTAGTTGTCCTTCGGTACGACGCGGGGCGCCACGGGCTGTTCTTCGATGAAACTCGCGCCGAGGATCTCGCGCACGACGGATTCGCCGTAGCGCGCGTCGTCGGCGGTGGGAACCGGCACGACCTTCGCCGCGGGCTTGCGGTTGGCGGCACGCTGGGCCTGCAGTTCTTCTTCGGTCGGAGCGCTCGGCGGGATCGCCGCGACGGCCCATCCGCCGGGCTCGACGTCGGGCTCGGTGGGTTCGGGCGCCTCGTCGTCGGCGGGCGGCGGGGCCTGGGTCGTCGCCGGGCGCGCGGCTGTCGCCGGAGACGAGGGGGCGGATGACGCGGACGCGACGGGTGCCGCGGACGGCGCCGGGCGCCCCTGGGCCGCGTCGGGCTGCAGGTTCAACTGGGCGAGGAACTTCACGCGCAGCCCGAGCACGTCGATGATGGCGCTGCGCAGGATGGCGCTCACGCCGTCGCCGGCCGGAGTGAGCTCTTTGAACTTGGCCTGGTCGGTCTGGTTGGAGAACAGCAGCGCGAGCACGTCGCCGTCGAGCGCGCGCACGGTGGCGTTGAAGACCACGGTCCAGGCGTTCATGTTCGCCTTCTGTACCGACTCGAGCACCTCGGGCCAGGCGTCGCGCATCTGCTGCAGCGTGACGACGGTCGGCTCGGTGGCCGCTTCGGTCCCTGAGCTTGTCGAAGGGACGTCGGCCGGCTGCACGGGCGTGTTCGTCGAGACGGACGGCGCGGCCTCGAGCTCGGCGACCGCCTCTTCGGTGGGGATCTCGGGCTCGGAGGCGTCGGGGGCGGGGGCTTCGGCGGCAGGCGCTTCGACGGGCTCCGTGACCGTGTCGGCGGACTGCGCTTCGACAGGCTCACCGACCGAGGCTGCCGGGGTGGCGGGCGCGCTGGCCGCGGGCTCCGAGGCGCGCGGCGCTCCGGGCACGGCCACGGCCGGCCAGGAGGACGTGGCGGCGATCGGCTTGGCGGATTCGACCGGGGCTGCGACGGCCTGCGCGGCGATGGGTTCGGGGGTGCGCTCGACGGGACGGCTCGGCGGTGCGACGGCGCGTGCGGGCTCGGGGGTACGAACTGGCGGCGCAGCGGCGGGCGCGCGCTGCGGCTCGGGCGAGCGCTGCGCGGCAGGCTGCTGCGAGACGGGGTGCGGCGCGGCGGCTCCGGTGACGGCTCCGCCCTCGACACCGACGCGGCGCTCGAGACGCTCGACGCGCACGAGGGCGCCTCGTTCGGTGTCGTCGCTCGCCGGAACGAGGATGCGGGCGACCATCAGCTCGAGGTGCAGTCGGGGCGAGGTCGCTCCGGTCATCTCGGTGAGGGCGGCGTTGACGATGTCGGCGGTGCGCGAGAGTTCGGCCTGGCCGAAGCTGGCGGCCTGCTGGCTCATGCGGGTGAGTTCGTCGGCGGGGATGCCGCGCAGCACGGCCGCGGCGTGGTCGGCGGTCGCGGCGACGATGATGAGGTCGCGCAGTCGCTCGAGCAGGTCTTCGACGAATCGGCGCGGGTCTTGGCCGGTCTGGATGACCCGGTCTACCGCCGCGAAGACGGCCGCGTTGTCGCGCAGCCCGATCGACTCGACGGCCTCGTTCAGCAGGGTGCCGGGCGTGTAGCCCAGCAGGGCGACCGCGCGGTCGTACTCGACGACGGTGCCCTCGCTGCCTGCGATCAGCTGGTCGAGCAGCGACAGGGTGTCGCGCACCGAGCCGCCGCCGGCGCGCACGACGAGCGACAACACGCCCGGTTCGACCGTGACGTTCTCGCTGTCGCAGAGCTGCTGCACGTACTCGAGCATCTGCGCGGGCGGCACGAGTCGGAAGGGATAGTGGTGCGTGCGCGACCGGATGGTGCCGATGACCTTCTCGGGCTCGGTCGTGGCGAAGATGAACTTGACGTGCTCCGGTGGCTCTTCGACGATCTTGAGCAGCGCGTTGAAGCCGGTGGACGTGACCATGTGGGCCTCGTCGAGGATGAAGATCTTGTAGCGGTCACGGGCGGGAGCGAAGATGGCGCGCTCGCGCAGGTCGCGGGCGTCGTCGACGCCACCGTGGCTGGCGGCGTCGATCTCGACGACATCGAGCGATCCGCCGCCGTCACGGGAGAGCTCGACGCACGACGGGCAGACGCCGCAGGGGGTGTCGGTGGGACCCTCGGCGCAGTTCAGGCAGCGGGCGAGGATGCGGGCGGACGTGGTCTTGCCGCATCCGCGGGGCCCGCTGAAGAGGTAGGCGTGGTTGACCCGGTCGGTGCGCAGGGCGGTGCGCAGCGGATCGGTCACCTGCGACTGGCCGATGAGTTCAGCGAAAGTCTCTGGCCGATAACGGCGATACAGGGCGGTAACCACCTGTAAAGAGTAGCCGTCACGACCGACAGTCGTCGGCGGGTGTGGATTGTCGGCTATCTCGTGGACCTGTTGCGGCTGCCCGAGGTGCTGGCCACCTTTTTGCGTGACTCGTACAGGTTGTTGTTGCGACGCACACGCGGCGGCGTCGCACTCTGAGCGGCTCCCACCAGTTCGGGTTCGCGTTCGGGCTGCGGCTCGTCGTCCGGTTCATCCGGAGTCTTGTCCTCCACAACCGAACCGGGCGCGCGCCTGTTGACGAACACCTCTTTCAGCACCGCGAACACCTCGCGCACCCAGCGCAGCGCGCGCTCCCAACTCTTGTCGCGCACGAACAGCAGGTCGAGCCCGATCATCGCGAGCGAGAACGGCCAGAGCCCGAGGAAGAGGCCGATACCGAAGTGCATGCCCAGCAGGAAGACGAGGCCGACGATGCGCGTCGGCCGCCAGAGCACGAGCACCGGGAACAGCAGCTGCACCCAGATCGACAGGAACGTGGCGACGAAGACGAAGAGCGTCACCTGCCAGGCCAGGTCGCTGAGCCCCGGGAACGGGCGGAACACGTCGAGCACGAGCGAGTAGTAGAAGCCGGTGCCGTCTCTCCACTCCTCCCCCTGCAGCTTGTAGATGCCCGAATTCACATAGACGAGCATGATCTGGTAGCCGCAGGCGATGATCGCGGCGTTGTGCAGCGCGTTCGTCGCCCAGCTCGGCGGAGTCAGGCGGCGCGGCAGTGTGACCGCGAAACCTATCCCCCGCGAGCGCAGCCAGGCGTCCACCGACCAGTGCTGCGACAGGTTGGCGAAGATCAGGAAGAACAACGCGATGCGCATGACCGTGTCGCCGCCGTTGGTCAGTACGGCGCTGTTGCTCGCGAGCCCCATCCAGAACAGCAGCAGGAAAGGCGTGACGATGCGTGTCTGCCAGCCGACGAGGAACAGGAGCGCGAGCAGGGCGAGAATCAGATAGGACACGTCGAACAGAAACGCGTTCTCTTTGGAGAAGAGCATCCGGAACAGGAAGAAATGGCCGGCGCGTTTCGCTTCGGGTTCGACCCATCCGGATGCCACGCCCCACAGATACTGCCGGTCGGCGAGGTTCGTGCCGAGGAAGGCCAGGATCGACGTTCCGTAGATGATGCGCAGGGCCGAGAGGCTGCGCGTGGCGTGCTGGGCGGTGGTGAGCCAGCTGCTGAGGCGGGTGAAGAGGGTGGCGGGGTGGAGGGCCGCGAGGGTGAGGGTCATCGTGCGTACCTTTCGATCACGTCGCTGTAGACGGCGATGACGTCGGGATCGATCACATCGTCGGCCTGGCGCCAGCCGAAGGTCACGTTGCTCTCGTCGAACTGCTGGGCCGAGTCGAACCGGTGGTCGAAGTCGTTCGGCCGGGTGCGGTGGATCTGCCAGCGCACGCGCTCGATGTCTTTGCCGAAGTAGGCGGTCGCGAAGTCGGTCGTGTACTCCTTGAGCATGTAGTCGTACCGCAGGAAGCGCACCGTGGCAGAGGTGCTGGATCCGGGCGTCGACAGCTCGTCGAGCAGCGGCTCGACCAGTTTGGCGCGGAACCCGTCGTCGGTGCGCTCGATGAAGGTGTCGCGCACGATCCGCTTCTGGTCGCTCGTGAGAAGTGCGTAGCGCTTGTTGTAGGCGAGCGTGGCGTTCCACGACGACTTCTGGATGCGCGACGGGATGGCGTTACCGGCCACCGAGTTCTGTTCGATCTCGGTGAGGTTGACCCATTCGCTCTTCACGAGCTGGCCGGAATCGTCGCGCCACTGCGCTTGGAAGCGCAGCTCGGTGTTGGCCTTCATGATGTTCGGCGCGAACACGTTCCACTTCTGCGCGAAGTACGGGCTGGCCGCGGTGAGTACCGGGGCCATCGCCGTTCGGAACGCTCCCGCCGGGACCACGAAGGCCAGGCTGACGAGAACGTAGACGGCTACCAGCCCGAGGGCGACCGCCGAGGCGATTTTCGCGTTTCTCGAGACCGGCGGTGTTGTTGTTGTGTTGTCCACTTGCTCTTCCCCTCCCCAGGGATTGTGCGTGCGTGGTTGTTCGGGTTGTGCTCTCTCTTCGAGTGGGGCGGTGAGCGCCTTCCTAGCGGCGCTCACCGCCGTCGGTGGTGAGTGGCCCCCGTCGACGCGGGCGGGGGAGGGCCCGATATCGTCGAGCGGTCCACTCATCCCCCTAGTTCACGCGCCGCCTCGGCTTGCGCGCGAACCCTACGCCGCCGGCACCGGCGAGCATGAGGAGGGCCGCAAGGCCGGCCAACCACATCCCCGTGAATCCGGTGCTGGCGAGAACTGCCGGGTTGCCGAGTACCACGAACGACGTGGTCTCCCGGTCTGTGGGCAGCGAGCCGGACACGCTTCCCACGAACTCCACCCGGTGCGTACCGAGCTCGAAGTCCGACCCGATCAGGAGCGAGAAGACCACGTTGCCGGAGGCGTCCGCGACCTGAGGCGTCAGGGCGATGGGCGTCGAGTAGACCGTCGCAGCGACCGTCTCACCCGGCTGGAATCCGTAGCCGAAGAACTTCTGCGTCACGCCGGTTCCGCGAACCACCGTGGGGTGTTCGACGGTCGCCCTGGGCAGAACTGTCGGCAGCGGGTCGCCGTCGGCATCCGCGTCGGCTGCAGCGTCGGCATCCACGTCGGCGTCTGCGTCAGCAGCAGCGTCGGCGTCCACGTCGGCAGCGGCGTCGACATCGACCGCGTCAGCGGCGGCATCCACGTCGGCGTCGGCAGCTACGTCGGCGGCGGCGTCCACGTCGACCGCGTCAGCGGCAGCGTCTACGTCGGCGGCAGCGTCCACATCGGCGGCAGCGTCCACATCGACCGCGTCTGCGGCGGCGTCGACATCCACTGCGTCGGCGTCGACATCTACTGCGTCTGCGTCGATGTCGACCGCATCGGCTGCGGCATCCACGTCGACCGCGTCAGCATCCACGTCCATGACGTCGGCGTCGGCAGCTACGTCGGCGTCGACACCGTCGACATCGGCGTCTGCGGCCACGTCGGCGTCGACACCATCGACATCGGCGTCAGCCGCAACATCGGCGTCCACACCGTCCACGTCAGCGTCGGCCGCCACGTCAGCGTCGACACCATCGACATCAGCGTCAGCCGCAACATCGGCGTCCACACCGTCCACGTCAGCGTCGGCCGCCACGTCAGCGTCAGCCGCGACATCCACATCGACACCATCCACGTCAGCGTCAGCCGCAACGTCGGCGTCAGCAGCCACGTCAGCGTCGACACCGTCGACATCGGCGTCAGCCGCGACATCGGCGTCCGCACCGTCCACGTCAGCGTCGGCAGCCACGTCAGCGTCCGCCGCGACATCCGCATCGACACCATCCACGTCAGCGTCAGCCGCGACATCCGCGTCCACACCATCGACATCGGCGTCAGCAGCCACGTCAGCGTCCACACCGTCCACGTCAGCGTCAGCAGCCACGTCAGCGTCCACACCGTCCACGTCGGCGTCAGCAGCCACATCGGCATCGACACCATCCACGTCAGCGTCGGCAGCCACGTCAGCGTCGACACCATCGACGTCAGCGTCAGCCGCGACATCCGCGTCGACACCATCCACGTCAGCGTCGGCAGCCACGTCGGCGTCAGCCGCCACATCGGCATCGACACCGTCCACGTCGGCGTCAGCCGCAACATCCGCGTCCACACCATCGACATCGGCGTCAGCCGCAACATCCGCGTCCACACCATCGACATCGGCGTCAGCCGCAACATCCGCGTCCACACCATCGACATCGGCGTCAGCCGCGACATCCGCGTCCAGGTCGGCGACGACATCCGCGTCGGCGTCGGCCGCGTCGGGGGTGACCTCGACGGTGTCGGTGACGGGCGGGTCGGTGACCTCTTCGACGACCGAGACGGTTACCGTGCCGCTGGTTCCGGTCGGCACCTCCCAGACCGCGTCGAAGTGACCGTCAGGATCGACTGCCGCGGGGATCGGGAGACCGATGGGGTCGCCGTCCTCGTCGAGGAAGGTGATGGTGACGGTGCCGTTGGGCGTCCAGTTGTCACCACCGATCGTGATCTCCTCGCCCACGTCGACCTCGTCTTCGACGATGACCACGGTGCGGGCGTTGACGATGACGTCGTCGGTGATCGGCTCGTCGCCGTTCTGACTGACCAGGGCCGTCACCGGACCGACGGTGCCGAGCGGCACGCGGAAGGTCGTGGTGAACGCGCCGTTGCCCAGCGTGAAGAACTGCTGAGTGCCGGCAATCGAGTCGCCGTTACCGTCTTCGAATGCGACGGTCACCTGCACTGCGGGATCCCAGTCGAGACCCGTGACCGTGATCAGCTGCCCTTCGGAAACCTCGTCCTCGACGATGTTGACCGAGGGGGCTTCGGCGATGGCGACCACGTCGGAATCGGTCGCGCCGTCTTGTTCGACGGTCGCGGTGATCGGACCTGTCGTGCCCGGGGGCACCGTGTAGGTGGTTTCGAAGTGTCCGTCGCCGTCGGCCGTCGCGGTGATGCCGACTCCGACCGGGCCGTCGGGGTTCGAGAACGTAATGTTCACGAGGCCCGGCTGCCAGAAGTCGCCGACGATGTTGATGTCCTCACCCGCGACGACCTCGTCTTCGACGATGTCGACCGTGGGAACGGGGATGACATCGACCTGGTCGGTCTGCGCCGGCCCGCCGTTCTGGGTGGCCGAGGCCGTCACCGGGCCGAGGGTTCCGACGGGCACCGTGTAGGTGGCCTCGAACGAGCCGTCGGTGAGCGGGAAGACCTGCACCGTGCCGGGCAGCGGGTCGCCGTTTCCGTCGGTGAAGGCGATGGTCACGAGCGAGGCCGGGCTCCATCCGGTGCCGTCCATGTTGATCGGCTGGCCGGCGTCGACCTCGTCTTCGACGATGTCGATGGCGGGGCCGGCGGGCTCGACCAGGATCACGACGGTATCGGTCGCGACGTTGGTTCCGAGCTCGGGAGTTGTCTGCGACGCCGTGACCGTGACGGGGCCGACGGTTCCTTCTTCGACGTCGAAGGTGGCGGAGATGACGCCGTCGACCGGGTCGAGCGAGTCGGTGCCGATCTCGTTGCCGTCGCCGTCGGTGTAGACCACGTCGACGGGAACTCCGTCGACCCAGTTGTCACCACCGATCGTGATGGTTCCGGGCGGGAGCACCTCGTCTTCGTCGATCGTCACGGTCGGGGCGGCGAGAACGTTGACCGTGTCGTCGAGTTCGAACTCGCTGTCACTGGCGGTCGCCGTGAGCACGCCGAGCGCGCTGTCGGCCGGCACCGTGAACAGCACGGAGAAACTTCCGCCGGGCGCGTTGGTCAGCAGCTGTCCGACCTGCGTGCCGGAGGAGTCGACGAACGCGAGTGCCACGATGATCGACGGGTCCCAGCCCGTGCCGTTGACGGTGATCTGCTTGCCCGCGGTGACCGATTGCTGCACGACGTCGAACGTCGGCGGCACTACCGGCACGAGCACCTCGATGGTGTCGGACGCGGTGCGCGGACCCTGCGTGACCGTCGCGGTCAGCGTGCCGGCGCCAGCCGCAGCCGGCACGTTGGCGCCGTTGACGGCGAACGATCCCGCGTCGACCGGCCAGTCGAGCAGCTGCCCGACCTGGACACCGTCGCTGTAGAAGCGGATGTCGACCGTTCCGGGGGCCCAGTTGTCACCGAGGATGGTGAACTCGCCGCCGGCTTTCTCCACCGTGTCTTCGACGATGTTCACCGTCGCCGCGGGGCCCGCGGTCACGATGACCGAGTCGGTGTCGGTGTTGCCGCCCGTCTGGGTAGCGGTCGCGGTCACCGGCCCGACGGTTCCGAAGGGCAGCACGAACGGTGCGACGGGGTTGAAATTGCCCAACTCGTCGACCGTCACCGTCACCGGCGAGCCGATGGGGTCGCCGTTGGCGTCTTCGTAGACGACCGAGACGTCGACTTCGGGTGTCCACGACGATCCCTCGATGTTGATGGGATCGCCGGCTGCCACCTGGGGCTCGATGATGTTGATCGTGGGCGAGCCGGCGGGAACGACCTCGAACGTGTCATCCAGTTCGTCCGCTCCTTGAACAGCGGTCGCGGTGACCGTGCCCTCGACGTCGGGAACAATGAACGGCTCGTTGAAGCTGCCGTCGGTCGCGAGCACCGGGGTGATCGTGCCGATGACATCGCCGTCGTCGTTGGTGAATTCGACGGTGAGCGGCAGTGCCGGGTTCCAGTTGCTGCCGGTGACCCTGATCTCGTCTCCCGCGACGGCGGAGGTCTCGAGCACATTGAAGATCGGGGCGCCGTTGATGATCACGGTGTCGAACGGGGCGTCGGGGCCGGTGAACACTCCCTGCGACGCGGTCGCTCGCACCGGTCCCGGGGTGCCGGTCGGCACCAGCTGGGATGCGGCGATCACGCCTTCGGCGGTCGGGGTCACCGTGTCGGCGGTGCCGACCGGGTTGCCTCCGGCGTCGGTGTACGTCACGGTCACGTCGGAATCGGGATCCCATCCGGTACCGGTCACATTGATGGTGTTGCCCTCGCGGATGGCGGTCTCGGTGATGTCCACGGTCGGAGCGGCGATCGCACGCACGGCAGACGTCGCGAGCGACACCTTCGCCAGGCTGGATCCGGGGGTCACCCCGACGTTGGGCAGCAGCGTGACGGTCAGAGCGCTCACCGAGCGTGTCCCGTCGGTTTCGGCCGGCGGCTGCTCGTTGATCACCACGGTGGCGACATTGGAGAGCACGTTGGTGAGCAGCGGGTTGAGGGATGCGATGACCGGGTTCACGACGCCGTTGAGGGTGTTCGTGATGGTCGTGCTGGTACCGGTGAGGATGTTGGTGACGTTGAGGTCGAGCGCGCCGAGCAGCGCGGGCAGCACCGTGTTGGTCACCGCGGAGAGCACGCCGTTCAGGATGCCGTTGACGCTGACGAGGCAGCCTCCGAGCGGGTTGGTCACGAGGCAGAGCGGCACGGTGGGCAGCAGTGCGATGCGGCTGACATCGACGGTCGCAGTGCCGTCGGCGATCTGCTGCAGGGTTCCGCTGACCACGATCGGGGCGTCGACCAGGGGCAGACCGCCGACGAGGGGCAGCGCGGTCGCCTGCACCCGCAGGCTGACCGTCACCGTCGAGTTGGCGATGGCGTTGTTGAGGCCGGTGGTGAGCGGCCCGAGGATCTTGCCGAGCGCGTTGGTGACGCCGGCGGTGACCGCGGTGAGCGTCGGGCCGGTGAGCACCGAGGTGTTCGGGGCCAGGCCGTTGAGCCCGGTGCCCGGAGGAGTGGGCTTCACGATCTTCGCGAGGTCGACGGTGATGGTGCCTGTGCTGAGGTTGATGCTGACGGTTCCGCCGTCGCTCACCAACACCTGGTTGGTGCCGAGGATGGTGTCGACGACCGCGCCGAGATCGGCGACATTGACGGCGATCGTCGGGTCGCCGAGGGTCACGCTCGCGAGACCGAGGACGTTCAGGTTGCTGACCGGGTCGAGCGCCACGTCGAGCAGGCCGCCCGAACCGGCGAGGGCGTTCAACTGGGTGCTGACGCCGGTACCGACGGTGACGCCGGCCGCGCGCAGCTGAGTGGTGAGCCCGGCGACGAGAGCGCTGTGCAGGTTGGCTTTGAGGTCGGCGACCCGGTAGGTGGCCGTCGTCGCGCCGCCGGCCGTGGTCTCGATGCGCGAGGCGACAGGG
>Ga0247811_1000629_pt1 | contig 10233 bp, 4 predicted proteins | sample UWRJL134311R1_FD_189018 | JGI IMG/M metagenome (GOLD analysis project Ga0247811, IMG submission 189018) | Plant litter microbial communities from Arlington Agricultural Research Station in Wisconsin, United States - UWRJ-L134-311R-1 | ecosystem: Environmental > Terrestrial > Plant litter >...
CCACAATGTTTAATCCCGAAATTGGGTTAGCGATCAACTCGGCTTCAAATCCTCTGCTAACCTGTGTTCCGTCCTGAATGGAATAGTTTGCATGATCAGGATCATCACGTGTTATATTCGTTACCGCAATATCATAATAGCTTAAGGTAGCTGATATTTTACTAAGATCGAATTTTAAACCACCTTCCCATTGATTGGCCTGGTTTGGTTTGAAAGTATTACCGTCAAAGTCTGAACCCGAAACGTTGCTAAATCCGTTCATATAATTTCCAAAAACAGCAATTTTATCTTTCATGATTTGGTACACAACACCAAATTTTGGAGAAAAAGCCGTTTGGTTGTAATTTCCTGCAATAGAATCTTTGCTTGGATAATACGTTCCGTGATTCTCATATTTATCCATACGAATCCCGCCCATTACTAATAATTTATCCGTTACATTTAAAACATCCGAAACGTAGGCGCTGTAAGTATCTTCGTCATTTGAAACAAAATTATTAAAAGCCGCACCGGCAAACATTGGCTGCACTTTTTGAATATTAAAATTATTATAAGCATCACCCGGTTTTTTATAATCCATTGCAGGCATATTAACAATAGCATCATTTCGGGTAGCGCGCAGGCTGTAAAAATCCAGACCGGCCACTACTTTGTTTTTAAGCTTCCCAATATTGAATATTCCAATAAAATTTTGCTGAATATCCGTTCCGTAAAATGGTGATTCCTGATACGTTACCTGTTGTCTCAATGTTGTTGGTGATCTCATTTGCAAAGCCACAACATAACCATCAGAAGATGATCTCGTTCTTGATAAAATAGTTTGAGAAGTCCATTCTTCAGACATTTTATATTTTAACTGTGCAAAAATATTGTATTGCTGACTGGTGTAATTAATGGTGTTATTGGCGAAAGATAATTTATAAGGTATCTCAAGTTTTTCAATACTGCTCTCTGTATTAGCTACTACAAATGGTGCAAGTCTCGTTGGTGACGTTGCTTTATACATACTAAATTCGGCATCAATTAAAAGAGTTAATCGATCATTGATTTCATAAGAAAAACTTGGCGCAATTGAAAAGTTTTTATTGAATCCTGCATCCTGAAAACTTCTTTCGCTGTGCAAAGCTGTATTGATTCGAAACAAAGCTGTTTTATCCTTGTTTAGCGGTGTATTAATATCAAAAGTAAGTCGGTTCAAATCCCAACTTGCTGCCGAATACGAAACTTCTCCTTTAAAAGTATCAAAAGGCTTTTTGGTGACACGATTAAATAGTCCGCCAAATGAGGATAAAGTACTTCCAAAAAGAGTTGCAGATGGTCCTTTAATAACCTCGATACGCTCTAAATTTGAAGGATCAATTGTGGTGTAGGTAAAACTTCCAACACCATTTCTTACGACTTGCGGAGTCGGGAAACCTCTCGAGATAGAAGTGGTACGACCCTGGTTTCTCACTTCGGCAATACCGGCTCCCGGAACGTTTTTAAAAGCACTATTATAATCTGTTACTACCTGCTCTTTCATTAATTCCTTACTAACTACAATATAAACCTGTGAGTTTTCAATATTTTTTAAAGGCATTTTGGCAACGTCAAAACTTTCTTTTTTGGCAAAACGATTTCCTCCTGTTCGAATTACTACATCCTCCAGATTTTGAATAGAAGAATTTACTTTGATATCGATAGTAACCAACGGATTCTGCTCTGTAATCTCAGTATTTTCAAGAGATGATTCATAACCGGACATTGTAACTTCTAAAGTGTATTTTCCGAATGGTACTTTTTTGAATTCAAAATTTCCGGAAGAATTGGTGACCGCGTTTTTATTAATCTCTATCAATTTAACAATTACGCCCTGACTCGCATTTCCGTCATTTGTAATAACACTGCCTGAAATTGAACCCGTTGCTGTTGTTTGTGCCTGAACTCCGAAGCTAAACAACATAAACAGTAACATTAAAAGTATTGACGTACACGGGAAACCTGATATTTTTTTATGCACTTCTGCTATATTATCTGAAATTAGAAGTTTTAGTATTCTCATTTTATATTTATTTAAACTGATTCTAAATTGAGCGCAAAAGAACAATATATTTCTAAATATATCAACAGCAAACTACTATTTTTTAAAAATAAATTTCCCTTTAAATTTTATACTAAACCACCTCATCTGCTATAATTATTATTTGGACTGTTTCTAAAATACATCTACATTTGCGCAGGTTCTTTGGAAGCATTTCCGAAAACTACAACTTAATTAAGTTTACGCTTTATACAATGAATCAAAAGCAAATCAAAAAAATAGCGCGCCAGGTCCATTTATGGTTAGGTTTGGCAACCGGAATTATTGTTTTTATAATTAGCATAACAGGCTGCATTTTTGTTTTTGAAGAAGAAATACGAGGCGTAAGCAAGCAGGAAGAATTAGTAGTTCCAATACAGCAAAAGCCATTTGTAGGTATTGAGAAAATTGTTCTTAATTTTCAAAAAGCAGAGCGGGAGCAAAAAATCACTTCGATCAAAGTAGATCAAAAAGTATCGAATGCTCCCGTAGAATTAGCTACAAAAAAGAAAACATATTACATTAATCCGTACGATGGGACTTTAATCACCAGTGAAAAACAGGATTGGTTAAGTATAGTGAGAAAACTTCATACCTCTTTGCTTTTAGGCGAAACAGGAAGTTTTATTCAGAAATGGTCTGTGGTTATTTTTACTTTTATGCTGCTAACCGGAATTATATTATGGTTTCCTAATCAGGTAAAATCGATAAAACAGGCTTTCACAATTAAATGGAAAGGAACATTTAAACGGGTTAACTACGATTTGCATAATGTACTGGGATTTTATGCTTCTTTTTTTCTGATTGTTATCGCGCTTACCGGTTTGTTTTTTGCTTTTAAAGGTGTAAAAAATGCCGCAGCATTCTTAACAGGAAGCGAACTTACTGACGGAGTAAAAGTCGAATCAAAAGCTATTAGTAAAGAAGAACCTGTAGCCATACTTTATGACCGAATCTACAGCACTGCCATTCAGCAATACCCTGGGGCAAATACAGTGACCTTGTCCATACGAAAAGACGGAGGTCTCAGGTTGAGAATGTTATATCCGTATGAATGGTCCCGAAAACAAAATACTTTTTTCTACGATGCTGCAACAGGACAATTGCTTCGTTATAAATTATACAAAGATTTTAATGCTGTTGATATTATAGAAGCCAGTAATTATGATCTTCATACCGGAAGGTTTTTTGGCCTTTTTGGAAAATTAATTGCTTTTTTGGCAAGCTTAATAGCAGCCAGTCTACCTGTAACCGGATTTATTATTTGGTTGAAGAAAAAGAAAAAGAAGAAAAAAACGAAGCTAAAAGCAGTTTAATTCAAGCCGATAAACAAAGAGGAGCCACAATTGTGGCTCCTCTTTCATTTCAGTCTATTGTGAAACAATCATTTCTTTAAATCAAATCGATCCAGATTCATTACTTTATTCCATGCAGCTACAAAGTCTTTTGCAAATTTTTCTTGTGCATCACTGCTCGCATATACTTCTGCAAGAGCTCTTAATTCTGCATTAGATCCAAAAACAAGATCGGCACGTGTACCAATCCATTTTGGCTGACCTGTTGAGCGGTCATTTCCTGCATAAAGCTCTTTATCATTTGAAAGAGATTGCCATTGCGTATTCATATCAAGCAGGTTTACAAAGAAATCATTTGTAAGCTGTCCAGGACGATGTGTAAACACACCATTTTTAGAACCATCAGCATTAATATCCAGGACACGTAATCCACCTAAAAGTACGGTTAATTCCGGAGCTGTAAGCGTTAATAAATGCGCTTTATCAATAAGTAATTCCTCCGTTGCAACTGGTGATTTTGTATTGCGGTAATTACGGAAACCATCCGTTTTAGGTTCTAAATACCCAACAGATTCTACATCAGTTTGCTCCGCAGATGCATCCATACGACCTGGCGTAAAAGGTACAGTAACAGAGCTTCCGCCAGCGGCTGCGGCCTTCTCTACTCCTGCATTTCCTGCTAAAACAATTAAATCGGCCAAAGAAACTCTTTTACCACCACCTTGTGCCGCATTAAATTCTGACTGTATACTTTCCAACTTATCCAAAATGCTTTTAAGCTGAGCCGGATTATTGACAGCCCAGTCTTTTTGTGGAGCCAATCGGATACGCGCGCCATTGGCCCCCCCACGTTTATCAGATCCTCTAAAAGTAGAAGCCGAAGCCCACGCAGTTGAAACTAATTGAGAAACACTTAATCCTGAGTTCAAAATTTTTCCTTTCAATTGCTCTATGTCATTCTGATCGATCAATTCATGATTTACTGCCGGAATTGGATCCTGCCATAACAATTGTTCCTGCGGTACATCTGCTCCTAAATAACGGGTTACAGGTCCCATATCACGATGTGTCAGTTTAAACCAGGCACGTGAAAAAGCATCTGCAAAGGCATCCGGATTTTCCAGAAAGTGACGTGATATTTTTTCATACTCAGGATCTAATCGTAATGATAAATCGGTTGTAAGCATGGTTGGTAAATGCTTTTTAGTACTATCAAAAGCATCCGGAATAATGGCTTCCGCATTTTTGGCTACCCATTGATGTGCACCGGCAGGACTTTTAGACAGTTCCCATTCAAAACCAAATAAGTTTTCAAAGAAGTTATTACTCCATTGCGTTGGTGTTTTTGTCCAGGTCACCTCAAGACCACTTGTAATAGCATCGGCTCCTTTACCGGAACCATAGCTGTTTTTCCATCCAAAACCCTGTAATTCTAAACCAGCAGCTTCCGGTTCTTCTGCCACATGATCAGAAGGAGCTGCTCCGTGTGTTTTACCAAAGGTATGTCCGCCGGCAATTAATGCTACCGTTTCTTCATCATTCATGGCCATACGACCAAAAGTATCTCTGATATCTTTAGCAGCGGCAATAGGATCCGGATTACCATCCGGCCCTTCAGGGTTTACATATATAAGTCCCATTTGCACAGCAGCAAGTGGTTTTTCTAAATTTCTGGAATGAATGTGTCCATCGGGGTCATCATCAGATGAAACTACTCCATGCTCTTTTGGCACCCCTTCAGAACCATCTTTGTAACGCTCATCACCACCTAACCATGTCGTTTCTGATCCCCAGTAAACGGCTTCATCCGGTTCCCAAACATCGGCTCTTCCTCCGGCAAACCCAAAAGTTTTAAAACCCATAGATTCAAGAGCAATATTACCTGTCAGGATCATCAAATCGGCCCAGGAAATTTTTCTTCCGTATTTTTGTTTTATTGGCCACAATAATCTTCTTGCTTTATCAAGACTCACGTTATCCGGCCAGCTGTTAAGTGGAGCAAAACGTTGTTGTCCTGCACCCGCTCCACCACGACCATCCTGTACGCGATACGTTCCGGCACTATGCCATGCCATTCTTATGAATAAACCTCCATAATGACCAAAATCTGCCGGCCACCATTCCTGAGAGTCAGTCATAAGTGCATGTAAATCTTTTTTTAATGCTTCAAGATCAAGGCTTTTAAAAGCTTCTGCATAATTAAAATTTTCTCCCATCGGATCTGATAGTGGGGAATTTTGTCGCAGAATATTTACTTTTAATTGTTTAGGCCACCAGTCACGATTTTTCGTCCCTGTGGCTGCTACTTTGTCCATACTCCCATTATGAAAAGGGCATTTGCTAATGTCATTTGATTGGTTGTCCATAACTGCAATTTATTTTTTTTGATTCCTACTAATTTATATTAGACTAATTTACAAACAAAATAAAAAAGTTCAGCCATAGAGGCATATTAAATCAATCTACTCAAATAGATAAAATCTATTATTAACAATAAAATCTATTGTAATATAATATAGCAGAACCCTTTAGTCAAACTTAAAATTAAATTTTACAGGGTAGAAAAGTAGTGTAAATTATATAAGTGCGAATTTTAATTTTATAAAAATCAATTTTTGAACCTTACTATATTTGGATATAATACTTATCGAAAATCTTTTAAACAAATCTTGTACTTCCTTGTTAACATTATGTTTTTTTCATGCTGATATTTACAAATGGTAACCTTGGAAGTACATTTTTTTTAATCAGTTAGCTCCTAACATTGCCCCGTTGAGCATAATTCGTCCAGGTCACAAGCCGATAAGCTTAGGGTTTTTAAAAAACTTTTTACTTTATTTTTTGCCTGTTGATTTGTTCCCATATAGAATATTTCATTCCCCTTTTGACTTTGGCATTTAGATAATATCGTCCCGGGTTCCAATACATTAAAAATTTTAATTACATGTGCACTTGGTAACAAAGAAGTTATAATTTCACTTGAAGATATTGCTTCTGTAGTTGATGAGAAAAGACTTGCTGTATTAAAAAAAGGATTATTGGTATGCAATAGTATTTTTTCGGACATATCTGGCAGCCCTTCAAAAAAACTGTAAAGTTCTTCGCGGGGAACAAACAAAACAATCAATTTTGCCTGTACCGCCTGATCTCTGGTAACTAGTTTTACTTTATCGCCCATTTTTTCGACAATAGGCCTCAGACTTTCAATGCAACGGCTGTTTATTAATACTTCATGCCCTGATTTTGCAGCTCTGCCAGCAATATCCAAAGTCATATTGCAGGCTCCTATAATACCTATTTTCATAATCTCTGTTTTTTTAATCTTCTTTCGATAAAAAGTCAGGACGTATTTCCTTTTTTAATCGAAAGTTTAAGACTACGTTTTTGACAAATATAGCCGTATCAAACCTTGATGATTATGTGAGTTTGTACCAATAATTCTACAACCGTGTAGATTTAAAACTACAAATTCAAAATAATAACTTATGTTTGTTAAGTTTGTGTGTCTAAAATCAGTCCGATGTCAAAAATGACGTTGCTTTCATCCTTGCGTTACTGCTATCTCTTATTATTGCTAATGGCAGTTAAAGCAACTTGTCAGGAAAATTATACTGCAAGATGGTATACTGCAGATAATAATGAACTCCCTCAAAGCAGTATAAAAGCAATCGTAAAAGGTAAATACAATTTTATCTGGATGACAACCGAAAATGGTCTTGTTCGGTATGATGGGAGTAGCTTCCTTACTTTTAATTCTTCCAATACAAATTTAAAGCAATGCCGTTTTACCGAAATTTTGGGTGACATACAAAAAGATAGTTTGTACTGCTATAATACTGAAAAAACGGAACTTGTGCTCATTCATAACAGAAAAGTACAGATCGTTAAAAAGACCGGATCTGCCTATAATAATATTATCAGGAATAAGAAACGTTTTTTTTATCATGATGGATTACCTTCCAACAATACCATACATCAGTATGAACCCTATTACATTAAAACAGCTACTGGCAATCTGATCTTTATCGATCCGGAAAAAATAGAATTTTGTGACAGGAAAATGAAAAGCATTTATAAAATTAATTATAAAAGCAATAATGTATTTAAGTTTTTCACCCTTAACAATACCCTTTTTTATCTTAAAGAAAATGGCAGCTATGATTGTTTTTCTGAACAAGGAAAAACCTCAGGAAAGCTTGACTCACCACTTTTTAAAACAAAACATAAACTGTATTGGAATATCACTGCTAATCAGGTATTTCTTTCTTCTAAAAATAAAATATATCTTTTAACAGCTGGCAAAAACCAGCTGTCAATTGTACCAATTGTAAGCTTTAAGGAGTTTGAAAAAAGCAATATAATCTCTATTTTTTACGATCTTAAGAGCCAAAAACTCTATTTGGGAAGTCATACAAACGGTTTATGCATTATCACTTTTCCTGCTTTTAAGACTATCAAAAAGAACACAAATGAAGCTGCAGAAGTTTATTATGCTGCTACACCTGTAAATGACAGTACCATTATTACAGCTGAAGGATGGATTTTGAGCAATAAAAAAGTTATAGATAGTATTCCTTTCTTAAAAAGTAATTATCTGGATGACCATATAACAATCGCCAAGGACAACGATCAAAATTTATGGATCGGCAGGCTTTTTAATGTTTATTGTTATCAAAAAAAGTCAAATTATAAAAAGTATATTACTTATCGCTTTAAGCAATCTACCAAAGCACTTTTTAAAGATAGTAGCAATAACATCTGGATTAGTCTTCAGGAAGATGAATATAACAAAGCCAAATTATATTGTATAAAAAAAGGAGTTCCTACCCTTCTTGCAACGTTGGATGACAATATCAACTACATTTCCGAATATGATTCTAATACACTTTATTTTGGAGGTGAAAAAGGGCTTTTTAAATATAAAATAGAGGCACGCAAGTTGCTTTTTATGAAGCATACCGAAAAACTAAATATTAGAAGTCTTTTTATTGATAGTGAAAAAAAAATATGGGTCACAACCTATGAAAATGGTTTTTTTCTATATTCAGATAATACGTTACATGCTTTTCCAAAAGACGAGAACCACTATCTTAATTCCTCTCATTGCATAATTGAAGATAAATGGGGCTTTTTCTGGATTCCGACAAATAAAGGTCTTTTTCAGGTATCTCGCAAAGCGCTATTAAAATACAATAAAGATAAAACCGGTTCCATTTATTATCATAAATACGATAAAGAAAATGGATTTTTGACCAATGAATTTAATGGCGGATGCCAGCCTTGTGGAAATTTTCTCAAAAATGAAAATATCGCTCTTCCGTCTATGAATGGTTTTATATTCTTTAATCCTTATGCAATAGTTCCACTGCTCCCAAGTAAGGAATTGTTTATCGATAAGGTCATTGTAGATCAAAAAGCTTTTTATCCAAAAGATACCATTGTCCTGAAAAATAATTTTCAAAGGGTTCAATTTTTTGTTGCTTATCCGTACTACGGCAATGCCGAAAATATAAACCTTCAGGCACGACTTGACAAAACAACAAATAGCAGATGGGAAAAAATAAAGAATGATAAATCTATTTCTTTTACTACACTACCACCAGGAGAATACACGCTTACTATCAGAAATCTTTCCGGTTTTGATGGTAAGTACATCTACAAAAAAGTTACCATTATAGTTCCAGCGCTATATCATCAAACGGCCGGTTTTATTATTCTTTGTTATCTTTTAATTATACTCTTTTTATTTTTTATCTGGTTTCTGCGTATTTATTATATCAAGTTAAAAAATAGAAGACTTAAGGAAGTTATTGCTGAGAAAACAAAAAAACTGGCAAAAACCGTAAGCAAACTAAAAGCCACAGAAAAAAATCTGAAACAGGAAATAAAACAACAGGAGACTTTAGTAAAAAGTATCAGCCATGATATAAAAAGTCCATTGAAATTTCTAACCGCTTCCCTCAGTCATTTGTCTGATAATGTAAATATTCAGCAGGATGAAAAACTAAAACGCCAAATAGAAACAATACAATTATCATCAGATCAATTATATGAATATGTCGAGAACCTTCTAAAATATTCGACGCTATTTACAGAAGGAAAGAAACTTGAAGATAAAAGCTATTGTTTATATGATTTAATTGAAGAAAAAATTCAGATTTTTGAAAAAATTGCAAAATCAGAAAACACAATAATCATCAATAAAGTTCCGAAAGGTTTTTTTATCAAAACAAACTATAAGGCACTCTCTATTATCGTTCACAATTTGTTGGATAATGCTATAAAAAACACAAAGAATGGAGAAATAGAACTGCAGTGTGCCACGCAGGACAATAAATTATCCTTAACAATTATGGATAACGGAAAAGGTATGAGCAGAGAACTCATTGATTATTATATTGCTTTCTACAAAAATCCAATTGTAAAAAATTATCATCTGGGACTTCACATGATTATTGAACTTCTGATTATCATCAAAGGAAATATTAACATTTCGAGTTCGGTCGGTGAAGGTACGATTATCGAAATTATCGTTAATTATAATTAATATTCAAAAGCTTTGTAAAGGTTAATAAGCTCAACCAGATTATTAATTTTAAGTTTTTCGAATACTCTCGCTTTGTAGGTACTTACCGTAGACATGTGGATATCGAGCATATTTGAAATTTCAAGGTTACCATTCCCTTTTATTAATAATTGTGCGATTTGATGTTCTCTTTTAGATAAAACTTCTAATGGATTGATTATTTTATTACTGGTCCTCGTATGGACTAATTTAGTCAGGAGCTCCGCAGAAATATAGCTTGAAGATTCAAAAATAGAATTAATGGCAAACATCATTTTTTCTTCACTCGAGAGTTTGTTCAAATATCCATTAGC
>Ga0247811_1000631_pt1 | contig 10207 bp, 9 predicted proteins | sample UWRJL134311R1_FD_189018 | JGI IMG/M metagenome (GOLD analysis project Ga0247811, IMG submission 189018) | Plant litter microbial communities from Arlington Agricultural Research Station in Wisconsin, United States - UWRJ-L134-311R-1 | ecosystem: Environmental > Terrestrial > Plant litter >...
TGGCCACCGAGGGCGATATCTTCGTCGGCGGCGCCAAGCAGGCCGAGCTCATGAACTTCCTCAACATCTTCCGCAAGGTCGGCGGAGCGTTCGACATCCACGAAGACGGCATCCGTTTCTACCACCCGGGCGGAGACCTCAAGCCCGTCGTCGTCGAGACCGACGTGCACCCCGGCTTTATGACCGACTGGCAGCAGCCGCTCATCGTCGCCCTCACCAAGGCGCACGGTATCTCCGTGGTGCACGAGACGGTGTACGAGAACCGCTTCGGCTTCACCGACGCGCTCATCGAGATGGGTGCCGACATCGTCGTGCACAAAGACGGCCTCGAGTCGGTCACCCGCCGGGTGCCGCGTCGTCCGCTCGAGCAGGCGGCCGTCATCACCGGTCCGACCAAGCTGCACGGAGCCGACATCCGCGTGCCCGACCTGCGCGGCGGCTTCAGCCACCTCATCGCGGCGCTCACGGCAGAGGGCCAGTCGACCATCAGCAACGTGGGCATCATCAGCCGCGGCTACGAGCACTTCATCGACAAGCTGCGCGCGCTTGGGGCCGACTTCGTCTACGAGGGCTAACCCGCGTGACCGCTGACCGCCCGGCCGGATCGGAGAAGACCCCGATCTTCCGGCTTATGGCCGCGATCGCCGTGCCCCCGATCGACCTGATCGCGAAGCTCAAGATCACCGGTGTCGAGAACGTGCCCACGACGGGCGCGTTCGTGCTCGCCCCGAACCACTACAGCGAGATCGACCCGTTGATCGTGGGCGTCGCGATGTGGAAGATCGGGCGCATGCCGCACTACATGGCCAAGGCGTCGCTGTTCAACGTGCCCATCGTGGGCCGGCTGCTGAAGGGCTCCGGCCAGATCCCGGTCGAGCGCGCCGGCTCCGGCAAGCGCAGCGACCCCCTCGCGGCAGCCAAGCAGATCGCCGAGCAGGGCCTCGCCGTCGTCGTCTACCCCGAAGGGTCGCTCACACGCGACCCCGACCTGTGGCCGATGCGCGGCAAGACCGGCGCCGTGCGCACCGCTCTCGAGGCGGGTATCCCCGTGATCCCCGCCGCGCACTGGGGAACCCAGCTCGTGATGCCGCGCTATGCCAAGAAGATCAATTTCTTTCCCCGCAAGACCGTGCACGTGAAGTTCGGGCCCGAGGTCGATCTCTCCGACTTCGCCGACCGCAAACTCGATTCCGCCGCACTCGCCGAGGCGACCGATCTCGTGATGGACGCCATCACCGCTATCTTCGAAGAGCTGCGCGGCGAGACCGCGCCCGTCGAGCGTTGGGATCCGGCGAAACACAACCAGAAGGACACCGGCCGTTTTGAACAGTAGCGAGCAACTCACCCCCGACTCGAGGGCACGCAAGGTCGCCGTCCTCGGTGCCGGATCGTGGGGCACCACCTTCTCGAAGATCCTCGCCGACGGTGGCGCCGACGTCGCCCTCTGGGCCCGCCGCCCCGAGCTCGCGCGCGAGATCACCGAGTCGAAGCGCAACAGCGACTACCTTCCGGGCATCAACCTGCCCCGCAACATCCTGGGCTTCTCAAGCCTCGAAAAGGTTCTGGATGACGCGGAGCAGGTGTACCTCTCGGTGCCGAGCCAGTCGCTGCGCGAGAACCTCACGGCCGCCCGCGAGCTCATCCCGGCGGACGCCATCGTCGTCTCGCTGATGAAGGGCGTCGAAAAGGGCACCGGACTGCGCATGAGCGAGGTCATCGGCCAGGTGCTCGAGATCGATCCCGACCGCGTCGCCGTCGTCTCCGGGCCGAACCTCGCTCTAGAAATCGCCAAGAAGCAGCCCACCGCGGCCGTCGTGTCGTCGCAGAGCCTCGATACCGCGACGCTCGTCGCGATGACGGCGACCAACCCCTACTTCCGCTCGTTCGTCAACACCGACGTGATCGGCACCGAGTTCGGCGGGGTGCTCAAGAACCTCATCGCGGTCGCGATCGGCATCGTCGACGGGGTCGGCTACGGCGAGAACACCAAGGCGTCGATCATCACCCGCGGACTCGTGGAGATGACCGACTTCGCCGTCGCCTACGGGGGACGCGCCGAGACCCTCGCCGGGCTCGCCGGGCTCGGCGACCTCATCGCCACCTGCGAGTCGTCGCTGTCGCGTAACAACACCGCGGGCCGCCTGCTCGGCCAGGGCTACTCGTTCACCGACGTCGTCAAGCAGATGAACCAGACCGCCGAGGGACTCTCGTCGGTCGCCCCGGTGCTCGAACTCGCGCACGCCGTGGGCGTGCAGATGCCGATCGTCAGCCAGGTCGCCGAGGTTCTCGCCGGCACCATGGACCCGCGCGACATCGCCCCGCACCTCACGACCGATCCGATGCCCCAGGGGGAATAGGCATGATCACCGCTCTCGCCGACGGACGACTGCTGGCCGAAAAGACCGGGGCGACGCCGCCCACCGTGGTCGCACTGCCCGGCTGGATGCGTTCCGCCACCGACTTCGCACCCATCGTCGACGGCCTCGACGCCGTCTCGATCCACTTTCCCGGGTTCGGCACCACGCCCGAACCCGCGACGGTGTGGGGCAGCGAGGACTACGCCGAAGACGTCGCCGCGGCGATCTCGTCGTTCGGCCCCGTCATCCTGCTCGCCCACTCGTTCGGGGGCCGCGTCGCCGTGCGTCTCGCGGCGAAGTACCCGCAGTACGTGAAAGGCATCGTGCTCACCGGCGTGCCGCTGGTGCGGCTGACCCCGGCGCCCGTGCCGCCGCTGTCGTTCCGCGTCGCCCGGTCGCTCGCGAAGAAGGGCCTGCTGCCGAAGTCGGTGCTCGAGAAGCAGCGCCAGAAGCGCGGCTCGGCCGACTACCTCGCCGCACAGGGCATCATGCGCGACATCCTCGTGCGCGTCATCAACGAGAAGTACGACGACGACCTCGCCCGCATCACCGTGCCCGTGCGCATGGTGTGGGGAGAGAACGACACCGCGGCGCCGGCCGACGCCGGTCTCGCCGCCTCGCAGCTCATCTCGCGGTCCACCTTCCGCTCTGTCGCCGGAGCCGGCCACCTGCTCGAGGGCGACCTGCGCCCCGCCGTACGCGGCGAACTGCTCGCCATGATCGACGAGGTCCCGCCCATGAAAGACTCAGGCCGATGAACCAAGAAATCTCCGTCTTCACCATCCTCTTCGGCGTGATCGCCGCGGTGCCGATCGCCGCGCGCTGGCTGCGCGTCGCCCAGCGCGAGCACTACATCGCGCCCTGGGTCACCCGCCTCGCCGTGCTCTGGCTCACCGTGCGGCCGATCAACCTGATCATCGCGATACTCGCCGCGGGTCTCGGGTTGCTCGCGCTCTTCCCCGATTTCGCGGGCATCGCAGCCTCGGCGATCGTCATCACCGGCTTCCTGCCCTACGGCCTCGGCATCCGCGGTACGAGCGCCAAGCTCGCCTGGACCGACCGCCTCAAGCGGCTGCTCGTGCTGTGGATCGTGCTCGTCGCCGTCATCGGCACCGGGCTCACGCTCGTTCTCGGCGGAGCCGGCATCGCGTTCACCTTGCTGCTCGCGGCACCCATCACCGACCTCGCCCTCGCGATCATGAAGCCGGTCGAGAAGCGCCTGTCACGCAAGTGGATGCTCAGCGCCCGCAAGCGCCTCAAGCAGGTGCAGCCGACCGTCGTCGCCATCACCGGCTCGTACGGCAAGACGTCGACCAAGGGTTACGTCGCGCACATCCTCTCGGCCAGCTACTCGGTCGTCGCGTCGCCGGCCAGCTTCAACAACCTCATGGGCCTGTCGCGTGCCGTCAACGACCGGGTCATCCCCGGCACCGAGGTATTCATCGCCGAGATGGGCGTCTACGGCCGCGGCGAGATCCGCGAACTGAGCGAGAGCTTCCCGCCCGACATCGCAGCGATCACCACCATCGGCGAGGCGCACCTCGCCCGCATGGGCAGCCGCGACGTCATCTTCCAGGCCAAGAGCGAGATCACCGAGAAGGCGGGCACCGTGGTGCTGCCGATCGACGAGACCGAACTCGCCGGGCTTGCCGAGAAGTGCCGCGCCGAGGGCAAGCGCGTCATCACCGTCTCGGTCGTGCCGGGCACCCCGGCGGATGTCGTCGTCGACGCGGCCGGTTCGACGGTCACGGTGCGCGAGGGCGACATCGTCGCGAACGCCCACGTCGAGATCCCCGGGGTCGGCCACGCCGTCAACCTCGCCGTCGCCGTCGGAATAGCGCACGCGCTCGACATCCCGCTCGCCACCATCGCCTCGCGCCTCGGTGCCCTGCCCGACTCGCCGCACCGCGCCGAAGTGCAGCACGCCGAGAGCGGCGTCGTCGTGATCGACGACACCTACAACTCCAACCCCGTCGGGTCGCAGCGCGCGCTCGAGGGCGCGACGGCGATCGCGGCAGAGCGCGGCGGCCCCCTCGTCGTCGTGACTCCCGGGATGGTCGAGCTGGGTCACGTTCAGGCCGCGCGAAACGAAGCGTTCGCCGCATCCGTCGCTGCCCACGGCGGCCAGCTCTTCGCGATCGCCCGCACGAACCGTGCCGCCCTCGTGAAGGGCGCGGAATCCGCATCCGGAACCGTCAGAATTTTCGACCGCAGAACCGAGGCCGTCGCTGCGGCGCTCGATCAGGCCGGAGACCGAGGCGTTATCCTCTATGAGAACGACCTGCCGGACCACTACCCGTAATCAGCCGCACCGGGCCAGCAGGCGAGTGTTGCGGCGATAAGAAATTTTTGGATGGTCACGCGTGAGTTCACCCTGGGCAGTACTTTTCGGCGGGCCGTCGCCCGAGCATGAGATCTCGATTCTCACCGGTCTGCAGTCGGAGCGCGTGCTCACCTCCAGTGGCGAGAGTGTGCTGCCGATCTACTGGGCGCCCAACGGCGACTGGTGGCTCGTGCCGTCGGCCACCGAGGCGAAGGACTACCTGAACGGCGTGCCCAAGGGCGCGAAGGCGATCGACGTGCGCCTCTCCGGCGACGCCGGGCTGTACGTGAAGAAGCGTGCGCTCGACATCTCGGCCGTGCTGCTCACGCTGCACGGCGGCGTCGGCGAGGGCGGGGGAGCGGCCGCATTGTTCTCGCTGCTCGGCATCCCCGCCACCGGCTCGACCCTGTTCGCGGGCGCTGTCGGCATGGACAAGCTCGCGTTCGGAGGCCTGATGGAGGTCGCCGGCATCCCCACGCTGCGCCGCGAGCTGCTGTCGGCCACCCGCTCGCCCTCGTTCCCCGGCCCGTACATCGTGAAGCCGCGCTTCGGCGGATCGTCGATCGGCATCGAGATCGTCGAAGACGCCGAAGCCGCGCGCGCGATCGCCAAGGCCTCGCAGCACCTGCGGGCCGGTGCCGTGGTCGAGCCGTACCGGCCCGAGCTCGTCGACCTGAACATCTCGTTCCGCACCTACCCGCAGCTCGAGGTCACAGCGCTCGAGAAGCCCGTGCGCTCGTCGAGCGAGAGCGGCCTCTACTCGTACGCCGAGAAGTACCTCTCGGGGGGCGCGGGCAGCGAGGCGGGACTCTCGAGTGCCCCGCGCGAGTTCCCGGCCGATGTGCCCGACTCGGTGGCCACCCTCGCGGCCGAGCTCGCAACCCGCGTGGCCGAGGTCACCGCCCTCACCGGCGTCGTGCGCGTGGACCTGTTGCTGGATGAAACGGGCGGAGAGCTCTTCGTCAACGAGGTCAACTCCATCCCCGGTGCGATGTCGCTGTACCTGTGGGCCCCGCAGGTGCCTGCCGCGACCGTTCTCAAGGACGCACTCGTCGAAGCGCGCGACCGACGCGTCGTGCTGCCCGCCTCGGGCTTCGGCTCGGGTGCCGCGCTGCGTGCCGCGGGCGGCATCGCCGGCAAGCTCGTGGGGCTCGACGGCCCTCGCGGCTGATTGCCGGTCGAGTAGGGCGCTCTAGCGCCCGTATCGAAACCTCATCGGCGGCATATGGCTCGTCGGGCACGCTCGGAAGAGCCATCTGGCGCCAGTGAGACTCTCGGCGGGGTCTCGATACGCTCGCAGAGCTCGCACTCGACCGGCGTTAGTTACCGCCGCTACGACGCGGGCGTCGGGCTCGGGGTCTCGGTCGGGGCGGGTGTCTCGGTCGTCTCGGTGGGCGCGCCCAGGCTGTCTTCGATCTCGGTGCACTTGGCGGTTTCGGTCGTCGCGCTCACCGAGTTGACCAGGTCGAACAGCGCCGATCCGGGGGAGATCTCGTCGCGGTTGACGATGACCTCGGTGGCCGGCTCGCGGCCGTAGGTCGTGAAGACGTAGTTGGGCGCATCCGCGTCGTCGCGCAGCCAGTAGACGTCGTCGACGAGCACACACGGCAGTGTGCTCGCCCGGTCGGGGATCGCTACCCCGCAGCGCAGCAGCACCGAGGCCGGCGACCCCCAGGCGCCGGTCGCCTGGGCGTTGGTCTCGCGCAACGGCAGCCCGCCCACGGTGTCGGGCAGGCGCACCATGATCTCGGCGCATCCGGCGTTCTCCGCATCGGCCGCGGGCTCCAGGCTCACCGTCTGGGCACACCCCGTGAGGGCTGCGAGGGCGATCAGGACCGTGGTGGCGATCAGGGGAGTGGCGGTCAGGCGGAGCTTCGATTTCACCGGTTCAGGCTACCGTGTGAAGCATGACGCAACCCGATACTCTGCGCGGCATCGGGGAGGGCGCCACCCTCGCGCGCATCTTCCCGCGCCTGCCCTCCTCCGATTCCGCCCTCGTCGGACCGGGCGACGACTCGGCCGTGATGAGCGCCCCCGACGCGCGCTTCGTCGTGACGACCGACATGATGGTCCACGGCCCCGACTTCCGGCTGGCCTGGTCGACGCCGCACGACCTCGGCTGGAAGGCCGCCGCCTCGAACCTCGCCGACGTCGCCGCGATGGGAGCGACGCCGACCGCTCTCGTGGTGGCGATAGCCGCCCCCGCCGACTCTCCCGTCTCGCTGCTCGAGGGCATCGCCGACGGCCTGCGCGACGCCTGCCTCGCCCTCGCCCCCGGATGCGGCGTCGTCGGCGGCGACCTCTCCGTCTCGGCGACACTGACGATCGCGGTCACGGCGTTCGGCGACCTCGCCGGCCGCGCCCCGGTGCTGCGGTCGGGCGCCCGGATCGGCGACACGGTGGCCGTCTCGGGAGTTCTCGGGCAGGCCGCCGCCGGACTCCGCCTGCTGTTCGAGCGCGGCGTCGTCGACAAGACTCCGGATGCCGCAGCCACCGCCATGCTCCGCGCCGCCGAACCGGCTCTCGTCGCCGCGCAGCTCGCGCCCACACCCCCGATCGGCGACGGCGTGCTGGCCGCGCTCGGCGGGGCCACGGCGATGCTCGACCTCAGCGACGGACTCGCCCTCGACGCCCGCCGCCTCGCTCTAGCCAGTGGCGTCGCGCTCGACCTGTCGGCGGCGGCCGTCGGCGACCGCGAGTCACTCGACGGCGGGGAAGACCACTCGCTGCTCGCCACTTTCCCGGCGGATGCTGCGCTGCCGGGCGGTTTCCGCGCCATCGGCACTGTCGTCGCGGGTGAGGGCGTGCTGGTCGACGGCCAGCCGTACGACGAGCGCGGCGGGTGGGACCCGTACGAGCAGTGGAGCGGTCAGGCGGGTTGAGCAGGTCTGGCGACCGTATCGAAACCTCGGGAGGTCTCGATACAGGCCGTAGACGGCCTTACTCGACCGGCTCGGACGCCCGCGCCCACCACAGCGTCGTGTCGCCGTAGTCTTTGCGGCGCTCGAGCTCGAGCCCGGCGGGCCACACCGGCTCGGGGCTGCGCGAGCTGCGTTCCAGCACGATCGTGGCGTCTTCCGACACCCGCGGCGCGAGCAGCGACAGCGTGTGCGCCAGCTCTGCCTCGCCCAGGTCGTAGGGCGGGTCGAGGAACACCACGTCCCAGGTGTCGCGCGACGGCGCGAGAAAAGCGTCGACGGCCTGCCCCGAGGTGTCGATCGAGAGCGTGCTTCCTTTCGGGCGCGAGCGCAGCAGCAGCGCGGCGTTCGCGCGGCAGGCCTTCACGGCCTGCGGGCCCTTCTCGACGAGCACGACCGCCGAAGCTCCGCGCGACGCGGCCTCGAGACCGAGCGACCCGGTTCCGGCGTAGAGGTCGACCACGCGGGCGCCGTCGAGGGCGCCCCGGGCGTCGAGGGCGGAGAAGATCGCCTCGCGCACACGATCGCTCGTGGGGCGGGTTCCGGTGCTGGGCACCTGCAATGTGAGCGATCCGGCGAAACCGGAGATGATGCGGGTCATTGCCCCAACGGTACCGGGATTCCACGTGGCATCCGTAGTAGAGACCCCACAAGAGGTTGGCGCGTTCCCCGCAGCATCCAGACAATCGGAGCATGGCCAGCGTCGATCGTACTTCCAAGCCCTCCTTCACCAAGGCTCTGTTTCTCGGAAACACACACTCCGAACTCGTGATGCCCTACCCCCTGCTCGAGGGCGCCGAACGCACGAAGGTCGACGCGCTCGCGTCGAGCGCCCGCGAGTACCTCACCGGCACCTACGACCCGTTCAAGGCCGAGCACGACCGCTGGGTCGGCGACGACACCATCCGCGACCTGGGCGAGCGCGGCCTCACCGGCCTGTTCGTTGACGAGCAGTACGGCGGTCAAGGCCTCAGCCAGACCGGCTACTGCCGCGTGATGGAGGAGTTCGGCCGCGTCGACGGCACCCTCGCCGTCGTGATGGGCGTGCACCAGTCGATCGGCACCAAGCCCATCTACCTCTACGGCACCGACGACCAGAAGGCGCGCTGGCTGCCCGACCTCGCCGCCGGACGCAAGCTCGCGGCGTTCGTGCTCACCGAGCCGAACGTCGGCAGCGACGCCTACAACCTCGAGACCTGGGCCGAGCGCCAGAGCGACGGCAGCTGGATCCTCAACGGCGAGAAGCGCTGGATCGGCAACGGAAGCAAAGACGTGCTCACGGTCTTCGCGCGCAGCGACTTCGGCCACGTCGCCCTCGTCGTAGAGAAAGGCGCCGAGGGGCTCAGCACCGGACCGCGCTTCGACACCCTCGGCCTGCGTGCCAACAACCTGCAGCGTGTGCACTTCGACAACGTGCGGGTGCCCGCCGAGAACCTGCTCGGCGAGCCCGGCGACGGCTTCCGCATCGCGATGAACACGCTCAACAACGGGCGCATGTCGATGGGCACGTCGATCGCCGGCGGCATGAAGACGTTCTTGGGCTACACGCTCGAGCACGCGAACAGCCGCCAGCAGTTCGAGCGCAAGCTCATCGACTTCGAGATGGTGGAGGAGAAGGTGGCCTGGATGAACACGCAGATCTACGGCCTCGAATCGATGTCGTACCTCACCACCGGGCTCGTCGACCGCGGCGTCGCCGACTTCTCGCTCGAATCGGCGATGACCAAGGTCGTGGCGAGCGACGTCGGCTGGAAGGCCCTTAACAAGGCGTTCCAGGTGCACGGCGGAACCGCCTACATGAACGACCACCCCCTGTCGAAGGCACTGCGCGACTTCCGCATCTTCCCGATCTTCGAGGGTGCCAACGACGTGATGCGCGCCTACGTGGCGCTCAACGGCGTCAAGGGACTGAGCGAGGCGCTGCCCGACGTGCGAGCCCTCACCGTCGGCGCCCCCGCCAAGGCGATCGGCGTGCTCGCGCCGTACGTGGCCGAGCGGGTCAACCGTGCGCTTCGCCCCGAGAAGCTCGCGGGCGCGCACCCCGGCGTCGCGAAGCAGGTGTCGTCGGTCGCCGAGCAGGTGGCGCGGCTGCGCGACCGGGCCGAGGCGGCGCTGCGCACGCACGGTAAGAAGGTGCAGGAGAAGCAGCTGGTTCAGAAGAGACTGTCGGATGCTGCATCCGGAATCTATTCGCAGGTGGCGGTCATCAGCCGCATCACGGCGGTGATCGGCCGTGACGGCGTTGCGGCGGCGGGCGCGGAGAAGGCCGTCGCCGTCGACTTCTGCGACCGGGCCGCGCGCCAGGTGAACCGCGAACTGCGGTCGCTCGAGGTCAACTCCGACGCCGTGACGAAGCAGCTCGGCAAGGCCGTGCGCGAGTCGAACGGCTACGCGTTCGATTTGTAACGCGGCAGGGGTACTCTGCCCCCATGGCCAGTAACTTCCACATGCCCTTCCGCGGGCTGTGGCGAACCAGCAAGCCCGTGCCCGCGGTCGAACCCGTCGACCTGCGCGAGTACCCGGCCCCCGAGACATCCGTCACCAGCATCATCAACAACGCCATCTACGAGGCCGGATGCCGCGTCGAGAAGCCCCACTCGCTGAGCGCG
>Ga0247811_1000633_pt1 | contig 10179 bp, 9 predicted proteins | sample UWRJL134311R1_FD_189018 | JGI IMG/M metagenome (GOLD analysis project Ga0247811, IMG submission 189018) | Plant litter microbial communities from Arlington Agricultural Research Station in Wisconsin, United States - UWRJ-L134-311R-1 | ecosystem: Environmental > Terrestrial > Plant litter >...
CGACGCCGTGGACGCTCAACTCGCACGTGCCGGGGCAGTGGCTGCGCAGCAAAGGCCAGCGGCTCGCACCGGCGACCACGGCATCCATCGACCGCGCCTTGGAACGCGGCGGAATCACGATGCGCGGCTACGACCGGGTGCTGCGCTTGGCCTGGACGCTCGCCGACCTCGACGGCGGCGCACGGCCCGGTGCCGACCACGTCGGACGGGCGCTCTATCTGCGGAAGGCGATGTACTCATGACGATGTTCGGCGTACCCGAGAACGAGGCCGTTCCGCTGCTGACGGCGCTCGCCGGCCACGATCTGGGCCGCGACGACCAACTGCAGCTGTTCGCACGCGCAGCCTGGTCGGGCATCGCCGAACCCGGCGACCGGCTCGCCGGTGTGCTGGTGCAGCAGCTCGGCGCCGTCGAGGCGCTGCGCACGGTGCTCACCGGGCCGACGGTGGCCGCGCTGCTGGTGCGGCTGCGCGACGGCGCGGCCGTCGACGTCGGCGAGCAGCAGGTCGCACAGGCGCTGGCGCGCTGGCGGCCGCGCCTGGACATGTCGACGACCGTGCACGCGCTGCGGCAGGCGGTGCGGGTCGACGCGCGATTGCTCGTTCCCGCCGACCTGCGCTGGCCCGCGGGAGTCGACGATCTCGGAGAGCACGCGCCAATAGCGCTGTGGGTGCGGGGCACGGATGCTGCGCTCGCCGCGCTGGCGCGATCGATCGCCCTGGTGGGCGCCCGTGCCGCCACGGGGTACGGCGAGCACGTGGCGATGGAGTCCTCCGCCGGCCTCGTCGACCGCGGCTACGCGATCGTCTCGGGCGCCGCCTACGGCATCGACGGAATGGCGCATCGCGCGGCGCTCGCGAGCCACGGGCAGACGGTCGCGTTTCTCGCCGGGGGAGTGGACCGCTTCTATCCGAGCGGGCACGAAGCGCTTCTCACCCGCATCGTGGCCGAGGGCGCGGTGATCTCCGAGCTGCCGTGCGGACAGGCGCCGACGAAATGGAGGTTTTTGCAGCGTAACCGGCTGATCGCCGCGGCGAGCCAGGCGACGGTGGTGCTCGAGGCGGGCTGGCGGTCGGGCTCGCTGAACACCGCGGCCCACGCGTCGTCGTTGGGCCGACCGCTCGGCGCCGTGCCCGGGCCGGTGACGAGTGCTGCATCTGCCGGATGCCACCGGCTGATCCGCGACTTCACGGCGGTGTGCGTGACGAACCCCGACGAGATGGCCGAACTCGCGCCGCTCGACCGGGCGCCGGCGCTGTTTCCCGCCGGGGACACAGACGAGGGCTCCCCGGAACGCACCCGGCTGTTCGACGCGATCAGCGTGCGCTCGCCGCGGCACGTAGCCGACATCGCGGCGCGTTCCGGTCTGTCGATCGACGCCGTGCGGGCGCTGCTCGGGGCGCTCGAACTCGAGGGCGAAGTCGCCGAGCGCGAGAGGGGGTGGGTGCGCGTGGTGGGCTAGGGGAGCAGCGCGCCCTAGCTGTCGACGACGCCGATGAAGCGGCCGGCGATGTCGTCGAACTCCTCGCGGTGCAGGCCGGCGGCGGGTTCGGGGAGGTCCCAGATGTCGTGGTCGTCGCAGGTCAGGTAGGTGAACTGCGGCCACCACTTCTTGGGGCGGGCCTGCTCGGTGTAGCCGCAGATGTCGCACTTCAGCGTGACCCACACCGGGCGGGCTTTGGCGCTGCGGTTCGCCCGCGACTGCACGAGCCAGGCGGGCGGATTCTGCTCGAGCTCGACGACCTCTGCCTCGGACATCTTGGCGGGCAGGTCGTGGCGCACGGCCATCTCCACGGGGATGTCGAGGCGCTGGGCCACGTCTCGTCTGTTGATCACCCGTCAACGATAGGCGCTCGCCGGCGAAGAGGTGTGCCCGTGGCATCCATGGGCCTGCGGAGCGGTCTACTCGGCGGTCTTCGCGACCGGTCGGATCAGCTCGGGCCCCTCGCCCTGATACGGCAGCGGCGCGACCTCGCGGATCTCGAGCGAACCGGCGACGGGCAGAGCGGCCTGCACGGCGGCGTCGACGAAGTCCTGGTCGCCGACGGTGGCGGGGTCGAGCCAGCGCCCCCACCACTCGCGGGGCAGCGGCACGGGGTTGCGGTCGTGGATGTCGAGCAGCTCGTCGACGGCGTCGGAGGTGAGGATCGTCGTCGTCAGGTTCCACGACGTGGGGTCGTCGTCGGCTTTGCCGTGGTCTTTCCACCACGAGTACAGTCCGGCGAAAGCCAGCGTCTCGCCGTCGCCGGCATGGATGTAGAAGGGTGTCTTCTTTTTCGTCGTGGCATCGGTGTGCCACTCGTAGTAGCCCGAGGCGGGGATGAGCGCCCGCTTGCTCTTCACCGAGGCCGAGAACATCGACTTCGACGCGGCGGTCTCGGATCGCGCATTGAAGGTCGGGAACTTCGTCGTCAGCGTCTTCGACCACCCGGGCACGAGCGACCAGCGTGCGGTTTCGAGGCGGCGCACCAGTTCGCCGGTCTTGACGCTCTCGATCACCACGGGAACCTGTTGCGTGGGGGCGAGATTGAAACTCGGCGCCCAATCGTGGACGTCGCCGCCCGCGGCGACGAACTCCTCGATGAGCTCGTTGGTGTCTTTGTCGACCGCGAATCTTCCGCACATGGTTTTATTGTGCACCCGGGCGCCGACACCCGCCGGGGAAGCGGGAGAACGAGGGTGGCACCGCCACGCCGAAATCACAATGGTTAGTCGCGTTGTCCCCCAAAAGATGTACCCTGATTGGGTGAAGCCACTCGGTCAGTACCCCGCGCCCAGACACGTCGTCGTGCACATCAGCGACACGCATTTCCTCGGTGCCGGCAAACCGCTCTACGGCGAGGTCGACACCGATTCGAACCTCGTGCGCGCGCTCACGCAGCTCGAAGAGAGCGGCATCCGCCCTGAGGCGATCGTCTTCACCGGCGACCTCGCCGATCTCGGCGAGCCGGATGCCTACAACCGCCTCCGTGGCATCGTCGAGCCGGCCGCACAGCGACTCGGAGCCCAGGTCATCTGGGTGATGGGCAACCACGACGAACGTCCCGAGTACTCGAGCCTGCTGTTCGACGTCGACCCGAGCACCGAGCCGCAAGACCGCGTCTACGACATCAACGGGCTGCGCATCATCTCGTTCGACACCACCGTTCCGGGCTACCACCACGGCGAGATGACCGACGCGCAGCTCGACTGGCTCGCCGACGTACTCGCGACCCCGGCCGAGCACGGCACCCTGCTCGCGCTGCACCACCCGCCGATGCCGACCCCGCTGCTCTGGGCGATGGAAATGCTCGAACTGCACGGTCAAGACCGGCTGGAGCGGGTCATCCGGGGCACCGACGTGCGCGGCATCCTCGGCGGCCACCTGCACTACTCCGGCCACAGCACCTTCGCGGGCGTGCCCGTCTCGGTCGCGGCCGCCACCTGTTACACGCTCGCGCTGACCGCGAAAGACCGCCTGCTATCGGGCGTCAACGCCGACCAGGCCATGAATCTCGTGCATGTCTACGACGACCGGCTCGTTCACTCGGTCGTGCCGATCGGCGAGCGCACCGAGATCACCGGCTTCGCCGCGGAGTTCACCGAGCGCATCGAACAAATGACGCCCGAGCAGCGCACCGAGATGTTCTCGAAGAAGACCTCGTCGTTCAACCTGGGCGAGGAGCCGAAGGCCTAGTCCGCGCCGGTGGAGCCCGGGCCGGTGACGGATGACCCGGAGCCGGATGACCCGCTGCCGGATGCCGCGTGCCCGGACGACCCGTCGGCTGCGGGCTCGAGCTGGGCCCGGTACACGTCGGCCACGCGGCCCAAGTAGTCGGTGATCGTGTCGCGTTCGGCCTCGTCGAAGCCGGCGAGCACGGCGTCCATACCCAGGATCATCGGCATCAGCGTCGCCATCGCCTTGCGCACCGAGTCGGCACGCGGGACCACGAGTATGCCGCGACGGTCGTCGGGGTTCGGTTCACGCGAGACGTGGCCGACCGCCGTCAGCCGGTCGACGACGGTCGTCACCGCGGCCGTCGACATGTTCAGCCGCCGGGCGAGCTCGGTGGGGCTGAGTGCGCCGTCGCGGATGAGCTCTTCCATGGCTTCGAGGTCGGTCGGATTGACCGTGAGCTGCCGCCCCAGGTGGCGTTCGAAATCGCCGGTGAGGTCGAGGATGTCGCGCAGCAGGGTGGTGGCTGGGTGCACGTCGAACGACCCGCGCCCGGGCTGCGCGGACTGGGGTTCTCGTTGCATGCGTGCGAGTTTATCGCTACGGTAGCTAAATCGTCAGGTAATTCGACGATCTAATTACATTCTCAGCAACGAGGGGCACACGGCATGCACCGGCTCAGCACATTCATCACCGCGAAGAAGACCTCGTGGATCGTTCTGGTGGTCGCCGTCGCGATCTCCGCGGCGATCTTCGCGCTCGGCTCGGGCTCGTCTGGGGAATCGTCGCCCGGTGTGGGGCTGCCCGACTCGGCCGAGTCCGCACGGGTGGCCGCGCTGCAGGCGGGGCTGCCCGCCGCCGACGCGACATCCGCGCTACTCGTCTTCAGTCGCGACGGCGACGACCTGACCGACGCCGACATCGCGGCGATCACGGCCAATTCCGGAGAGCTGGCCGACTTCGCGGTCGACGGCTTCGTGCCGCCGCCCACCGTCTCCGACGACGGAACGACGGCGCTCGTCGTCGTGCCGCTCGAGACCGTCGACGATGTCGCCGAGCAGGCCGACCGTGCCGCGCAGCTGCGCGAGAGCGCGAACGCCGACCTTCCCGACGGGCTTCAGGCGTTGCTCACCGGCTCCGAAGGCTTCGCGGTCGACGTCGCCGCCGTCTTCAAGGGCGCCGACTTCACCCTGCTGTTGACCACGGTGCTCGTCGTCGCGGTGCTGCTGCTCGTCACCTACCGCAGTCCGTGGCTGTGGCTCGTGCCGCTCGCGGTCGTGGGTCTCGCCGACGGACTCGCCAGCATCGTGGCCACGCGCATCGCGGCCGCCGCCGGTATCGTGCTCGACGCCTCGGTCACCGGCATCCTCTCGGTGCTCGTCTTCGGCGCCGGCACGAACTACGCCCTGCTGCTCATCGCCCGGTACCGTGACGAACTGCGCCTCGTCGACGACCGGCACGTCGCCATGGCGCAGGCGCTGCGCGGGGCGGGACCCGCGATCATCGCGAGCGGCAGCACCGTCGTGCTGAGCCTGCTCACCCTTCTTTTTGCGCAGCTCACCGGCAACCGGGCGCTCGGTCTCGCCTGCGCCGCGGGCGTCGTGGTCGCGATGCTGTTCGCGCTGTTCGTGCTGCCCGCGGCGCTCGTGCTTTTCGGACGCGGGCTGTTCTGGCCGTACGTGCCGCGGTTCGGATCGGAGAACAAGGCGCAGCATGGACTGTGGTTCAGGCTCGGCACGGCGGTCTCGCGTAAGCCGGTCGCGGTCGCGATCGTCGGCGCCGTGCTTCTCGGCGGGCTGGCATTCGCCGGGGTTCCACAGATCAAGGTCGGCCTGGCGCAGACTGAGAAGTTCACCTCCGTGCCCGAAGCCGTCGTCGGGCAAGAACTGATTGCCGATGCGTTCAGCGCGGGCAGCGGCTCGCCGGTCGTCGTCATCGCCAACGCTGATTCGGCCGACGAGGTCGCCGCCGAAGCGGAGACCGTCGACGGTGTCGTGTCGGCGACGGTGGGCGATTCCACCAGCGACATCGCGCAGATCGACGTTGTGCTCGACGCCGCCGCCGAGACCCCCGAGTCGTTCGCCGCGGTCAGCGCGTTGCGCACGACCCTGCACGACGTGGCCGGGGCCGACGCCCTCGTCGGCGGGCTCGACGCCCAGACCCTCGATGTGAACGAGGCGCAGCAGCGAGACCAAGACCTTCTAATCCCGCTGATCCTGGCGCTGGTGTTCCTGGTGCTCGTGCTGCTGTTGCGTTCCATCGTGGCGCCCGTGCTGCTGCTGCTCACCGTGGTCGCGTCGTTCTTCGGCAGCCTCGGTGCGAGCTGGCTGCTCTTCGAGTCGGTGTTCGGATTTCCGGCCATCGACACGAACGTGATTCTGTTCAGCTTCCTCTTTCTCGTGGCGCTCGGCGTGGACTACAACATCTTCCTCGTGACCCGGGCGCGCGAGGAAGCGGCGGCACACGGCACCCGACCCGGCATGATCCGCGCGCTGGCGTCGACGGGCGGCGTGATCACGAGTGCGGGAATCCTGCTCGCGGCCGTGTTCGCCGTGCTCGGGGTGCTGCCGCTCATCACGCTCACCCAGATCGGCATCATCGTCTGCATCGGAGTGCTGCTCGACACCCTGCTCGTGCGCACGGTGCTGGTACCGGCGCTCGCGTTCATCGCCGGCGAGAAGTTCTGGTGGCCGTCGAAGGTGCACTCGGCGGCGCACCTCGCCCCGGCCGACCGCGACGACGCCGCCGCGCTCGCCGAGTAAGGCGGCGAGCCGGTCGCCGGCCGTCGGCCCGCCGGGGCACGATGGGTAGATGCAACTCGACCGGGTGCTCGCCGACTTCACGCTCTACCTCAGCGCGGAGCGCGGCTTCAGCGAGCACACCGTGCGGTCGTACCGCGGCGACCTCGCCGACCTGTTGCGGTTCGCCGACGAAGCGGGCGCGACGACGGCCGACCAGATCGACCTCGAACTGCTGCGCGGCTGGTTGTGGCGGGGATCGACCGCCGGGCTCGCCAAGTCGACGCTCGCCCGCCGCTCGGCCACCGCACGGGCGCTCACGTCGTGGCTGGCCCGCAGCGGCGAGACGCCGACGGATGCGGCGGCTCGACTGCGCGCTCCGAAGCCCGACCGCCACCTGCCGCGTGTGCTCACGCGCGACCAGATGGACGGGATCCTCGCCGGCCTCGCGGCCCGCGCCTCGACCGGCGACCCGCTCGCCGCCCGCGACCTCGCGATGGTCGAGCTGCTCTACGCCTCGGCCTTGCGCGTGAGCGAGCTGGTCGGCCTCGACGTGCGCGACGTCGACCTCGGCAGGTTCACCGTGCGCGTGCTCGGCAAGGGATCGAAGGAACGCGTCGTGCCGTTCGGAGTGCCCGCGAAGGCCGCGGTCTCCGCGTGGCTCGAACTGCGCGAGGCGAGCATCCAGAATCCGGCGTTGTTTCTCGGTGCCCGAGGCGCGCGCGTCGGGACGCGCGCCGTCTACGCCCTCGTCGCCGACCTGCTCGAGGGCGTGCCCGGAGGCGGCCCCGCCGGTCCGCACGCGCTGCGCCACACCGCCGCGACGCACCTGCTCGACGGGGGAGCGGATCTTCGGGCGGTGCAAGAGCTGCTCGGCCACGCCAGCCTCGGCACGACCCAGATCTACACGCACGTCTCGACCGAGCGGCTCAAGGAGAGCTACGCGATGGCTCACCCCCGCGCCTGACACCCGCTCGGGCAAGGCGGCCGTCGACCGCGTCGGCAACAGCACCGACCTCGGCGGATCGCCCAGAAACAGCAGCGGCGACAGGTACTCGCCGTCGCGCCGCACACCGAAGTGCAGGCAGGGGCTCGAGCAGTGTCGGGGCTGCAGCACGGCGACGACGTCGCCGCGGCGGACCGTATCGCCAGGCTTCAGGGTCGTGGCGACCGGCTCGTAGCTCGACAGCAGCCCGCCCGCGTGCGCGATCGAGAGCACTCCGCGATCGACCACGGTGCCGGCGAAGTGCACGGTGCCGTCGGCGGGTGCGCGCACCGTCGCGTCGGCAGACCCGATGTCGATGCCGCGGTGTCCGGCCGAGTACCGGGTGAGCGGCGCCAGAAACTGCCTCACCACGGGATGCGGGGCCGCCACCGGCCACGCCCAGGCGGGCGACGCGGCATCCGGCACCGCGGTCGGAAACGACCACGCGACCAGCGCGAGAATAAAGATCGAACAGTTGCGTCGCATCCGCTCAGGATGCTGCGAATGCCGGGTGCCCGGATCGGGGGCGACCGATCTGCGTAAACCCGGCCATCCGCGGGGCCTGTGAGGGACCGAACCGGTGTTATAGTTCTTGGAGCGCTGTGCGTAAGCACGGCGACTACGCGTGCCCGTTGCGACCTTACAGTCGCGCAACGCCATCCACTCAGTCCCAGCGAAACGCAGTTTTATCTGTGCGACGTTGTGCCGGATGCGTGCCGGGCACCAGGTTCGCGGCCGACCGGCCGTGATAACAACTGAGTTGGTGCGAAGAGCCATGATTGGCGCGCGCCAGAAAAGGAGCACGGCCATGGCCGTTGTAACAATCCGCCAGCTGCTCGACAGCGGCGTCCACTTCGGACACCAGACCCGTCGTTGGAACCCGAAGATGAAGCGCTTCATCCTGACCGAGCGTTCGGGCAGCCACATCATCGACCTCCAGCAGTCGCTGGCCTTCATCGACAAGACCTACGACTACGTCAAGGACACCGTCGCACACGGTGGAACCATCCTCTTCGTCGGAACCAAGAAGCAGGCTCAGGGCTCCATCGCCGAGCAGGCACTGCGCGTCGGCCAGCCCTACGTCAACCAGCGCTGGCTCGGTGGACTCCTCACGAACTTCCAGACGGTCTCCAAGCGCCTCGCGCGCATGAAGGAGCTCGAAGAGGTCGACTTCGACGACACGAGCCGCGGCTACACCAAGAAAGAGCTGCTCATCCAGAAGCGCGAGCTCGTCAAGCTCCAGAAGAGCCTCGGCGGTATCCGCAACCTGACGAAGACGCCTTCCGCGATCTGGATCGTCGACACCAAGAAGGAGCACCTCGCGATCGACGAGGCGCACAAGCTCGGTATCCCGGTCATCGCGATCCTCGACACCAACTGCGACCCCGACGAGGTGCAGTACCCGATCCCCGGCAACGACGACGCGATCCGTTCCGTCGCACTGCTGACCCGCATCATCGCGGATGCAGCGGCCGAGGGCCTCGTTCAGCGTCACCAGAAGCCCGAAGACGGCGAAGCCGTCGAGCCCCTCGCCGCTTGGGAAGCAGAACTGCTCCAGGCGTCGGAGACCCCCTCCACCGAGGCAGAGAAGATCGAGGCCGTCGACGGACTCGTCTCCGGTGCCAAGGACGAGGCAGCGGTCGAGGCCGTCGTCGCATCCGAGACCCCCGTCGAGGAGAACGACGCCGACGCAGTAGCCGCGAAGAACGAGGAAGCCGCTGACGCGACCATCGTTCCCGAGCACGTCGTCGAGTCCGACGAGGCGACCGAGGCCAAGATCGAGGCAGAGGCAACTCCCGCCGAGAAGAAGCCCGCCGCTCCCAAGAAGTCCTCGAAGTAGTCTTCCCACCCTCTAAGTAAGGAAAAACGATGGCAGATTTCAGCCTCGCAGACCTCAAGACCCTGCGCGAGCGCCTCGGCACCGGCATGGTCGACAGCAAGAACGCCCTCGTTGAGGCGGGCGGTGACCTCGAGAAGGCCACCGAGCTCCTGCGTCTCAAGGGTGCAAAGAGCAACGCAAAGCGCTCCGACCGTTCCACGAGCGAGGGCCTTGTCGCCGTCGTCGAGAGCGCGACGGCCGTCACGATGATCGAGCTCGCCTGCGAGACCGACTTCGTCGCGAAGAGCGACAAGTTCGTCAAGCTCGGCGACGCCGTTCTCGCGGCACTCGCCGACTCGGGCGCCGAGAGCGTCGAGGCAGCCCTCGAGGCGAAGACCGCGACCGGCACCGTCGGTTCGCTCATCTCCGAAGAGGCCGCCATCCTGGGCGAGAAGATCGAGCTGCGTCGCCTCGTGCGCCTGCCCGGCACGAACTTCTCGATCTACCTGCACAAGACGAGCAAGGACCTGCCCCCGCAGGTCGGCGTCGTCGTGGCCTACGAGGGAGACGACGCGGAGACCATCCGCAGCGTCGCCCAGCACATCTCGTTCGCCGACCCGCAGTACCTCACGCGCGAGGACGTCCCGGCCGAGACGGTCGAGAACGAGCGTCGTATCGTCGAGGAGATCAGCCGCGGCGAGGGCAAGCCCGAGGCCGCCCTTCCGAAGATCATCGAAGGCCGCGTCTCCGCGTTCTTCAAGCAGGTCTCCCTGCTCGACCAGGACTACGCCAAGGACAACAAGCTGTCCGTCGGCAAGGTCCTGTCGGATGCCGGACTCACGGTGAGCGGATTCGCTCGCTTCAAGGTCGGCGCCTGACATTCAGTACCGGATGGGGTTCGAGACGATTCGTCTCGAACCCCATTTTTTTGCCCTAACCCATATTCTGTAGAAAACGATCCAAGGAGCTGCATTGACAACCG
>Ga0247811_1000637_pt1 | contig 10129 bp, 14 predicted proteins | sample UWRJL134311R1_FD_189018 | JGI IMG/M metagenome (GOLD analysis project Ga0247811, IMG submission 189018) | Plant litter microbial communities from Arlington Agricultural Research Station in Wisconsin, United States - UWRJ-L134-311R-1 | ecosystem: Environmental > Terrestrial > Plant litter >...
CAATACTTACAATCACAGCACCAACAGCAACATACCCAACAGTAGTAGCGGTAGCAGGAGGATTAACAGAGACATTAAGCGCAGTGACACAAGCAGTAGCACCAGCCGCAGGAGGATGTAAAAGAACTTATTCAACACAAGTTAGATCTAGCATCGTTTGTGAAGAATGTTCAGATATTTTCTTACAACCTTTCTACTCTGAAGCACCAACACCATTCCAATCAATTTACTGGACAGCGGTAGAAAAAGTATATTCAGAAACCGCTAAGATGGGATTTTTCATTAAAGGCAAGCCATTTTTCTTATATCCAGAACCAATAGAAGACGATTTTATTCCATTCATTGAAACATCTTTGAAAATTAAATCAGCCTCATTTGGGTGGAGAGAAGACGACATCCTTAATTATACAGGTAGTAACTACGATGTAGATTTGGAGTTTGGTGAAGTGAGAAGAATTCAGTTCGCACAAGATGTAGATAATTTGTCACAATCGTTTACAGGTGCGTTTAGAATGGGACATAAACACTATACCAATAAAACGCAATATTACGGTAATCTTTTCCAAAGAGCCAATTTATCCCAAGAACGTATAATCGATAATCACAAAAGACTGATCAGATACCATATTCAGTATCAAGATACTTTATTATCCCAATCGCCGGGTAGTCGTTCGAATCTTACTCATGATTTTATGATAATTGTTGAGGAAGGTAAAAACGCTCAGATTGAACTTATTGTGAATAGATTAGCAGCTTTCCGAGGGTTGCCAGCAGTTGATGTACAATAATAATTAAAAAAGGGAGGGGCAACTCTCCCTTTATAATACATAATATCATGAGCGAATTAATGAAGAGGATTACGGCTAAAACGCCTAAATTCTTTAAAAAACTTAGAGCTATAGCAATTGCTGTAGGATCATTATCGACATTGATTGTTACTTCAGGATTAGCAATACCAGACACCTACTTATTCATCGTAGGTCAAATAGGAATTGCTTCGGGTATTGTTGGCACATTTATAGCCAGTTTACCTGTAGAAGACCCAAGTGACATAAAATAAAAATTTTCTTATTTCTTTCTTTGGTTTTGCAGAATAGAGGAGTATTCACATATTGGCTACTTCTCATCTGCAAATATAAATTAAACAAAATTAATGGATTACTTAAGTATAATATATCTTCTCGCTACAATGAATTGGATAGAATATTGGAGGGAAATAGGACTACTTGCAAGTCCAATTGTAGGTTGGTTTATAGGGAGAAAATCCAATGCTATTAAATTAAAGACAGAAGGGGCTGATAGTATAGCAGCACTTCAGAAGATCTACGATAAGTATATAGAGCATAATTCCGAGGTTACAGAAGAATTAAGAAAAAGAGTCAGCCAAATAGAGACAACAAATAGGGATTTACAAAAGAATTTTAATGATTTACAGTTTAATTATTCTATAGTACTAGGTAACAGTCTAAAATTTGAAGAGAAATACAATTTATTAACTAAGGAGTACGAGCAATTGAGAATTGATTACGATAAGCTTAAGGTAGAATTTGAAATCTATAAAGAAGAAAATAAATCAGAATGAATAAAATAGCAGAATTTCAAAAACAAAATGGACTTGTAGCTGATGGAATATTAGGAAAAAATACTTTCTCTAGAATGAAAGAAGTTTGGAAAATAAAGTTAGATGAACAACTTGCTAATTTTTTAGGACAATTTTCAGTAGAATCTGCAAACTTTACAGCAACCGAAGAGAATACGAATTACTCAAAAGAGGGATTATTAAAAACATTTCCTAAATATTTCAGCAAAGACACTTATGATAAAAACGGAAAATTGGTATTAGGCACAGCTTCTCTTTATGCGAGAAAGCCTGAAAAGATTGCTAATAGGGCATATGCAAACCGAATGGGCAACAGAGATGAACAGAGCGGAGATGGACATCTACATAAAGGTGTAGGTGGTCTACAGTTAACCGGAGCGGATAATTATAAAGATTTTTCAAAATGGGTAAATTCTCCAGTTAAATTAACCACAGAGCAGATAGCAAATAAGTATTTTTGGGAGACAGGTTTATATTACTTTGAAAAGAATAAACTCTGGGATTTGGCATCAAAAGTAGATGATGTTAGCATAACAAAATTAAGCAAAGCAATTAACTTAGGAAACAAAGATAGTAAAGCTACACCAAACCATTTAAAAGAACGAATAGCTAACACAAAAAAATATTATAAATTAATTAAAAAATGATATACTTAGGAATTGGATTAGCAGTCATAGTAATTGCTTTAATCATAAAAAATAAAAAAATCAAAGGTGATGGTAAAAAAGATATTTCAGCGGATACAATACTACCAAGCCCACCTCAACCACCTCCGGGAAAAGAGCCGAAGTAGTTTTCTACTTCTTTCGCTATTAACTTTAATTTTTTGTAGTCAAATAAGCGGATACATATGTAATTATGATTTAAAGGTCTGGTATGAAAAATTTGTAATAGTTGAAAGACTTGCAATGCTATTTCTATTAATTAGTATATTTAAACACTTTCAAAAAATATCTTGGATACTGGCGGAATTACTATTATGCTTTTTAATACAGGATATAATAGACAGACAGTTTTCAAACATAAGAGAAATAACCACACATGATTACATAACAATAGGACTACTAACAACAATAGCTTTAATAAAACATATAAAAAATGGAAAATCAAGAATTAATAGATAAATTAAACTGGTTCGACTTCTTAAGAAAAATAAAATTAATCTTAACAAATCTAAACTCAACCAAAGTATTGCCTGTATATGCAAGTAACTCACTGGCAATTGCAGGAGGACTCAAAGTAAATGAGCCTTATAGAAACTTAGCTGGAGCAACATTTGTAGTAGTATAATTTATGGAAGTAGTAGGAAAAATACGCGTAGATTTTCAAATATTTGAAACAGGGAATGCAAAAATCCTTTCTGTAGCAGATTCAAGCTCTTGGATTTATGCTGAAAATAAACCTAGCTATATTTCTATAAAACTTCCCGGATCAAAAAAAGATAAAACTTTTAGTTTCAAAAAGAATGCTATAAACAATTTCAATTCTCATACTTTAGGGATATCTTGTTTGAAAGGAGACTGTACAGAAGAAGTCTACGTGAACTTACCAGATGGTATTTACACTATAAAAGTACTAAGTGGGTATGAAGACATAGAAAAAGAAAGATATTACCTTAAAACAGATGTAATAGAGTTAGAAATAGCTAAAGCACTCACATTAATTGGTTTTGATTATAATGAAAGCAGTTATAAAAAAATAGAACCTTATATAAAAATAGATCAATTCTTAACAGTGGCTAAATCTTGGACTAAGCAAGGTGACTTTATAAAATCCGATAGATATTTTCAAGAAGCAGTAAAGTTGTTTAATAAGCAAAACTGTAAATAATAAAATCATGGGGCAAGAAAGCTTAGAAGAAATCAGTATTGATAAGTATCTTATAGAATGGGAAGAAGGTTTAATGAAAGAATTAGATAGCCAATACTTGAAAGATCATTTTATGATTGGAGATGGGGGGGATAAAGATAAAATAGCTTTTTATCATCTTTATCGAAAAACTTTCTGTACTGATAGTTGCGAGTTATCTAATTGGATCTGGAAGAAAATAAATGGATTTTTTGAAGACCATGATGTTAATTATGAAGGAGAAATTAAGTCATTAAAATACCAACCTGTTCAAAATATAACTAATATTTATGGAGGTTACGAAAAATGGCAGGAAACTAGTTGGTAAAACAAAATAAAATGGTAAAGAATACACTGAAAGAAGTAAAACATTATAAATCAAAAGCGTTACCTTCATATCCTGTACCTGACGCTATTTTATATATTAAAGCAGATGATGAAACAGAGGTTACGACTTATATAACAGATTTAAATGGGGTTCCTTATTTATTAAAAGATAATGGGGGAGGTTCTGGAACAGGGGTACAAACTATAATAAATAATGATGGAACATTATCTGTCATAGGCAGTAATAATATAGTTATTAATTTATCAACATCTATAAAAAATTTAATAAATTCTGCTCTACAACCCGGCAGTAATATATCAGACTTAGTTAACGATGAAGGATATATCACACTTGCCGATATTCCATCACAAGTTGTAAATCTACAATCAATAGCTTCACCAACAAATGTTGTAGTTGATAATACAGCAGGAGCAGATGCGACGATACTTGCTGCAACAATCACAAATGCAGGAGTACTATTACCTTCGGAAAAAATAAAGTTAAACAGCCTTAGTGGACTAAATAGTGGAGATCAAAATTCAATAGTAGGAATATCAGGAACAAAATCGCAATATAATACTTCATTATCAGACGGAGATTTTTTATTTGTAGGAGACATTACTAACTATACAAATGAAGAAGCGCAGGATGCTATAGGAACAATATTATTAGACACAACTACTATTGATTTAATTTATGACGATTTAACACCGAATATTTCGGCCAATGTAAAGCCAAATTCAATAAGTTCTTCAGAATTATCAAATACAATAAATATTACAGAATTTGTCAACAACGCTGGATTTGAAGACACAACACAACTGAATATTAGAGATGTAGCCAATAGAGATCGAGCTAATCACACAGGAACACAGGCAATATCTACAATTAATAACTTACAAATCAATTTAGATAGTAAGATAAGTAAAGCAGGTGATATAATGACAGGATCATTGACTTCACCATCTTTTATTAAAACCGGAGGTACTTCATCCCAGTTCTTAAAAGCGGACGGAACATCAGACTCTAATATTTACATAACATCGGCAGGTATAACAGGTAAAGAGGATATTTCAAATAAAACTTCAACTGTAATAGGAAATGAAAGTTCTACAACACTCTATTTAAACATATTAGGCGCTTGGACATATTTCCAACAAAAGCTCACCGATTCTATATTAGGAACATTTTTATCTACACTTACCTCTAAAGCAACACCAATAGATGCAGACGGTATTGTAATTTACGATACAGCAGATTCAAACAAAGCTAAGAAGACAACCTTCACTCAAATTAAAGCATTTTTAAAACCCTATTTTGACACATTATATACAGTACCTCAAATCACAATAACCACATCTGTGAGTATAACAACTGCAACAAATGATTCTTCAGGATTTGGACAAAAAGGTAGGAATGTTGTAATATCAAATGGAGCCAATGCCATAAATATAACAGTTAATGGGGGTACAGGATTTTGTGCATCATATGTTAAAGCAGGAACAGGAAATATAACTTTTGTTCAAGGATCAGGAAGAACTTTGATTCAAGTTGATTCTTTGGCAGTTTTAAATGGTATTGCAGGGAGTAGTGCAACAATTACAAGTGTAGGTACTGTGGACTATTTACGAATTTCAAACGCCTAATATGTTTAACCCTTTACAATTCTATGAACTTGGAAAACAAGTTTTTTTAAGATTTACACAAGAGTTCTCTAATGTCTACTGGAAAAAACTAATTTCAGGAGTAAACTCAGCTACAGTTACTGATAATGCAATAGCAGCACCTGATGGTACAATAACAGCAGACAGACTATATAATAGCACAGCATTGGTAAGAAACTGCATAATTTATGAAGATCAATTTAGAATTATGACATCAATCCCTTATACTTTATCTGTGTATGCAAAAGCTTCTGGGCTAGGAATACTACAAATATTTGGAAGAGATACAGTATTTGGAGGCATGAATACTTTTTCCTATGCTAATTTTGATTTAGTAAATGGTATAGTGACAAGTGTTGGAGTGGGAATGTCAGCCAGAATAGCATTGGACAACAACGGCTGGTATAGATGCTTGTTATCTGGAAACCCTATCTCTAGAGGTACGGGAATATTAGGATTTGCTGTAGTTAATTCCCCCACAGCACCTCGTCAAGGTAATTGCGACCCCTCCGAAGGAGTTTATATATGGGGGGCAAAAATAGAAAAAGGTACAATAGCTACAGACTATAAAAATGAGTTTACAGGTGTTATATATACAGGAGCATCGCCATTATAAAAATATAAATAAATATGGAAAATAAGTGTAATAAAGTAAAAAATACTTGCGCAAATAAAAACTACGCGGAGTGTATAATTTACGAAAGCGAAGTAAACGAAACATCTCCTCTAAAAACTCATTGCGCATTATCAATTGAGGAAACTACTCAGGATATATACAATCAATTAGAAGAAATAAACCTCTCGGAATTAGGAGAATATTGTATGGAATATATTCTTGATGAAGATGATAAAATAATTGTTAAAAATGTTTTATTGAAATTCGAAGAGAAAATTTGCGAACTAGAAGAAAAAATAGAAATTTTAGAATCAACAGCTATTTGTGATAAAGATATTACCGCTTGTGATTTGGAGTTTGGAAATTTAACAAATGTCTGCAATACTCAACCAAGTACAATGAAGGACGTATTACAATTAATATTAGATAACCTACAAACACCTTAATTATGGAAGTATGCCCAGCATCAATTGTTGTAAATCGAATAGAAGACAATTGCAACGGAAATCAATCATCAACAAACTGTGTCTTATTTCCCAATAGCATTATTTATCTGGGAATTTCTCAACCAAATGCCACAACGACAGAAGTTATACAAGCCTTGTTAACATCCTTAGTAGATGCTCGTAATAGAATAGCTGTTTTGGAAGCACAGAACGCAGATTTTGAATCAAGAATAACCGCGTTAGAAAACGCATAAAATAACAAAATATGTGCAATAATTGCCAGAAAAATAACTGCGGGTGTAAAGAAAAAATAGTAAACTACGACATCTGTAATAATTGTCCTGATGAGCCTTGTTCCTGCCCTATAAAAGATCTATCAACAGATTGTATTATTTTAGCAGAAGATTTATCTTGCTCTGGAGTATTAGGAGGGACTAATTTTACAGAAGCTTTAAAACAATTTGATCAGTTTGTATGTGATTCTACATCTCAATTGGGAGGAACAACTACTTTAATAAGTTTAGGAAACGGAGCCGAAGTATACAAAGGAATAGATGGTTTAGGGAGAAGAGAGATTAGAAGTATCTTAAGTTCTGAAACATTAATAAATATTGAAGAAAATACTAATGACATTTCAATAGAAGTAAATGAAGATAATTTAAGCGATTTCATAAAAAATAATCAATATACATACTCTTCCGACAATATAGGGGTGGGAATACCCATATATAAAGATAATACTGTCCTTGCTAACAACACTCAGTTTAACTTTAAATCTATAAGTTTAAACAATCAAACAGGATTGGGTCAGGAGATAATAAGAGATATTCAAAATAATACAAATGATATAATTATAAGGGGTAAGAAAATAAATTCTACAACTTTAACTTTAACATCAAATGATGAAGAACTTTTTATAAACATACCTTCAACATCATCTATTCCAGGACTTTACATAAATAATTTGTATGTTCCTACATATGAAGATTTTCTTAGTGGTAACACTAAAGGGCTAGGCACTATTTCAAAACCATTTACAGATACAATAAATTATACTAATTCTACTACATTCACTATAACCCCAAATACTTCTGTTCAAAACGCTTTAGATAGCTATGTAGGAACAGGATCAAGATTAGTACCACAAAAATCTGGGCAAAGTTTAATTTTACAAAATAATAATACTTCTTATTCTTTCCCGGGAGATTTTAGTTATACTAATCTAAGATTTATATTAGAGGAAGGTTCTAAGCTTATTTCAACAACAACGAATAAGTTTATAGACATGGATAACAGTTTATTTTTTAATCAAACCTCAACTACAAGTGTAAATATAACCTTTCAACAAGGCAGTACTTTAGAAATAAGAGGATTAGGATTTTTTAATTCAGGGGCAGCTTCAGGAGGAGTTCGACAAGTAATCCTTGAAGGAACAACAGGTGTCTTATTTTCTACACAAACTGATATAACTAAATACTTATTTAATGTCATGGGAACTGGAACGTCACATTCCGCCTGTTTTGACATAAGATGTTCAATTTTAGCAAATTACCAAGGTATTTATCAAGTAGAGAGAGGAGGTATAGATATTTATTCTAATATTAGTTCAGGTTTACAAACAGTAGCTGTGGACACTAATTTAGTAGCATTTAAACAAACAGGGGGTAACATAAGATTTCTACCGGGTGCTAGATTATTTGTTTATGGCTCTTCAAGAATAAATGGCTTTACGTTTGAGGCCGTTAACGGAATTCCAAGTGTAGAGATAAATGCATGCAGTATTTCTACAGAAATAGTGACCAATCTATTTAACAAGCTATCTAATGGAACTATAAATTTCAAATTAGAAAATTGTTATTCGGGTTCAGCTTTTGGGGTAGTTAACTATTTTGAGTCTACTAATTTATGGCCTTTGATATTTAACAGTAATAATTTTAGTACTGGTAGTATCGACATCACTAAGGCAGACACTACTAAAAGTAACACTCTTTCTTCAGTAAATACGCTAGGAAAATATCTAATTGAAAATCTATTAAAGTACAATGATAGAACAGCAGCTATAGCAGCGGGCGTACCTATTAATACAGCTTATATTAAAACAGGTGGGGTAATTTCTCCAACTACAGGTTGGTTAAGAGATGTTGTATTATAAATGAATATAGTTTTTTGAAGAAGTTATATTAATAAGAAGGAGTGTAGAAATACTCTCCTTTTTTATTACATACATTTTCAAACATTTGCTAATGTTAACTAATTCGATTAATTTTGCATAAATCATAAAGTATGACAAAGAATGAAATAACTTCAGAAGTAACTAATCTATTCAGATTAAACAATAAAGACAATAGACTCCCAAGAAGATTTATATTAAAAACTTTGGAAGACGCTGCTTCATTTCTTATAGCTCAGAAATGGGGGGAAAGAAGCTTGTTCTCCGATATGAATATATACACTCCAATTCCTTGTTTTGAATTTGAAAAAATAAACTCAAGGAATTGCCCTTCAATAGAATTTAGACTTTGTAAAACATTAATGAAATCTAAAAAATCTTTACCAAAACTCTTATTTTCAAAATTAGGAGGAAGTATAAGAGATATAGTATCTCTAGATGGTGATTATAGGTTTAATTTTGTAGACGAAACACAATATCGCCGAAACAAAAATAGAAAGTACAGAGTAAAAAATGAAGTGTATGTATATCTTGGTAGCGATAATCATTTATATATTCCAGATGAAGAGATACATAGTGTAGACTTAACAGTGATTACACTAGATAAAGATGGTTGTGATGAAGCTTCAGGCTGTACTGATGTGGATAGCTGTATTTCAAAATGGGAGACAGAGTTTATAGCTCCAACCAAACTATTAGAAGCGATTAAAGATCTTACTCTACAAAGGTTATCAATAACAAAGCAAATAAGAGAAGACGTTAACGGTAATGGAATAGAGGGGAATTAATAAAGATGGCAGAAAAAGACACACAAAATAGTTTTATACAAAAAGCAATTAAAAAACACGGAGACAAATACGATTACTCTAAAGTAGAGTATAAAAACAGTAAAGCAAAAGTTATTATAGGTTGCCCTATACATGGAGATTTTGAGCAAATATCAAATAAACATCTAACAGGTCAAGGTTGCCGTGAATGTAGTATTAATAGAAGGACTAAAGATACTGAAGAATTTATAAAACAGGCTGAGAAATATCATGGAGACAAATATGATTATTCTCTAGTAAATTATATTAATTCTAATGAGAAAGTTAATATAATTTGCAATATACATGGACTATTTACCCAAATTGCTTCTAATCACACTAGAGGACATGGTTGTACGAAGTGTATCAAACCTCAGGAATCAAATTGGGGAAGGACTAATTGGATTAATAAAGCTAATGGTAAAATGTGTATTTTTTATATATTAAGGTGTTTCAAAGAAAATGAAGAATTTTATAAAATAGGTGTGACAATGCAAAATAGTGTAAGAAACAGATACTCTAGTGTAATAAAAATGCCATATGCTTACGAAATAGTTTCTGAAATTAATGGAGAAGCGGGCTTTATTTGGGACTTAGAATTAGCAGAAAAAAGAAAACTAGTAGATTTTAGATATCAGCCGGAATTAGATT